>MDTB01136580.1_pt1 | contig 65346 bp, 67 predicted proteins | sample 811161 | NCBI WGS metagenome assembly MDTB01 (sample SAMN05326650, study PRJNA326480) | marine metagenome | isolation source: seawater | place: Mediterranean Sea | collected 2009
ATGACCTACTCTCCCGTATCTTAAGACAAAGTACCATCGGCGCAGAAAGGCTTGACTTCCGAGTTCGGAATGGGATCGGGTATAACACTTTCGCAATAACCACCGGCGGGAAATTTATACTCAATTATGAATATATGTAAACAAACTTTTGCTCAAAAAATAGTCGATTTTATTGCTATTTTATCAAAGAGGAGATTATTCTATAAAAAATATAGATTGGGGATAAATAAATACTAATTACTTCTTTTAGCTTTTGTTTATGAGATGATTTGAATTGATTCTCACCTATTGTTAAATTTCTGTTAATTTCTTGTTTAAAGTATTTTCCTTTTGATTTTTCAGTAAGTGCAAACAAAAGCAAAATTCTTAAATGTTTAGATTTATTTTTTGTTCCTCTATGCCAAATAGAATGGTTCCTTATTATCACATCACCTTTACTCATTTTCATTAATATTTTATCTTGAAAAATCTCTGATAGGTAAAATTTCCAATATTTTATTTCTCTATTATGTGTACCTGGCACAATTTCTGTTGGAGCATTCATTAAATCAATTTCATGAATAGCAAGATTTAATATAATTTTATTTGATTTTAAGGGCCCATCTGTATGAAAATGCTGAAAACCTTTATTTGGCAAAACAATATTACCTGAACATTTTACATCATAGTTTGATATATCTTTTCCAATTATATTTTTAAAAATACTTTTAAAATTTTCATCACATAGAATGTTCCACATCTCTAATAGTTTATTATCAGGCAAAAGTTCTAGATTACCGGTTAAATAACCACCAAGATCTTTAATTCTATCCAGATTTTCTTCATAAAATTTGTTAGTTTCTAACATAATTTGTTTACTCAACCTATCAAAATTCTCGTTATTAATTAAATTTGATAATTTTATGTATCCATTTTTTTCTAAAAAATTTTTTTCTATTGAGTTTTTTATCATATTAGTTTTTAAATAATAAGTTATAAATCCAAAGAATCAAATGTTTAAAATTCCTGTATTATTACTAACCTTTAAAAGACCTTTGGAAACAAAAAAAGTTTTAAATCAAATATTATCCATAAAACCTAAAACTCTCTATATATTCCAAGATGGAAAAAAAAATAATTTCAGCAAAGATGAAATTGATCTTTACAACAAAACTACTGAATTAATTAAAGATTATCAGAAATTAAGATGTATCAAATATTTTAAATTTAAAAAAAATATAGGACAACGATTTCTAGCAAAAAAAGTTTTAAATGTTGTTTTTAAGAATGAAAATGAAATCATATTTTTAGAAGACGATACCTATCCAGAAAAATCATTTTTTAGATTTTGCTCAACAATGTTAAAAAAATATAAAAATAATGAAAAAGTTTACCATATTTCCGGTTGTAATTTACACCATGGAACAAAAAATAAAAAAATAAATGATAAATCTTTTATATTTTCAAAATATCCTCAGTTTTGGGGCTGGGCTACTTGGAAAAAAAAATGGAATAAACTGTATGAAGCTGAAATTTCTGATTGGGAAGATAATAAAAAAGAATTTTTAGAATTATTTGATAAAAATAATGATGAAAGGAGATTTTTTAATTTTTATGTAGAAAATAATTCTAAAACTAAGCATATCGGATGGGATATACCTTGGATATATAAACTCATATTGAATAAAAAACTCACTGTAATATCAGCAATTAACTTGATAAAGAATATAGGATTTAAAAGTGATCCTAGCGGTAAAGGGGCTCAAAAGTTTAGAAATTTAAGATCTTCCAATATAAAATTCCCTCTAAAAATTGAACAAACTCATAAAGCAAATTCTTTTTACGACAACTATTTGTATAAATCTTTTTATCATAGGAAAAATTTCTTAAATAGAGTATTTTTTAAAATACTAAAAATTATAAAAAAATAGATTTATTTAAAATCTGTTTTTATCATTCATAAAATCTATTCTTACAGTGTCTTCCTCATAAGTTTTTTGATCTCTTGGATTTTTACTTACAACAAGAATTTCTGTTTCTTTTGTATAAAGCATTGCATGATCAATCATTGGACCAGTAAATAATAACTCACCTTTGGTGACTATCTTTTTTTTAGTTTCTTCATTCGAATTAGTCTTTCTATAATAATATTCAAATTCACCTTTGATTACATAAATAAAATGCCAATCTTTTTTATGATAATGATTAGCTCTCCATTGATTTTCTTTAGTATAAATTAAAGAAGCACTTTTCATATTAAGATCGCATAAAGGTTGAATAAAACCTCTATCGTCTCCAAACTTTTCTTTCATATTAATTATATCTGCGTTTAAATACTCTTTTTTATATTCATCACTCATCTAATTGATCTCCTTTTATAAATAATTTTAACATTTAATTTTTATTTAAAAATTTCTGTTTATAAAACTTCATTCTAACAGTTGAGGTATCAGATTTAATCTTATATTTTTTAATTCCTTTTATTAATTTGTCTATTTCACTACTAAAACTCGAAAATTTTAAGCTTTTAAAATATTTTCTTAGATTAATGCTTTTAGTTCGATAATTTCTATTATCTTTATTTTCTCTATTGAATTCAACTTGATCCACTGATCCTTTAAAATACTTAATTACTTTAAGAGCTAAATCTTTAATAGTTGAATTAAAAGCAACTAAATTTGTAATAAAGGATGGATACTTTTCATCTCCTATCAAAAGTTTATAAATTTTTGCTACATCAGTTAATGATATAAATGGTCTCCACTGTTTTCCATCTCCATTTACGCTGATCCTTCTTTTTTCTAAATAAGAATTAACAAAAATATTAATAACTAAATCTAATCTCAAATTTTGAGAAAACCCAAATAAAGTGGAATTTCTAAGTATATTAACTTTGAAATTTTTATTTTTCATTTGGTAGATTTCCTTTTCAGCTTTTAAATTAGCTTTTGCATATGTGCTCAATGGGTTTGTAATTGAATTTTCATTTACAATCTTTTTGTTATAACCATATACTGCACATGTTGAGTTAAAAATATATCTTTTCACACCACAGTTTTTTGCAATCTTAGCAAATTTTTTTCTTCCCTTATAATTAACATTCCAGGTATATTTTTTATTTAGTTCAGAACTGGGGTCATTTGGAATTCCATTTAAATCACACACTACATCTATTCCTTTAAAATCATTTGAACTTACTTGATTTATGTCCTTTTTTATAAATTTAAGTCTATTATTATATTTAATTTTTCTTTTATTCTTAAAAAGCCATTTAAAATAAAAACCATCATAAACTGTGACTTTATAATTTTTTAATAATTCTTGGGTTAGATAGGTACCCAAATATCCACCACCTCCAGAGATTAATATAGTTTTCATTTGTTATTTTTAAATTATAAAGGTCTTATATATATGTATGTATGTCTGTAAAGAAATTCATTAAATCAATAACACCAAAATATTTATTAGAACTCTATTATGATTTTAAAAATAGAAGAAAAACTTACTTTGGTCATCATGAATTAGATAGAAAATTAGAAAAATATCTAAATTATAAAAATGGGTTTTTTGTTGAATTAGGTGCAAATGATGGGATCAAACAATCTAACACGTATTATTTTGAAAAAAATTTTAATTGGAAAGGTATACTTGTAGAACCAATTAAAGATAAATATATAAAGTGTAAAAAATTTAGATCAAATAAAAATTACTTTTATAATAATGCATGTATAAGTTTTAGTTTTAAAAAAGAAAAAATTAAAATGATTTATTCTGATTTAATGTCATCTATTAGTGATAAAACAATTTTAAATAAAGTAGATGCCAAGAAACATGCACTTGAGGGAGAAAAATATTTACTCAAAACTGAAAAAATAGAAGAAGTTTGGGTAGATACAATTACATTAAATGAAATATTTATTGAAATTAAATCACCAAAAAAAATGGATTTTTTATCTCTTGATGTAGAAGGATCTGAATTAGAAGTTTTAAATGGAATAGATTTTTCTACTTATAATTTTAAATTTATTTTAGTCGAGTCTAGAAACGATGATGAAATTAAAAAATTTTTAAAAATTAAAGATTATATTTTTTTAGAAAAAATTAGCAAAAGAGATTTATTTTTTAAATATAAATATTGATGATTTATGATTAATGTTGGATTAATTGGATATGGGAGATATGGTAAGAAATATTATAAAAATTTATCAATTAACAAAAATTTCAATTTAATAAAAATTTTAAGAAAATCAAAAACAAAAAAAAATTCTTTATTTACAAATAATAAAAATGAATTTTTTAAAATAAATAATATAGATCTATACATAATTGCATCACCTACTAATACTCATTATTCATATTTAAAATATGCTTTAAATAAAAAAAAACATATAATAATAGAAAAACCTTTAGTAAGTAAATTTAATGAATTTAATAAAATAAAACAAAAAATAAGTCGATACAAAAAGATTATTTTAATAAATCATACTGATCTTTATGTGGAGGCTTTTTTAAATTTAAAAAGGAAAATAAAAGAAATTGGAAAAATAAAAATTGTTAAACTTGATTATGGTAAAATTGACCCCTACAAATTTAGAAATATTAAAAATAGATATGAATTACCTCATTTTGAATGGTTACCTCATCCATTAGCAATTGTAATTGATTTATTTAAAGATCAAAATTTTAAAATTAAGATATTTGAAAAACGAAAAAATATTAAAAATAAATTAATTCAAAACTTGAAAACTACATTATTTGGCAAAAACATTAAAATAGAAATTGATTTTTCAAATGATTACAAAAATAAAAAAAGGAACTTAGAGATAGTAGGGTCTACAGGAAGTTTAATTTATAAGGGATATAACGAAAAAAAGTGTTTTATAAGAGTAAATAAAAAAACAAGATATTTAAAAGCACAAGAAATAGATCCTATAAAAAATCTCCTTATCAACTTTCAATTAAAATTAAAAATGAAAAAATTATCAGATGATAAAAAATTAATTCTTTCTTCAACCAAATATCTTTTCGAAATTTCAAATTCTTTAAATATATAACGGATTATTTTTCTATTTTAGGCTTAGGGAACGGTGAAATAAACAAAAATTTATTATTTATCTTTTTACATTTTTTTTTAATGCTATCATAAAAATTCCAAGCAAGAACAATTATTACTTTATATTTTTTATTATTATTTTTTAAAAAATTAAAATTTTTTATCAAAAAATTTTTTCCAGGCGTAAATTTATTAACTTTTAAATTATTGTCATCAATTACTATTTTAAAATCTTTTCTTGTCAATCCAAAAACATGTGTAAGCGTTGTTAATTTTGCTGGAGCACCATAACCTATAATATCTAGCTTTCTTCTTTTAAGATCTTCAATTATTTTGTTTAGTTTAATCTTTGTATCAATTATTTCTTTGTAAAAAATTTTATACTTATTTTTCGAATAAAGCCCCTGCTGAATTTCTCTATTAATTTGCTTTTTTATTTTAAAATTTTTTACTTTGTAAGTTTTTAAATGAGAAACATAAACTCTTATTGAACCTCCTTGAGCTTCAATTAATTCAAAGTCAAACAATTGAAGTTTTTGACTTTTAAAAAATTTAATTAAAGGTTTTAGGCTATGATAACTCATATGCTCATGATATATTGTATCAAATGTTTTTTTTTGTAAAACTGTTGGTAAATAAGAAACTTCTAGAATAAAAATACCTTTTTCAGAAAGCAAATTTTTTACACCTAATGAAAAATCGTAAAGATGTGGGGAATGAGCAAATACATTATTAGCAGTTATAAGATCAAACAAACCATATTTCTTTTTCATTTTAATACTAAAATCTTTTCCAAAAAAATTTGTATTAATATCTATCCTTTTTTTTAAATTAAGATTTCTTAAATTTTTAGCTGGTTCAACACCAATGACATGTTTAAAATTTTTTTTTTTAAAATATTCTAAAAATGTTCCGTCATTACATGCAATATCAAGTATTTTAGAGTTCCTATTTAATTTAAAATTAGAGATAATTTTTTTTGCGTAATTAATAAAATGTTTTTTTAAAACTTTTGATGTTCCTGATACATATAGGTAGTTTTCAAACATTACTTCTGGATTTACTAAATGACTAAGTTGGAGATGACCACAATTTTCACACAAAACACAAGATAAAGGGAAATAATTGTCTTTAATGTCTAGTTTTTTTTTATATGAATTCGCTAAAGGTGTTTTGTTAAAATCTAAAACTTTAGATATTTTTTCTGAAAAACATAATACGCAATTTTTTTTTTTTAATATTTTTTTTTTTTTAAATAAAATTTTCTGAAACTTAAGCATATTCTTTATATTGAAATCCAAACAAACCAAATATTAAACCTAATAGCCTTACTGTGTACATTAAAAATCTATAAAAATTTTTTTTTGATAAGTTAATTGAAATGAGTAAATAATATACTAATCTTATTAAATCTAATAAAAACTTAATTAATGTAAAAAAAATACCTCCAAAAAAACCATAAGTTTTTTTATATATTAAGTTAGATGATGCTCCATATCGGAAATTTCTCCTTAAAAACCAGAAAAGATTTTTGCTTTTTTTCTTTTCCTCTTCTATCACTTTTGCTTTTCTATTCCATTTAAGTTTAAGCCCCATTTTATAAAGTTTTAGAAAAAATAATTGATCTTCTCCGCCTATGAGATTCATTTTTTGATCAAAAGTTATATTGGTTTGTAAAACCTTTTTTTTAACAATGCAATTATTTGTTGAAACCCACTTTACTTTAGAACCGTGCCTTTCATTTCTAACAAGTAACTTGCTAAACATAGAATTTGATTTTGTCAATTGTGGACCTCCAACAATATCGGCTTTATTCTTATTTAAAAAATTTAACATTTCTACCAACCATTTTTTATCGACTTCAACGTCATCATCAAAAAAAGCAAAATAGTCAAATTCATTTTTATTTATTGATTTTAGATACTTGTTTCTAGCATTAGAAATTCCCTTTTTCCGTTCGGTTACTATTCTTATTCTAAATTTGTTCTTAAAAAGATTTATTATCTCTGAATAATTTTGATTATCATTTATTGACAATAATACTTGAACATTAATATTGTTAGGAATTTGTAAATTAACCACACTATTTAAAAATTTAATTAAACTAGTTTTTCTGTTGCGAGTAGCAACCAAAATACAAATTTTTTTGAACATTAAGTTTAAAATAGTTTATTTTATTAATTTAATAATTAATATATCAATCTCACAAATAAAATAGATTTTTTTTAGTAATGGAATATGAATTAAGAAAACACCCTAAGGAACTATTCGTAGTATCAATAATTTCAGTTCTGCCAATATCATTTATTATTGGTAGTCTAATTTTTCAACTAAATTTGATAATGATAATTATCTCTTTTTTATCAGACTTTTTTAAAAGCCAAAATAAAATGAAATTTGTTGAGGATAAAAATGAGATTAAAATTTTCTTAATTATTCTGTTATATCTAATTTTTAATACAATCATATCTGAGGATTGGTCAATATCAATTAGAAGAAATATTTTATATTTTGAATTTTTTTTATTAGCAATATCTCTAAGATACTTTTTAGTTAATGAAAATATTTTAAAAAAAGTTGTTACAAATTGGTTTTTTATTATTTGCTTAGTTTCTTTAGATGTTTTTTTTGAATACAAATTTGGTTTTAATAGTTTGGGGTTTACTAATGAAACAGGATATACAGGAAGAATTGCTAGTTTTTTTAAAGATGAACTAATTGTTGGATCATTTCTTCTATCGTTTATAATACCAATTTTTTCTTATCTCTATTTAAATAAACAATTTAAATTAAGTATTTTTTTTTTCTTTTTATGTTCGGCTGCAATTTTTTTAAGTGGTGAAAGATCAAGTTTTTTAAAGTTGTTGATTGCATTTATTTTAATTACTTATTTATGGGATTATAAAAATCATTTAAAGAAATATATTTTATCAATTTTGATATTTTTGATATTTTTAATTTCATTAACCACAAATATAAATCAAAGTAAAATAATTAAACATAATATCGTGCACAAATATTATTCAACTACACTTAATATTATTTCAATCGATAAAGAAAAATCATTTAAGCAAAATTTAATGAACTCCAGGTATTTAAATCAAGGGGTATTCAGTTATGAGATTTTTAAAAATAATATTTTTTTTGGCGTAGGTAATAAAAATTATTTTAAAGCATGTCATAAATATGTAATTGGTAATGAAAAAAATCTTTGTTATACTCATCCACATCAAACATATTATGAACTGATGTCTGAACATGGGATTATTGGAAGTGCAATTATTCTTGTAAGTTTGATTTATCTAATTTTATTTAATAATGTTGACAATCTTAATAAAAGAAAATTAACTATCTTTAGGATTTTTTTATTATTTTTATTTTTACCATTGATTCCAAGTGGAAGTTTTTTTTCTAGCCAAGTTTCATCTTTATTCTGGATTAATTATACTTTTTACACAATTTATAGAAATAAGTTAATTGCAGAAAAATATGAGAAAAATTAATATTTTATCAAAAGGTTTTTCATTCAAATGGGGTTATAATTTTGGTTATTGGTCTCTTTTTCATTATTTTAAAAAAGAATTGTTTGATTTAGGTTATACCTTTAATTTTTATAACAAACCAAGTCCTGATTTTTTTAATTGTGATTATATATTTGTTAATAATAAATATTTCTCGGAAAATTATGGGATAAAAATAGTAAATAAATTTAGAATATTAAAAAAATTTTACCGTAACGAAATAAGATACGACGAAATCGCAGAGAAATTTTCTAGAAAAAATCAAAATTTAATTTGGTTTGATTTAACTGATAGTGCAGGAACAACCCAATTTGAGGTAATGCCTTATGTTAAAAAATATATAAAGGGTCAAATTTATAAAAATAAAGAATTATATAAAAAGAAATTATTTAGAAACAGGCATTTTTCTGATTACTATCAGAAAAAATTTAAATTAGAAAAACATACTGAATTTAATTTTCATGTTTTAGACTCAAATTATAAGAGTAAATTATTATTGGGATGGAATTTAGGTGTTGGAAATTTTTTTGACATAATAAAATATAATTATAGTCAAAAATTCATATGTATGGCTAAGTTTGCTTTTGTAAAAGAAAAAAAAGAATTATTTAATTATACTCTTAAGAATAGAGAACCCCTTAAGAAAAAATTTGATTTATTTTTTAAACTTAGCATCAGAAAAAAAAATGAAAAAAAATCAATTCATTTTCAAAGAGAATACGTAGAAGATTTATTAAAAAAAAAATATGATTTAGATATATTAAAAAAAAAGATGAGTCATAAGAAATATTTACTCAACCTTATGAATTCCAAGATTTCTGTAGGTTGTTTTGGTTGGGGTGAAATATGTTATAGAGAATTTGAGGCAACTAAGATGGGGACTGCGTTTATTTATCCTAATTTAGATCATATTAATACATGGCCAAATTTATTCATTGATGGTCTTACTTATAAGAGTTACAATTTAGATTTTACTAACTTGCAAGACTCAATTGAATTTCTAATTGAGAATAAAGACGTAAGAGAAAAAATGATTTACAATTCTCAAAAGATATTAAATGATGTTTACTCTGAAGTGGGCTTAAATTATATCTTAAATTTTTTAAAAAGACTGGATTAGTTTTAAGTTTAAATTTTACTCTCTATTTTTCTAAGTAAAAATAAATAAAAATTGATATAAATAATTACATTCAATGTTAATAGTACACTTAATCCAATTGAGTTATTAAATAAAAACAATGCAATTAAAAAAACTACAGAGTTATAAAAATTTATGATTAAGCTAGAAAAGATATTTGCTTTCTTTTTATTTTCAAATTTATTTATTAAATATTTAAAAATCAATTGATGAATGTGATTAGTATCCGGTTCTGATGGATTTTTTTTAATTATTTTTTTTCTAATGATAGAAAATAAGTTTTCAAACGCAGGATACCAAAGTAAAATTACAATAAATAAAGCTGAAACATCTGAATAAGTCTTATAAAAATCAACGAAAATATACCCTGCAATGAAAGCAATTAAATAAGAACCAGAGTCACCCAAGAAGTTTTTTCCTATCAAATTAAAAGGATAATTTATTAATAGTATTATTAGTATTACTAATATTGTAGAATAATCATAATTGATATTTTTTGTAAGTAATAGGATTAATAAAGTAGTAAAACTTAGAATATAATATCCTATTACAAGACCATTCAAACCGTCAATAAAATTTGTCCCATTAACGATTATCAAAAAACAATAAATTGTAAAAATATATGAAATAATTTTGTATTTTAAAATTAAATCTAAAAAAGCAATATCTGTAAAATCTATATTGTTGTTAAATTGAATAATAAAAAAAGTTATAGCTACTGCTTGAAAAATGAATCTTTTGAAGGGACTACTTATAAAATTTAAGTCTGAAATAACTCCAATAACAAATATCAAACAACAAAATAATTTAAAATAATAATTAGCCTCTAAGAATATGAATAAAAGAATTAAAACTGATAAACCACCAGTCAGTAAAATATTATCGTTATTTACCGCCAATTTCTTATGATTTGATGAAGATAAATCATCTTTAAAAATCTCAATTTTTTTAAAAAAAAGATTTAAAAAAAAATGAAAAACTATTCCAAAAAAAGCCTTTAAAATAAGTAGATTCATAAATTCGATCTCTGAATAACTTTTTTAACCAAATAAAATACTGATAACCTGACAGTTAGATAGAGAGAAACAAAAGGGTTAAATTTTTCATAAAAATAATACAATTTGAATGCATCAAAAATTTTTTGACTCACATTAGACGACAAAGAATATGTATCCTTTCTCCAGCAACTTAAAGATTTATTTATACCAACAATCTTAATACCATTTCTCAATAATTTTAACCATAAAGCGTAATCTTCTTTAGTTTTTAATTTATTAAATAGATTTTTTTTTAAAAAGTGAGTTTTTATTATTACAGTCGATAACCCAATATCACAGGATTTTAATAAATCAGAATAAGTTAATTTATTTTTAACTTTCATTTTTCCTATTACTTTATCTTTTGAATTAACAATTCGATAATCTGTATGAGAAAAATCAGCATTTTCTTTTTCCATAAATTTAATTTGTATTTTTAATTTGTCTTTATACCAGAAATCATCTGCATCACAGAAAGCCACATATTTTGTATTTGATATCTTTATACCTTTATTTCTTGAGTACCCAGCACCCAAATTTTTTTTATTAGTTAATATCTTTATTTTTTTATTTTTTAATTTGTATAAAAATTTTAAGTCATTTTTATCTTCATCATCATAAATAACTACAATTTTAAATTTTTTAAAACTTTGGTTTAAAATAGATTTTAAAGTTTTAAAAAAAAATCTTCTTTTTTTATAGAAAGGAATTATTACTGTTACTAAATTCATTTAACTTCTAATTAAGTTTTTTAAACACGAGTCAACAATGTCGTTAATTGTGTTTTTTGGTTTCCAATTGAAAGTTTTCTTTGTTTTTTTTATATCTGATAATGTTGAAATTAATTCTTTCGAATTAATCAATGTGTAATTGATGTTCATATTTTTTTTCATTTTTAATGATAATTTTTTTTTAATTAATGATTGTATTTCATTCAGTGAATAATTAGTCCCCAAGCCTACATTATATATTTCTTTTCTCTGATAATTATTTAAATTTTTTATAATTTTAATGAATAAGTCAGTTAAGTCATTTATATGGAGGTAATCTCTTTTTGGATAAATGTTCTTTGAATTCCTCTTTTTAACAAAAATTTTAATAATCTTTTTATTCTTAATTTTATTTATTAACAAAGGAAATATTCTTAAATTTAATTCATTATTTTTTTCATTGTATTTAAAATATTTATCATATCCGGCTATATTAAATAATCTTAAAATTATTAGATTCTGAAAATTTTTTTTTTTGGACTTTAAGTAATTTTCAATCAAAAATTTGGTTTTTCCATAATTATTTTTTATATTATTTTTTTTTATTTTTATATTTTCAGTTTTTTTTTTATTTGAATCCTCATACACATTTGAACTAGATAAGAAGATAAAATTTTTAATTTTTTTTTTTTATACATAAATTTATCAGTCTCTTGGTTTTTTTTACATTATTATTAAAATAAATTTTTTTTTTTCTTTCGCCTTCTAGAACATAAGCATAAGCAGCTGAGTGTATTACTGTTGAAAAAGAATTATTAGATAATAACAAATTTATTTTTTTGTCACTTCCATAATCTATTTTTGAAAATTTTGAACTATTAATTATGTTGCTTGATGAACTTTTAGAAAAATTATCAATACCTAAATATTTAATCTTATTTTTTTCAAACATATATGACAAATGAGAACCTATATAGCCTGCAGAACCTGTTAATAAAATCATTTTACTTTTATAAAGAGTATTATAATAATTTCAAAAATATATTCTAAAATCTGTGAAAAAAATTATCTATTGGTCTCCATATTTGGGACATGTCGGGACAAAGAAATCTACACTTAACTCAGCCAAAGGTTTATCTGTTTATGGAAAAGATAAATTCGATGTAACGCTGATAAATGCATTGGGTGAGTGGAACGATGTTAAAGAAATAAAAACTCTCAGTTTTTTTAAAAATTTATATAAAAAATTACCACAAGGAGGTTTTGTAAAAAGTAGAATTTCTTATTCGATAATCTTTTTGCTATCTATCTTACCTCTATATAAATTTCTAAAGAAAGATAAGCCTGATTATATAATTGCTCACTTAATTACTTCACTTCCAATTTTTTTATTTAAGATTTTTAAATTTGAAACTAAACTTATCTTAAGAATTTCTGGTTATCCAAAACTAAATTTTGTACGTAAATTTTTTTGGAAATTGTGCTCAAAAAATATTTATTTTATAACTTGTCCCAGTATAGAATTAAAAAATCAATTAAAAAAACTAGATATTTTTAAAAATGAAAAAATTGTTGTACTTTATGATTCTGTTATAAATATCAAAGAGGTAAACAATCAAAAAAATATTCCTGTATTAGATGACACAATAAAAAGTAATTATTTCTTAGCTATTGGTAGGTTAACAAAACAAAAAAATTTTGATCTCCTTATAAATGCCTTTTATGAATTTAATAAAATAAATAATTGTTATAAATTATTAATAATTGGTGAAGGTGAAGAAAATAAAAAAATTATTAATAAAATAAATGAACTTAAATTAGAAAAAAAAATTATTTTACTAGGTTTTAAAAAAAATGTTTATAAATATTTAAAAAATTCAAAAGCTTTTATTCTTTCATCACGTTGGGAAGAAATGGGCTTTGTAATTATTGAAGCAGCCTCTTGTAACACTTTAGTTATTTCGAGTGATTGTCCAAATGGTCCAAAAGAATTTTTGAATTATGGAAAAGCAGGATATTTATTTAATAACAATTCAGTTAATGATCTAGTCCAAAATTTAAAAAAATTTGATAGAGATGAAACAAACATTAAGTATAATAAAATTTTGTTAGCAAAAAAAAATGTTAAAAAATTTACAATTTTTAATCACTATAAAGAATTAAAGAAAATTTTAGATTATAAATAATGAGAGAAATAACTGTATTTTGTCCTACAATTGGGGTGGGTGGTGTTGAAAAAAATTTGTATCTAATTTTAAATTTTCTTGCTAAAAAAAAACTTAAAATAAATTTGCTCACATGTAGTCTAGATAAAAAAAAAAAATTTGATAAAAAAATAAAAATTATAGGACCATCTAATAATCGTTTTAATGAAAGTTATCAATTAACAAAAATTGTAATTTGTTTAATCTTTTTTTTAAAATCTGATTTAATAAAAAAAAAAACAATTCTATTTTCTTTTCAATCAAACATTTTCATTATCTTATTCGCATATCTATTTAAACTTAAAATCATATCAAGAATTAATGCTTCTCCGGATTTTTATTTAAAAAATATAGTGAAAAGGTTTTTATTCAATAGAATATATAAACTTTCAAATTTAGTAATCGTGAATAGTAATGATTTAAAAAAAAAAGTAAAAAAATATATGAATATTAATACGAAAGTTATTTATAACCCTTCCTTCAATAAGAGTAAAAGTAATTTATTTTTTAAGTCAAAAAAAATAAAAAAAAAAAATTTTGTGAATTTATTAAATGTTGGAAGATTGGTTCATCAAAAAAATCAAATCCTTTTAATCAAAGCTATGAAATATCTAAAATATAAGTCAAAGATAAAATTTAAGTTAAATATTATTGGAAACGGTGATTTATATGAATCTCTCAATATGAGTATAAAAAAAAATGATTTAACTTCAAATATAAAAATTATTAGAAATATAACTGATCCTACAAAATTTTATTTAGAATCAGATTATTTTGTCCTTTCATCTTTGTATGAAGGCTTGCCTAATGCACTAATTGAGGCAATTTCTTTTAAAAAAATTTCTTTATCAAGTGATTGTCCAACGGGTCCACGTGAGATTTTGTTAAATGGTAAAGCTGGTTATTTATTTCAAAATAATGATTATAAAAAATTAGCCAACACATTGCTTAGAGCAATTAATAATAAAAAAGAAAGTCAAAAAAAATTAGACTTAGCTTATCGATCTCTTTCAAGATTTGATGAGAAAAATAATTGTAATAAATATTTATCTATATTGTGTCAATTTATTTATGATTAAAAATATTATATTTTTTTTACCAGTTTTTAAGCTTGGTGGAGCTGGAAATTCAATCTTTAGATTATGTACCAAGATTGACTTAAAAAAAAATAATTTATTCATTATATCAATAGGAACCAACGAGTATAAAAATCAATTTCAAAATTATTCCAAAAAAATTAGAATAATTGAAATTAACAAAAAAAGTACTATTAGCTCATTTTTTGTTTTAAAAGAAAAAGTAAAAGAAATTATAAATAATAATTATCGTAATATTTTCATTTCTAATCAGCACTATGCTAATGTAATTTCCCTATTAGCTTTAAAGCAAATTAAAAATTTGAAACTAGTAGTTGTTGATAGAATAGACATCTCTGAATTAAATAAATTTTATAATTTAACAAATTATGTAAAAAATAAGATCGTATTTATTTTAGTCAAATATTTATACAAGTATGCTGATAGTATAGTTTCTAATTCAAAAAGTGCCCAAAAAGATATTGAGAAAATTACAAAAACAAAAGTAATTAATATAAGCCCCCCCTCTATAATTAGACTCAGAAAAACTAAAAGTAAGGTAAGAATCAATAAACAAATTAATATTCTAACTGTTGGTAGTTTGGTCAAAGGTAAGGGTGTTGACACAATGATTAAGTCTTTAAGCTTATTAAATAACAAAAACTTTATATTTACAGTAGCTGGAGATGGAGAAGAGAAAAAAAATTTAAAAAAATTAATTAAGGAGCTAAAACTAACAAACAAAGTTCGTCTTCTTGGGTGGTGCAAGAATGTAGAAAAATTATATAAAAATTCTGACCTTTTTATTCACGCTTCTCACCAAGAGGGCTTTCCAAATTCAATCGTTGAAGCTTTAAATTTTAATTTACCTATAATTGCTTCAAATTGTAAAGGTGGTACTCGTGAAATTCTTGTCAATGGTAAAGGTGGGGATCTATTTCCTGTAAATAATCACAAATTATTAGCATCAAAAATCCAAAGATTTATAGAAAATCGAAGTAATCTTAAAAAAAAATTAAAATTTGCTAGAAAGCATATAAATAAATATACAGTAGATAATAATTACAATAAATTTATGAAAGTCTTTAATAAAATATAAATATTATGAAAAAAAAAAATATTGTTGCTATTGCCCCTCATGCAGATGATGTAGAAATTGCAATGGGTGGAACAATTGCAAGGTATGTGGCTGAAGGTCATAATGTAACGATTGTTACAGCGATTATTCCTCAAGAGGACACTGAGGGTAAGGTTGATAAGTTTATGACTGACAATCGATTGAATGAACAGAAAAATGCAGCGTCTATTTTAGGTGCAAATTTAGATGTAATGAATTTAGATCCATATGAGTTTGATTATAATAGAAAATTTATAAAAATTTTTGACGAAAAAATAAATTTTTATAAACCTGATATTATATTTTCATGCTGGGAACATGATACGCATCAGGACCACAAAAAATTAGCTCAAATTTTATTCTCTGTTACAAGAAAAAATAATATTTCATTTAATATGTATGAAGTGATGTTGCCTGGAGGGATAAACACGTATGCCTTCAATCCGCAGTATTTTGTAAATATATCAAAATATATTGAGAAAAAAACAGAGGCAATTAAATGTTATAAGTCAGTTTTTGAAAATAAAAAAAATAACTATAGTAAATATTTTGAGTCAATAGTGGGAAGAGCAAAATTTCGAGGTGAGGTAATTGGTGTCGATTATGCTGAAGCTTTTGTTGTTGCAAAAAAAATTGAAATTTAAATTTAGATTATAAATTATAAATGGATAGGTTAAAATTTCATATTAAACCTAATTTAGAAATCAAAGAATTAAAAAATATAGTCATAAAATTTAAAAAAAATAAGAATTATAAAATCAGAAATATTAAATGGGATTATTTTTCAAATCCTTTTGGTAAATCAAAATTCTTCATAGCAAAATACGATAATTTAATTATTGGAATGATTGTTTGTTTTAAACTAATTTTTATCAATAAAGACAAAAAATTTGTTGGATATCGGATTCAAGATGTAATCACTGATACTAAGATAATTAGAGGATTAATTAAAAATAATAAAAATTTTTTATCCAAAAATAAAAAAGGTATATTTGAAAATTTAATAATAAAACTAAATGATTATCTTAAAAATAAATCTGAAATAAACTTAGGTTTTGCTAATCATCTTGCTTTTCCATATTGGAAAAGAAATTTTTGGAAAGATTTATCAAATTTCCCTATTTATGAGAAAAAATTAAGTATAAAAAAATCATTTAACTTAGAATTTAATGAAATAAAAAAATTTAATATTAAACACGAAAAGATTTTTTTAGATAACCTTGACGAAAAAATTAATATTTTTTGGTCATCAAATTATCTCAATTGGAGATATTTTAAAAATCCAAGGTCAAATTATTATATGTATGAGTTCTTTTATCAAAAAAAATTAATTGGATATACTATTTTAAAAGAATATCTATCAGACCAAGAAAAAATAGGTCACATATGTCAAATAATTTCAAGTCCTAAATTTAAAAAAGAAATTATTTCATTTGCAAATAATTTTTTTTTAAATAGAAAGATTTTTAAAATCAGTCAATGGTCCTCAGATTACAATCTAATGAAAAAAACCAATTTTATCAAAAATTTTCCCGAAAATAAAAAAATTGTTTATTTTGGAAAATTAAAATTGGATAAACTTAATTTTGATATTAATATGGGTTTTTCCGATATTTATTAATTGAAATTATATGTTTGATAAAATAAAGATCCAAGCATGTTGAAAAAAATAATAAAAAAATTAATCAATTTAACAAATTTCAGAATAGTTCATAAAAATGATTGGTATGAACGTCAAGTCAATTTAATACCAGAAATAAGCAAGGACGATTTAAATTTTATTAAAAATTTAGAAAATTATTCTATGTGTCCCCCAGCTGCACACTGGTCAATAATTCAATCAATAAACTATATTTCAAAAAAAAAAATACCTGGAGATTTTGTAGAGTGCGGTGTTTTTAGAGGTGGCAATCTTATTTTAATGAATCATCTTCGAAAAAGATTAAATTTAGATAATAAGATTTTTGCTTTCGATACTTTTGATGGAATGTCAGAACCAACAATTCATGACAAGGATTTAAAAGATGTACCAGCAGATAAAACTTTTAACAGTTATAAACAACGTGATGAAAAATGGTGTTATGGAAGTTTAGAAGAAGTAAAAAAAAATATTAGTTTATTTGACCAATATTACACTCAAAATTTTGTTTTTGTTGAAGGAAAAGTTGAAAATACATTAAAGATAAGCAACAATCTTCCTCAGGAAATTTCTTTGCTAAGACTTGATACAGATTTTTACGAGTCTACTAAAATTGAGATGGAAATCCTATTTCCTAGACTTACAAAGGGGGGAATACTTATAATAGATGATTATGGCCACTGGAAAGGATCACAAAAAGCAATTGATGAATATCTTGACCTAAAAAATAATTTCCATTTTTTACATCGTGTTGATTACGGAACAAGACTTTTAATTAAAGATTAATAATTTTTATATAAATTTATAAAAGTCGCTGATCTCTTCATCCAAGAATATCTTTTAGAAGTAACTAAAGCATTTTGTGATATAAATTTTAATTTTTGATAATTCTTTGAAACTTTTTTAATTTTTTCAATCCATTCTTTTTTAGTATCAAATTTATTGATCAAAATAGAATTATATTGATTTTTTAAAACTTCCCTCAAAACTTTTATGTTTGAACATAAAATTGGTGTTCCACTAGCTAAGGATTCAAATAATTTTAGTGGCGACATAAACTTCGAATTATCTGAACTTTTTGTATCTGATGAAATATATACTTTTTTTGAGTAAGGCAACAATAAAAGATCAGATTTAATTAATATTTGTGGTACTTTAGACTGTTGAACAAATGGTTTTAGATAGATATTATTTGGTAAATTATTAAATTTTTCATTTCTTTTTCCATACAAATAAAATTGAAAGTCCTTTAATTCTTTTGCTATTTCAAAAATAAGCTCAATACCGCGTCCTCTATAAAAACTTCCAACATAAGAAATTTTTTTTACTTTTTTAATTTTTTTTTTTTTAAATTTAGTTAGATCAACACCATCATGAAGAACTTTATATTTTTTATTTTTATATTTATAAAAATTTGCTAAAGATTTTGAAATAAAAATATTTTTTATAATAAATTTTGAATTTATAAAATTTAAATTTAATAAAAAAAATTTTGTCAAACCTTTAATTTCTTGATGAATTTCTAAAAAGTGTCTTATTTTAAATAGACTTAAAAATACACTCGCAATTAAGCTCCTAGTTATTATTAAATTATCTATATTTTGTGTTTTTATAATCTTTGCAACCCTAAGTCCAAACAAAATTCTATTTAAAAAATTTAAATTAATACTTTTTTCAAAAATTCTAAAAATTAAAATTGACTTCAAATCCTTCATATCAAAAAATTTAAGAGATTTTTTTAATTCATTTTTTTTAAAATATGGAATGAATAGTTCAGATTTAACACCGTTATCGTTAAATGCATCCAGCATCTTAAATACATGAATCGCATAGGCTTTATTTGATGGTAATGTAAAGTCAGCTATATATAAAACTTTCATTTTAAGAAAAAATATCAATAATAATTTTGTTCTTTAAAGATCTTAATATTCTATTTGTGTGATCATGTTTAGTTAATATTACATAAACATCAAAATTTTTAATATTATTTTTATTAATTAATAAATATTTTTTATTACTAGATTGATTAATTAAAGGATCAAAACAATTTAATTTTTTGAAATTTTTTTTCAAGGATTGAAAAACTTTTATTGAAAGGGAATTTCTTATATCAGCAACATTTTTTTTGTATGTTAGTCCTAATATCAATACTCTTATATTTTTTTTGTCTATTTTATGTTCACTAATTTTTTTTAAAATCAAATTTCTAGTGTATCTGACCATATCATTATTTGTTTTCCTACCTGCTAAAATAATTTTAGTTTCAAGTCCTAATTTTTTTGCAAACCATGAAAAATAATAGGGATCAACTGGTAAACAATGTCCTCCGACTAATCCTGGATTATAATTAATAAAATTCCACTTAGTTCCTGCCATCTTAATTACATTTTTAAAATTAATTTTTGATTTATTACAAACTTTATAAATTTCATTCATTAGTCCAATATTTAAATCTCTTTGAATATTTTCGATTACTTTTGAAGCTTCAGCCTCTTGTATATTTTCAGAAAAAAATAACTTTTTGGCTAAACTTTGATAAATTTTTCTTGCCTTAGAAAATTTTTTTTTATTAATAGCTACGATTTTATTAATTTTTTCTATACTATGATTGTTATCTCCAGGATTTATTCTTTCAGGAGAATAGCCTACAAAAAAATCAACATTATTTTTTAGACCTGTTCCCTTTTCTATTATTGGAACACATACTTTTTCAGTCACACCAGGATAAACTGTCGACTCAAAAAATACAATATCATCCTTTTTGATTATTCTTTTTAAGATTTTAGATACACTTATCAGATTTCTTAGGTCTGGAGTGTTATTTCTAAACACAGGAGTTGGTACCGTAACAATGAAAAAGTTAGAATTTTTAATCTCATTATAATTATTTGAAAAAAAAGATCTATTTCTTAAATTTAAATCTTTAGAGTCAAATTCTTTGTTTGAATCTTCTTTTTTTGAAAGTTGATTTACTCTTAATTTATTAATGTCAAATCCAATTGTTGAAAATTTTTTATTTAATCTTAAAAAAATCGGTAATCCAACATAACCAAGTCCAATCACAACTGGTTTTATTTTAGTTCTTAATATCTTCATTAATAAAAAATTTTTTGTTTCTATATTTTATTTTCTATTTCTTTTATTACATCATCAATTCTAATATTCTTTTTTGTAAATAATTTATGATCTTTACAGTCTATATCAAAACATGGATAGCAAGGGTAATCTTTATTATTTTCAATTATAATATTATTATCGTAATTAAATGCGTCTATTGGCAAAAAACCTGTATGAATTATGAAAATTTTTTTTTCAAAACAAGAAGCCAAATGATTAAACAATCCTTCGTATGAAACAATAAATTTTGATTTATAAATCACGTAAGCTAATTCTCTTAAATTTAAATTTAACAAGTGCTGGGAATTTTCTAATTTAGGTTCATCAGATTTTCCTATTTGGATCCAATTTAAATTTTTAAAATGGTTTACTATTGCTTGCATTCCATCCACATTCCAATCTTTATTTGTGGTATAAGTTTTCTTGGTACTTGATTGAATTAAAGCATATTCACTGGGTAATTCTATATTTTCTTTGAAAGTGATTAATTCTTTTTTAGAAAAATAGAATTCATTTTTTATTTTTTTATAATCTAAATTTAAATTAAAATGCTCAGACATAGCTTCTGCTAAATGAATATTCTTATTTTTATGATAAAAGAGGAAATGTTTATTTCCCTTTTTATCATACTGACTTCTAAATTCTAAAATATTACTACCCTTAAAAATATTCAAGAAAAACCAAACTAAATTTTTTGGTGAAACTTTAAATAATTTATAAATTCGATTATTGTTAACAAATAATTCATAATAATTAGAAAATAATATTACATTAATTTTTTTTAAAGCTATTTCTCTTATTACACTTGTCATGTAAACATGATCTCCAATTGCAGATCCATTTCTAAATATTATTATTATATTTCTATTTTTTAAAATATTATTGATAAATTTTCCAAAAAATATTTTGATTATTTTTTTAAAATATCTATTTATCATTTTCTTCAAAAAAAACTTTTACTCCCTCTCGAAGATTTACAAATTTATTATTATATCCTAAATTTCTTAATGAGTTTAATTTAGCTTTTGTATTACTTTGATACCCTTTTTTGAGTTTATTTGGAAATTTAATGTATTCAATTTTTCCTAATTTAAAATATTTAATAAACTCCTTTGCAACATTATTAAAAGTATTTCCTTTGCCTGTTCCTATATTTAGTATTTGGGGATATTGAATTTTTTTTTTCATTAACCACATATTTATAGAGACACAATCATCCACAGATACAAAGTCCCTGATATGATCTCCTTTTTTATACCCATCAAAATTTCCAAATATCTTACATTTACCCTTAGTTTTTATTTGATTAAAAAATGAGTGCACAGGACTTGCCATTCCAAGTTTATGTTCTTCATTTGAACCGTAAACATTAAAATATCTTAGTCCGATTATAGACATTTTTTTTTTTATATTTTCCTTAACAAATAAATCTAAAAGAAATTTTGATTTTGCATAATAATTCAATGGCTTAAAAAATTCTAAATTTTTTAATTCATCTAAAAAGCCATTTTTTTTTCCATAAACAGATGCTGAGGAAGCGTAAATTAATTTGATATTATTATAAGCAGAAAATTCTATTAATTTTTTTGTAAATAAATAATTATTTTTATACAAATAATCCCAATTTGTTTCTTGAGTGTTTGTGCACGCACCTAGATGAAATATTGTTATAATTTTATCTTTATTCTTACCTAAAAATGTAAAAATTTCTGATTTATGATAAATCCTTTTGAAAATGAGATTCTTTAAATTTTTTTTTTTTAAGTAATTAATCCTATCAAAAATATATATTTCTTTTAAATTTATTTCATTCAATTTTTTTATTAAATTACTTCCAATAAATCCAGCTCCACCTGTTACGATTATCATTTTTTAAGTTTCAATTTATTTAATAGTTTTGTAGTGCTTATACCTCTGTAATTTTTAAGCAGTTTAACTTTTCCCCCATATGACGTAACATATTTTTTTCCAACAATCCTTTTATTTTTATAATCATTACCTTTAAATAAATAATCTGGTTTCAATATTCTAATCAATTTATATGGAGTCAAATCATCAAAAATAATAACATAATCCACGTATCTTGATTTAAGTAAATTTTTTTTTCTAAGATTGACATTTTGGATTGGCCTACCTGCCCCTTTAAGTTTTCTGACAGATTTATCAGAATTTAATAAAACAACTAATTTATCACAAAAATTTTTACATTGTTTCAATGAAAATAAATGCCCTTTATGCAGTAAATCAAAACATCCATTAGTAACTCCAACCTTATATTTTTTTTTCCATAAATTGATTTTAGAGATATATGTCAAAATTTTTATTTTTTAATCTCATTTATTTTTACAAAAGATGTATATTTTTTAGTCACGACTTTTCTCGAAGCAATAGCAGCTTTTTTTATTGAATTAATTATGTTTAATTTTTTATTTAAAAATACAGATAGAGTTGCTAAAAATGTATCACTTGCACCAGTAACATCAATACTTTTGATTCTATTAACTTTTAGATATTTAATTTTTTTATTGCGACTAGCTAAAATAATATTTTTATGACTTCTTGTAATAATCAAATATTTCAAATTTTTAACTTTTTTAAATATAAAACTAATCATTTTTTCTTTTGAACTTTGTTTTACAAAAAAGTTATTAAATTCTTTTTCATTAGGAACTAAGATATTAGATTTACTATAAAAAGAGACTTTTTTTCTTTTAGGATTAGTAAGGATTAATTTATTTTTTTTTATAAATATTAATGAAATTTCATCTATAAAATTTTTATCAAAAAAACCTTTATTATAATCTGAAATTACTAAAAAATTAAATTTACTTATATTTTTTTTAAGAAATTTTAAAATTAATTGCTTATGTGAAAATTTTAATTTTTTTGGTCTTTCGTTATCAATTCTAAATAATAATTGATTTTTCAAAAATCCTCTACTTTTATGAGTGGTTTTATAGTATGGATCATTAATTAACTTACTCTTAATCTTATTTTGAACTAATAATTTTTTTATTTTTATCCCATTAATATCTTTCCCTATAGATGATATCAAAAACACATCACTTGATAATTTTTTTATGTTATTAGCAACATTTCCAGCACCTCCTAAAAAAAAAAGTTTTTTCTTATTAAGAAGAATTGGCAGAGGCGCCTCTGCTGAAATTTTATTTGACTTGAATTCTATTACTTCGTCCAACATAATGTCTCCACATACTAAAATCATTATTTCAATCGGACTTTCACAAGTTGAACATGAACTTTTAAATGAGGTATATAATCTTTTGGCTCTAAATAATCTATTAAATAACTATCACTTAAATTATCAATTATCTTATTAGAACCAAATTTTTTTGTAAGCTTTTTATCGCCAAGATAATAATCATCAAAAATTACAATACTATTTTTATGCATTAACTTTTTTGAATAGTTCCAATCATTTTTAATAGTGTTAATTGAATGACCACCATCAATAAAAATAAAATCAAATTTTTTTTTTGTTGAAAATTTAGGAAGAGTTTTTAATGTGTTCCCTTTAATCAATTTAACTGTTGCATGCTCTTTTAATAAATTATTTATTGATTTCATACTTTTAGGTTTTTTACTTAATTCATCAGTTAAAATATTTTTTTTTTCAAAAAACATCTCGAACATATCAAATCCAAAGAAGATTACTCTTGAATTAAAAATCTTTGCTGCTTTTATCATTTCAAGAGACCTGAGGCCCTTGTAAACACCAATTTCTAATAATTTTTTTGATCTATTTTCTAAAATTATTTTTAATAAATTAGAATATCTTTTGTATTCAGATAATCTATATTTTGTGATTGTTATCTGAGTTTGTAAATATTTATATATATTAATCATCATCTATTTAAACAACATTTAAAATTTTTTTAATTAAGATTTCCATATTCTATTATAGATATTATCAATCAAGTAATTTTTATTTTCTAATTTTTTCAAAAATTTATAGAAGTTTTTTTTACCAGAGTAAGATATTGCTATCTTATCTCTAACAAAATCAAAAGAATAATCATTTTTTGTTTTTAAAATAATTGGTAAACAATTATATAAAGTTGCCTCAAGTAATGCATTAGAATTTGTAGCTATAAAAAATTTTGGTTTATGTTTTCTAACAACAGTTTCAATATTTTTTTCATTAGCGTTTAAAAGTTTATTTTTTACTATATAATTTAAAAAATTAATATTTTCATTTTGATTGCTTTTTAAGCGAACTAAAATCTTTATGTTTTGATTATTAAGTTGATTTAAATACTTTATGACAGATTTATAATCCATCATTGTATCAGAAAGAAATAAAACTTTTAATAATTTGGACTTTCTATAATTAGAAATTCTTTTGAAATTTCTAAAATTTTTTACAATTATTTTATTTTTATATTTAGGATTAATTTCAATTAATTTCTCTTTAAAAAATTTTGACCAAACTATGTATTTATCAAAGCAATCATATTTTAGAGAAACCCTATATTTAGAAAACCTGGAATGCATCATACCTGTTGATTTAATATTAAGTTTTTTACATATACTTATGAAATTTTGCAATTCTCGATAATCATCAAGCATTATAAATTTTGTTATTTTAAGATATCTAAAAAAATTAAAATAAATATAATTTTTTCTTACATTGCATTTATGAATATGTAAAAATTTATTTTCTAAATTGATTTCTTTTTCAAGAAAAAATAATCTTGAGAAATAAACAATGCTTTGATGAAAAAAAACATTTTCATATTTGATGAAAGCTTTTAAAGATATTTTAAAACTATTAGTTCTAATTATATTGACATAGTTTGCTTGTTTAATTTGTGAAATATAACTGCTAGATCTTGGATCATAAATTTCTTCATTAAAAGCAATAAAATAGTTAGCTTTATTAATTTTTTTTATTTTAGCTTTTACAATCGTATACAAACTAAGAATAAGTAGAATTAAATTTACAGGAAACTCTTTAAAATAATAGCGTCCTTTCTTGAAATTTTTTGTGATAATTAATTCAAATAAATCTGAAGAACTTAAATCATATTCTTTCGACTTAAATTTATTTTTACGTAATTGGTTAAATTTTTTTAAAGCCAATGAAAACATATTTATGTTAAGTTTTTAATCAATATTCCGATTTTTTTAATATATTAATGAATATCATTGATGTTAATTTTAAATACCATTTTAAATTGGCAACACATTTTAAGAATATCTTTTAGAAATTTTGTCAGTTTTAAATTTTTTCTTTGCTTTGATAAAATCTGCCATCACATCAATTGAAAAACTGTCTCCAATTAAATCTATTGTCTTAATTTTAAGACCAGTTTCAAGAGCTCGTAGTAGTTCTATATCCTCAATTTTTTCTAAATTAGATTTATTCGATTTAGAATATTTTATTAATGCATCTTTTTTAAAGGAGATAATTGATAAGTGTTTTTTAAAAAAAGGACTTTTATTTTTAAATTCTAGAGGAATTTTTGCTCTAGATAAATAAAGAACATTCTTTTTATTATCAGTAACAACTTTTACAATATTTTGATTTTCTGCGAATTTAATTTTTAGTGTTGGTAAAACAATATCTGCTGATAAATTTTTTTTGTGATAATCTATTACTTTGTCTATATGCTTTGGACTGACTAAAGGTTCATCTCCCTGAATATCAACAATTAAATCATATGAAGTTTTTTGTTTTAATAACGCTTCAGCAATTCTTTCTGTTCCATTTTTATGATGTTTAGATGTTAATATACATTTTGCTTTAAATCTTTTAGCTACTTTAAGAATTTTATTGTCATCACAACAAATAATTAAATCATCAAACTTTTTTGATAATTTTGCTCTTTTATAAGTATGAATTATGAGAGGAATCCCATTTATTTCTAGTAATGGTTTTGATGGTAGTCTAGTTGAGCCTAATCTGGTTGGTATAAGTCCTAGAACTCGCATGATATTAATTTATTAACTCCATTAATTTCACTATATTATTTGATAGTAAAAATTTCATTTAATTTTTATATATAAAAAAATTAATGCTTTTTCTCATTTGAATTTTTTCTCTGTTTTTTTTCATTGGTCCCACCGAATGTAAGGAGTTGTGAGTTTTTATAAATAAAAAAATTTGGTTTTTGTTGAAAGGTATTTCGCGAATTATTTTAGTTGCCTCGTAAGGCACTGTCTTATTTAAATAATTATACTTAAACTTGTCATCAATCGGTTCAAGAATTTTCGTGCCACTATTTTGAATATTTGAAATATTTTCATCTTCAACTATTGGTATTACAAAACTTATAAGTTTATCTGGTCCATCTGTGTGAGGCTTTATAAAACCCTCATCTGTTGATATCATAGAAAATTCAAATCCATAATTTCTTATATTCTTAATTCTTTTATAAAATTTTTTTAAGAAACTTTGATTTTTTTCATATTTAGGAAAAGAAATATTTTTTTCCTCCAGTAAAGCAAAAATTTTATTCTTGAATTCACAACTTATTAAATATTGATATAGTTCATTTAGATGATTTCTTTTTTCTATAATGCTCTTAAAAGAGTTACTATTGTCATTTAAAGCAAATTTTTTTTGTTTAAGAAAATTCTGTTTATCTAAGTCAAAATTTTCAAATTTTTCATCTTTTGGAAATTCTGCACATAATTTTTTATAGAATATTTCATCAAAAACATTTTCAAACAAAGCATGGGGAAATGGTTCATAAAATATTTTTTGATTATCTAAATTTATCATAATTTTATTTAGTAAATAAATATGGCATAAATAAATCGAAAAAAATTAATTTTTTTTAATTTTATAAAAATAATTGTTTACTTTATTTATACAGAAAAAAGTAAGATAGCTGAAAAAAACTGTAGATATTATTGTATTTGATAAAAAAGGAAGTGCTAAGATATAGCATTCTAGGAGACCTTTTAGATCGTAAGAATACATGCCACTGCTTGTCCAAACTATAAAATTACTCAAAAGGTAAAATAACAACGCACCTGTTAAACTAAAACCTAAAAGATTTTTTGAATTAAAATTATTAGCAAACTTAAAGAACAAAGCACCTATTAAAATTAAAATTAAATAAATGAATATCATATTCTTATGAAAACCAATTATTACATCACTAAAAAACATCGACGAAACTAATACAAAAATTGAAATATAGAAATTCTTAAAAAGTAATCCACTTAGAACAGTTAACGCTATCAATGGAGTAAAATTAGGTGGATGAGGTATAAGTCTCGAAAACACAAGTAGAACTATTAAAAAACAAATACTGCTATTTTTATTTAATATTTTCACAATATTAAAACTTCTATCAGATTTAGATAAAATATATACTAAAAATTATTCCGCAAACCAAAATTGAAACTTCTTCCAAGTTGTGAATAGTCTCTGGTTGTTTCGTATTTTTCATCAAGTAAATTAGTTATATTAAGAAACATATTATACTTATCATTTAATTTAAAATTCATATTTAAATCGTTCACAAAATAATCATCCAGTACTTCATCATTGAATGTTCTATTTCCATTTCCATAATCTCTTGCAACATCAGACCATTTTGAGTTTAGATTAAAATCTAAATTTTTATATCCAGGTATTTTAAAGTTTGTTTTTAAATTAATAATATTTCTTGGAACTCTTACCATCTGAGCGTTGGTATAACTTGCATTTTTATTAGGGTCATCCTGTTCTGCACCATCATAAGTAGAAGTATAAGTATAATTTAAATTAAAATTAAGATTTTCATTTACAATCAACTCAGACAAAAATTCTAAGCCTTGAGATTTCACATTCCCTGGCATATTTTGAGTTGTGTATGCATTTCCAGAGCTTGTTCCAGTTTCCCATCCCTCTAATACATCGTGATATTTAACATTAAAATAAGTTGCATCTAATTTCAGTCCAAGATCTTGAAAGTTTTTTTCAATTCCTATATCAAAACTTCTACTATTTTCGGCTTTAACAGAACCAATAGACTTATTATTTGAAGCATAAACGAAAAACATTTCATAAAGAGAAGGGAATCTAAAGCCAGTACCATATGAACTCTTTAATTTAATTGACCTATCATCAAAGATATAGGCAGAGGTAATCCTATGGGAGTCTTCATTTCCAGCGATAGAGTGTTCATCAAATCTTGACCCTAGTGTTATATAAAAATTTTCTGCAATTCGAGATTGATAATCAAAATATGTAGAAGTGGTATAATTATGCTTGTTTATTCTGCCGGTTAAATCTTTATTATAACCTATTTGATCGTCTTCTCTATCAAATCCAAATACTAAAGAATTATCAAGATTAAATTTATAATCACCCATATACATAAAAGTATATCTATCGCCGTAGTAATTGTCTTGAATTGGATTACCACTATTTACTGTATCGCCATAAATTCTTTTTATATAAGTTTTTGCATAAGTTAATTTATTAGTAAAATTTTCATTAAAATTATAAATTAAACCTAAACTCGATGAAGACTCAACACCATCAACTTCTTCACTGTGAGTTGCAGTCGATGTATCTACTTCTTTATCATATTGGAGATATGTCTCAGCGACTCTTGAATTAATAAATAAATTTAGTGCATCATTAAAATTATAATCATAATTTGCAACAAATGAATTATTTCTATATCTATCTTTTTCGAAATTATGTCTCATTGCTGAAATTCCATTTGTATGAAATCTTTCGAAACCTAAAAAAAAGTTATTTTTTTCGTCTGCGCCTGATATAGAACCTGACAAGTTATGAGTTCCGTTAGAGCCTGTATTATAAGCTAAGTCTTTATGAAAACCTGCTTCCCCTTTTTTAGTTATGATATTAATCGTTCCACCAATTGCACCACTTCCATAAACTGAGCTTTGATTTCCTTTTAATATTTCGACCCTCGATATTTGACTTGTTAAAATATGATTGAAGTCAAAATCATTCGATACACTTGATGGATCTGACATTTTGACTCCGTCAATGTAAACAGTTGAGTATCTTTTTGGTAGTCCTCTTAATTGAATTGCAGAAGAAGTTCCATGACCACCATTTTGAAAAAAATTACTACTTGTTGTATTTGATGATAAGATATCCCCTAAAAAAAACTCATTACTATTCTTAAAAAAATCCTCATCTAAAACAGTTATAGATGTTCCAATAGTTGAAATTGATTGAGCTTTCTTGCTGGGAGCTATGACAATTATTGGTATTTCATCACTTTTTGCAGAACTAATAGGTATATTAAAAAAAAATATTAGTACTAAAATAAAAAAAACTTTCTTCATATTTTACATCCTCCAAAATATTTCTTAATAAATTTAAGAAATAATTATTAAACAAATGCCGATGCAAATTATGAATTTACGAACTAGACTTTCCCTGGCCTTCATTCAACAGCGGTCTATACTGGGTGGCGCTCCGACTTTACGGTTGCAGGTACAGCCAATGAATTTAACACTGATTTCCCACCATGCATTTCAGTATAATTCTAAATAACTTATTTGATTAAATTGTCAATAATATTATTATTGAAAAATTTTATTATGATTGAACTAAGATTAAAAAAAATTATATCTAACACATTTCAATGTAATATTTCAGAAATAGATGAAGAATCTTCAATTTACAGAGTAAAAAACTGGGACTCACTATCACATTATGAACTTATTGATGCATTAGAAAATGAGTTTAATATTAAAATAAGTGATGCGGAGACTGAGACCTTAACATCATATAAGATTATTTTAGCAACATTAAAAAGCTACAATGCAACATAAAAAGATACTTATAATTGGAGACTCGAATACTTTACCCCATTATAATATGAAAAAAGAGGATGTAATAAGAGTAGAAGATGTATATGTGAATCTTTTAAGTAGAGAATTAAATAATTTTCAAATTGAAAAAACATCTATTGGGGGAATTACTACAGAGCAATTATTCTATTTTTCTATACCTTATTATGCTTCTTGGGTGCCAGATTACATCATCGTACATTCGGGGATAAATGATATTAAGTCTCAAATTATAAAATCCAAATATACTTCAATTTTTTACAAGTTTTTTTCATTTTTCAAAATAAAAAAATCGTTTTTAAAAAAAAAATTTGTGTATAATAAATCATTTTTGAAACACACTTCTACACCAAAGGTACCATTGAATAATTTTAGACAACAAGCAATTAAATTAAAAAATATTTTTAATACTTCTAAAATTTTTTGGATAGAGATACATAGTGATAAAAGAATAAATAATGAAAGACCCAATACATTTGAGAGGCTCGTAGAATATAATCAAGCACTTCAAGATATTTTTGGATCAGATTTTGTTGAATTAAACGAATTTGATGTCTCAAATTTTACATCTGATGGTTATCATTTAAATAAAAAAGGTCAATATAAGTTATTTCATAAATTAAAAAAAATGATTTTATCAAGTGATTAGAGATACTTTAAAACATATCTCCATTATTCTTAACAAAGAAGAACGGACAGGATTAAAATTATATTTTTTTTTATTTTTAATTTTAAGTATTTTAGAAGCAGTCAGTGTTGGTTTAATACCAGCTTTTTTTACTATTTTAATTGATAAGAATTTACTTTTATCAAAATTTGAATTTAGTCCTGATTTTTATTTATTTTTAAAAAATATTCTAAATAAAAATAATATAATTCTCCAATTTACTTTTTTAATATTGATATTTTTCGTTATTAAAGCCGTTTATACAATGATTTTTTATATTTATGAGGCAAAACTATTTAATAAGTTCAAAATTAGGTTGAGTTCTTCATTATTTAAGATTTATTTAAACAAAAATTATTTATTCCACTCAAAAAATAATCCTTTAATTTTAGGTAGGAATATGTCCTCTGAAATAAATACTACTGCATATTATATCAGATCATTCATACTTATTATTAAAGAATTTATACAAATTTTCTTAATTGGCTTAATTTTAATATTTGGAAATTTGAAAATTAGTGTTTCTATATTTGTAATATTGGCGTTAGCAGCTTTGGTTTATTTGAGAATGTTTTCAGGAAAACTAAGTGAAAAAGCAAAGATATCTTTTTTTGAAAGAGGAGAAAAAAGTAAAATAATTAACCAAATATTAAATGCTATTATTGAGGTTAAATTATATTCGAAATCAGAATTTTTTATTAAAAAATTCACAAACTCAATTAAAAGAGAATTTCAATCTAAAGTTTATATGGATATCATTAGTAAGTTACCTAAAATTTCAATTGAACTTTTGATAGTTATAATTGTTTGTTTATCAATAATGTTAGCAATGTCATTTAATTTTCATTTAGATGTAATAATTCCAACTATCGCATTATACTTTTTTGCAGCTATTAGGGTTTACCCCTCAATAAATAATATTTTACTTAATAGACTTTCATTAGTAAGGGACAGGGTCTCCTTAACAAAAATTTCAAATGAATTTCAAAATTCTGAAAAAGATATTGAGCCAAAAGATCTTGCCCAAGAAAATTTTATTTTTGAAAATGTTATTCAATTAAAGAATATGTCTTTTGTCTATAATGACAGAGAATCTATTTTTGAAAATATTAATTTAGAAATAAATAAATCAGATACAGTTGGTATTGTAGGAGAAACAGGATCTGGAAAAAGTACTTTAATGAAAATAATAATGGGACTTGTAGATCCAAGTAAAGGTTCTATCTCGATTGATGGTAAAAATATAAGTAAGATTAGAAGATCTTGGCAAAAACAAATTGGATATGTACCACAAAATTTTTACTTATTTGATGACACAATATACGAAAATATTATTTTTGGAGAAGATAGTGAGAAAGTAAACGTACAAAAAGTAAATGAAGTTATCAAAGATAGTTTTCTTGAAAAATTCATAAATAATTTACCAAATAAAGTAGATACTTTGATAGGACCGAATGCTAAACAAATTTCTGGTGGTCAGGCACAAAGACTGGCGATAGCTAGAGCTTTATATCAAGAAACGAATTTTCTCATATTTGATGAAGCAACAAGCTCTGTTGATGTTAAAACAGAAAATGAAATTATTCAAAATATTTATTCTTTAAAAAATAAAAAAACTTTAGTTATAATTACTCATAAAGAAAGCTTACTTAGGGGATGTAATAAAATTTTTAGAATTAAAGATAAGCAGTTAATCAAAGTCAAATAATTTATTAATCAACAAGATTGCAAAAAATATGACCTATGAGATGATGAATTTCTTGAATGTTTGCGGTCAATTTAGAAGGAACCACATAATTATAATTTGATAAATTTCTACATAGACCACCATCCTTGCCTAATAAGCAAATAGATTTTATCTTAAGTTTTTTTGCCATCTTTAAAAGATTAATTATATTCTTACTTTTTCCAGAGGTTGAGAATGCAATTAATAAATCACCTTTTGACCCAAGTCCTTGCAACTGTCTAGAAAAAATTTTGTCGTAACCAAAGTCATTGGCTATACATGTAATTACTGAAGTATCCGTTGTTAATGAAATTGCTTTATAAGGTAATCTATTTTTTTTATATCTTCCAACCAATTCACCTGCTAGATGTTCACAATCTGCAGCGCTTCCGCCATTACCAGCAAAAAAAATTGTTTTTTTATTTTTTAATGTTTTTTTAATATCTTTTGTAATTATTTTAATAGCCGTAGATATTTCGCTTATGTTGTCACTGATCAAAGTTGAATGTTCTTTTATATGAGCTTTTATTTTATATTCCATAAAACAATTTGTTTTATATTAATTTTGAGCTAAATTGTAAAATTTTATATTTTATACCTGCTTTAATTGCACAGAGCTCATCAGTTTTATTATCTCCTATTAATATAGATTTCTTTAGATTTATATTTAATTCCCTTTTTGCCTTTAAAATCATGCCAATATTAGGCTTGCGCATATTTCTTTTTTTTCTGTATTTAGAAAATTTTGAGTGCTTGTAGTAAGGAGCAAAATAAATCTTATCAATATTTCCTCCACTCAATCTTATCTTATTTTTCATCCATGAATGTAATTTAACAACATCTTGCTCTTTATAATAGCCTCTTCCTATTCCCGATTGATTGGTAATTATAACAATATAATAATTGTTATCGTTATACTTTTTTATAAAATCATTAATATTTTTTCTCCATATTACATCTCTTATTTTGTATAAATATCCAATATCTTTATTAATAACTCCATCTCTATCTAGAAAAACTGCAGGCTTAAAATAAATTTTTTTTAAAAAATTTGGAAGTCTTTTTAAATCTTTGGGTGTACCCATATCAATAAAATCATTCTTATATGTTTTGCCACCCATTTTGTTCTGATTGATTATTGTTGGATAAACATCCTTTTCTAAAGAACCCTTTTTTTTTAAAAATTTAATAATTTTTTTAGAAAAAATTATCACCCCAGAATTTATATATTTTTTTTTATCACTCCTCAAAAAATTTTTTTTATTGACATTATAACCGTCATACCTTTTTTTTTTATTTTCTATTTTTTTTAATGCGACAAATGCAAGTAACTTTTTTTTTGAAAAACTATTAATCAAATCATAAATATTTATATCGAAAAAAGTATCCCCATTACAAAATAAAAAATTTTTTTCTAAATATTTCTTTGCATTTAAAAGAGATGCAGATGTACCAAGTAATTTTTTATCCATGATACATTTAATTTTTATTCCATAAAAAGTTTTGTTATGGAATTTATTTCTAAATAAATTTTTTTTATAGTAGCAAAGAAGCAATACTTCTCGAAATCCAAAACGGCTTAAATTCTTTATTAAATGTTCTAAAATTGTTTTTCCATTAATGTGAAGTAATGGTTTGGGTGTTTTTTTTGTTATATTCCCCAGTCTTGTTCCAAGTCCTCCACATACAATTACTGCCTGGTTAATTAACATTTAATATTATAATAACTGAATAAAAATATATTTAAATTAAAAATGTATTATTTTGAATTATAGAAATCACCTTGTTCGATCATTAAAAAAGAGCCTCTTTTAGTATAAGCCTTTTGAAATTCTTTAAAAATAGTTTTTGGGTTGTCTAGGTATATAATATTTATATTAGTTAACATTTTTTTAAAAGCTTCTTTATAGTTTTGCGTATGCTGAGGTCCTCCATCTAAAGGTTTTTTTGATCCTACAGATGTTCTAATTATTACTTTTGGATCAAATTGACCTTTTGACATGACCTTCATTTTATCTAGATGGTTAACCAATTGATTTATAGCTAATATAAGAAAGTCAAATCTTGGATAACATGTTATTGGTACAAAGCCATTCATAGCTAGACCTGTTGATATACCCATTTGAGTATCCTCAAATACAGGTAATTCAATTTTTTTTTTTTTCTTAACAGTAGTCAAAGTATTAAAAATTGCGTTACCTGAAAACATAACAGATTGTCCTAAAAAAATTGTATTTTTTTTTTTCGATAAATAGTTCATTGATCTAATTAATTCGTTTTTATAAGTTTTCATTAAAATAGTATCCAGGAACCTGTTCCATGATGAGGAAAAATTCTTTTGTATTTATAGTAAATAACATCTTTAGGAACAGATGATTTAAACTTCCAAACTTTGTCCGTAGGTGTGTTAGTGCTCAAGTTATTATCTTCAACTACAAATTTAATCGGTAAATTATGATTTTTGCAATATTTGTAACATTCGTGAAATACACCAGTTTCAAAAGTCATATCACCTATAAATACCCAAACTTTATTTTTATTATTTTTTTTTTTAATTGATATAGCAACTCCAAGAGCTATAGGCAGAATACCACCAACTATTGCTGAACTATAAAATTTATTTGGTTTATTTATTATTCCCATACTTCTTCCAGCTACAATTTCATTTTCTAGCCATTTGGGAGAAATACCTTTTAATAACGCGTGATAATGACTCCTCCAAGTTGAAAAAACCCAATCATTTTTTTTTACTTTTTTAAAAATTTTGATTAATTGATCCTCATTATTTCCAGACAAATGAATTGGGGCCTTTATTTTTTTGGTTTCATAAAGTTTTTTTATTTTCTTTTCAAAAGAAATTAAATAATTTTTAGTAACCTTTTTATTCATTTTTATATCTATTATAAAATTTTCCAAACTACATAATTATAAGAGTCCATTAAAACACTTCCAAAATAAGTTCTTTTAATTTTCATAATTTTAATTTTTTTTTTACTTTCAAGCAATTTAAGATAATTCAAAAAATTTTTAGCATAACCTCTTTTTTTGATAAAAAAATAAGAAAGTAAATCCATTTTATTATTTAAATTATAAATTTCCTTGAATGGTTCCATGTTTATTACCATGTCTGGTTTTTTTTCAAGTAAAAAGTTTATAAATTTTTTATAATCATTTCCAACCTGCTCGATTACACCTGTGGTAAAAACTAGAGAATTAGGCTTAAATTTATATTTTCTATTAGGTTTTTTTACATCAAATATATCAAATTTAATATTGTACCTAAATGTTTTATTGATTAAATCTATTATCTTACCTGAGCTTTTTACAAAGTCTGATCCAAAAATAGATTTATTAGAAAATTTTTTTTTCAGGGCTAATAAATTAATTCCAGTACCACAACCAAATTCATATATATTTTCATATTTAATAAAATATTTTTGAAATAAGTCCTCTCTAAATAATTCAAATAAAGAATATTCGAAATTTTTACTTTTTGGTATTATAAATTTTTTAAGAAATCTTTTTGGAAAATTTGATTTAATAAAATGTGGAGTTAGCAATTTTAAATTTTTTGGGTTTTTTCTATAATCAATATAATTTTGATTCCATCCATCCATCCAAATTTTTTTTCTTTTTTTTGAATCAATCTTTTTTTTATCTTTTAAGATAATATTAATACAATCTTTAATGATCTTTGAGTTAATATCTTTATTTACTTGAGTATATTCTAATTTTTTTTTTTTAAAAATCCCAATAAAATTTGATGAAAAAAATTTTGTACCAAAAGTTTTTTTCAAATCTTTTAAAGTTACTTTTTTTAAAGATTTGCTCATGTGTTAAAGTTTTTATCTATCTAAAAAATTATTTTTTGAAACTTTTATTCTCCAATAATTTAATAAATCTATCATTGTTTTTTTGAATTTAATCTGTGGCTTCCAATCATAATGACTCCTAAATTTTCTAGTATCTGGTATTTGAAGATTTGCATCTATCGGTCTAAATCTAGATTTATCTTTTTGAATTTTGATTTTATTTTTATAAAGAGAATTTTTTAATAGTGTTTTTAACATATGTCCGACAGTACAAGAGTAATTTCCACCAATATTATAAAATTGACCCGCTCTAGGTCTTTTATTTAGAAGCATATAATACGCCCGAACAGCATCTCTAACATCTGAGTAAGTTCTTAATGATTTTAGATTTCCTACTTTAATGGTTGGAGGTATAATTTTTCTCTCTATCATGGCAATTTGTTTTGCAAATGAAGACTCCGCAAAATAATCACCTCTTCTTGGACCTGTGTGAGTAAACATTCTAGTAGTTAAAGTTTTTAAATTATACGCCTCAAAAAAAAATCTTGAAATCAAATCTGTTCCAACTTTAGAAATTGCATATGGCGACGCAGGATGGTAATTAGTTGTCTCTTTAATTGGAATATTTTTTTTATCAACTTTTCCAAAAATTTCAGATGAAGAACAAATGTGTATCCAAGGTTTTATATTTGAATCCTTAATAGAATTTAAAAGATTGTATGTGCCATTAATATTTGTGTTAAAAGTACTTTCTGCCATATCAAAACTCGCGAGAGGAAAGCTTTGAGCTGCTAGGTGGTAAATAAAGTCAGGTTTTTCATTTTTAATAATTTTGAAAATTGAGAAGTAATCATTTAAATCTCCGTAAACAAATTTTATTCTTTTTTTTTTGTTTGCAAGTCCAAAGAGGTGAGAAACATTATCTGTAGGACTTCTCCATCTACACATTCCAATTATAAATTGATTGGTATTTTTTAATAAAAAATCTGCAAGATGAGAACCAACCATTCCCGTTATTCCTGTAATTAATACTTTTCTAGCCATCTCTTTACAAAGTTATTTAAGATTTATTTTTTGTATCAGAAAATTTAAAAATAAACATTTAAAAATGATACTTTATAGGTATATAACTATCGAAAAAATTAAAAAAATTAGTTTTGAGCCTAGAATAAACTACGAAACCAAATTACAAGAAACGGATAAAAATTAAAAATTTAATTTAATGATTATTACTAGAACTCCATTTAGAATATCTTTTTTTGGTGGGGGCACTGATTATCCAGAATGGTATGAAAATAAAGGGACTGGATCAGTAATAAATTGTTCAATTAATAAATATTGTTACATAATTACTAGATATCTTCCACCTTTTTTTGATTATAATTATAGAATTAGATATTATTTGAAAGAAGAAGTTCAAAAAATAAATTCCATTAAACATCCAGTAATAAGAGAAACGCTCAGAAATTTAAACTTTCAAAACGAAAAGATTGAAATTGTACATAATGCTGATCTTCCAGCTCAATGCGGATTAGGAACAAGTTCTGCATTCACTGTCGGATTAACTCAAGCTCTAAATGGTTTAAGAAATATAAGATTAAGTAAAAATCGGTTAGCTATGAATGCAATCAGGATGGAACAAAAAATATTAAAGGAAAATGTGGGTTCTCAAGACCAAGTAATTGCGGCTATGGGGGGATTAAATTATATAACTTTTAAAAAAAACAATAATATTTCTGTAAAAAAAATATTGATGTCTAATGAGAATAATGAAATTTTTCATAAGAGCATGGTTTTAGTTTTTACAAAACTTCAAAGAAATGCAAATGACATAGCAAAAGAACAAATTTTGAGAACAAAAAATAACCTTAATGATAAATATCTTTATCAAATGTCAGATTTAACTAAAGAAGCAAACAAAAAATTATTTAATTCAAAAAAATTTGATATTAAAAATTTTGGCACCGCTTTAAGTGAGCAATGGGAATTAAAAAAAAAACTTTCCAACAACATATCAAATAAAAGAATTGATGAAATTTATAAAATTGGAATTGAAAATGGTGCGATAGGAGGAAAATTGTTAGGTGCAGGAAATGGTGGTTTTATATTATTTATAGTAAATAAAAAGAATAGGGGGAAATTAATAAAAAAATTTAAAAATGTATTACATGTCCCATTTAAAATTGATAGACAAGGTAGTAAAATTATATATTTTAAAAGATCATAAATTGACTAGATTATTTTCATGAGCTTAACTTCACAATTCAATACAAGGGGATTCTGTGTAATAAATAATTTGTTCAATAAAAAAATTTTATTCAAAGTAAAAAAAGAAATATTAAAAAAAGTAAAAACTAAGAATAATTTTTTTCCAGCTAAAGATATAAAATATTATGAAAAAATTGATTATAACTTACGAGCTCCGAATGGAAGCCTTAAAAAAAATTTAAAAAAAAAAGATTTAAAAAAAGGATTGAGCCACATTAAAGGTCTTACCAACAGTGTTTCCTTAAGAAATCCATTAATAAATATAAAATATCTTGATAATCTTATTTATGAAAAAAAATTATTTAATATTGTAAATAAAATTTTTAGGTCAAAAACATTTTTTTTAGGATATATTAAAGTTGGTCTTTTTTTTAACAATAAACTTCCAAAAAATTGCATTAATTATTTTCATACAGACGATCTAAAAAACAAAAATTCTAATGATATATCAACAATAAAGTTCTCAGTTGCTTTAAATGGTGAATACAAAACAAAATCAGAATTCGGAATAATACCTGTTAATAAAAATAAGTTGTCTATTAAAAAACAATATTTTTTAAAAAATGAAATAAATAAGACAATTAGTAAAAAAATTATTCACCCTATAATCTCATCTGGGGATGCCATATTATTTGATCCGATAAATTTCTATCACGTAGCAAATAAACCTAAACAAAAGCCAAGAATCATAATTTATATAGAATTTTTAAAACGCTCAAAAAAAAAAATATATAATAAGATTAAAATTAAAAAAAATTTTTACAATAAACTTACTGAGGAAAATAAAAAAATTTCAAAGAATTTTTTAACTATCTAAATTTTTTAAAAACCTTTCAAAATTTTTTTGATCTATTTTCAATTTTTTTAAAAGATCTTCTCTACTCTGTGAATATAAAAAAATTTGTTTAGAAGGCGCCAGTTTATAATAAACCTTGAAATTTTTTTTTGCTTTTAAAAGTATCTTTAAAATTATCGGAGTAATTCCACCCTCATATGTGTTTTCATCATAAAATATTATTTCCTTATATTGTTTAACATCCTTCAAAAAAAATTTTGTATTTATTTTAATTTTATAAATATTCAATAAATCAAAAGATTTGTGTTTTTTAGCTATTTCAAATGCCTTATGAGAAAAATAACCACTTGATATAATTATTTTTTTATTATTCTTATTTTTATGAAAAAAGTTATAGCCCTTACCGAAATTATCAAATTTTTGACTGGGAAATATACCTTTATCTATTCTGATATAAGTGGGACTTTTATTCTGCAAAATATTTTTAGATACATAATTCGCTAAATTGGGTTCTGAAATATTTATGATTTCAAATTCAGGTAAGCTATTAATATTGCTTATGTCTTGTGTCGCATGGTGTGTAGGTCCATCATATGGGAAAGAAAATCCTGGACCAATTCCAACTATATTGACTGGTAAATTCATGCTAGCTATGTTTATCTTTATTTGTTCAAAAGCTCTGTGGATAAGGAAATTACAAAAACCAAAAATAATAACCTTTTTTTTTTGAGACGCTAGTCCAGCAGCTATATTAACCAAGTTTTGTTCACATACCCCAACATCCAAAAAACGCTTATTTTTTTTTATATCTTTGAAAGCAAATACATCTGCATCATTTGTTAAAATATAAAGATCTTTTTTTTTTTTGAAAAGTGTACTTATATTCCCAAAGAAAATATCTCTTATGTCTTCATTAGTTTTAAACATATTTTTTAATTATTTCATTTGATGGCATGTGATGAGAAAATTTCAAATTGTTCTCGATTTCTTTGATTCCTTTTCCTTTTATTGTTTCACAAATAATTAAACTCGATTTGTTAAGTTTATTTATCTTTTTAAAACAATTGCTTAATCTATCTACATTATGCCCATCTATTTTTTCTATATTAATATCTAATTTTTTAAGGAAATTTAAATCTAAAATCTTTTTGTACTCAATTACAGAACTTGCAGAAACATTATTTTTATCAACTATTACTATTATATTTTTGATCTTTTTGTCTGAAATATAAAAAAGTGCTTCCCAAATTGAACCTTCATCAAATTCTGCATCACCAATTATCGTCCAAATTTTTTTCTTTGTTACTAAAGCTATTCCAATACATATACCAAGAGAATGACCAAGTGATCCCGAGTTCCAAGCAAACATCTTTTTTTTGGGATGAAAAATATCTAACTGATTTCCAATTAAATAATTTTTTTTTTGTTTAATTAATTCCTTGCCGGTAAATAGCCTTTTTTCAATTAGAATTGAATGAAATATTCCAAGCGCATGCCCTTTGCTCAAAATAAAATTTTTTATTCCATTTTGCTTAAAATTAATAAACTTCTCATAAACAAGGGTACATAAGATATCTAAACAAGACAATGAGCCACCTAAATGATACTTTGATCCAGATAAAATAAGATTTAAAAAAATTGATCTTACTTTGTTACATTTTTTAATAATTTTTTGCTTACCCAATTTCTGTACCTATAATTTTTTGATTTTTTTTAGTAACTACTTCCACTAAATAAGGATCATTATCATTTAAAATTTTGTTAATTTTTTTCTGTATTTCGTTTGATTTTTCAATCAACTGATATTTTAAATTGTATGCTTCTGCAATTTTTTTAAAATTAAGAGTCCCAACTCCAGTTTTTTCAGCTGTGTCAAGTCTATTGCCTTCAAAAAAAGTATCTTGCCAATTTGTCATTGAGGCATATCCTCCATTATTAATTACAAATGTTTTAATATTTAAATTGTAATGGGATATAGTCTTTAACTCTTGAATATTTAGTTCAATTGAACCATCACCTGTTACTGAAATAATTTGATTTTTTGGTCTCGCGATGGATGCTCCTATTGATAAAGGAAGCGACAATCCCATTGCTGCGTTTGTTGACGATGCTACTTCTATTTGTTTTTTTTCGTAGTGCCATACCTGTCCTCCGACATAATAATTTGAACCTGCATCATTCGTAAAAATAGAATTCTTTTTTGACAATTTGTTTAAATTATACATAAAGTGGTACAAATCTATAGGATTTGTAGAGTTTTTTATAAACTCAATTTGATTTCCTAATTTTGTATTTTGACAATATTTTTTCCATAAATCCTTTTGATTGTTTTTAATATTAAAAAGTTTTATTTTTTTTAATATTGATTTTAAGAAAAAATTTAAATCATAATTAAAAAACTTATCTATTTTTAACAATGGGTGCCTTGAGGAGATTTTATCAATATCTATCAAGATTTTTTTAGCATTAATCGCAAAATTTTTTGGGTTTCCCATTGTTAGAGTTGGGGCGAATCTACATCCAAATGAAATTACTAAATCTGATTTATTTATTATTTCTGAATTATAAGGCTGACCTTTAATCCCAACTTGACCTAGATTTAGTTTATTTGAATATGGGCAAATATCATTTGCAAATCTAGATAGCATAAATGGAATATCACACAATTTTGCAAATTTTAATGCTAAGCTTTCCGAATTAGATTGCTTAATACCATTACCAAATAATAAAATTGGTCTTTTACTTTTTTCTAATAATCTAAAAAATTCTTTATAATTAAGTTTTTTTTTCTTTTTTTTTGGATTAATAAATTTTTTTAAATTTTTAGGACTCTTAATTTTAAAAGATTGAATATCTAATGGAATTTCAATCCAAACTGGCCCAGGTCTTCCAGATTTAGCAATATAAATAGCTCTCTGTAATTCGTATAAACATTGGTAAGGATCATTAATTGTTTTAGAATACTTTGAAAATTTTTTTATTGCATCTGAAATACTAAATTCAGCTACTCCAAAAGATCTTATTTTGTAATTTTTATATTTGTCTGTAGTAAATTTACTCTCAACTTGACCAGAAATAATCACTATAGGTGCACTATCAACATATGCCTCAGCTAAACCAGGTATGGCATTTGTGCTTCCAGGGCCTGCAGTTACACATACTGCACCAATGTTTTTATTTATCTTTGCATAAGCTTCGGCCATCATTGGAGCTGCAGCTTCATTTCGAGAAGCTATAAATTTTATTCCGGCTCTTTCAACAGAATCATTTAGATACATTGCTCCATAACCTGTTAACATAAATATATGTTTTACATGTTTTTTAAGTTCTCCTGAAACAATATCAGCTACGTTAAGCATTTTGGATTTTTAATATGTTCTTAAATTTATAAATAAAATAAGATTTTACCATTTTCAAATAGTTTTTTAATAAAAATAAAAAACTTAAATCTGTCATTTGTTCTATTTCATTGTTATTTTTACATAAAATTAAATGTTTTATATCTTCATATAAGACATTCATGTTTTCAAAATCTAATCTGGAGTTTTTATTCTCATTTTTAATGACTAAAATGAAAGCTGAATTTTCTTCAATATAATTTTTTATATCAGAATTAATGATTAAATCATTTTCATTTATAACAACTAAATAATTATTATTTTTAGTTAAAAAATCAGGATTAAGATCATTAAAGTTCTCTAGTTGTATTGGTTGAAAAAAAGCCGATTTAATTTTTGAAAGTACTGCACCAATTGGAATATGAAATTTATCAATATCATTTAAACTGTTAATGATTGAGATGAATCTAATTCCTTTAAATAACTTGCATATTGAATAAATTTCAAAAAATGATTTACTGTTAAATCTTATAACCTTTTTAATCTTAAAATTATTTAAAAGATTAATAATTTGAAAAGTAGTTTTAAAATAACTGATATTTTTTTCAAAAAAATGACACTTATAAAATATTCTTTGGATGTTAATTAAATTTTGTCTTTTTTCATCTAGACTAAATTCTAATTTTTTCTCACTAAATAAATTGAAATATTCTAAACTTTTAATATTATTTTCTTCAATATATTTTTCTGCATGTTCAATCTCTTTATTTAAAAAATTCTTTTTACTTAACTTTTTTAATTGTTTTCTTGGCCCAAATATTCTTATTTTTTTTTGTCTATCACTAAATTGAGAATTTTCCATTTTGTGACAAATAATCCCAAAATTTCCTAAATTTTGAATTAAAAAATTATTTATTAATTTAAAATAAATTTCTTGATCATTGGAATGGTTTTCTTCCACATCTTCGTCAAATCCGCCAGATTTAAACCACACATCTTTTGAGGCAAATAAAGCACCAAACCCTCCTCCAATAAAATCTTTGTGAGAATGTAAATTTAGATTGTTTAAGGGTAATTTTTCTATAAATTTTGAAACTTCTTTATTATCTGGATTTCTTAAGATAAAATCTAAAGGTATAATCATCCTTGGAATTAAAAAAAAACCATCATCAATTTGAAAATTTGAGATTAATTTATTATCTATAAGGTTAATTAAATTTTGTAAAAAAATTACACTAAAGAGATTATCCATAGTAGATGTGATACAGTAATCTGTCTCAATTTTGTTAAGATAAAGATTCATGCCTTTTTCAATAAAAAATGAAAATTTATATTTGTTTGGTTTTGATTTTTTTATACACTCTTTAGAAACGTATAATATTTTAACAATATCTTTGTAATCTTGGTCATATAACAAAATATCTTTATTTAATGGATTGTCACTTCCTAGGTCAACAATTAGAATTTTAAATCTATTTAAAAGTGAAAGTTTCTTGATATTTAATAAATTATAATTCAATGAAAAAATAAATTTTTCTATTAATTTTTTTTGATAATTGTCATTTCTCAAGCAATAACAAATAGTGATTGATTTATTCATTTTGATTTTTATAGTAACCTCGAACTTATATAAGCAAATTATGATGAAAAAAAGACTAATTATAGGCTCTGGATTTGAAGAAAATAAAAGCAAGTTTGATAAAAACAAATTTTATAGAATTTTGAATTTAAGTTTAGATCAAAACATTAATTACTGCGATACAGCAGATACTTATTTAAAAGGCAATACTCAAAAAATAATTTCAAAATTTTCAAAAAAGAAAAAATTAAAAATAATTAATAAATTTAATCTTTTAAACAATTTTGAAACTTTAAAATTAAATTTAGATAAATCGCTTATAAGATTAGGTGTTGATAATTTAAGTATTTATATGCCTCATTGGCCTATTCAAAATCTTGATTACAAATTATTAGCTGACTTTGCAGAATACGCTATCGAAAAGAAAAAAATAAAATCTTTTGGTCTATCAAACTTTAATCTTAAAATGATAAAAAATTTCCAAAAATACTATAAAAAAAAAATTTCTGTTCAATTTGAACTTAATATTAGAAATTATAATTTTAATAAAAGTCTTATAAAATATTGTGAAAATAATAATATAGATATGATAGGCTATGGGATAAGTAGGAATTTTCCACTAGATCTAAAAATATTTAGTCAACTTAATGATTATAATACATACGAAATTTCTTTAAAATGGATTTCTTCACTTAATCATGTTAGTCCAATCATAAAATCTCAAAAAATAAAAAACCTTTTAAATAATATTAAATCGTTTAAGCAACCTTTAAAAAAGAATTACGAATTTTATGAAAAATCAAAAATAATTAATATTAGAATAGAAAAAATAAATCAAATTAATTCTGGTAGTGGAGTTGTATATAAAAATTTATCTGAGGCAAAAAAAAATAAGTATAATTTGAAACCGGGGCCATTAGAAATAGCTCAAGAAATAAAAGAAAATGGTTTATTAAAACCTTTTTTTTTTAAACAAAACAAAAATGGTTATATTCTTTTATCTGGTCAAGCAAGATATTGGGCTTATAGACTTCTTAACAAAAATATCAAAAGAATTAAAGGTATCCTAATAAAGTAATTACAAAAATTTTAAAAATGATAAGGAAGGAAGTGTTCCTTCTAAAGTTAATAAGTAAAGATTTTCCTTAATTTTTAGAATATCTCTAATACGATTATTTAAAAAGAAAGTTTCCAAAATTTGGATATCATTATAATTATCATCATTAGCTGAAAAGATATATAAATTACCTCCTTTTAAAGAAGCGACAAAAAAATTATCATTTTCCTTCATATTATAAATTGCACTAATGCCGTGATAATTTTTATCAAAAAAATGAATTGGCTCTACAAATCCATTATCGCGATGAGATTTTTTTAAAGGTGCCTCTGGTCTAAATTTGCCATCATAATGCTCACCATATGAAGCTATAGGCCAACCAAAGTTTTGTTTTTCAAAAGAAGTGTCCAAACTAATTTTATTAATTTCATCACCCTTTTTAGGTCCATGCTCTGTTGCTAATAACAAGTTATCATTGATCAATGTCATACCTTGAGGATTTCTATGGCCCATTGAAACAATTTTGTATTCTCCAGATTCTACATTTATTCTTATAATTTTACCAAAAATTGACTCTTTGTCCTGTGCTAGAGTTCTATATCTATAGTCACCAACACTTAATAACATTTCAGTTTCTGATAATTTTAAAAGTTTCCCACCTGACTGAACTCCTTGAAACTCATTTTCATTTTTAAGGCAATCACTATAAGTAAAAAAATCTTCGAAATTCAGATATTTATAATTTAAATCTGCAACTAAAACTGAGGTATTCCAACAATTATCTCTAACTTCTTTTATATAACTCAGATATATTTTATTATTAATATAAATTGCATCTTTAATACCATTCCAATAATTTGTTTGCATTACAACTTCATCTACATGTTCGCCCTTTTTATATCCATTTAAGTTGCTAGGTAATGTAACGAAGTTTAAATTATCAATATTTTCATAGTCAAAAACATCTATATTTTCATCTAAATAAATTATTTTGCCTGACCAAAAAAATATGAAAATTTTATCATCAATTTTTTCAATATAGCTAGGTTTTTTACTTTTCAAAATTGAGTTAGCGTTATAAGCAAGTGCACCTTCAAAATTAGAATTTATTACATAAGGGATATAATAACTTTTAATATTTATAGAATATTCTTTACCAATATAAGAACTATTATCAACTTTTTTTCCAGATAAAGATTCACTTAAAACCGACAAAGCTTGTTCATTTATTCCTTTGTTATCGTATAAGTTTTGTATTCTGTCATTTGTTTTAAATAGTTCTTGTCTATTTTTTTCATGCTTTCTAAGCATAAGATCATAAGATTTAAACGTCAGAAAAATCAATATTATGAGTATTAAATATATTAATCCGATCTTTGAAAAAAATTTCATAGTTTAAAATTTTTAATGTTAAATCTCAAAATAAACTATTCTACTGTTGTACTGCCATCTTCTTAATTCAATTTTATTTAAATCAAACGTCTCTTTAATTGCTTCAGTTTCACCAGTAGATAGTTCACATATTGCATCATCAAAAACAAGTATGCTTCCTTTGACTAAGCAAGGTTTTATTAATTTTAATACATCTTTAGTAGGCTTATAAATATCCATATCAAAAAAAGCCATTGAGATGACAGTTTCTTTATTTTTTTGAAGAAAATTTTTTACTGTTTTGCTAGCATCGCCTTTTAGAATTTCATATCTTTTACAGTGTGGTAAAGCTCCGAAATTTTCTTTAGATTTAAAAATTTCATCTAAATATTCTTCATACATTTCTGGTGTCTTAAAATCTGTAGATTTATATATTTTGTCTTTTTTTTTTGTTATATTTTTTAGTCCTTCAAAAGTATCACAAGCTATAATCTTTCTTGTTCTGTTGTATGGCTCATAAATATCTCTCATAGAAACAAGTGCTGAAGCAAAATTCCCGTATCTTGTTCCAAATTCAAAGATATAACCAGGTACGTTTAAAATTTTTTGATAAATAAAATTAAAGAATAAAAGCCTTGAAATTAATTTTGGATCAGTAAATAAAAATAAGTTATCAATTTTAATTCTATCATCAATTACTTTTGATTTAAATAATTTAGTTAATTTATTTTTTGCAACAATATAATTATCTGATGCAAACATATCATAATCTGTTTTGAATTTTTTTCTATTAATTATAGACATAAATGTACTGATATATATAAACTGTTTATAATCAAGTAAAAATAATAACAAATAATGTTATTTTTGATTATTTTTTAAAAAATAATTTTTGATGATAAAAAAAATTTATAGCAACAAATGGCTTACGATAAGTAAAGATAAAGGTTATTACTTTTATGACGAAAACTATGATCAAGTTGTTATTATTCCTATAATTGACAAAAATAATCTAGTAATGGTTAATCAATTCCGTAAACCTTTAAAAAAATATTGCTTAGAGTTCCCAGCAGGAGGTATAAATAAAAATGAAAGTCCTTCAAAAGCTGCTATAAGAGAGCTATATGAAGAAACAGGAATAAAAGTTAAAAATGTTCAAAAGATTTTTAAACAAACTAAACTGTCCATTAATCCTCAAAGATCAAAAGCTTATCCACATGTATTTATGACGAAAATTGATAATAAATATATTGAAGTTTTAAAAAAATATTCAAAAAAAAAATTTAGTAAAGAGATTGAAAGTGTAAACATTGTCAAGATTAGAGATTTTTTCAAATTAGTCAAAAGGGGAAACATAGTTTCATCATATATGATTGCGATATTTTATATGTATCTATTAAAAGAAAAATTGATAAGTTTAAAAAAAATAAAATGAAAAAAATAATAATAGGCTCCACCCAGATTAACAATGGATTTGCTGGTCAATACTATCTTCCTTACTCAATTGGTATCCTACAGGCATACTTTATTCATAATACAAAAAAAAAAATAGATGAATATTTCTTTGAACCAACCATCTATAAAAGAATATCACTTAAGGATAGCGTAGATAGACTTAAACATTGTGATATTATTCTATTCAGTATTTATGTGTGGAATAAAGAAATTTCTCTAAAAATCGCTGAAGAGCTGAAACGAATAGATCCAAGTAAGTATATTGTATTTGGAGGACCTTCAGTGCCAGATCCTATAGAAAATAAATCTCAAGAATTTTTGAAAAAATATAATTTTATAGATGTGTGCATTCATCAAGAAGGCGAAAGAACAATATTTCAGCTCATTGAAAATTTTCCTAACAAGAATTTAGGTGAAATACCAAACATAAGTTACTTTGATAATAAATTACATTATAAAAATAATAAAAATATACCCAGATTAAAAACATTTGAAAAAGCCCCTTCTCCATATTTAACAGGTGTGTTTAATCAGCTCATCAAAGAAAATCCAGATGAAAGATGGTTGGCAAGTTGGGAGACTAACAGAGGATGTCCTTTCTCCTGTGCTTATTGTGATTGGGGATCTGCAACTAATAGTAAGGTGGCAAGAATGGAATTGGACAGAGTATTTGCTGAACTTGATTGGTTTTCAAAAAATAAAGTAGAATTTATATTTTGTTGTGACGCTAATTTTGGAATGCTACCTAGAGACTATGAAATTGCAAAAAAAGCTGTTGAGAATAAAAAGAAATATGGATATCCACATGTGTTGTCAGTACAAAATACTAAAAATTCCAGAGAAAGAGCATATAAGGTACAAAAATTACTAGCAGAAAATAACTTAAGCAAGGGTGTTACCTTAGCTATGCAGTCAGTAGACTCTCATACTTTAAAAGAAATAAAAAGAGACAATATCTCAATTAAGGATTATGAGGAATTACAAAGAAGATTTACTAAAGATGGCATACCCACATACACAGAATTTATATTGGGTTTGCCAGGTGATAGTTACAATTCATTTGCTGAAGGAGTTTCTATGGTAATAGAGTCTGGTCAACATAATAGAATACAATATAACAATCTTTCAATTCTACCTAATGCAGAGATGGCAAGTGATGATTACTTAAAAAGAAATAAAATTAAAACTGTTGAAACACCTATTGTAAATCCTCATGGTTCTCAAGAAGAAATACCTGATGATGGTATATATGAAAAACAAGAATTAGTGATAAGCACTAAAGATCTTTGTAAAGATGACTGGGTTAAAACAAGAGTTTATGCATCGATAAGTGAATTTTTCTATTTTAATAAAGTATTACAGTTACCAATAATTTTAATTAATAAATTATTTAAAGTTTCTTTTAAAAATATCTTTGAAGATTTGATGAAACTTAGAGGTGACAAAGAATATCCTGTATTCACAGAAATTATAGACTCATTCTATGAACATTCAAATGATATTACTAAAGGAGAACCAGAATTTATTCATAATAAAGATTGGTTAGATATTTTTTGGCCCCCTGGGGAGTATATCTATATTAAAATTTTGAAAGAAAATAAATTTGATCTTTTTTATAAAGAAAGTGAAAAATTTATGATGAAATATGATGATAGAAAAATTCTTAATTTTGGTAAAATGATTTCTGAAGTTATTTTATTAAATAAATTTTTGATGAGAAAACCATTTGAATCAAAAGATGTACAATTAACTTTGAGTTATAATTTTATTGAAACTTTTGAATTGATGAAACAAAATTTAGATTTCGATCTTTTGCAATCTGAAAATGAATATAAAATAATAAAATCAGATTTAATTTATAATAATTGGGAGGACTGGATGAGAGAAGTGATTTGGTATGGTCATAGAAGCGGAAAATATGTTTGTGATATAATATCGTTAAATAAAAACTCAAAGTCATCAATTAATGAAAGAGATAGATCTAATATAATTGGAAATTCATACATTGTTTAAAACCCAATACACAAAAATAGGTTGGGCTAAGATTAAAGTTTCAAAAATATCATTGGGAACCTGGGGTTTAGGAGGGAGCACTATCAACAATCTTTCATATGGTTTTTATTCAAAAGAAAAAGCAAAAAAAACTATTTTAGAAGCTTTTGAAAATGGAATAAACTTTTTTGATACTTCCTTGACTTATGGTAATGCAGAAAAAATAGTGGGAGAGACTATTCAGAAAATAAGATCAAATGTAATTATTGCCTCTAAATTGGGAGTATCTAAAAATTATTCAAGAATTCCATTTGATCGGAAAACTGCTGATAAACAGGTTTCAAGTATACTTAAATCAATTAAAAGTGATTACATTGATATTTTGCAGTTATATAATCCAAAAGTTAATAGTGAAGATTGTATAAGATATATAAACTATTTAAAAAAATTAAAAAAGAAAGGTGTTATTAGAGAATATGGGCTGACCTTAGGTTCACCTAATGAAATTCTAAATTTGAATAAAAATTATATGACTTCAGTTATACAATGTAACTTTAACTTATTGGATCTGAGAATTCTAAATCCAAAAATTTTAAAAATAATAAAAAAAAATAATATATCAATTTTAGCACGAACAATCTTAAATTTTGGAATTTTTACTGAAAATTTTTTATTAAAAAAAAATCAAATATTTAAAAAAAAGGATCATAGAAATGGCCTAGCAAAACAACAACTAGTTTTATGGAGAAAAGCTTTACTTGAAATAAAAAAAATTTGTAATGAGGATATAGAAAACACAGCAATAAAATTTGTTAATAGTTATAAATTTGTATCAAGCTTAATTATTGGTATACAAAATAAATCTGAGTTTAAAAAAAATTTAAATATTCTTAATCAAAAAGCTTTAAAAAAAGATCAGATAAAAAATATTTTATTAATTAATAAAAAAAATTATTTTTATAAGAATTTAAAACCAAACAATCTTTTAGATAATTAATCATTATTGATTGAAATGTATACGAAAGTTAATATAATAATGTTTATTCACAAATGTAATGGTATCATTCTTAATTCTAACATATGAAAACATATAAAAACTGGAAATTTAAGAAGACAAAATTAAATGGAGTTTTTGAAGTGACACAAACAGAATTTAAAGATTTTAGAGGTAAATACATAGAGATATACAATAAAGAATTTTTTACCAAAAAGAAAAAAAAAATAAACTTTGTTCAGGATGACATCTCAATATCAAAAAAAAACGTTTTAAGAGGTATCCATGGAGATAATAAAACCTGGAAATTAATAAGATGTATATTTGGTAAAATTTTATTAGTTGTCGTTAATAATAATCCTAAAGCAAGTCAATATCTTAAAAGTCAAACTTTTATAGTTTCTGATGATAATAGAAAATCAATATTGATACCTCCAAAATTTGGAAATGGACATTTAGTATTATCGAAAATGTGTATTTTTCATTATAAACAAACCACATATTATAATTTTAAATCTCAATTTACCCTTAAATGGAACGATAAACGATTAAAAATTAAATGGCCTATAAAAAAGCCAATTTTATCAAAGCGAGATACTTAAAATTTGTTAAAAGTAAATAATAATTTTTTTTATAAATAAAAATGAATTCAAAAAATATTTTAGTACTAGGAGGCTCTGGGTTTGTAGGTACAAATTTGTTACTCCAATTAAAAAAAAAAAATAGAAATATAAGTGCCACATACTATAAGAATAAAAAATTTAAAAAATTATCAGGTGTAAAATATAAAAAGGTCAATTTAGAAAATATTGATGAATGTAAAAAAATTACCAAAAATAAAGAAATTGTAATTATGTGTGCAGCAAATTCATCTGGTGCTGCAATTATAAAGAGAGATCCATTATCCCACTTAGATCCAAACGTTATAATGAATTTGAATATAATTAAAGCATGTTATCTAAATAAAGTAAAAAAATTTGTATTTATTAGTAGTAATACAGTTTACCCTCAAAGCAGAAAATCAATGAAAGAGGATGATGTAAATTATAAATTTTATAAGTCATATTTTGTTGTTGGTTGGATGAAACTATTTAGTGAAAAGTTATGTGAGATTTATTCAACAAAACTTAAAAATAAAATGGTCACTTTGATTATAAGACCTGGCAATCTATATGGTCCTTTTGACAAATTTGATAAACTAAAATCAAAAGTGATTCCTTCTTTAATAAGAAAATTCTGCAATAAAAATGAAAAGATTGATGTATGGGGAAATGGAAAAGATATTAAAGATTTTTTATATATTGAAGACTTTTGTAATGTGCTAATAAAAATAATTGGTAATTCAAAAAATCATAATACTTACAACGTTTCATCAGGAAAGTCGGTATCAATAAATCATATAGTTAGTATTCTCTCTAAATTGACATCAAATAAAAAAAAAATAAAATATTTAAAGAACATGCCTAGCATGATACCTTTTAGGAAAATTTCTATATCAAAAATAAAAAAAGAATTCGATTTCAAAGTAAGTACTGATTTAAATAAAGGATTAGATTACACCTTAAGATGGTATCAAAAAAATAAAAAAAATATTTTGTAAGCTAAAATTTATTAGAAATTAAATCATTAATTAAATCACAAAAATTAAATTTATTTACTGACTGGGAATGCACTTGATAAGTTTCATTATTTTTGTCTAATTCATTTTTAAAATCATCATAAAAGTGTATATCTTCATTAAATAATTTCAAAAAATATAAATCACCAAACCTCTTTACACTTAAAGATTTTAAACAGAAAACGTCAATTTTATTACAATTTCTTTTTAAATCCAGTAATGCAGATGATAATGTTCCGAATGCAACTTTATATTCACAAGATAAATTTGTAAGTTTTTCATCTTTGCTTAAAATTTTAATTTGGAGATGCTTATTAATTTTGTTCTTAAGTTTTTTTTCAAAAAGCTCGATATTTTCACTCGTAGATCTCGGATGATGTTTTATATCTATTTTTTGTAATAAAGGATTTTCGTTTATTAATTTATTTATAAAATTAGATATATTCAAAATTTGATCATCTAACATTTTATGATCTGGATCAATCTCTTTCAGAGGCTTCACATATAAAGGACCTGAGGAAACAAATAAAATTTTTTTTTTATGATCATTATTGCATTCGCAACTTGAAAATAAATTGCATAAAAAAACGTTTTTATTTTTATACCATTTGTTCCAAAAAAAATAACTAGTATAGACAAATGAAATTCTATAATCGAATGGATCTGTTTCTTGTCCAGTTTTTAAGTCATACTTTTTGTAATTAAATTTTTTTCCATAAAAAATATATGAAATTATTTGTCGATCTAAAATTGTATCCATAAAACGCTTAAGTACGTTTGAGATCTTTTTTATCAAAGAGTGATTTTTTTTAATTTCTTTTTTTGTATCACTTCTTAATTTATGAACATTTTTTGTAACGTCGAATACATCTTCTCCTTTTAATATTTTTTCAAATAGTTCCAGTGGTAGAGGTGTGGCTTCATGGGTAATTCCAATTTTCAAACATTCTTTTGGTAATAAATGCTCTATTATTATTCTATTCCATATAAAGAATTTATTATCAGCTAAACAACAATTAATCTCTGAAAATTTTATTTTATCTTTTAATTTTTTTATGAAAAATTGAGTCTTAAAAATTGAAAAAAATGACCTTGTCATTTTTTTTTCGTAAAAAGGTATGATAAATAATTCTTTTATATTTGCTTTACTAATATCTTTTCTAATAGATAGCTCCTTTTTTTTATCTATCAAATAATTACTTAATATCAATTTGATTTCATATTGCTTAGATAAAATTTCAAAATCCTTTATATATTGATTAATTGCATAGTAATTGTGAAAACAAATTAATATTTTTTTTTTCATTATTTTTTTGGTTTCAAAAAAATAGTAGCGTAAGATGGAGATGTAAAATTCCCTATTTTTATTTTACTATAAGTTATTTCTGTTGATATAAAATAATCTGATGTTTTTATAATTTTTTTGAACTGTTTATAAAAAAACAATTTTTGCTTAGAAAATTTATGAAATAATATAAATTCTGGTAATATAGAGTTATCTACTACTGTTGAAAAAGTTTTTGGTTGTATTTCAAAAACTTCTGTAATTAATATAGTTGCATTTGGAAAACTTGATCTAATATCATTAAGAAAATTTTTAACTTTATTGTCATCATTAAAATTATGTTCATGGAGAGTGAACATAAAATTAATCAATAATTTATCATCATCATTTAAATTATTTTTTTTAAGTTTTTTCAACCATTGATTAATTTTAAAAATATCACTAACAATCATATTTTTTGAATTTCCCAAATCTTTTTTTAATTGATTAATTACATTTTTAGATAAATCGACACCTACAAATTTTAAATTAGGTTTTTTTTTAAGAACATTGCGGATAAAATCCCCGTTACCTAATCCTAAATCAATAATCTTAGTTATTTTATTTTTCTTTATAATTGATAAAGCATTATCAAAAAATTTTCGCTTGTGAGACTTTCCACTTCCATAAATATTTTCGATCCTATCACATTTGATTTTTTTTTGCTTCCCTATCAAGATTTTTTCTAGATTATCAACAATATCCTTATAGGAGTAGATTATATTCATGGCACCATGTCTATTAAATACATATCTTCCAAAAGCAGTGATAAAATATTTTTCTTTAGTTAATTTTTTAATTAAATTTACGCTCTCAAGATAATTCAAAATTATTTCTAGCGCGTTTTTATCAAAAATTTTGAATAGGCTTCTCTTTAAAAAAAAATTCTTATCTAAAATTCGTTCTTTTTCAGATAATCTGCTGAAAATCGATATAATTGGAAGAGAGAAAAACCCCCTGGCTAATCCAACATAATTTTTTTTAAAATTATGATTAATTTTATTCATTTTAAGTTGTTTTAAGTATATATATGATCATTTTTAAATGTCCAAATTAAAACATAATCAAGTTTACTTAGAAAAAATATCATCCAAACATATTAATGAAGGATGGTTAGAATGGGCAAGTAACGACAGTAATGCTAGAGTTTTAAATGAACGACCTTATAAATATAATAAAAAACAATTACTTAAGTATTTAAAAGATCTAAAAAAAAAAAATGATCTTATGTTTGCTGTAAAATTAAAAAAAGATAATACATACATTGGTAATATTAGAATATCTGACATTGATCATTATAATAAAAGATGTGGATATGGTAGATTATTAGGCAACACAAATTATAGAAGTAAGGGATATGGGCTTTTGTTTCTATATAAAATTTGTGAAGTTGCTTTTGGAAAATTAAAAATGAATAAAATTTTTTCTCCTTGTTATGCAGATAATCATAGGTCTTTAGCAAGTAATCTAGAATTTGGTATGAGAATAAGCGGTTATTTTAAAAATCATGTTCGAAAATATAATAAATATAAAGATGTTTATTTTCTTGAACTAACAAAAGAAGAATTTAAAGAAATCAAAATAAAATACCAATAAGGTTTATGTTAAATTAAAGTTTTTAAATTTTGATTTAATAAACAGAATTATTTTTTTTGATAATAAGCTTATATTATTATAGTTATTAAAATCATTTTTTATCTTAGTTTTATTGTCGATAAATTTTAAAAATATTTTTTCTGTAGTATTTTTTGCAAAAGGAAAATTAAAAGTTTTTATTAATTTTTTATTCTTAAAAAAATAACATTTCTTTTTATTATTAAGCTGTAAAACAAAGCTATTTCTCTCATCTTTGATTTTCAATGTATGATATTTCGTTTTGCTAGTATCATGAATTTTAAGTAAACCAATCTTAGATTTAAGAACTATTCTTCCAGTCATTTCATTGTAATCTTTTCTTCTCTTAGATTTAATTTTTATTAAATTTAAAGCACTAATATCAAAATTTTCATTTTTAATTAATGAACTAAACAAATCAGAAATGTGTATTAGACTTGAACCAAGTCCATTTTTTCTCAAATAATAACTTGCGATAAAGTTACCATTCAATTTAAAGTTTAATTGTTTAAAGATATAATTCCCCCAAGAGTTGACGTTAATATTGTTAATCTTTTTACTTTTAAGGATACTCTCACATTGTGAATAATTATCAATTTTGTTAAATAAAAATTTTTCTAAGATAAGATTTTTTACTAAATTAAATTTCAGAAGATCTTTAAGTACTTTTAACCTTTCCTTTGAATTTGTAGAAATAATAGCTAAATCAAATTTTTGATTTTTTGGAACTTTTGATAAAAAATGAAGTTTTTTCTTTATTATAAGATTTTTAATATTTTTTTTTAATTGATTTATTTTTTTATCACAAAGATAAATGTCGTAATCAGATTTTGAATTAATAAAAGAATTAAAATGTGAGATTCCCATTGACCCTATTCCAATTATTAAAATTTTTTTTGGTTTTGATTTCATGATTTTTATAATATATCTATAAATATTTATTATTCATGTATAATTTATGTATAATCGGATCATCCGATATTGTTTCAAAACATTTGACTGCTGCTAGTAATAATGGGTTTAAACTTTATGCTATTACAAGTTTAAAACATAACTCAAGGAATGCAAGAAATCTTAAAAGAAAATTTAAGATTAAAAAATTTTTTCCTGGTTGGAAAGATTGTATCAAGGAATGCTCTAAAATTAAAAATATCTCTTTTTTAGTCGCCCCAAGAATAGAAGATACAATTAAAGTTTTAAATTATATTTCGGATCTTAATAAACCAATTATTGTTGAAAAACCAATTTCAAATGACCCTAAAAAACTTAAAAAAATAAAAAACAAAAAATTTTTTGTAGGATACAATAGAATTTTTTATAAATCAGTAAATTATATAAAAAAAAAATACCTGGATAAAAAAAGTAGCTGTGTTTTAAACATACTTTGTCCAGAAAAAAACAAAAAAAGTTTTATCACTAATTCTTGTCATATTATTTCAATACTTATTTACTTATTTGGTGATTTAAATGTAAAAATAATAAAAAAAAGTAAAAGAATAATTTTGTGTGTATTAAAAAATAAAAATGTAAATATAAATTTATCAGTAGTTTTTAATGCTCCAACTAATTTTAAAATAGATTTTTTTATTGGGAATACTCATTTAAAATTGTCTCCTATTGAGGAGCTCACTGAATACAAAGGCTTAAAAAAGATCCGTAAAAAAAATTTGAATTTATATAAACCTGTTTTAAGTAAGTCTATTAACGATTATGATATAAATTTAAAACCTGGTTTTAATTCTCAATATAAACTATTCAAAAAATTTTGTCAGAGGAAAACAAAAAAAATACCAAACTCTTATGATTTTGCTGAAAAGGTATTAAAAACCTGTGAAAAGATTGCAAAATAAAATGCAAAAAAAACTAAAACATATTGCAATAATACCAGCTAGAAAAAATAGTAAAGGATTAAAATTTAAGAATAGAATTTTATTTAATTATACAGCTAAATTTCTAAAAAAAATAAAGTGGTTTGATCAAATAATTGTTGCGTCAGATGATGAATTTTTAAAAAATTCTAGTAAAAAATTTCGATTCAATTTTTACAACAGAGACAAAAAAAATGCACGTGATAATTCTTCAATAAAGTCCTTAATGCAAGAATTAGTAAAAAAACTTCAGATAAATAGAAATTATATTTTATGGTTATTTTACTTAACTATCCCAACAAAAGAAAAAAAGGATTTTACAAAATTAAAAAATATTACAAATAAAAAAAGCTTTACTAGTGCATTAAGTTTTATAAGTCCAAAATCTCACCCTTACGATTGTTGGATAATTAATAAAAAAATAACTAAATTTATCAAAAATGATGTCTTTAGAAGACAGGACAAAATCAAATTGTATGAACATCATCATTATTTATGTGCCTTTAAGGTCTCTGAATTAAATAAATTGAATTCTGAACTTTTAAATAGTAATACTGCGCCGATTATTTTAAAAAAAGATATTATAGAAATAGATTCAGTAAAGGATTTAAACAACTTTTTAAAAAATAAAAAAAAATGAAAGTCTTTATTATTGCAGAAATAGGAATCAATCACAATGGTGACTTAAAATTATGTAAAAAGTTAATTCAAGTAGCAAAAGATGCGGGTTGTGATGCTGTGAAATTTCAGAAAAGAACTTTGGATAAAGTTTATTCACAAGAACAATTATCGTCTTATAGAGAAAGTCCGTGGGGTAAAACTTTTTACGATCAAAAGAAAGGTTTAGAATTTGGAATTAAGGAATATAAACGTATTAACGAATTTTGTAAAAAACTAGATATAAGCTGGTTTGCATCCGCCTGGGATATTGAAAGTCAAAAATTCTTAAATAAGTTTAAACTTAAATATAATAAAATTGCATCAGCTATGATAGTTGATAAAGATTTTTTAAATTTTGTAGCAAAACAAAGAAAATATACCTTCATATCTACAGGTATGAGTAATATGAAAATAATAAGTGAAGCAGTAAAAATCTTTAAAAAGAAAAAATGTCCTTTTGAATTAATGCATTGTGTGTCTACATACCCTCTTGATGATACTACTGCAAATCTAAACGTCATTAATTCGCTGAGTAAAAAATTTAAGTGCAAAGTAGGATACAGTGGGCATGAAAGTGGTTTGGCTATTTCAATAGCTGCTACAGCTTTTGGAATATCTTCACTAGAAAGACATATTACAATTGACCGAACAATGTATGGTTCAGATCAAGCTGCATCTATTGAACCAAGCGGTTTAAGTTTTCTAGTAGGTTCGGTTAGAAAAATTGAAAAAGCATTAGGCAATGGTAAAAAGGTATTTTTGCCAAAAGAAAAAGAAATGGCCAAAAAACTCAGAGCTCATCTTTAATTATGAAAGAGGATAATAAAATTTGGGATAATTATAATAATCTACTATTAAGTAATGATATTTCAAGAATAAGAAAAATTTTAGCGAGGTATGAATTGTTCAAAAAAACAATAAATATACCTGGAGACATTGTTGAATGTGGAGTTTTTAAAGGGGTGAGCTTTATGTTTTGGCTTAAGTGTTTAAAAATTTTTTCTCCAAACTCTCAAAAAAAAGTTATTGGTTTTGATATGTTTTCTGGTTTTCCAAATAATTTAAAAAAAGTTGAAAAAATAAGTGCGAACAAATATATAAAAAAAAGTGAGTTTAAAGGATTGGACCCAAAAGAATTATCAAAAAAAGCAAGTAAAATTATGAATGAAAATAGATTTGAATTTGTAAAAGGAGATCTTGGTAAAACATCAAAAAAGTATGTATCAAAAAATTATGGTTTTAAAATATCTTTACTTCATCTTGACTTAGATACCTATAATGGCACAAAATCAGCATTAATAAATTTTTTTCCAAAACTAAGTAAAGGGGGAATTGTTATTTTAGATGAATATGGTAGCCGAGGATGGGGTGAAACAGAGGCAGTAGATGAATTTCTTAAAGAAAAAAAGTATAAGGTAAATCTCTTGGATAATACAGAGAGTCCAACTGGATATATTATAAAATAAAGAATAAGACCTTAATGAAAAATGTAAAAAAAATTAAAATAAAAAATTCTAATAAACTTTTTAAAAAAGCACTGAAAATAATTCCATATGGATCTCAAACTTATAGCAAAGGAGTTAAGGCTTTCAGTGATGGTGTTTCGCCAAAATTTTTAGCAAAAGGTTTGGGCTGTGAGGTTTGGGATGTTGATGGAAATAAATTTATTGATTATGTTATGGCAAATCAGCCACTAATATTAGGTTATGCTGATAAGGATGTTAATGATGCAGTAAAAAAACAATTGGCCCTAGGTTCTACTTTTAGTGTAAGCAATAAACTTGAAATCGATGTTGCAGAACTATTAGTTAAACATATTCCAGATGCTGATGGAGCAAGATTTGGTAAAAATGGGGCTGATGCTACTGCTATTGCAGTTAGATTATCTAGAGCAATTACTAAAAGAGATCATATTGCATTTTGTGGCTATCATGGATGGCATGATTGGTTTATTGGCACAACAGATTTAAATTCTGGAATTCCAAAATTTAATGATCAACTAGCTCACTCTTTTGCTTACAATAATATTTCTAGTTTAGAGAAGATATTTTCAAAATATAAGAATAAAATTGCATGCGTTATTATGGAACCAATTACTGTTAATGGTCCTTTGTCACAACCATCTGGATCAACAAAATGGAAAGATTATAATAAAAAAAATAATTTTTTAAAGGATGTAAAAAACCTTTGTAAAAAGAATGGTGCACTACTGGTTTTTGATGAAGTGGTAACTGGATTTAGATATGATATGGGTGGTGCTCAAAAAATGTTTGATGTTATTCCTGATCTTTCTTGTTGGGCAAAAGCAATGTCTAACGGTATACCAGTTTCTGCAATAACAGGAAGATGGGAATACATAAAGTATCTAGAAAAAACTTTTTTTTCTTTTACTTATGGAGGGGATTGTATTGGACTGGCGGCGGCAAAAGCTACAATTAACAAAATAGAAAAAAAAAATGTTATTGATCATTTATATAAAGTTGGGGGACGATTAAAAAAAGGTATGAACGAACTTGCTAAAATTTTTGATTTGGAAGACATGATAGCTTGTGCTGGGTATCCCTGTAGGACAGTAATGACAATAAAAAAAGTAGGAAGGTATCAAAAACCTCTAATTACAAAAAGTTTAATACAACAGGAATTAATGTTTAGAGGTGTCTTGTGGTCCCAATATCACTCTATTTGTTATTCTCATAAAGAAAAGCATATAGATTATTCTTTAAATGCTTTTGAGGACGCATTTAAAAAATTAAGAAATATTATAAAAAATAATAAAAAAATTGAGAATAATCTACTTGGAAAACCTTGCGAAACAGTCTTTACTAGAGTAGCTGATTTTCAAGCTGTAGCAACAAGTCAAAAAAACTAATGTTTGATTTAAAATCTAAAATAATACTTATCACTGGTGGTGCGGGATTGTTAGGATCTAGAATGGTTAAGACTATATATAAAAATGGGGGTTCTCCGATAGTTATAGATAATGATCAAAAAAAAATAGATAAGTTAAAAAAAAGTTTTAAAAATAATATTAATTCTATATATTTTTATAAAGTTGATATAACTAAAAAGAACCAAATTAAAAATTTAATAGATAAAGTTCATAAAAAATTTAAAAGGATCGATTGTTTAATAAATAATGCAGGTTTTAATCCTAAGCTTACTTCAAAAAGTAATAAATTTGAAAATTTTTCAATAAAACAGTGGGATAAAGAAATTCAAATTGGTTTAACTGGCTCGTTGTTAATTACTCAAGAAGTAGTAAAAAAAATGATTAATCAAAAAAACGGTAATATAATAAATATATCCTCTGATTTAGGTATAATTGCTCCAAATCAATTTTTGTATGAAAAAAATAATAAAAAACCAATAAGCTACTCGGTTGTTAAACATGGTATGATTGGTTTTTCAAAATATTTAGCAACATATCTTGCTGAATACAACATTAGATCAAATACTTTATGCCCTGGTGGAATATCAAATAATCAACCTAAGAAATTTGTGAATAAAATTAAGAAATTAATACCATTAAAGAGGATGGCTGAGATTAATGATTACGACGGAATAATACTTTATTTATGTTCAGATTACTCAAGCTATATGACTGGATCAACAATAGTTTGTGATGGCGGGAGAAGTTCTTGGTAATTAAAAATTAAAAAAAATGAAATCAAATTTAATTGGATTTGTTCAAGGAAGATTAACCAAATCACCAAATAATAGTCTTCAATATTTTCCAAAAAAGTGGGATGAAGAATTTAAAAATGCTAATAAACTTAAAGTTAATTTTATAGAATTCTTTTCAGAAAGAAAATTTAATTCAAAAAATCCAATATGGACCAAAAAAGGAACTAATGGTTATAAAGAAAATTTAAAAAAAAATTCTCTTACAGCTTATGCATTTACTGATAATTACATTATAAGTAACGACCTTAAGCATATTAAAACAAAGAAATATTTAAAGAAACTGATTAAACAAATTAAATCTTTAAATATTAAATTCTTAATTTTACCAATGTATGGAAAAAGTATTTTAACAGATAAAAATTATATATCATATATAAAAGTCTTAAAAGCTTTAACAAAAAATAAAGGAATCAGATTTTTAATTGAATCCAATATTTCCATTTCAACTTTCAAAAAAATCGAAATAAAAGTAAATAATAAAAATTTATTTTTTTTGTATGATGTGGGAAATCGTGCATTACTTAATAGTGATCCAGAAATTGATATATTACAGCTTGGAAAAAAAAGACTAAAACATGTTCATATTAAAGACAAGAATACAAAGGGCATAAATGTAAAATTGGGAACTGGTATTGCGAAATTTAAAAAAATATTCAAAGCACTAAATAAAATTAATTATAATGGTGCATTTACATTTGAAACAACCAGACAGAACGACCCGATTCAAACGATGAGATATAATATTAAATTTTTAAGAAGCAGACTAAATAGTTAGAATTGATTAAATAAATATGAGTTTAATCTAAGATTTCTTATATTTATCCAAAAATATAACTCTCTCTTACATTCTGATGCAAAATATAAAGTTGAAAATTTATATAGTTAAGTTTAAAAACGTCCTTTAGATTAAAAAAGATGCAAAATAAAAAACCTATTAAAGTAATGTTCACCGATTTTGCCTATTATAATCGGTACACAAAAGTACAAATGTATGTTCCCTTGGGAATTGGTTATATTGCTCAATATGCAAAACAAAAATTTGGAAATGAAATTGAAGTTTCTCTTCATAAAGAAATTGATAAATTTCTAAATGAAGTCAAAAAAAACCCACCAGATGTTGTTGGTATGTCTTTGTACTATTGGAACGATGCTATAAATAAGTACGTAACTAAAAAATTGCGAGAAATCCTTGGAAATAAAGTAACAATAATAATTGGTGGCCCAAGTATTGATAGTGATATCAAACAACAAAAAATATTTTTAAAAAAATCTTTTCCATTAGTTGATGGAATAGTAATAAATGAGGGAGAAATTGCTTTTTCTAATTTATTAGAAAAAATTTTGAGTGATAAAAAAAATGCATTTATAGAACCAATTGATGGATTATCTTTTCTTAAAGAAGGTGAAATAATATCTGGACGGCCAATAGGAACTTCCACCGATATTTCTAAACTTGGTTCTCCTTTTTTATCAGGTTTACTTGATGATTTTCTGCACTCAGACTATCAACCGCTTATACAAACCTCTCGTTTTTGTCCTTATACATGTGCTTTCTGTGTATCTGGAAAAAATAGAGGAAAACTTAGAGGTTTTCCTATTGAACAAGTCAGAGATGAAATCAATTATGTTGCAAAAAAGTTTGCCGACAGACCACATCACATGTTGTATTTAGCTGATGAAAATTTTGGTATTTTAAAAAGAGATGTAGAAATTGCAAAAATTATTAAAGAAGCAAAATTAAAATTTGGTTATCCTCAAAGTATATCATTTTATAACGACAAACGTTTTACTGAAACTTCAAGAGAAGTATTGGAAGTTTTGGGTGATATATCAAAAATGGGAGTTACGCTATCCTTGCAGACGGAAAATCCTGAAGTTCTAAAGGCAATAAATAGAAGAAACGTTACCAATGAAGAAATTGATAATGCTATTATGTGGGCTAACAAACTTAATATATCAACATCAACCGAACTTATATTTGGCCTTCCTTACGAAACAAAAGCAAGTTACGTAGATACATTGAATAAATCAATTGAAAGAGGTTTTGATGCTATCTTGTCCCATGCTCTTTTCATAATGGATGGGATTGAATTAAACCGACCAGATATAAGAACAAAATATGGAATTAAAACAAAATTTAGACCTCTAAATTCGAGTTATTTTAAACATGAAAAAGAATTCATCGCAGAGCATGAAGAGGTGGTAGTTTCTACTAATACATTTGATTATGAGGATTATTTAGATGTCAGAAAATTAAATTTTATGTTTTATTCTGTTTTTACTTTAAATTTTCAAAAATGGTTCTTTCAGTTCATAAAATTTAATAAAGAAATTTCTATATCTGATGTTTTTACCAAATTTATGAATCCAAATCCAAACTTAAATTGGCCAAGTGAATATATAAAATTTGTAAAGGATTTTACAAATGCTGCCAAATCAGAACTATTTGATACTAAAGAAGATATGGTAAAATACTTAAAAAAACTCTATGAAGAAAATAATAATGATGTTGCTGAGCCTTCGCGTATAAATGTAGCTTTTGTAGCAAGATTGATTTACCAGGAAAAAAAATGGATAAAAGATGTTTTGTTAACACTTTTAAAGGACGTTTTAGGTGAAAAAATGACAGACAAAGATTATAATATTGCTTCCTCATTGATTGATTTAGGAACATTGGAAAGAATCGATCTAAAAGCAGAAAAATTAAATAACAACAATGAATATGTTATTAGCTATGACATTAATGAATGGAAAAAAAATAAATTTAAAAAACCAATTTACGATTACGAAATTGAAAAAAAGAAAATAAAATTTTTAACTTGTAATAATAGATTAAGTCAAATAAATGGATTAAGACAACATTCTGAAGAATTGGTAACAGAGGATTTTTACATCAAAGCAATAGATTCTATAAATCCTAGATCCAATTTATTGCATATTTTAGATTATTAATTTTTTTTACACAAACATTAAGAAAGTTTTTTTCTTCTATTATAATTAATTAAATAATACAAAGCTTTGTTCTTAATAAATATATCTTAGATTAAAAATTTTTTTCAGTGCATAAATCAAGCCAATTGAGCTATTAGTACTGGTCAGCTGCACGCATTACTGCGCTTCCACATCCAGCCTATCAA
>MDTB01018008.1_pt1 | contig 65336 bp, 58 predicted proteins | sample 811161 | NCBI WGS metagenome assembly MDTB01 (sample SAMN05326650, study PRJNA326480) | marine metagenome | isolation source: seawater | place: Mediterranean Sea | collected 2009
GATCAAGATGATGCATTAACGGGTTGCCATTAAGGGGACCCGGAACCTTATTCAGATCCAGCGCCATGGAAACTCGACTGCCGTCCTGGACCAGAGCAACAGCTGCTTTCACCTGCTTTTCGGTGATGAGGTTAAGCGTGCCTAACTCATCATCCTTTCCCCAGCGACCCCAGTTCGATATCTCAGTTATCCATCGGTCGTACTCGGCGCGAGAAACTTTTTCCGGAGAAGCTATCGTTTGCGAAGTAACCAGCACCAGCATGATGACGAAATTTCTTAGCATCATCTTTGATCTCCTGCCTGTTTGACGTCAGTATAACTGCTTCGTAACGGTTATGGATTGAGAAGACGGGAGGTCAACATGGTTACATTTACGGATGAACAGGACGATTACTTGAGAAGCCACAAGTGGGCAGCGCTAGCGACCGGGAGAAAAGATGGTTCGCCTCAGCTCTCGCAAATTGTCTACGCCTGGAATGGCGAAGATATTGTGATTTCGGTGAAGAGTTACACAGCCAAGTGGAAGAACGCGCTGCGCGAGCCCAAGGTAGCACTGCTGATACATGACGGGCGTCGACAGCTAGTCGTTTATGGTACGGCGGAATGTATCGATAAGGGCCCCGAGCTTGCCGAGATGACACTTCGGATACATCAGACGTTTTTCGATGGCGGGGCAGACATCAAGATTGACGATAACTTCATTGATGTCCTGAATAGAGATCAAAGAACCATACTGCGTGTCATACCGGACAAGGTTCTGGACGAGGGCTTTGAGGTTGTTGAAGTTTAAAGAGGTTATTTGCGACGACTGAGCAGGTTCATCAATGGGACGAGGCTATCCTGGGTTTCGAGATTCATCACCCACTCCACGATTTCCCGTGAGCGCGTGTTATCTAATACAGGTTCGGCATTTAGCAGGAATTTATTCTGTAGCTCTTCTGGTGACATAGGGTTTCGACCATGTCCCGGTGCTGGTTCGATAGGGCGGGAATACTCCTTTCCTCCAGCGCGAACAACCAAAACGCCCAGTCTCTCGGAGTCTTCGTCTTTTTTCACAGAAAACCGCTGGAACAATGGCGTCAGTTCCTTGCGGCCAAAAGACTCATCGGAGAAGGTCCACTTGGTTACCATTCCATCTACCAGGGCGCAGACAACGGTGAATTTGTAACTGAATTTCCCGGCTACATCGCCGGTGGGGTCTACCTGGAAGTAATCCTCAAGTACCGGGACTCGTACTTCCACTGACTCAATGTTATCTGCATTAATCCCAGCTTCTTCTTTCAGTTTTATTGCTGTCTCGATAGCCCCCTGGGCGATGTATCCGCAAGGATATTTTTTGAATCCCAGGGTGCTGGAAATATGATCTTTACCAAGTACTTCCAGAGATTTGTTGAAGTCGATATCAGCGTAGTAACCCGGCGCGACGACGCTATACATAAAACCCAGGGGTGCATCGAAGGCATTAGGATTGGAAGTGAAGCCGGAAGAAGCCAGTTCTGCGGCGAGTACGCCGCCTTGAGAGGCGAGTCCTGCGTGTAATGGTTTGGTATGGGTGCCGAAATTGCCGGTTACGCCGGCAGATTGCGATACCGCAACGCCCCATGCTCTGCGCAGTGCGTCAGAATCCAATCCCATAACCTTGCCCGCCGCCGTTGCGGAAGTAATTGGACCAAATATGCCTGTGGAATGCATACCGTGGTGCTGATCGTCGCCGCGTTTGGTGACGGAACTTAGGGCGAAGCCAACTTCATAAGCTGCAATATATCCCTCTAGCAACTTACTACCTTTGCATCCACCTCGCTCTGCCGATGCCAATAGCGCGGGAACAATAATGACACTGGCATGCCCAAATTCGGCGGTGTCATCATAGTCCAGACAGTGGCCCAATGTGCCGTTCATAAGCGCTGCAAGCCAACTGGTGGTTTTCTCTGGTTTGCCGATGATGCTGGCTTCGTCACCTGAAGTCTGACTGATGCGATCCCAGAGGGCCTGGTTGGGTCCCTCACCAATCCCCGCCAGTGCGGTACCCAGGAAGTCGAGGATCGCGAGCTTGGCTGTCTCTAGTTCCTGAGTACTGGTTTGCTTCCAGTCAACGCTTTCTACATAGGATGCAAATTGCTGACTGAATTGTTCGGTCATATATCTGATCGCAGTGAACTGTTGGAAGCGATGTTGCCACCGTTCTGCTTGTACTGTTCTCTTCGTTCTTTGCTGAACTTGTCGATTTCATCTTTGGGTACCCCAAACGAGATACCGCGTTCCACACCTGGACGAGCGCGTACCCGATTCATCCAGTCAAAAACACGGGGTTTGGTTGTGATATCGACCTTTACCCACTTGTAGGATCGAACCCAGCACCAGGTGGCAATATCCGCGACCGTGAAATCTTCGCCGCAGAGATACGGATGTTTCTCTAATTGATAGTCCATGACGCCGACCAGACGTAACGCTTCCTTGCCGAACCGTTCAATAGGATGTCTTCGTTCCTCTTCCGACGCATCGGTGATGTAGCGCGTATAACTGAGTTTGTTGCCAAATATCGGCCCGATGTTCGCGGCCTGCCAATAAAGCCAGGGAATGACGTCCCAGCGATGCTCGTCCGTGGGAAAAAGTGATGTGGGAAAGATTTCTCCGAGGTAATGCAGAATTGCACAACTCTCGATGATGTTTCTGCCGTCATGCACGATGGCGGGAATCCTCTGATTGGGATTGATTCGCGTGAAGCTGTCGGTGAACTGATTGCCGTCTGAAAGGCTCATGTGGTGCATGTTGACGTCACCCAGATCCACACCTGCTTCTATCAGCTCTTCGATCATGATGGAGATCTTCCATCCATTAGGTGTGGCGCCCGTATAGACATCAAGACTCATATCTTCTCCTGCTCGTTGGCGTCGGGCCAACGATTCTAACGCAGGGCTATTGGATATACACTCGACAGGATCGCGTGCGCTAATGCCGCCTGATCACAGGCACCAGGATTTCATTCTTTCGAAAAAAAGAGGGGACAATAGGTGGGTTGTAACGTGCCCAGACGGGTTCGCCATTTTGCTGCCAGATTTCGTTATCTTCAAGAAATCCAAGTAAACGTGACTCATGGTCGAGATAGCGATTTTCGGACCAGCCGCCACGATATCGAATCGCCGCCACGGTATGTTGAGGCATCTCAATAACCTCAATCTGAGTGTCATCCGGTGTTGGCAGAGATTGTCTGGTAAATTTTTTGGGCATCATAAACGTAATAAAGTAGTCGTTGTCACCCGCTGGTGTCTGCGACACCGGCGCGGTCATGGCAATTTCCTGTTGTTCCTGGTTTCCGCCAAAGATGAAGTTAGCCAACACCCTAAAGCCGACGTTTCCGGCTCGTTCGAATTGTCCTGTCACCCTGGAGCGTGCGACCAGATGAGGCTTATATAGTCGAATTTCGACATCGTCGGTGGATGCGACGACGCTGTATTCTGGTTGCTCCAGAGCGCTAGCGAATGGAATGGCCATGATCGTGATTGCTAGTGTGATAAGGAGTCTGCCGCAACTGGTTTGTGAATAAGTCATTTTGAGTCACTGATACGGTTATTGGGCTAAAAATTCAGCTCGAGTCGTAGAACTCGACTTGAACACGCCACCCAGTGCCGTCGTGCGGGTCGCCGAGTTCACATCCATGACGCCGCGGGCTTTGACGCAATAGTGCGTTGCGTTGATCGTTATGGCAACGTCGTCGGTATCTAGCAGGGCTTGCAGAGAAACATGCACTTGTTGCGTAAGCCTTTCCTGCACTTGTGGTCGTTGAGCGAAGAATCGTACTAACCGATTGATTTTCGACAACCCAATGATTCGATTCTTGGGGATGTAGGCAACTGTCGCGAGCCCATCTATAGTGACGAAATGATGCTCGCAGGTACTCGTTAAGCTGATATCACTAACTTTGACCATCTCTTCCACGCGCATTTTATTCGCAATGGCGGTGATTTTTGGGAATGTGGTGTAGTCGAGTCCCGAGAAGATTTCATCGACGTACATATTCGCAATTCGGTCTGGTGTATCACGCAAACTGTCGTCATTGAGGTCGAGGCCCAGTGTTCTCGCAATTTCTGCCATCGCATGGCTGATCCGGACTTTCTTTTCTTCCGCAGTGAGATCGTTATCGATCATTGGGGTTTCTAGACCAGACTCAACCAGAGCGTGTTGGACCAATCTGGCCTCCTCTGAAATTGTTAGGTGATCGTCTTGGCTGTTATCAAGCGCTGCGAGTGTCATGGGTGGTCCCGTGTTTATCTGTTAATTAATTTTACGATCACACGGGGGATTTGGATGATTTTGGTATCAGGATCGGGTCAGTACCCACTCGGCACGCGACTCGGTTATAGAGATCCGCTTCTCTGTAGGAGGCCCGGTAATCACGTCGGGCATCTCCCCTGTGGCGCAGATCGAGGCTGTTTTGTAACATGCTCAATCCGTGAATTGGAGAGCAATCATGCCGTACGAAGCAAACGAAAATCTACTTCAATGGTTGACGCAGGAGACACCGGAGGAGGTTCTTGAGCCGGAACTTCCCATCGTTGATCCACATCATCACCTGTGGGATCTGCGTTTAATCAAAGACGAGCCTCACATGAGGTTCCAGCAAAAAGTTTACTTGTGCGATGAGATTGCCAGAGAAATCGCAGAGGGTGGTCACAATGTTACCCAGACGGTGTTTGCACAGTGCGATGCGTTTTATCGAGCCGATGGCGAAGAGGAAATGAAATGTGTCGGTGAAACGGAGTTTGTTAATGGTGTCGCGGCAATGAGCCGGTCCGGGTTGTATGGACCAGCAGAAATCTGTGCAGGAATATTTGGTGCGGCGGATCTAAGGGTGGGGAAGGATGTTGAGAGAGTGCTGCGGGCACACATGGATGCGTCCGCTAACTTTCGAGGTGTTCGTACGATGTTCCCCCATGATCTGAACGATCAGTTTATGGAGGGGTATGCCATTCTTGCTAAGTTGGGGTTGTGTTTCGATAATTATCATTGGGAGCATGACCGTTTACCGACCCTGGCGAAACTTGGGGAAGCCTTTTCGGACGTGCCCATCATCGTCAATCATCTTGGTGGAAAGATTGATCCCAATGCGGGTGATGATGACATCGCCGAGTGGCGCGAAAACATTGACGCGATTGCCCGGTGTTCCAATGCATTCATGAAAGTGGGAGGTGCACAGCAGCGGGTTGGCCCCTGGGAGCCACCATTCCATAACAATAAGCGTGAAAAACCTATTGGCTCGGAGGAACTGTGTGAGTTGCTTTATCCCTACTATATTTTTGTGATCGAGGCCTTTGGCCCTGATCGCTGTATGTTTGAAAGTAACTTTCCAGTGGATAAGGAGTGTGTCACCTATCGTACTTTGTGGAATACGTTTAAGCGTATCACAGCAAGAGCCGGGTTGAGTGAGTCTGAAAAGACCGCCATGTACAGTGGTACAGCACAGCGCGTGTATCGCCTGAGCTAAGGGGTCCGTGGTCTAGTCCCAGACCTTCTCCCATTGTTTTGACTCGACTGATCGATACATGGCCTGGGCGGTTCGGAATTCCCCCAGAGAGTACTCCGGTGCCGCGGCAGGGGTCGCACCATCCAGCACTACTTCAGTGAAGTCTTTTAGTTCCTGGCCGTAGCTGTCGAGCTTGCCCTGGTTCGCATCCATCAAGGTATGCCCCTTTGGGTACTCCGCGTTAAAGAGCTTTAGTTCGCCGTCGCGGCCGCCGGTAATCTGGAGTTCTCCGTCGCTGCCTGTCACGCGAAACATTTCGGTTGGCGCTGCTGCGGCCAGAACGTTCAACGCAGTGAAGGTTGCTGTCGTTCCATTCCGGAAGCGAAAAAGCGCTTGCGACCATGACTCACCCTGCATTCTTGGAATGTGATGCCCTGTTACCGCGATGACTTCGTCAATTTCTCCGAGCATCATGCGTAATGGACGAATCCAATGTGCGCCCCCGTCGATAGCCACGCCACCGCCGGCTCGCGCCAAATCAAATCGCCAGGGGGGTGGGGAATCAGGATCCACTTTCGTGCGATCATAAAAGTTTCCGCTCGCGTTAAGCACGTTCCCGATGACGTCCAGGTCCATCAGTTCTTTCGCCTTGATGATATCTGTCCAGTATTGAGCCTGCTCCGCGATCATGAAAACCGTATTGACCTTTGCGGCCGCCGCAAGAATGCGTTCACAGCTTTCGAGTGTGTTTGACATGGGTTTCTCAAGCAGAACATGTTTGCCTGCCGAGAATGATGCTAGTGCAGCCGCCTCGTGCAGATCATGGGGGAGCATGATATCGACGGCGTCGAAGTCTCCATCGGCTAACGCGGTATCGAGATCAGTGTAGGCCGTCGCGCCGGTCTCCTTCGCTATTGCGGCGGCAGATTCAGCGTTGGTGTCTACTGTGGCGACCACATCAATGCGAGTCGCGATGTTTTGTATGCCGCGTAGATGTTGTTGTGCAATACCACCACAACCGACTAGTGCAAGTTTGAGACGCGTCATCTGGGTACCTCGTTTTGATCTTTGACGGAAACGTATCATCACCTGAGGAGCAAGTCATCCTCGGCGGCTTTTGACTGATACCCTGTGTGACGCTTTAATGCAGCAATCATTTACTCGGCGCGTCCTATGAGCATCCGGCCGGAAAAGCGAGTCTATTACTTCAGCCATCGGTTTACCGAGGGCAACAGAGACATGCGTGATCTGCTTGGGGGCAAGGGCGCCAACCTCGCAGAGATGGCCGTATCGGATTGCCTGTGCCGCCAGGGTTTACCGTTACTACTGAAACCTGTGCAGACTACCTAGAGTTGGATCAGAAGCTTGCCCCCGGTTTGCTACGTGAAATTGACCAGAACATTTCTCTGCTGGAGGAGGAAACCGGCAAAAAGTTTGGTGCGACGGACAACCCGTTGTTGGTGTCGGTCAGAAGTGGGGCAGCGGTCAGCATGCCGGGCATGATGGATACTGTGCTTAATCTTGGCCTCACAGACAAATCAGTTGCCGGTCTGACAGAACTTACCAGTAATCACCGCTTTGCACTGGATGCTTATCGCCGTCTCATCAACATGTTTGGTGACGTTGTTATGGGGGTGGATCACAGTCACTTTGAAAAGTCCTTCGACCGGATCAAGAAGCGCTTCAAGGTGACAGAGGATGCCGATCTAAATAAGGATGGCCTAGCGGCGTTAGTGACGGCCTACAAGCGTGTCTACAAAAAGCATACCGGGGAAGACTTTCCCCAGGACACGGAACTGCAGCTCAGGAAAGCGATTGAAGCTGTTTTTCGAAGCTGGAACATCCCCAGAGCCATTGCTTACCGCCGTATCAATAATATTCGAGGACTCCTGGGCACAGCAGTCAATGTGCAGTCCATGGTATTTGGCAATATGGGCGATGACTCGGGGACAGGCGTCGCATTTACTCGTGATCCCACCACCGGGAGAAATGAGTTCTACGGTGAGTTTCTGATCAATGCACAGGGTGAGGATGTGGTCGCTGGCATTCGAACCCCTCAACCGATTAGTGAAATGAATAGTTGGCGACCGGATATCTACAAGAGACTGCTCAGGATAAAGCGGACGTTAGAGATCGAATACAAGGATATGCAGGATATCGAGTTCACGATTGAAAGGGGTGAACTTTATATGCTTCAAACGCGGACCGGAAAACGTACCGGTGCCGCTGCGATCAAAATTGCAGTAGATATGGTTAAGGAGCGACGCATCACTCAAAAGGTCGCTCTCCTCCGAGTTCCTGCAGACGACTTAAATCAGGTTTTGCTACCCTCGTTCAACCCTGCCGCGAAGCGACACGTGGTAACCATAGGTCTGCCGGCCTCGCCAGGAGCAGCATCCGGATATCCGGTCTTTATGGCGGAAGGGGCAGTGGCGCGCTCGGAAGATGGTGACAGTGTCATTCTGGTACGTCGCGAGACAAGTCCTGAAGATATCCATGGGATGCACGCGGCAGCGGGAATCCTGACATCGACTGGAGGTTCGACCAGCCATGCGGCGGTGGTAGCACGAGGTTGGGGGAAGTGCTGTGTGGCCGGGGCGGGTGAGCTCATTATTGATGAGAAACGCAGACTCATTAACGTCAATGGACGAAAGATTACTGGTGATGATCGGATCAGCATTGATGGGGCCACCGGCGAGGTAATGCTGGGAGAAGTGGAAAAAAGACCGCCGGTATTCACCCCGGAGTTCAAAACGCTGATGAAGTGGGCAGATCGGAATTGTGACCTTGTTATCAGGACCAATGCTGATACACCCCATGACTCCCGGATTGCTCGGGACTTTGGGGCGGAAGGGATCGGTCTGTGCCGGACCGAGCACATGTTTTTCGGTGAAAAACGCATTATGGCGATGCGGGAAATGATTTTGGCTGACTCCACTGCCGCTCGCCGTCGGGCACTTAAGAAACTGCTGCCCTATCAACGCCGGGATTTCACGAAAATATTGCTTACCATGAAGGGCTTTCCGGTGACCATTCGGCTTCTGGACCCGCTACTTCATGAATTTTTGCCCGGCGACCAGAAATCGCAACGAGAACTGGCCCGGGCCATGAAAGTTCGTCTTGATCGCGTCAAACGACGGGTTAATCAGCTGCACGAAGTGTACCCGATGCTGGGGCATCGCGGTGTTCGATTAACGGTCACCTATCCGGAAATACTGGAAATGCAGGTGATCGCGATCGTTCAGGCTACCATCAATTGTCGACGAAAACGTATGAAGGTAATGCCAGAGATAATGATTCCGCTGGTTGGCGTTGACGCAGAGCTGTCGATGTTGCGGGAGCTCACCGAGCAAACTATTAATGATGTTGCACGAAATATGAACTATCGGGGTGAGCTGGATATTCCCATCGGGACCATGATCGAGATCCCCAGGGCGGCGTTGACCGCTGACGAAATAGCGAGACATGCCGATTTTTTCAGCTTTGGTACCAATGATCTTACCCAGATGACCCTGGGCTATAGTCGAGATGACAGCGGATCATTTATGCCGAGTTACCTCGATAAGGACATTCTGAAGAACAATCCATTTCAAACCATCGACGCCGATGGGGTAGGGCAGCTGGTTAGAACTGCCGTAGAGAAGGGACGACAAACGAAACCGAAGCTTCATTGTGGCGTTTGCGGGGAGCATGGCGGTGACCCTGAGTCCATTGTCTTTTTCCAGTCAGTACACCTTAACTATGTTTCCTGCTCGCCATTCAGATTGCCGATCGCGAGATTGGCCGCCGCACAGGCGAGTTTGCTGGAGAAACAGCTAACCCTCTTCGGATAGGAAGTTTGGGTAAAGTCAGGTTAGGGGAGCAACACCTCTGCAGATATAGTATCCTGCGCGCTTTCAATTTTTGGCTTTAGGGGATTAGATCCATGAATGGTGCCGAGTATATCGCGAAGATTCTGAAGGAAGAGGGCTTAACCTGGATGTCCTGCTTTCCAAGCAACCCGATGATTGAGGCCTTGGCGAAGGAGGGTATTCGCCCAATCGCATTTCGTCACGAACGAGGCGCTGTCATGGCTGCGGATGGTTATTCGCGAGTAAGTGATCGCAAGAATATCAGCATGGTAGGCATGCAGTCTCAGGCCGGCGCTGAGAATGCCATGGGAGGGCTGGCGCAGGCCAACGCGGACAACGTTCCCATTCTGGTGATGCCTGGTGGTAATGCGCTGAATCAACTATTTATACGACCGAATTTCTCGGCCGTTAACTCCTGGGGGACTGTTTCGAGACACGCAGAGTTTATTACCAGTCCGAAGGAGACCGGCAACGTGATGCGCCGCGCAATGCATCATCTTAAGTCCGCTGCACCAGGTCCGGTCGTCGTGGAATTGCCTCAGGATATAGTAGGTCAGGAGATTCCTGACGACGCTTTCAATTATCAATCGCCTCGCAAAGTCGTCAGCGTTCCCTCCGCGGGCGATATTGCCGATGCGGCGAAAGCTTTGGTCGACGCCAAAGATCCTATGATCTGGGCTGGTGCTGGTGTCATGTCGGCACAGGCAACGGAAGAATTAAGAACACTGGCCGAGTTGCTTGAAGCGCCGGTTTATACTTCCCTCGTAGGCAAGTCTGCTATCGATGAAAGACATCCGCTGGCAATTGGTTCCGGGGGGATGACTACCACAGGGCCAGCGCGACAGTGGTTGGACGAATCAGATTTGATATTTGCGGTGGGTACTTCCCTAACCGCTACTCCATACGGTCAGCGGTTTGATCCAAACAAGTTTCTTATTCATTCGGTTAACGATGTGAATGAAGTCAACAAGGATACGGTATGTGATATCGGTTTGGTGGGCGACGCGAAGCTAACGCTTGAGCTTATGATTGATGCGGTTAAAGGCCTCATCGGTGAAGGTGGGCGCAAGACTGGCGCTCTGGAGCGCATCAAAACTGCAAAGGACACCTGGTGGGCCTCCTGGATGCCTTATCTACAAAACGATAGTGGTCCGATCAGCCCCTATCGTGTGATCTGGGAACTGGATCAGAATTTGGACAGGGAAAACAGCATCGTTACCCATGACGCGGGTGCACCACGGGACGAAATCGGGCCATTTTATACGGCAACCACACCACACAGTTACGTTGGTTGGGGTAAAACCACACACCTGGGCGCTTCGATTCCCCTGATGATTGGCGCCAAGAAGGCCATGCCGGAGCGTACGTGCGTAGCCTTTATGGGTGATGCGGCATTTGGGATGTCCGGTCTGGATATCGAGACGTCAGTGAGAGCAGACCTGCCTATTACCGTTGTGTTGCTGAACAACGGGATTATGGCAACTTATCCAGGTGGTACGCCGACGGCTCGTGAGCAGTTTGGCGTAACGCATATGGGCGGTGACTATGGGCAGATTGCTATGGGTATGGGCGCCGAAGGACTCTATGTTACCAAGGGGTCAGAATTACCAGCGGCAATAAAACAGGCCGAGCAGCTTAACAAGGAAGGTAAGACGGTGTTGATTGACGTGAAGACGAGAAATGAGGATTCACGAGCGCCGCATCGGTTTGTTGAAGAGAATACGGTTAACTAGCTGCTGGCTGTTTGAAGACGGAAAGTTGGCATTTCAATGACAGTGGATTTCAGTAGAATACCCACCCTAAATTTTGAGCCCATTGGCTCGTTTAAATAGCTAATAGGAGATATAAGTACATGAATCTTGAAGACATTAAATGCATCGGAATCTTAGGTGCGGGTGTTATGGGCGGCGGCATTGGGCAGTGCGCGGTCCTGGCTGGCAAGAACGTGATCATCAGAGATCTGACCGACGAGATCCTTGAGAATTCTAAAGACGTCATTCTTAACAGTCGATTTGGATTCAACAACGCCGTTGAGATGGGCAAGATGACAGAAGAGGAAAGGGACGCGGCAATGAGTCGGCTGAGCTTTACCACTGACGTCTCGGATCTCAAAGACTGTGACATGATTATCGAAGCTATCGGCGGCGGTGAGGATGGTGCAATTGAAAACAAGCCTCTGAAATTGAAGGTCTGGGAAGAAATGGATCAGGTCGTCAAGGATGAAGCGGTTTTCGCCAGTAATACATCCATGTTCACGATTGCCGATCTTGCTGCGGTTACGAATAGAAAAGACCGGTTCATCGGTATGCATCTGTTTAGTCCGGCGAACATTATGAAGCTGGTTGAAGTCACGCATACGGAAGACACGACTGATGACATCACTCAGCTGATCGTTGATATGAGCGAGAGCTGGGGCAAGACGCCTATCGTGTTGAAGGATGTTCCCGGTGATACAGGATTTATCGGCAACCGTATCATGGCCGCAGTTCGAAGAGAGGCAGAAAAGCTTGTCGCCGAAGGCGTCGGCACAAGACAAGATGTCAATCTCGCTATGACGCTCGGGTTTCGCTGGCCTGCAGGGCCATATCCCGATGGGCCCAATGCGAGAAGCGGCTGGAAGTAAGTAGTTTCTGGCAGCAGAATTAAGCCTGACGGCTACTCCGGCCGTCAGGTTCCCAATTTAAATTCCTTGTGCCAATTCTGATCTGCTCCGGCGCCCAGGTTGGTGATTCGTACGTCCAGCAAATAGGGTTCCCCTGCAGCTTGAACCTCTCTCGCTCGCGTGAGAGCGGCATCGAGTTCACCCGGATCATTTACCTGCTGTCCATCAATACCTTGTGATTTTGCGAGCATGACGAAATCGATTTCAGGGTCGCCCAGGTGAGTTTCGGGGTATTTGTTTTGTTCCCTCATGTTGCCGCCCCAGCCAGCGAAATTCACACGAACCGTCTGGTAGTTCATGTTATTCCAGACCACCGTGAGGATTGGTAAATTGTACCTCGCCATAGTCCAGAAGCCGGAAGAACTATACATCACCGAGCCGTCACCAATACTGAGGACCAGCGGCGTGTCCGGCGAGGCCAGTTGCGCGCCTACAGCACCGCCCACGCCGTAACCGAGGCTTCCACCATAGGCACGGACCAAACGCCAATCATCTTTCTCAAAACCGAAAGGCATCAGATGATCGCCTGCTCTGAAATTCTCGGATACGACCGTTGTGTTAGGAGCCAGGAGGTCAGCCATGCGCTGACCCAGGAAACTGGGATGGATAGGACTATCGTTGGAGCGAGCCAGCGCACCTTCGGTTTGCTGGGCAATTCGCTCTTCGCTGGCTTTTTTGAGTTCGCTTCGACGCTGAGAAAGGTGATGTAGATTTGAATCAGCTGGATTCCACAATGCGTTCAGTGCCGTGAGCGAGTGTTTCACGTTCGACCAGATACTCACGTCCAGGGCAAAGGTGCCCCCTAATATTGCAGGGTCATGGCCGATACCAATCTTGAACGCGTTGGGGAAGCGATAATCCGCTGGCGTACCATTAGTATTTGGGCGATATCCCACGCAACAGACGACGTCATAGCTGGTGTCGTCCAGGGTTTCCGCCATGCCGACAAAGCTTGGGTGTGATCTGGGAAAGGAACCGAAGTCGAAGAAACTGATTGCGACGGGAACCGCGTAATTGTCTGCGAGATCAAGTATTTCCTGCTGTGCACTCGCCCTCTGAATTTCGGGGCCGACTACCAATAAAGGATTCTCGGCATTAAGTAGCGCGTTGTGAATTTGGTTGAGGGCAGCTTCGTCCGGATGGTGTGCCATCTCCAGAGCCTCTGCAGGGACGATAGTCCCTTCCACGTTCTTGGTGTCGAGCGCAGAACCGGAATAGGCCAGATACACAGGCCCGGAGGGCATTGTCATCGCCTCCTTGAAAGCTCTGCGGGTCGCCGCTGGTACGCCACGAGGGTCGCGTATCTCCCAACGCTTTTTCGTAACGTCCTGCACCACGCTCATTGAAGAGTAGCCGGCACTAACACCCAGAGTGTTGTGATCACCGAAATCACCGGCGTCGCGCATACCGGAAGTAACGACCATTGGGGTTCCATCGAAGTACGCATTGAACAGCTGGCCTGACCCTTGCCTTGTTCCGGCCGCCAGGTGCACGTTGACGAATGCGGGTTTTCGGGATGCTTTTGCGTAACCGTCGGCTGCGGACAGTACCAGCGACTCATTGAGAAGCAGGATGGGTTGCACTCCTGGAACGGTGAGAAAAGCATCGAAGAAACCAGCCTCTGCACTACCGGTATTGGTAAATGCATACTCAACTTCCTGGGCAACCAACTGGTGCATGAGTAGCTCACCACCTGTGCCTACAACTTTATTCACCTTGCTCATTTTTCTCTCATTGTGGTTGTGGTTTTGTTGCGATCACTTTGTTAAACACTACCAGACGCTGCTGAGTTCATGAACTTCACGAATATCCACACTCTGATCCGCATCGCTGTGCATCACTAGTGGATGTTCATAGGCGCCGGGTAGGAAACTGAAAGAGCCAGTGATCATACCGCCATTGATAAAGATTTCTACGGACGCTTTATCGATCAGCAGTCTGAATTCGGGTGCGGCGGAGTTATCCAGCGCAATGGTGTGGTCCTTAAACCGAAGTTCGTTCGCCTTCCAGTCCAGAACCATAGACTGTCCTCGTATGGACGTGTAGAGCACTCCTTCCTCTCGACGAGTTGCAGAAAAGGTGACGTCCAGAAGTTTAGCCTCTGTTTCGATGGTGAGGGGCTTGCGCCCAGTTACGTTTTGCATGCCTGGATTGGTGGTCTGTTTTTGCAGGGAAGTAAACTCACTGACAGGCCATCGCTTCATTGTGACGTTGCTGCCGGAACCAACCAGACTGAGCTCGACGGGAATGGACATCTGTAGATTGAAGGGCATTTCAGGAAACAGCCCTCCCTGCATCCAGGATATCTGAATGCGCCGTCCGTCAGGTGTATCGCTCCAGGTTTGCGCAGCGTAACCGTTGGTGCCGTATTCGCTAGTCAGAGCTTCAGTTTCGGGTACAAACTCGTTGCCATCGAAACTGCCGACCAGGTATTTGCCCTTGGCTCCCCAAAAAATCCATCGCTCATTGCCGTTGTCATCTTCAAGCGGAAAGAAATCGGGACATTCCGTCACACCCGGCAGTGTCAGGTCCTGGAATCTCTCCCAGGATTTGGCGTCGGCGGACCGTAGCAGACAGTATTCATTGTCGATTAGGTAGAGCGCCATAATCCACTGCTGGCTGCCTTCGTGCCAGATGACTTTTGGATCACGATTGCCCTTGTCGAAATTACCGATGATCGGGTTATCCTCATATTTATGGATAGTCTTGCCGTTATCGGTGCTGTAGGCCAGGCACTGGGTATAAGGGCGTTCAGGCGTCGCGTAGTTTCCAGCGGCCGTGTAAAACAGCAGCATTGCTCCGGCACCAAAACCGGCCGTATTGTCATGATCTATAACGGCAGACCCTGAAAACATGGTTCCGTGTTCGTCGGGATAGAGCGCATGCTCTAGTTGTTTCCAGTGCAACAGGTCGTCGCTGACCGCGTGCCCCCAGGTCATGTTTCCCCAGATTGTGGACTCGGGATTATGTTGAAAAAACATATGCCATACGCCGTCACAGTAGACGAGGCCATTCGGGTCATTAATCCAGTTTTCTTTTGCGGTGAAATGAAATTGGGGTCGGTGTAATTCGTTGTAGTCGGTCATGTCTCAATACTTTTTAAACAGGAATAGAAGTCCCGGCGCCGTTATGGGTGACGGGGTTTTGTGGAACGTCGGGAAAAATCTCTCGGAACAGACTTAACATGTTCATGGTAGATCGCCGGTCGGCTGCCTCGTGTATTTTCCCGGGGCCACCCAGGGTAGCAGGTAACGCAAACCCGTGGGGTGTTTTTGCGTGATCATTAAAGCACCAGTCAACGTCCGCGGCATCCATCTCGTCGAAAAAGCGTTTTCTGCTTTCGCGGGGAACCAGCTGATCTTTAGCACCATTCTCTATGACGATTGTTGTATTGGTGTTGTAGTGGTTTGTGCAGTCTTTTATCGGTGGTCTTTCGACACCTCTTCGAGCGGGATTGGGATCCTCGCCAGTCTGCAATAGTCCATGAAATGATACGACGCCGCCCAGATTCAATCCGCCTCGTACTGCCTCTAGCACTGCGCAACCACCAAAGCAGTAACCGATCGCTGCTCCAGGGGTAGATGAATCAACAGAGGGATGAGCGAGACCCTGATCCAGCCATTCCTGAAGTAGCGCACGGAATCTTTCGTAGTCGTGGTCTAGTGCTACCATCGCCTCGAAGGTTCGGACCATGAACGATGCTGCGTCACTCTCGTCGGACGGAAACATGCGCTCCTCCGGAGGTAACGTATCGCCGTAAAGATCGATGGCAAAACCCACGTAACCGACTCGTGCGAGATACTCAGCGACATCGACATCAAAGAACTTCAATCCCTGAAAGTTGTGAATCACCAGGACTAACGGTCTGGGACCAACGGATTCCGGTGGAGCAACCAGGTGACCCAGGTAGTCGTTATCACGAAAACTAAAGCTGATGTCTGCTCGCTGCAGATCAGGAGCTGGTGGCCATTCCGAGATAGGCATATGGTCTTGTCCTTGAGGGTTTTACTGCAAACGACGCACTATAAAGTAAATGGGGCCGGAGTAGAATGGTGCTCACTTTTGGTCCGTCAAGGGTGTACGCAGTTGGTCCTGGGAGTTGTTTTTCTCCGCGGCTTGCGACCCTCCGGGTTGCCCTCAACTCCTCCACAAGCCCCTTCGGGTCCGATGGCGGTCCCCTCGCTCCCCCATTTCGGCGCTGCGCCTGAAGGCTACGAAAAACAACTCCCAGGACCGACTGCTGCATATTCGGGCACCGTGTATTCCTGTCCAGTGCAATGAAAGCCGCGTTAGAGTATGTTTATGGGTATAGGGGGGGATGTAAGCATCCAAATAGCAGACAGCATTACCAAGCTTGGTCCGGAGTTTTCTGGTGCGATTCTCGTGGCGGGTTCTCATGGGGGGCGTTACTGTGGCTATCTGGCAGCCCTCGCTGGTCTGCGGGGGGTCATACTGAATGATGCAGGCGTTGGCCTAGATAAGGCAGGCCTGGGTTCACTCGAATACCTACAGCCACTGGGTGTGGCAGCCGCAACGGTGAGCAATAGTTCGGCGCGTATCGGCGATGGCGCAGATATGGTCGAGCGAGGTCGTATTAGCCACTGCAATCAAGTGGCGCGTGAATTGGGTTGTGAAGTCGGTCAGACATGCGATGAAGCGGCGGAATGTATGAGCCGCGGACAAACCTATACGGGTGACGTGCCTGCTTACGAAGAATCCCGAGCAATACTCAAAGAGACACCGGTCCGCGTGATTGCCTGCGACTCGGCGGCCCTTGTTGAGAGCGATGATGCTGGCGCGATTATCATTACCGGTTCCCACGGTGGCGTTCTGGCGGGTCGACCTGGATATGGGATAGCGGCACAGGCGCACGGCGCTGTATTTAACGATGCCGGCTTTGGGATCGATCAGGCGGGAATACAGAGACTCAGTGTATTAGAACAGGCGGGCATTCCGGCAGTTACGGTCGATGCAGCGACTGCTCGCATTGGCGATGCACGCTCAGCCTGGGAAAGTGGTGTCATCTCGGGCCGAAATGCGTTGGCAGCGGATCGTGGTGTTGCGATCGGTGCGTCGGTGCCTGAATTTGTGGAAATGCTTAGTTCGTAATGAGACTAGAAGCACGATGTTAACTTTTAGGATAACAACCAGGTAATAGGAGGATTGATGTCGACAGTATCCATGAACGGAGGCAGGGCTCTTGCGGAAATGCTAAAGCTCCATGATCCTGCTCCAATGTTTGGCATGGCCGGTTTTCAGCTACTGCCTTTCTACGAGGCTGTGCGGGAACTGGGTCTTACCCATTCTTTGATCAACGATGAGCGGTGTGGAATTTTCGCCGCCGATGCGTGGGCCAGGGTAACGGGCAGGCCTGGAATTTGCGATGCAACCCTGGGGCCAGGAGCAACTAACCTGCTCACTGGATTGGTTGAGTCACTGAACGCGGGCGTGCCCCTTGTCGTTATCGTTGGTAACAGCAATCGCGATCACTCCTGGAAAAACATGACCCAGGAGACCCGGCAATCGGCGATGCTTGAACCCGCCGTCAAGTCGTTGATTAGAATCGAACAGGGCCTGCGTATTCCGGAACTCGTGCGACGAGCCTATAGCGTAGCCACTTCTGGTCGTCCTGGTCCGGTTATTCTGGATGTGCCTGAGGATATTGCTCATGGCGATTTTGAATTCCCTGCTGATGATTTCTATGCGGATCCAAACACCATATCAATACCGGCAATGCGCTCCCGGCCCGGTCGGGATGTGCTGGCACAAGCGGCCGAAAAATTAGGAAACGCAGAACGCCCGGTGATTCTTGCAGGAGGTGGCGTACATCTCTCCGGTGCTTACGATGAACTGCTTAATCTGGCCGAGGCAATCCAGAGTCCGGTCGCGCAGACCCTGAGCGGCAAAGGGGCGATCCCCTGCACGCACCCGCTCAGTGTGGGATTGTTTGGACGCTGGTCGAGAATTGCCAACGAACTGATCGAATCGTCCGACTGTTTGCTATCCGTCGGTTGCAAGATGGGTGAGATCGCCACGAAACGCTACACGCTACCACCTGGTGAGGTTCCGTTTATCCATCTTGATATTGTCGCTGAGGAAATTGGCCGTACCACGCCCACTGATATAGCACTGTGGGGTGATGCTGCCGAGGGGTTGCGAGATCTGCATGAACTGGTAGCTGCCGATGCAGACGCTATTCAGGATCGGCGCAAAGACTATCTGGCAGAAATCTCCAAGCGCATGACAGAGTGGCGCGCCGAGGCTGAACCCAGATATACCTCGGACGAGCGTCCAATAGATATGTCGCGGATGATTCGTGAGCTGCAGGGTGTTATGCCGGAAGACGGTATACTCGTGGTTGATGGTGGGTTCGCGGCGCACTGGACAGGGTTGCTCTATGACTCACAGCGATCCGGTCGCAGTTATATCGCCAACCGGGGTTTTGCATCGATTGGTTACGGCTTGCCTGGAGTGATAGGGGCACAGCTGGGTGCGTCGGACTCGCCCGTGGTTGGGCTGACTGGCGATGCAGGTTTTAACATGATGATAGGTGAACTCGAAACCGCTCGCCGTCTGGGTCTCGGCTTTACGCTGGCCGTTGTGAACAATGCAGCCTCTGGGTATGTAAAGGCGTTGCAACATAACATGTACGGTCAAGGCAGTTACCAGTCAAGTGATCTGGACGAAACCAATTACGCGAACGTCGCCCGTGAGATGGGTTGTCATGGCATCCGAGTGGAAGACCCGGCTGAACTGGGTTCGGCATTCTCTGAGGGCATGGCAGAGCGTGACAAACCGACAATTATCGATGTTGTAGTGACGCGAGATCCGTCGAAGATGTTACCGGGTGTTGATAGTCGAACGATGGTGGTAATGAAGGGAGACAGGCCTGCCTAGCAGCAAGGCTAAACCGATACAGGGATGTATCGGCCGCAAATCGACGACGTAAGTCGTTTATTTGTCGCGAGCGGGCTAAGGCCGGCGACTTTGAAAAAGTGTAGGACAGCACTTTTTCAGCAAAATAATAAAGAAGGGGGAAACAAAATGGCTCTTAGCGCTGAGAAACAACTAGAGATGCTGCGCACAATGCAAACCATACGTCGCTTTGAGGAGCGAGCTTCTGAGGACTATATAGGAGGTGCCATCTACGGTGTGGTGCACTGTTATATCGGTGAGGAAGCAGTGGCGACAGGAATATGTAGCGCGCTCAATATCGATGATCGCATTATTAGCACACACCGTGGTCATGGGCATTGCATCGCCAAGGGTGCTGATCTCAATCGCATGATGGCAGAACTTTATGGTCGGGCGACGGGATACTGCAAGGGCAAGGGCGGCTCGATGCACATTGCGGATTTCAGCATCGGCATGCTGGGTGCTAATGGCATCGTGGCAGGAGGTATTCCCATTGTGACTGGGGCCGGTTTAGCTGCCCAACTAGAGGGGAAAGGTCAGGTAGCGGTTTCGTTCTTTGGAGATGGCGCTTCAAATGCGGGGCCATTCCATGAGTCGATCAATATTGCTTCGGCTTGGAAATTGCCAATGATCTACGTGTGTGAAAACAATCTGTGGTCTGCCGATACGGAGGCCAAGGGTACCCTGGCGTTGGAAGACATAGCTGCCCGTGCGGCGGGTTATGGTATTCCGGGCGTGATCGTGGATGGTAACGATGTGCTGGCCGTTAACGAGGTTGCCGAGGCAGCGATTGCAAGAGCGCGAGCCGGCGAGGGGCCCAGCCTGATTGAATGCAAGACCTATCGCCAGCGTACTCATACGGAGAGAAAGGAAGCCATAGACAATCGGCCGGCGGAACAGGTTGCAGCGTGGATGGAAAGAGATCCGATAAAACTATTCGCTGCTGATCTGATTGAGCGGGAGGTTATGACCGAGGAAGACTGGAAGAAAATGGAAGAGGAAATCGCCCAGGAAGTCCTGGACGCGGTGAAATTTGCCGAAGAGAGTCCGTTTCCGGACCCGGAAGAGGCACTCGTAGACGTTTTTGCGGAGTAGCTACACGAAATCTAGGGGGAATCACAATGCGAACAGTTACCTATTCTCAGGCCGGTTTGGAAGCGGTCATGGAGGAAATGCAGAAAGATGATAATACAATTCATCTTTCTACTAATGCGCCGGCTGCACTCACCGACTCATTCGGAACTTCACGGGTGAGAGCGACACCGATTGCAGAAGGTGGATTCACCGGTATTGCCCTGGGGGCCGCAGGCTCCGGCTTCAGGCCCATCGTCAACTGGAGCATGGTGACGTTTTCCTTCGTCGCCATGGACCAGATCGTCAATCAGGTGTCGAAAATCCACTACATGTTTGGCGGACAGGCGAAGTTTCCCATTACCTTTCGCACCTCTTGCGGCGGTGGTGGGCGGATGGCTGCCCAGCACTCTCAGAATCCGTATTCCATGTTTATGAACCTAGCTGGCCTGAAGATGATCCTGCCATCGACACCTTACGACCTGAAGGGTCTACTCAAATCGGCGATCCGCGAGGACAACCCGGTTATCTCATTCGAGGCGGGCAACATGTATGCGTTTGAAGGTGAAATACCTGAGGAAGAATACACGCTGCCATTGGGTGAGGCCCACATTTTACGCGAGGGCACTGATGTTACGGTGGTTACCCTGGGTCGGATGTTGCATGACACCCTTCCTGCTGCGGAAATACTCGACAAGGAAGGCGTATCGGTAGAGATAATCGATCCTCGTACCCTGGTACCCATGGACGTTGACACCATCAGGGCTTCGGTACAGAAGACCGGTCGGTTAGTGATCGTTGATGCAGCCGGTGCGACCGCTGGTGCCACGGCTGAGATTGCCACGGCAGCAACCGAGCATGCGGAGACCTTTGCGGCTATGAAGGCGCCGGTTAAGCGTATATGCGCGTTCAATGTTCCGATTCCCTATAGCCCAACGCTTGAGGATCATGTGTTCCCGGATGCCGACAAGATATTGGCAGGTATCAGAGAAGTCCTGGCGTAGTCGCTAAATCATCCGGCTGGAAGGTAGCCGCATTGCTTCAGGAGGGGTTCGAGCGATCTGACATGTCGTGATAACGCGAAGACCGAACGGTCCAGCAGGAGGTCCCGCTGTTCCCGCCAGGCAGTGTATGCAGATGGTTCGCCGATGCTGAGTTTACCTTCCAAAGATCGGAGTAACGGAAACAGGGAGTAATGGTCCCGATTCAGACGCGCCACCAGCGGCTGGATAGATCCGATCAGGAACTGTCGAACCACTGCGTGGAATCTGTCTGCAACCTTCGTTTTCATGTCCTTGAAACACAGCGGTCGTCTTGCAAGCCGTGAATTCAGGATGGCGGTGCCCATAGCAAGTTCATCATTGAATACCATCCATTGGCTTAGATGCTCCCCGGCATTGCCCCATCTGATGATCGATAACTGAGCTTCCAGTCGTGCTGAGTCTATCCGGTAGTCTCCTGCTAACCACGCGTCGATATCATTGTTAAGGCGTGAAAGGGCCAGCTCAAGTTGAGGATCCAGTGGTGGAAGCTCAGATAAGCTTCGGTACTTCCATAGTTCACGGAATTCTTTGCTTCCCAGCGTCGCTTGCCAGATTAGCGATGGAAGTAGTTCACGTTTTTTCTCTGTTACTTGCTGCAGGTAAGCGCGGAGTTCCTGATCTTTGAGCTGCGCCTGGCAGTCGCCTGACAATCGGAGGAATTTGAGTTCGTATACCAGACGCTGAGATGGCAGGGCCAGTTTCCCCAGACTGGAGTTACGTTTCGCAATCAGATTCTGCAGTTCGCAATCCCCAAGCTGCAGGTATTCGATAGGATTGACACTGCCAGTTTCTAACGTCATTGTCAGGTCGCGAACACGGGGCAACCTGGGCATCGCTGATGACATTGCTGGTTGCTCCACGGATTCATCCAACACCCGCATTAAACGTTCGTTGTAGTCGCGAACCTGTATCTGCAAACTGTTCTCAATGCGTTCGCAGGCAGCAACGACGATTAGCGCTATGACCAGCGTCCAACGGTTTAACCGGAATACCTTCACACCTGCAAAAATAGCATCTGTCGGATCAGTTACCAAAAGTAAATTCCCCATTTTGGCTCAACGGATTTGATTCCGTTGTCTCGTTCAAAGTAACCTCTCGCTACTTTTTCAGTAGTAATTACGAGGGGTTCACCATGGTAGATCGTATTCAGGACAGTGCAGATAGAATTGTCGCAGCAATGGCGGCAGGCGAATTGAGACCGATATTGTCTGCGGAGTCGCCACTTGATCTCGATAGCGCCTATGAGATTCAGGCGAAAGTGGTTGCCCAGTCGGGCATGACCATAGGCGGATTCAAAGCCGCGCTCAGCAACGAAGCGGGCCAGAAAGCAATGGGGGTGAGTGAACCTGTGTTTGGTGTGCTTCCCAAAGCCGGCGAAGGTGCATCTGGTGATTCGTTTAATCTCAGCGATTTACATGGCCCGGTCATCGAAACTGAGATTGGCCATCGTGTTGGCGCCGCAATAAGCGCGCCGGTAACACCAGAGACGGTTTGGGATTACCTCGAAAAGGCGATTCCCGTGTTTGAAATCGCAGATCCTGCTTTTGCACCCGGCGGCTCACGAACGGGCGCTGATCTGGTCGCGGTAAATTCTGCGGCTGCTGCTTTTGTTCCAGGTGATACAGCCGCATCGTTAGATAACTTGGACTCGGTCCGGGTGGTGATGTCACGCGACGGTGAACAGTTGTCCGAAGGGGTGGGTACTGACGCCATGGGTGGTCAGATCCAGGCGGTATGCTGGCTGATCAATAAGGCGATTGCTCATGGCTATACCCTTGAACCCGGCCAGTTGCTGATGACCGGCGCATTGGGTGGCCCCCAACCTGGAAAAGCAGGCCACTATGTAGGGGATTACGGCGACTTCGGTCGAATCGAATTTGACCTAATTTGACCTGGTGAGGGTCTAGGTCTCGGGCTTTAGCTCACCCAGTCCATATTGACCTCGAGCCACCCACTCGTGATTCCCTTCGGTACCGCCGTATCCCAAATAGGTTTTGAAACCGAGTAGTGCCAGCAGATCGTCGGAGGCCTCTTCCACAACTTCCGGAGAGGTGCCGAGCTGAAAATTTTCCTGCTGCCGAAACTGAGGCGCACAAAAACCCGTATTGATACCGACTCGAGACTGGTTGGTGGCGTTTAGACCGGTTGAATGCCAGGTACGTCCGTCGAAGATGGCAACACTACCAGCAGGACCGTTTGCTGGTGTCCAGTCGGCATTCGTGTCTAACTTGGGGTCCGGTTCCCTGCCAGAGAGGTGGCTGCCGGGAACCAGGATCGTTGCGCCATTTTCTTCAGTAAAGTCGTCCAGCATCCACATGGCGTTGCAGACAACGGCCGGTGAAATTATCGAGGGATTATCGTCGCCGATGACATGATGGCCTTTGTGCTCCTTGCGGTTAATGGCGCCGGCTCTGATCAGGGGTTCTTTTTTCTCGTTGGAAGGTGGAGGCATCCAGAACTGATCACGATGGAACTCCAAAGAGCCGCCGGGGTGCGCGATATGTGCGTTGATAGACGACAGAAGATATCCCGGCCCCAGAACGTGATCGACAACTGCTCGATAGTCCGCTTGAAACAAGAGGTCGCGAAATACCTTGCCCTTGTTTACCAGGAATTTGACAAGCTGTTTGCCAATGGGATTGACCCACGTTTTATCAAGTTGCTCTTCTGATTCTACCTGTTCGAACAGGCGAACACGTAGGGCGTCCACTTCTTTGTCGGACAGGACATTGGCCAGCACGCAGTAACCGAACTCGTCCATATTGGACTTTGCAACCTGAAGATCTCTTGTTGGTACCGGGTGAGAGGCAGTCATTCGGTAAATATATCTAATTTCGACTTTCTGTGGGGGTAGACGCAGTTTGGCCAGTGTCCATCATAGGTGGGGAAGCTATACTCTCGACATGACTCAAGCAGGGCTTGAAGGTCCCTGAATTGCCGGCGGTGAACCTCCAGGTCAGTAACATCAAGGAGAAAACATTGATTGATTAACTTTGCCAGATCGTCGGCAGATCGAGAGGGCGCGACGTTGATTTCTTCTGATTGGCTTAACAAGAAAATAGTTCCCAAAGGTGCCTGCTCAATTTCTCCCTCAGATGTCGAGCGACGTTTTTCGCTATAGTGATTTACGAGTTGCCCTTGTGCCTGATTTGTCGCTTCTAGCGAATCGGGATACAAACGCAGTCCTGGATAGCTGGCGTTTAACGTGACGTTTTCCCGAAGGTCAACCAGTACGCAATCGTCAGCTAGCTGGGTAGCACCACTTTTTTCGAAAGCCGATGCAAGTGTGGATTTGCCAATGCCAGACTCTCCGACAAACAATACCGCGCCCTCTTTCGGCAATACCACACCGCTGGCATGGAGAACCAGATGACCCTGATGCCCAATCAGTCTGGGTAGCACCTGGTCGAGCAACAGGTGTCGTAGCGTATTGTCGGGTAGGTCTTTTTGCGGTGCGTACTCAACCAGGTTGCCTGCGATTCTGAAGTCTGCAAGTTCCGGGAAGTTTAGGACAAAATCCTGACCCGCTTTGCCGAGAGATATCTCTACCTCGTCTTCCTGATCACGCCAGTCGTGTAACCAACTGACATTGGCGTGATCAATGCAAGCGGTTTGCCGGACCTTGATCGAGCACGCTTGACCCGACTCAGGTAATTCCGGCAGCGTAATGTCGCTATCGACAGTGACGTTGAATATTCGATAGTTGGTCACAGTACGATTCGGCGATAAACGTGATGAAGTTCTTTGCACTTTGTCGGGTGCGAAACTCGTTCGGGAAGTTCTTGATTACATAGTCGATCAGCCCTGCGGCGTCCTTTTGTCCGTCCAACTGTGACAAGACATCCAGAAGGGCATCTCCCTTTGCGTTCTTCGTCGGCTGAAAATGTTCTGAATGCTTAAGTATCGCGTTTGGTAGTCTGGGTTCCGATAGAAAGGAAGACTGGCGCTGCTTTTCGCCATTATGAGTAATCGTCCAGGTCCAGTCGCCAAAGTCAGGGCGATGCACGTGAAATTGCACTACATCACCTGCATTGACGTTAATGGGCTTGTCGAGAGGCAGGAAGACCTGCCCCCAATGAAGTTGCTCGTCCAACGGACCTGTGGAAAGCACCTGGTCGCCAAGGGTTGCCGAGAACCATCCCAGGAAACCATGGCAGACTGTATTTTCTGTGATATTGACATCGATCCCGTGATTGCAGCTCGCATCTGTCGCGGTCATGAAGTCTATTGTTCGAAGCGTCGTGGGTTCGGCCAGAAGCTTCGGTTGTAGATAGCTGGTTTCAGCACTGTAAACCGAATTGACTGCATACTGGCTGACTGCGTTGAGGTCTAATTCCTCCTTTGTTTACCAACAGTCAATGTGATCAGAGTAGAACTTTTCCATGTTGACTGGCGCGACGATCATTTGTGCGGAATTAGGAATGAGGGAACCACTCGGTTTGAGGTAGGTATCCCGGGCGTAGAACAGGGATGGTAATAAATCTTCCATTACGAGAAAGTTTCCGGTGAAAACTGAAACGATGACATCCACAGCTTCCGGGAGGTCGACCTCTTCTATGCGTCCTCGAATACAGATCATCACGTCGGCGTAGACATTTTTCTCGACGAGACCTTCGGTAGTGTTGAGCACGCGCTCGGGCTCAACTAGATACACTTTCCTGGCGCCCTGCTGGGCGGCCATGAACCCATGAATACCTAACCCGGCACCGAGGTCCAGGACAACGCTGTCCTTGTTAACCAGTTGTGCTATCGCTTTCCTATAGATGTCGTTGCGCGTGGCATCGAAAAACATCTCGTGATGCGATTGGATGGTGGAATAGCTCATAGCATTGTGCGTAGTTGATTCATGTGGCTAGTTGATCATACCTTCGGAAGAGACGTCCACCCAGGGATGGCTAAGCCTTGGCAGACGCCTTGTTAAACGGGCAGACTTGGCTATGTGGAACCTACAGAAAAATTCTCATGCTATCTTGAGGACCGGAGAATGTTTTGTAGGCGCTAACGAGCCCACTTCTCGACCTCTGTTGTATTCATATCCGCCACCCGAGGCGCCAGATCAATCAGTTCCTTTCGAACGTCTGCCAATTCCGGATCCTCTACACGATTATGTAACTCGTTAGGATCTTCCTGCATGTCATAAAGATCTGCAGGTTCACGGGTAAGTGCGTCCACGGAGAGCTTGTATTGCTCTGTACGAACCATGACGAAACCGGCTGGAGGTATTCCGATTTCGCTGAGGACGACATCTCGGTGATGGTGTGCCTCCGGTGCGGATACGCCGTGCTCAAGCAGCGGTAGAAGTGACTGGCCATCAGTCTTTTCCAGCGGCTCTGCCCCGGAAATACTCATCAGCGTGGAAACGATGTCGAGATGCCCCACCAGCGCTTTATTTTGCCATCCTCCTGATCCGGTTGGCGATCTGAAAATACAAGGCACGTTGACTGCGCCGTCGTAAAATACTTTCTTTGCGATCAGACCGTGATCGCCCAGCATCTCACCATGGTCTGAGGAAAACACAATCCATGTATCGTCGAGTACCCCTTTTTCTTCGAGCGCTGCTATTACGCGACCGACACAATCGTCGATCAGCGTAACCTTGCTGTAATAGTAGGACTTCATCACTTTATTCTGCGATTCGCTCATTTGATCAAGCTTCCCTGGCGCATTACTCAATAGGGAATGAACGTGGGGCGAGACAGGTCCGGTCGGTTCCGCCGTAAGTGATAGCGGTAGGTCGTCGGCGTTATACATCCGCCGGTACTCGGCAGGTGAATCCCATGGATCATGAGGGCCGCCGAAGTTGACCTGAAGGTAGAAGGGGTCGGTGCTGTCATGATCCTCGATCCATTCCTCTGCGAGGCCAGCGATAAACATATCCAGATGATCTTCTGTTGGTAGATTGGTAGGGGGTAGTTCCCAGGGCAGGGCCACATGGCGTCTTTGCCCGGTCAGATAAGTTGTCAGATACGCTCGGTGCGGGTCTAGCAGACCTTTTTCAGCCAGATGATCGGTATACCTCGAGTCGGTGTTTATTGATTCCGATGGGCCTGTTGCTTCTCTGGCGTCAACGTAGCCCCAGTCATACATTTCTTCCAGGTGTTCGTTGGCGTGCCCCTTCCCATGCCCCCATAGATGGGTTTTGCCAACAACACCTGTTCTGTAACCCGAGTCTCTGATGTTGCGAACGTGGCTTTGTCCATGGCGAAGTTCCGGATTGGCGAATCCCCAAACGCCGTGCTCGTGCACTTGTTTGCCTGAAACGAGGCTGGCTCGCGCCGGCATACACACGGGTGCAGTAGTGCAGCACAGGGGAAACACGACCCCCTCCGTTGCTAAACGATCAAGATGAGGGGTGATGGCGACCGGGTCATCAGCGTGCCCATGGTGTCAGGGCGCTGCTGGTCTGTAAATATGAAAACGATGTTGGGCTTCTTGCTCATAGGCTTTTTGATACAATCGCGATTTCGTTGATCAGGTGACTCGCGAGTATGCCGAATGGCAGGCGCAGCGTCACGTATTGTTGAATTAGCAGGAGGAAAGTATGGGACCGCTAGATGGTGTAAAAATAATTGAGGTTCAGGGGATTGGTCCAGGACCTCACTGCGGCATGATGCTCGCGGATATGGGTGCGGACATTATTAGGGTTGACCGAGCTAACGCAGCGGGCAAACCTGCGCAGGTATCGGACGTGCTTGCTCGCGGCCGTCGCAGTATCGCGGTCGATCTGAAGAATCCTGATGGCGTGGAAACGTTCCTCAAGTTGATTGACGATGCCGACGTGTTGATTGAAGGGTTCAGGCCGGGTGTTATGGAACGTCTGGGGCTTGGTCCTGATGTTTGCTCCTCAAGAAACGAAAGGTTGATCTACGGTCGAATGACTGGCTGGGGGCAGACGGGAGAAATGTCCTCCGTGGCGGGGCATGACATTAACTACATATCCCTTTCCGGTGCGTTACACGCTATAGGTAACGCCAACGAACGACCGGTTCCGCCGCTAAATCTGGTTGGCGATTTTGGTGGTGGAGGTCTGCTGTTGGCATTTGGGATTGTGGCAGCACTCTACGAAAGAAGTCAGAGTGGTAAAGGTCAGGTCATCGATGCAGCCATGACCGAAGGTTCAGCACTTTTGATGAATTTAATATTCGGCATGATGAACACGGGAGTCTGGTCGGAGAACCGCGGGACCAATATGCTCGATGGTGGCGCTCACTTCTACAACACCTACGAAACCAGTGATGGGAAGTTCATCTCGGTGGGTTCTATAGAACCTCAGTTCTATGAGCTGCTGTTAGAGAAGTCTGGACTGGGAGATTCCGGCGAACTACCGGCGCAGATGTCTCGGGATGATTGGCCGGGTCTTAGGGAAAAGCTAACCGAGATATTCAGAACCCGAACCCGTGACGAATGGGATGAGATCATGATGGGTACGGACATTTGTTATGCCCCGGTACTCAGCTTCGCAGAAGCACGGGAACACCCGCACAATGTGGCGCGCGAGTCATTTGTTGAACAGGATGGTATTCATCAGGCAGCACCGGCACCAAAGTTCAGTCGAACCTCGCCAGAGTTACCCAAAAGTGCCGTTGCACCTGGTGCTCAATCGATAGAAATTCTTGAGCAATCGAACTTCACAGCCGAAGAGGTCAACGCATTGACCGAGAGTGGTGCTGTAGTTCAGGGCTAAGATCTGACCACGCAACGAAATCCAATGTGCGATGCTGAGGTATCTATCATCTGCGGAATGCGTGCGGCGGGCCGATAGCGCAGGCAGTAGTTGGCTGCGCACAGGTGTGAACCACCCTTGAGTACTTTTCGTGGAATGGTAATTTCCGGCATTTGCGGATCCAGGCTGGCGTCCTTCGGACCCCCTTGAGGGTTGTTGCGCAAATTATCGGGGGCGCAGCAGGGTGATTGTGGTTCATCATCCGGGTGAGATGAGCTCCACCAATCCTGAGTCCACTCCCAGACGTTACCGATCATATCGAACAGCCCATAACCGTTTTGTGGATAGCTGCCGACAGGAGAGGTGCGCGTATAGCCATCTCGTTCCGAATTACTCCAGGGAAATTCGCCTTCCCAGGTGTTGGTCATGACGTTGCCATCTGGATAGAGCTCGTTGCCCCAGGGGAAAATGGTGCCGTCGTTGCCACCCTGTGCGGCGTATTCCCACTCTGCTTCAGTGGGAATTGATTTGCCGCGCCATTCTGCATAGGCGAGCACATCTTCAAAAGCAACCTGCACCACCGGGTGGTCGCGAGGTCTTCCTTCGTCTGTACCGAGCGGGCTTCTCCAATGGGCGCCGGTGACGAACTGCCACCAGTTACCGGGATTTGACAGATCAACAGGGCCATCTGATGGTGTGAATACCAGGGACCCGGGCGGAAACTCTTCTACATTGATTCCCGGATAGTCATCAGGATTGAGTGCTCGTTCGGCGACCGTGACATAACCCGTGTCGTCAATGAATTGCGCGAACTCATCCGGGGTAACAGGATTTGCATCTATCCAGAATCCATCCTGATTCACCGTATTAACCGGGGTTTCTTCGGGATAGAAATCCAATGACCCCATGCGAAACTCGCCTTCCGGTATCCAGATCATATTTTCTGTAGATGTGGTGGAAGACAAGTTGGGCTAAACCTTAGGGAACCATTGCTTCAATCAGTGCGGGACCAGGTGTTGCGAAGGACGCCTGTACTGCCTTGGCGAATTCTTCAACAGTCGTTACGCGCGAGGCAGGTACGCCCATTCCTCTTGCGATGTCCGTCCAGTTAATTTCCGGATTGGTCAGATCAAGCATGCTCATCGCCTTTGGTCCAGGGTTGTGAGCGCCCACACGGCCAAATTCGACCTGCAGTATTCCGTACTTCTGATTGGCGAAAATGATGGTGGTGACATTGAGTTGTTCGCGGGCCTGAGTCCACAAGGCCTGATTAGTGTACATGCCACTACCATCAGCCTGCAGGCTGACCACGCGTCGATCGGGACAGGCGACTGCTGCACCTGTTGCGCAGGGAAGCCCGAATCCGATAGCGCCACCAGTGAGTATCAGGTGATCGTGGGGCTGCCCGGTACGTGTCGCCGCGACACTGCCGCCACCGTTCATGCCGCCTTCGTCGACGATGATCGCATCCTCGGGGAAGAAATGTGCCAGTGTGGCTCCGGCAGATCGCTGGGTAAGCTCTCCGGATGGCAAATTGGGTATTTCCAGCGGAAGAAGTCTGGGTGATACATCGCCTGCACCCACTGCATCTACCAATGCTTCCAGCGCGCCATCGATGTCTTCATCTCTTTCGACCAGTGTATGCAGGTCACAACCGTCGGGCGTCAGATAGTTGGGTTTGTCCGGGTAGGCAAAAAATGTAACGGGAGGTTGAGAACTCAACAGGATGAGATGTTTGGTACCTTCCAGTACTTCTGCTGCCATTTCGCCAAAGTATGGCAGGCGGGCGACCTCGGCTCTTCCAGCGCCACGCTGTACTCTCGGGACAAAAGTATCCATGAGAATACGTGCGCCAGTTGCCTGACTGATCTGGTCGGCCATCGCAGAGCGGGATGCTGTAAGTTCACCATTCATCAGGATGACGCTGGGTTTGCCTGTCTTAAGCGCTTTGGCCACGTCGCCTACGTTATCGGCGCTGTAGGCCTTGGGTTCGATTCTTGGTAACGGTTTTGGTGCAGCAGTTGTCCGGTTCCATGCCGTGTCGGCGGGAAGTATCAATGTAGCAACCTGACCAGGAGGTGCCATAGACGCCTGGACGGCTTCGGCACCGTCTGCGGCAACAGTATCGGCAGATTCGCTCACTTTTACCCACCCCGAAACCGGGGCGGCGAAACCTGCAACATCAGATGTTAATGGTGCATCATACTTTCGGTGATAGGTCGCATGTTCACCTACAACGTTGACTACGGGCGTTCGTGCTTTCTTTGCGTTGTGCAGGTTAGCGAGTCCATTACCCAGTCCAGGGCCCAGGTGAGTCAGAGTGACCGCGGGTTTGCGGGCCATCCTGCCATATCCATCGGCTGCACCGGTGACTACGCCTTCAAAAAGTCCAAGGACACAGCGCATCTCTGGGTTGTTATCGAGTGCGGCGACAAAGTGCATTTCAGAAGTTCCTGGATTGGCAAAGCATACGTCTGCTTCTGAATCTACAAACGCTTGTACCAGGCTCTCGGCACCACTGCGGTCCTTATTATCTGACATCTTTATATTTCTCCGATTCTTGGGTCGCGCAATGATACCCTTTTCGATCCAGGAATTGTGCTACTCACCCGTGAATGTAGGTTTCGTTTTGTCGAGATAGGACCGGACCGCTTCTTTTTGATCTTCGGAGGTACTGGCCAGCATATTTTGGTCGGAGTCCATATGCATGATGCTTTGATCCAAGGCCCCGGTAATGGCGTTGACGCTCCTTTTGATCATCTGAACTGCAATGGGTGGTTTGTTGGCATAGAAATCTGCTAGCCGCTGTGCCGTGGGCAATAGATCATCCAGGGGTACCATTTCATCCAGTACACCCCAGTCGAGTAACGTCTGTGCGTGAATGCGCTCACCGCCAGCCACCAGACGTTTGGCCCGGACGGGACCCGCCAGGTGGGTGATAAGCGGCAGGCTTTTCCACTGCAGATTAACGCCAATATCAATTTCAGGATATTGCATGAAGCAATCGTCAGCACCGATACGAAAGTCACAGGCCGTCGTGATGCAGGCACCACCACCTAGCGCACCGCCGTTCCAGGCAGCGATCGTTATTTGATCGATCCCAAGCAGCGCGTTTATTGCGCGTTCGCCCATGCGGATCTTACGTCGACGTGATACCAATGGTCCTTGATACTCGGTGCCCGGATCCGATAGATCCGCACCCGAGCTAAAATGCTTTCCGGTGCCGGTAAAGATAACAACACGTATGTCTGCCTCGTCCCGAAAGGAAAGGGCAAGATGCTCAATTTCAGCCAGGTGGGCATAGTTCAATGCATTAGCTTTATCAGGGCGATTGAAGGTGACCAGTGCGACGTGTCCAATTTTTTCAACTCGTAGATTTTCGTAATCCATAGGCCTTGTAGCATCCAGAATTCCAGAAGCGCCTATCATGCCACAAGAGGACGGGCGGGGTTGATGGCGAATGTTGCGCCCTTACCTCAGATCGCCTAGCATGGTGTCGGCCGATACACTTGGAGCCTAGTCATGCTTAATGAAGGCGATGTAGCCCCACCATTTAGTTTGCCAAATCAGGACGGCGCGACGGTTTCGCTGTCCGATTTCAGCGGCAAGAATGTTGTTTTCTGGTTCTATCCCCGGGCCAGCACACCTGGCTGAACTCGTGAAGGTAAAGGGTTCCGTGATCGAATCCAGCAACTAAGCGATAAAAATACAGTCGTACTTGGCATCAGCAATGATGCGCCACCAAAAAACAAAAAGTTTCACGAGAAATACAGCTTTCCGTTCGATCTTCTGTGCGATGAAGACCTTTCAGTATCCGTCGCCTATGGAGCGGCGGACAATACTGATGCCGGCAAGGCGAGTCGAATAAGTTACGTCATCGGGCCCGATGGCAATATTCTTAAGGCTTATGCGAAGGTTAAGGCGGGAGACCATCCGGAACAGGTGTTGAACGATCTCTCCTGAGTAATGATGGATAGACATTGCTTTACTAGATTCTGTCCCAAAAGTCCTTTTTCCAGCACAACTGATACTACATTCCAAAGGGAATGTTTAAGAAAACAAGCACTTGCAAAGAAACTAGAGGCACGATGTTGGGTTTTGGGACAATACCTAACCCAAAGGAACTGAACCAGGCCGGTTACTGCAAATTTCCGGCATTCTATCCAGACGATGTCTTGCAGCTGATAGGCGAACAGGCCGAGCTACTCGTAACGCGTTTATACACGCAGGAACTGCCTGATCTGCACAGTGTTTATCCTTCCGACCAGGGTGACGCGTGTATCAGCCATGCGGTGATGCTGTCTGAAGGCGAAAGTGACCTGCCTGCGGTTAGCCATACAGACCTGCCAGAAGTGGATCGATTTCTGGGTGACTATCATCAAGTGCTTGCAGAGATCACCGGCTACCCTGTCGCGCCTCATGAGCGAACTCTTCTCAACTACCAAAACTATTTTTCAGGCAGCAAGCCGGTAGGGGAGCTTTTTGATGGCGAGTACCTGAAGACTCGTCGTGCGGTTGACGGAATCGAGTTTAGTCTGGAGGACGGCATCCTGCCTCGCTATGTGGCGATCCTGGTCATCTCCAATGACAATCAGGGTAAAGGCATAGAACTGGTGGATACCGAGGCACGAGAGGTTCATCGGCCATCACTGAATGCTGGTGACTTGATGCTATTCGACAACATCAGGTTGCGGCATCGCGTACCCAGCCTGGAACATCCACGAACCACGATCGGGGTGCGCAACTTTGATCATCGGCCTTTACACTTTGCTCGCACCAAAGACTACTTTCTTTCGGGGGATTACTACGAAATTGCAGAGGGGTGGGTATCTGAAGATGCGGACTGCGGTAGTCGATTGCGACGCTTCACGACTGACGAGTGGCCCCAACTAAAACAGGAGTATTCCCATTACTTCTAACGTCAAATCCTGCATACAGGCCTGGACTGATATGTCGGAGATCACTAGTACTGGCTCGGCTCGAAATTTCGTCCAGGAACTGGATATGTCCAACTATCTGGTGGAGACCGAATTATTTCCACGAGATGTCCTTGAAGCATACAGCGCGTGGAACCTGGAGAAAGAAATCACGTCGGAACAGCAGCAGCACTTTAGTGCGCTGCTCGGCGGCGGCTAGGGTGACTACCGTGACGGTATGAAGACGAAGATTGCCAATGTGGTTGATTGCCTAAGCCGATTTCCGGAATCAAAACGCGCCGTTATCACGATCAGCAATGAACCAACACCGAGCCATGAAAGCGATGATGCCGCAAAGTGCATGCGCGTACTGCAGCTGTACTGCGATGAACAAGGTAACCTCTGCGAAACCGTATTCTTCAGGGTCCAGGCAGCACTGATCTTCTCCAAAAATATTCACTTTATTGGATCTCTCATGGATGAGGTCGCATCACAGCTACCCGGCAAGCCCAGCCTGGGAACCCTCTTCTATCTGGCGACCATACTAGTCTCTGATCGAGAATAGTTTTCTTCTGAAAGCCGTTCCCTTCGAAGAGAGAAAGGTATTGAGTACATGCTTCTCCGTACCGCTACAAGCACATCCATGTGCGCTACACTTCGGCATCCCTGCCGAAGAGTTACTCCGAAGCATGCACCCGATACCTTTCTGGGTGGTCTCGACTACTATGGTGGTTCTAAATTAGGAGAAACATGTACCTGATGTCTTTCCATTCTACAAAGATTTCCAAGAGCGATTTCCAAGTAGGATATTGATCTCTGGATGCCATCCGACCGCTAGGGTAAGGTCGTGTATAGAGAAAGAGGAAAGGCCGATGAGTGAACAAACACCAGATCCATACGAATTACCCCTGGAAGAAGTATGCCTGATTGCACCAGGTATCTGGGAACGAAATGAGATTGGACCGTTCCTGGAAAGGCTGCGAGCCGAGGCGCCTGTGCATTGGTGGGAGGATGATGGTTTCGGCTTCTGGTCACTGACGCGCTATGAAGATATTAAAGCGGTGGATGTAAACCATGAGGTATTTTCGTCCGAAGGCAGTATTACGGTGCTGGATGCTCAGGAAGATTTCCCACTAAAGATGTTTATTGCCATGGATCCGCCAAAACATGAAGAGCAGCGCAAGGTGGTAAGTCCTGCGGTTGCGCCGTCCAATTTAGCCAATCTTCAGGACACGATTCGGGAACGGGTCGGCAATATTCTGGATTCACTGCCCATCGGTGAAGAGTTTAACTGGGTGGATAAGGTATCCATTGAACTGACGACTCAGATGCTTGCCACGTTGTTTGACTTCCCATTTGAGGATAGACGCAAGTTAACCCGCTGGTCGGATGTTGCCACTTCGAATGAAGATACCGGCGCGATGATAAATGAAGAGGATCGACAAGCTGAACTGCTGGAATGCCTGCAGTATTTCACTGCCTTACGCGAGGAACGCAAGTACAAGCCGGACGGATTCGATCTCATTTCCATGTTGGCGCACAGTGAAGCAACACAGGACATGGATCCAATGGAATTTCTGGGAAACCTGATTCTGTTAATAGTGGGTGGAAACGACACGACCCGAAATTCAATCTCGGGTGGCGTGCTGGCACTTAATCAGTTCCCTAACGAGTACCAAAAGCTGCGTGAAAATCCCAAACTGATTCCCAATATGGTGGCGGAAATTATTCGCTGGCAGACACCGTTATCCTATATGCGACGCACAGCGATGGAGGATACTGAAATACGTGGTCAGAAAATTCGCAAGGGTGACCGCGTGCTGATGTGGTACGCCTCTGGTAATCGGGATGAATCGGTTTTTGAAAATGCGAATGACCTGGTGATAGATCGAAAAAACGCGAGGAACCATCTGGCGTTTGGTTTTGGTCTGCACCGTTGTATGGGCAACCGCCTGGCCGAGATGCAGCTACGTATTCTCTGGGAAGAAATACAACAGCGATACCATCAGATCGAGGTTGTGGGTGAACCGGAAAGGATTCGTAGTAGTTTCGTTAGAGGTTACAAAACCCTTCCGGTCAGGTTGCACAAACTAAGTTAGCTTCTGATGCCTATGAGCGGACGCGCTGCAGCTTCCAGACCTTGTTGTTAAACACCGCCTTCATGTGTCTGCGATAGAATTTCCACTCGCCATCTACACAATGTAATTCATCTTCCCAGGTGTTGATGCCGATGGGTGCCTGGATCGGTGCGGGGCGGCCCTGTAGATCGCCATCGTAATAGCCCCATTCCCAGAAAGTATCATGGGATATAGCCGTTGCGGTGTTCTCATCGACGACGTCAACGACGATACTGCTCACTGTGTTCAACACTACCTCGACGCCATTGAGCATATTCTTGCTGCCTTTGTGAAGCCGTTCGCGCATCTCGTCGTGCCCTGGGCCTAGTTGCCATTTTCCGAGGACAAGCGTACCGTCCTCGGTGAACAGGTCGACGACAAACGCGAGGTCCTGATTGAAAAGGTGATAAAACCGATTAATCAGTTTCGCACAGTCGTGTTCTATGGCCTGTCTTTCTGCTCTGTCCAAACTTCACTCCAAAAACGAATAGGAGCGCACATACTAAGCTTTTTGTTGCATAGCAGCGAGTATCTTGGGTGGTGAGCAGGGAAGTTCCGTAACCCTGACGCCAATCGCGTTACTTACGGAGCCTGCAACGGCAGCCAGTGGCGGGATGATAGGTGCTTCACCCACGCCTCGCACCCCATAAGGGTGTAATTCGTTTGGTACCTCGACGACGATGGTTTCGATCATCGGCAAATCTGAGAAAAGCGGAATCCGATAGTCCAGAAAACCGGGATTCACTAACGCACCTTTTTCGTCATAAATAAACTCCTCGTTGGCTGCCCAACCGATACCCTGCACTGCGCCACCCTGCATCTGCCCTTCAACCGCGTCGCGATGAATTGCTGTACCGGCATCCTGTATGGCGGTGTAGCGAAGAATAGTCACTTTACCGGTTTCGGGATCAACCTCGGTGTCGCAGATATGTACTGAAAAGCTGGGTCCCAATCCTGGCGTTGCGTTGTGGGTAAAGCCTCCGAATATCGGTCCACCGGTATTCGGAGCATCTTTGCAGATCTCTGCTGCGGTCATTTTATCCCCGCTTCTCATGTTCACTGCTGATCCGTTTTCCCACTCTATATCCTCAGCGGTGACGTTCCATCCAGAGGCTGCTCTTTGCTTCATTTCGTCGATGGCAACGCGCGTTGCTTCTGCAACCGCCTGACCTGTCGCGTTGATGGTACGACTACCGGCACTATTGCCGCCGAAGCCAACTGAATCGGTATCTGCAACGACTGATGATATTTTCTCGACCGGAATTCCGAGTTCTTCTGAAGCAATCATAGCGAGTGCGATTCTTGTCCCTGAAAGATCGACTGAGCCGGTAGCAAGTGCGACGGTACCATCGGAGTTCATATTTATTGATGCGCTAGAGGTGCCCGCACCGTTATGCCAGAAGCCAGCGGCAACGCCACGTCCCTGATTTTCCTTCAGGGGTGATTTGTAGTGCTCCGAGTCCCTTGCGGCTTCGAGGCACTGGACCAGGCCGATTTCTCGAAAAGTACCCGTATGGGTCGTTGTCCCTTTACGTACAGCATTATTTAACCTGAACTCTATGGGGTCCATGCCGATTCGGGCAGCAAGCTCATCGATAGCACCTTCTGCGGCCAGCGTTGCTTGAGGTGCGCCGGGCCCGCGGTAAGCACGAACCTTGGGTTTGTTCGTATAGACAGAGCAACCCTCGATTTGAATGTTGGGTATATCGTAGGAGTTGAACATGGAGCGCATCCCGCCGCCCAGTGGAGCGCCGAGAAATGCGCCGGATTCGAAGGCGACAAACGCGTGTGCGGCAATGATTGAACCATCCTTTTTGCACCCAACTTTCACCTTAATCTTTGATGCAGCACCTGGGCCGCAAGCCTGGAAGACTTCTGCCCGTTTCATGCACATCTTGACCGGCCGACCGGCTTTCTTGGAAAGCATCATGGCGATGGCTTCCTGATAGGGCGCGGTTTTTCCACCGAATGCACCGCCGCACTCGGCGGGGGTTACTCGTAACTGGGATTGTTCCATCTGCATCATGGCAGCAACGCTATCGCGTAATGGGAAATGCCCCTGGGTTGTACTCCACAATGTGGATTGTGCTGTTGCGCTGTAGTTGGCCAGGCACGCGGGCGGTTCGATGTAACCTTGATGCACTGTTGGCGTGTTGTATTCCAGCTCGACGACTTCGTCGGCGTCATCGAAACCTTTAGAGATGTCTCCTGCGCTGCGTTCGTCTCGTGCAAAAATATTTGATGAAGTGCTTTTCTCGTAATCATGCAGGATGACATCGTCAGCCATCGCATCATCCAGATTCATGACAGGTTTCAGCTCTTCGTATTCGACCTTGATGGCGTCTAAGGCCTGTTCTGCTATAGATAGCGTCTTCGCTGCGACGGCTGCCACGGCGTGGCCATGGAACAAGATTTTCTCAATGGCGAGATTATCGCGGGCGATGTCCCCGGCGCCACCTGGTTTAAGGTGAACGAAATCCTGTCCCGTAACAACTGACTCAACACCTTCTATTTTCTCTGCCTCGCTGGTGTCGATGTTGACTATGCGCGCGTGTGCGCAGTCGCTGCGTAATACCTTGCCGTGCAACATGCGGGGTAGTGACATGTCAGCACCGTAGTTGGCAAGACCCGTGACCTTGTCGGTTGCATCCGGTCGGATTGGTCGTTGGCCGATAATCTGGTAATCCCCCATAACAGATCTCCTTATTCCTTTTTTCAGTTATTAGCTTCTATACTTTCCAGTTACGTAGTAATTCTACCGCATCTTGAGCGCCGCTGAATTCTGCCCATCCCAGGGCGTCACCACCATATGCTTCGTCGACAATATTTGGGTCAGCACCATGTGATAACAGTAGTTCTATGCATTCGGTTGCATTGAATTGCGAGGCCAGGTGAATCGCCGTCGCGCCAACACCGTGGCCTTCTCCGCCAAAGGCGTGTCGAAGATTTGGATCCGCACCGTTATCCAGCAACCACGTCGCGGTATCGATGCTGTCAGCATAGATTGCCCACAGCAGTGCCGTTCCCCGATAGGGATTGCTGTTTACGTCGGCACCGAGCTGAACGAGTTTCTGTATTGAGGCGATCTGGGAATTGCGGGCAGCCCAGGTCAACGCCTCGTCGAGGACCTCCTGTCTACTCAAGCTCCTCTGCCAGCCAGGGAAATAAATCAGTGGCCCGTAGAAATCCAGACCTTCGGTTGCATCGTTGTTAAGTACTCCATCGCTTAGGAAGCGCTCGATATTGTGCCCAAGTGCCGCGGCATGTCTTAGATTGTCGGGGACAGCTGGCTGGGCGAGAAGCTCACCCACATCCGTCTGTGCGTAAAAAAGCGAGAGGGCGAGCGGCGAGCCGCCTGAAGCTCCATAAAGGTGCCCTTGGCGGCTGGCACCTGCATCTAGTAACCGTTTGGCGAGATCAGTATGCCCTGCCATTGCTGCCGTATGTAATGGCGTCCATCCGTCATCATCGGCAACATCTGGATCGGCACCTGCCGCCAGTATCAGATCCACGGCAGCATGTTGTCGAGGGGTGCCGGGATCAGGTGGAATGGCTATATCGCCAGTGGCGGCACGGCAGGCAAGGCCTAGTAGGCTGTCTCCGTCATTGGTTCGCTCATAAAGAACCTCCGGAGATTGCGCGAGTAGATCCTGGAGGTCTTTCGTTCTGCCGATTCCTGCCAGTTGGGCTGCCTGAGCGAGCATGTTTTCTGACATCACTTATTGGTTTCTGGATGAGAAGCCTTAGATTATTACATTGTCCGTATGGACCTAAACAACTTCCTTCCGAGGATCAAACGCATCACGTACCGCTTCTCCGGTAAAGATCAACAGAGTCAGCATAAAGGCGAGCGTAAAGAAGGTGGTGAGCCCCAGCCAGGGCGCATGAATGTTTGTTCTTCCCTGTGCTAACAGACGACCTAACGAAGGTGAGTCTGAAGGTAACCCAAAGCCAAGAAAATCCAGTGAAGTCAAAAGAGTAATCGATCCGGTCAGGATGAATGGCAGGAAAGTCAGGGTTGCCACCATGGCGTTTGGCAGCACGTGGCGCACCATGATTCTTATGTTCTTTGCGCCCAGTGCGCGAGCCGCAGTGACGTATTGAAAGTTTCTTGCGCGCAGGAACTCGGCACGCACGACGCCTACCAGCGCCATCCAGCTAAAGGCGACAAGAATTCCGAGTAGCCAGAACACGTTAGATTCAACGATGCTGGCGAGGATGATCAGTATAAACAGCACCGGCAGACCAGCCCAGATCTCCACGAAGCGCTGTGCAATCAGATCGACTTTCCCGCCGAAGTACCCCTGAACGCCGCCAGCACACACGCCGATGATAGAGGCAAAGAATGTCAGCACGAGACCGAACAAAAACGACAGGCGTGCGCCATAGATCAGGTTTGCAGCGACGTCCTTGCCAACGTTGTCGGTACCGAATAGATGTTCTTGAGAGGGTGGGTAAGGTGCGGGGCCAGGAAGATAGTAATCAATCGTATTGTAGCTATAGGGTATGAGCGGCCAGATCATCCAACCCCCATTGGAAGTAATCATTTCCTGAACTTCAAGCTCTCTATAGTCTGCTTCGACCTGGAACACCCCGCCGAATTCGGTTTCTGCATAGCGTTTGAAGATGGGGAAGTAGAGTTCGTCCTGGTAGGAGACAAGTAAGGGTTTGTCGTTGGCGATAAACTCAGCGAATAGACTCAGTGTGAACAGTGCCAGGAATACACACAGTGACCAAAACCCGCGTTTGTTTGCGCGAAAGTTAGATAATCGTCTTCGCATCAACGGTGAAATGCGCGATCGTTTTACGGGGGGTTCGATTCCCGCTGCGCTGTCGAGTGAAGTTTCCGACATCAACCTTCCCTCAATTCAAAATCAATTCTTGGATCGACCAGCATGTAGGTGACGTCAGCGATAAGCTGAGTAACTAGACCAAGAAGAGTAAACACGAAGAGCGTAGCAAAAACGATAGGGTAGTCTCTGGTGAGGATCGACTCAAAACCTAACAGACCGATTCCTCGTAAAGAGAAAATCACTTCTATCAATACTCCTCCCGTGAACAGCATGCCTAGCAGCGCGGCAGGGAAGCCGGCGATGACGATCAACATGGCGTTACGGAATACGTGACCGTACAGTACCCGGCGTGGAGTAAGACCTTTAGCCTGAGCTGTCAGTACGTACTGTTTGTTAATTTCTTCAAGGAAAGAGTTTTTTGTGAGCATAGTCAGGGTGGCGAAACTACCGGCTACCATTGCCGCCACCGGCATCGCCAGGTGCCAGATGCGATCTTTTATCTGTTCGAATGTTGACAGCTCTGAATAATTGTCCGAGATAAGTCCTCGTAGTGGGAACCAATCAAAGAATTCGCCACCACAAAATACAATAATCAACAGCATTGCCAAAATAAACGAGGGTATGGCATAGCCGACCAGAATGATCACGCTGGTCCAGATGTCAAAGGGTGTGCCATCGCCTACTGCCTTACGTATGCCTAACGGCAGAGAAACGGTATATACGATGAGCAAAGAGGCGATACCCAGTGAAAGAGATACCGGTAGTCGCTCAATGATCAGATCGACCACCGGAACATCCTGATAGTAGCTGTTACCGAATTCGAAAGAAAAATAGTCGCGCATCATGATAAGGAAACGGATGTGCGCGGGCTTATCAAAGCCAAACTGTTGTTCCAGTTCAGCGATCAGTTCAGGGTCAAGGCCCCTGGCGAATTCGTAACTGCTTTCACCCGTAGGTCCCCCGGACGTTGGGGCACCACCCCCACCGCCAATGGTTGCAGTGGCAGCGACACTTTCTCCCATGATTCTGGAGATCGCCTGGTCCACTGGACCGCCTGGCGCCGCCTGAATGATCACAAAGTTCACCAGCAGGATGCCGATCAACGTAGGAAAGATCAGCATGATGCGCCGGAATACATAGGAGGAAACTACTCGTTGCGCGAGCCCTGCGAAACTATCCATAGATCCCCATTAACCTTTCTGGTTGCTTTGATGCGCCATAATCTGATCGATCGCGCCCTGGGTATGGCGCTTAATATCGGCGCTCAGATCAAGCGTCATAATTTTGCGGAAGATGGGAAGGTACTCCAACTTCGGCTTGGAATAGAGAGGAGAGATCTCCGGATATATTTCCTCCGCGGTCGGATTCTCCTGATCCAATAAGATTCTTAATCTCATAATTCGACTTAACAGGTCAAGTTCGCGTGTTGACTCTTTTTTTGCGGCGGCGAACCAATCATCGAAAGTTTGCTGAAGATTCGCTGTCTGCTGGTCGAATGCGTCTAGCTGCTCCCTGGTTCGTGTCGCCACATCGTGATTCTCCCGGTAGAGAATAAAGGCGCCAATTCCGAACAAGATACCGACGAATCCCATGACAATACCACTAACCCATGAGATAGCCTCAATATAATTGCCGATGTCATTGTCTCGTTGCGAAAGCCGGGTAATGATTTCTGTGTTTTGCCTTTCGATCTCGTTTAGTCGACTTTGAACGTCTGCTTCGAATGTGCGGAGTTCTACCTGAATCTCCTTTTTCGTGAGCGCATTCATCAGCTCGAACTGCTCGATATCTGGCGCAGCTACGACATGGGCAGAAAACAGAAGTGTTAAAAGAAAGCAGCGTATGCGCATCAGGGTATCCGCGAGATGAGTTCGCTGGCGGTGCTGTCAAACGGTTTGGACACCGTATCAACATGTTCTTCTTGGGCGAAGTCAATCTTCATGTCGTCAAAGTTCTTTGCGGAAATGATGATGATGGGTAGCTCTGGAAATTTTTCACGGATACGTTGGTAAAGCAGTTCACCAGTTTCGAAACTAGGATTTTCCTCCTGGAGGTAGCTGCCCCGACTCATCATGATATCCAGGATAACTACGTCGAAATCACCCAGATTTTGAATGTTGTCCAACACGTCGTCCGGTCCGGTGTAGACCTCACAGGTATGCCCTTCGTACTCAATGAAAGTACTAAGATCCTCTATAAGAAACCGGTCATCCTCGATGAGTAGTGTCCTGCTCATGGTCAGGTATCCCGCTCCTGCGGTCGCACTGGTATTCGAAGGGTAAAGCTGACTGGATCTTTAATCGAAGTCAAGAGCAGGTCACCTTTACCCTCGTGCATTATGCGCTGCGCCAGATGCAACCCGATTCCCGTACCGCCAATTCCCTGACGTACGGCCTCAGTGCCACGAACGCCGTTCTCGAGCAGCCGTTCACGCTCCTCTTCCAGGATGGGCAGTCCGTAATTGCTTACGACAACGTCAAAAAAATCCCCGGAATCGTGGTAGCCGCCGGATACGTCTATGGGCTTTCTGGTACCGACCGAATATTTACCCGCGTTGTCAATTAGCGTATTGAAACAGATGTTGAGTAGCGTCTTGTCGCCGTAAACCCGGATGGAGTTGAGGCCTGTGGTGTCCAGATCAATATCACGGTCATACTGTTTGCGCAGATAGGCCCTCGTAATATTGATGACGGGGAATATGATATCCCTGAGTACTGACAGAATCTTGAAGTCACGTCGTGTGACGATCTGATTAAAATTGAAGGTCTTGGCAATGAACTCCAGTCGGTCGCCCATTACCTGAATATCGTCTAATTGCCTGATTACCCTCTCGAGGTTCTCCGGGCTTATTTCTGGGCGCGCCAATGTACGCTTGATGATTTCCGGTGCCATCGTAAATTTGGATATGGGTGTTCTGATTTCGTGCAGAAAAACCTTATTGAAATCGTTCATCTCAATGATATTGGCGTTGGTTTCCGCAAGTTTCCTCTCTGTTTCATTAAACAGAGACTCGATACGTATCAGGTTTCCGAGGTTGGAACATAGCGATAACAGATTCATAAAGTCGCCGGATCGAAAGTTGATAATCGATTGCTTGCCGTCAACCTCCTCATACTTATTCCTCACCCTAAAAACACCAAGACATCGGCCAGCACTTATGAGCGGTGCGCCGATCCAGTTAGTTGGCGGGTGCTCTGTCTGCTCGTTGTATCCAACATTGTCCGGGTCATCGACAGACAGATCATAGGAAAACGCTATCCGCTGGTTGAGATAAACGTCGGTTGTTGGTTTGCCGCTATCAACTTGGTAGGAGTATTCCCTATCTGGCCTGCCGTGAAGTTCGCTATCGCAGGTTGCCACAAGGCTTAGGTTTTGTTGCGCATCATCGGCAACAAATATTGAGCATGCCTCGCATTGAAAACTTTGTTTTACCTGGCAGACCATACTGTGAAGGAACTCATCCAGCTTTCCCGCTTCATAGGCACCAATGAACTGCTGGTTGATCTGGTCCATCGCCTGATGAGCCTGCTGACGTACTTGCAGATACTTGGTCTCTATCGAGTTACGCACTTCGTCACAGCTGGACGGCTCAATCCGGTAATCCGAATGACGTGAATAGAACGAAAGCAGACCAACGGTCCCGTCGTAGCCGAGGGTTAATTTGATTCGATTAACTGTTTTAAGCCCATTAGGAAAGGGCTCACGGGGTGCGCGGCATTCGATGGAGTAACTATCCAAAAGAGCGTCATTAAGTGTGGAGTCCTCATGTTCAAAGATATAGCTCTGGGGCGATTCAAACGAACCCGTGGCTCTGGTGAAGGCTTTGGTGTATTTGTTGTAGATCCAGAGGGAAAAGTGGTCACAGAAGAAATACTCCGACCATGCTTTTACATATTCAGGTAGTGACGTGCTTTCTGCATACAGCGCGCTAATCAATCGAGTCTTGTTGGCGAGGTGAAACTCCGTTACTCGCTCTTTTGCTTCGTTCTCGGCTGACTGTATGGCTGACTTCTTTCCGAGAAGCCTAGTGTCGGGTGTTAGTAACAGGAAATCATCGTTATTGGTAATGTCATAGAGCTTGTGCGGGAGGTTCTGGTTTGGCAAAACCTCGGCCAGGTCTGTGTTTGAAGCATTGGGTTCGTTAAAGAGTTCCTCACCTTCAGCGAAAAAATCAATCACCGCAGTAGGATCCTCACTCTGACCGAGTAGCAGGAGATAGTCCCTGACTTTAGCAAAGATGAAGTTGTCCATTGATCGCGCAGCCTCTTGATTCACCCATGATACAAAATTAAGCGCTGCCGCGGTGGCCCGAAGGTAGTATCCGGGAGTAAAATGCGTGAATGCTTAGATTTCTTGTTTTAATGGTTCTTATCCTCGCTTTTCCGTCAATGGCGCAGGACCTCAGTGAACGCCAGTCGTTATCACCTAAAGAAGCAGCTGCTTTGCAGGGTAAAGTGACCTATCTCGATGTTCGGACCGCGCTGGAATGGCTGCGCGGCCACGTCAAAGACGCCATACATATCCCGCATGATGAGGTAGCTGAGGATGTGGCAAAGGTGATACCCGACAAGAGCGTTCCTGTAGTAGCTTACTGTGGCTCCGGAAGACGCGCTGCGAGTGTTGTGGAATCAATGCGCGAACAGGGTTATACGGTCGTGCCGGTGGTTAACGGCGGCTATAGTGAACTGATTGAATCCGGCGCGCCGGAAGGCTAACCGGAAAGCGCACCTAGGTAGTTTCGAGTTAGTTTCGAAGTGGTTTCGAGGGCCTCTCTTTTTGATTGGGGATCTTTAAGAAAACTTCATAGAACCTTTAACGAAACCCCAAGCGAGTTTATCGTCCTTTAACACTACTTACATACACTGCGCGCTTCTAAACAAGGGGAGCGTCATGCGTTCTAAAACTAAAAATCTTATTGTGTTATCTACGGTTGCTATATTCCTCGTTGGCTGTGAGGGCGGAGATGTAAAAATTTCGCCCGTCACGACGGACAACTCTCAAGATAACTCTGAAACTACTACTAACATCGATCAGGGCACCGAGGTTGTTGAAAACCCGTGCGCTTTTTATGTGAAGTCCGGCCAGACTTTCGAAGGTGACTTCGATGGGCGCGACTGCTCTTACTCGTCGATCTTTGTCGATTCAGGTAATCCATTAACAGAAGATCTGCTGATCCCTGCATTGCCGGGTGACGGTGTGCATCAGTTCACCGGCAGTTTGGTTGTCGGTGAGAAGGGTACTATGGAAGAGCTTGCAGCAGCTGGTATTACTGAAGGCGGTGATGGTCCGACGGTGAGTATCGAAGCAGGGGTGACCATGACCTGGCCATCGCCGCAGAAGTTCGTGTCGATCACTCGAGGCTCACAGATTATTGCCGTTGGTGAAGCCAATGCACCGATTACCTTTACTTCCTTCACTGACGTTGCAACCCAGCGGGGTGAAGATGATCTGGCGTTTGATGCGGTAGGTGAGTGGGGCGGTATGCTGATTAACGGATTCGGTATTACCAACAAGTGTGCCCACAGTAGTGGATCATTCGACGGTGATGATTTGGTGTTGGCTTCGTCCTGCGATGTCGATACGGAAGGACTCGCGGGTAACGATGAAACACCGCACGGTGGCGACAACAACAACGATAGCTCGGGTCGTCTGGAGTACGTGGTTGTTAAGCATACCGGCGCCCAGATCGGCGAAGGTAATGAGATAAACGGCATCACCTTTGGTGCAGTTGGCCGTAATACCATCGTAAGAAACATCCAGACTTACTCGACATTGGATGACGGGATCGAGCTGTTCGGCGGTGCGCTGAACATCGAAAACTTCGTATCTGTTTTCGCGCGTGATGACTCCATCGATCTTGATGCAGGATGGCGGGGCACTATTAACAATGCGCTCGTTATTCACAATGAGAATCTGGGTAATGGTTGTATCGAGTCTGATGGTATAGCGTCTTATAGTTCTCAGAGCGATGAACGTATTAACACCGTAATTTCTCAGGGCATCAATACGCGGCCAGTGATCAATAATCTGACCTGTATTGTCTCTGGACAGGATTCAAACACTGGAGACCGTGGTGAAGGCGTTGGTATCCGATTCAGGGAAGGCATATGGCCCACATTGAACGACTCGATGGTGGTGATGGCTTTTTCCGCCGACGATGCTGATACCAATAATTACTGTGTTCGATTTGGTGGCGACGAAGAGGTTGATGGTCTGCTTTCTGGCGATGCGAGCTTTAACTCGGTCATCTTTGCCTGCGTTGACAAGACAAAGGGTGGTCCAATAGGGGCGGATTCTCTTGAGGATTTTCTTGAGGGTAGTGGCAGTCAGTTTGTAGATGGCGTTGTATCCGAAGATGATCCAACGGCGACATCTAATACGTCACTGGTTCTTCTCGAAGGCACACCGCCGATCTACTCTGTTGCTATTGATTCAATGGTCATCAACGATGCGGCACCTGCGGTACCCGCGCCTGCGAGTGGTAGGGTCGGTGCACTATCGACTGCGATTGACGACTGGACGGCTGGCTGGACATACGGGATACATGAAGGTTCTCGAGGCGCTCCACTCTGGTTTGAATAAGACGCTTGGAGTGAATCTTATGAAAAATATAATTAGAAATATCTGCATGGTCCTGGCTGCATTCTTAACGAATGCAGCGTCCTCCGTTTACGGCCAGGATGATGAAATTGAAGAGGTCGTTGTGCAGGCTCGTTTACTGAGTGGCGCGGAAGCGCTGGTCAGCGAGCGAATCGATGACGATGTGGTAAGCGACGTTCTAGGAGCGGAGTTTATCAGTCGTGTTGGAGACTCTACCGTGGCTGCTGCGCTTCGACGTATCTCCGGCCTGACGCTGGTGGGTAGCAAGTTCGTTTACGTACGTGGTCTGGGTGAACGTTACTCCAGCAGCTCGCTCAATGGTGCTGCGGTCCCGTCACCCGACCTGACACGGAATGTGCTTCCCCTAGACATTTTCCCTACATCAATCGTCCAGTCATTGTCAGTAAAGAAAGGATACTCAGCTGACCAGTCTGCGGCCTTTGGCGGAGGAACGATTGATATTCGAACTAAGGGAATTCCCAGCTCGTTTACCTACGGCATCGAGATCGGCAGTGGATTCAACTCAGAAGTTGATGGTGAGTTGTTATCGTACGCTGGTGGTGGCGATGATGATATGGGTACAGATGATGGTACACGGGCCTTCCCGCAGGGATTGAACGCGGCGATCGTACGTTTCAGAGGAGAACTGGATTCATCAAGCATCCTGCAGACCCTTAGAGGCGAAGGTATGAATGGAGCCACTTCTGCTGACAGTCGTGCCGTGAACAGGCAGCTGGCGTTGAATCTGAATCGGAATATTTCCATTACGCCAGAAAGCGATTCGCCTGATTTAAATATTCGGGGCAATGTCGGTAACAAGTTTATGATTGGTGAGAATATAGACTTTGGTATTCTTGTTGGTGCCTCCTACGGCAGTCAGTGGCGTAAAACCGAGACCATCTCCAGAACGTTCCAATTTCCAGAGGACGAGTTCGAGGACGAGACGGAAACCACGCGATCCATTGATCTAAACGCTAATCTTAACATGGGATTGGTCTATACGGATGATCACGAGATATCTACAACCACGCTTTATATCCGCAATACAGATGATGAAACAGCGCAGGTAACCAAGTTCAATGAGAATCGACGCAAGTCGGATGGCATTGGATTTCGTGATGATGTGATCAAGTTCGAAGAACGTGAAATGATCGTCAATCAGATCAAGGGTACCCACTACCTTGGCGCAGCCACGCGTGAGAGGTTCCCCTGGCTGGATTTGTCTGTCGTTCCTGAAGACCTTCGATACGACTGGTTCTATTCGGAAGCGAGAGCGTTTACCGAAATTCCTAACGAAGTTAAGGTTCAATCAGTTACGACGAATGATCTGACCACCGGCGCGGAGCTGACGAGTAATGTGAGCTTCACGGGAGCCGATTATCGCTTTACGGATCTGGAGGATGAAGTGATCAACTTTGGTGGCACCTTAACATTGCCGCTGGAGTTCACCAACGCGATCGCAGAGATTAAGGGTGGTTGGACACATACCCAGAAAATAAGGATCTATCGCCAGACCCAGTTCGGGCTTAGTGTCCAGGGTGTGAGTGACCAGTCTGTACTTGAAGGACCCCTCGGTTCTGTTTTCTCTGACGCGAATATTACGAACCCGTTGAATAACTATGTGTTCAACCTGATCGCCTCCAATGGGCAGAGCTACCTCGCGGTGACCAAGACAGATGCCGCTTTCGGTAATGTCGATTGGACGTGGAACGATACGTGGCGTGTGTCTGCCGGCGCTCGCTGGGAAGAATACAGACAGGTTTCTCTACCGTGGAATCCCAACTCTTACTCATTTAATGCACCGCAGATCTCCATCGACGCAGATGTATTGGAAGATGCGGTCTTTACGACGGATGAGTATTATCCTGCGGTTTCGGTTACCTATATGACGGACTGGTGGGCGGAGATCTTTCAGCTTCGTTTCGGGTGGAGTGAAACTGTGGTGCGACCAGACCTGCGGGAAATTACGGATGCATCCTATATTGACGCCAGGACAGGATTCCTGACTGACGGGGATTCATCGGTAGTACCGTCAGCGGTTGAAAACTACGACCTAAGGGCAGAGTGGTTTTTCTCCAGTGGCGATAACCTGACTGTTAGCTTCTATTACAAAGATATCGATAGTCCCATTGAGTTCTTTGAGCGAGCAGCGAGTGATACCAATCGTTCACGTGAAATCGTAAACGCTGAATCCGGCGAGGTCTTCGGGATAGAGATCGAGGGCCTAAAGAACCTGGTTTTTCTGGGTGACTCCTGGGAGCAGTTTTTCATACAGGGGAACCTTACCATCCAGGACTCTGAGCTGAAGGTTGGGTCGCGTGCGGATGCCCCGACCCGTTCGATCAGAGAGCTGGCAGGTGCGTCAGAATACGTGGTGAACTTTCTTGTGGGCTTCGACTCAAGCAACCGTCAACATTCGTCGACATTAAGCTATAACGTTTTTGGTGAGCGCCTGTTTACCGCTGGTAGAAATGGTGCACCGGATGCCTTTGAACAACCGTTACATTCAGTGGATTTTACTTATAGCTGGTATCCGACGGATGCTATTACGCTTAAGCTAAAAATTCAGAATCTTCTGGACGAGTCAGTTGAGATCAAACGTGAAAACATCGTGGCGTTTACGGAAAACCTCGGAACGAGCTTTTCCCTGACGTTTCAGTGGCATATGTAGAAGCGAGATCCAGCCAAAAAAAAGCCAGGTCTTACCTGGCTTTTTTTTGATCTTTAATCTGGTTTGTTATGCGATGACCGGTGGTATCCGAATAATGTAGCGACGAAATCGATCTGGATTACCAAAATGATCCTTCCCATAGGTGGTGTCGTTAGCCGACGTTGTCTGTAGTAAGGGGGTGCTACTTTTGTTGTCGCTCGTCAACTGTGGGAACGTCAGCAAAATCGAAAGAAATAGAACTTTATACACTTGATACCCTGAAATAACGGCTTGAAATATTGGCGGCAAGTGTAAGTGGTTCTACAAGTCAGTTATAGATCTACCTTCTATAATTAATCGAAAATTAAATGATCTTTAATATTCCTTAACTTTCCCTATTCAACCGTGGCAATTGATATATGCGTATCTTTGTGGAGCCGCGCGAATTGCTTGAGTGGAAGGTCGTTACAAACGATCTGCTTGAGGTCCCGTCGCGAAACCTTCAGTTCTTTGGCTTTTTCCTTCATCGCCTTCGATGACTCAGTAGCCGCGGCGCAAACTGCGACGAATTTCTGTGCGTCTGTAAGCTGAGCTTCAGCTTGTTGCTGTGGGCTTTCAGCCCATACGCTGGTCGATATCAAAGCAAACAACGAAGTAACCAGTACTTTTCTTATCATGATGTCCTCCCATCACTAGGTAATATTAATAAATTTAAATATACATTAACGGAAACTTTAAATACCGGCAATCAATCTTAATAATTCTCTTTGGTTTGATTGGATTTGACCAAAAAGCCGTAGAAATTTGGGTTCAAAGGGAAGATTTCTTAATGAACTTTTAATGTTCGCTTAATCATTTCCTCCAATTGCCATGTTTGAATTGCACTGTATCCAATAAAAGCAACTAGATCATGGAAAACAAGGTCGTCATCATTGAGGACGAGCCGGATATCTGTGAAGTGATTTCCTACAACCTGCGTAGAGAAGGCTTTAGCGTCACATCTGTTGGCAGAGGCGATGAAGGCCTTAATGTCGTTCGTAAGCAGCAGCCTGCGTTAATTATTCTGGACCTTATGCTGCCGGGCATGGATGGGCTATCTGTATGTCAGCAAGTCAAGGCAGATCCACTAACCAAAGACACACGGATCATCATCATATCAGCCAAGGAAGAGGAAAGTGACGTCGTCATCGGCCTGGGGCTCGGTGCGGATGACTACATTACGAAGCCTTTTGGACCTCGAGAACTTACCGCCAGGGTGAAGGCGGTTTTGAGGCGGAGTCACGTGAATATGGATATTAGCAAACGCAGAATCGTTATCGATGAACTTAGGATTGACCCCTTTCGACATGAAGTACGAATATCTGGCGAGTACGTTAAGTTCACGTCGACCGAATTCAAATTACTATTGCAACTGGCATCGCAGCGTGGGCAAGCGTTCACCAGACAACAGCTTTTGGATCGTATCGTAGGCGACGGGGTAGTAATCGTAGACCGAAACGTGGATGTGCATATTCAGTCGGTACGAAAAAAACTTGGTGTCTATGGGAAGATGATTCAAACGATCCGTGGTATTGGATATCGCTTTACTGACGAATCTCAATCGATCGAGTAGGTAAATGAAACGCTCGCCAGGTTAATGGAGTAGTTGGGGCTAACTCGACCCATAGTGATCACGTTTCGGATGGTGTTTTCCGCGACACCATCCAATGCCCAGTCGGCGGAACTGTATTTTTCGTGATACAGCCTTAGTTCAACTGCGAGTTTCGTACTCGCTCGGTATTTCGCTTTAAGGTCAACACTTCGATGTTTCGAGATGAGGCGTGGAAAGGATGAGGCCTCGTTTTCGAAAGAGGTGACATAGTCGCCGGCTCCATCTGAATACAGGTAGTTAAGCGCAAGATCCAGACGATTTTCCAGGAGTCCGATTTTCTCCAGCCTCACCGTAGTGGTTCGGACGTCATCAGACGTTAGGTATATCCAATCCCGGGCAGCGAAAGAAAGGCTGCCATAGGTTTCGGAATCAATAGCCTGGGTATCTTGTCCCGCGGTGATGAAAAAGGTGTCGGTAGGACAGTAACTGACATTAATGCTCCAGGCGTTATCATCGTTTGTATGTAGCCCGAGGGTGGAGCCTGGATAGTCTGTCTGTCTGCGATCTGCGCTGGCAGATAATATGACGGGACTATTTGGTATTTGGTAGTCCAGGTTTGCCTTTAATGATGAACGGTCTCGTACTGCCTGGTGATACCTTACCGTGAGCGGGTTGTTGTTGGTGATGGGCCTGAAGGTTGCGGCATCTCGCGAACTGTCGTTGTACTCTAAACCAATTCGAAGCCCCCTAAAGGTATTGGACTTTATTTTCACCCACTGACGATCTTCTTCGTTGGCGCTTATTTCTGATCGGGTTCGTTGCCGTTCAGTATGTTCTAGCCCAACAGTTAACCGGGTGCCAGAGAACAACCGATAATGAAACGCCATTTTTCTCTGATCATTGTCGAAACTGTAGGAACGGCTGGTTTCGGGTCCCAGTGTGAATGCGTCGCCAATAATCGGCAGAAGAGAAAGAATGGGTGTGTTGTTATCGCGTTCGTGGGAATGATATCGAATGTCGAAGGAGGCGCGTCTGGTCAGTGACCCACGGAGGGTGACCAGTGTTCGACTCGAATCGACCTCTCCCTGCAGGCTTTGCGATGGTAGTGGTTCCGTAGTTATTGAACTATTTATCGAGTAGGGGAGAAATGAGTCGTTTTGTTTTGCTTCGGCGCGTTGATGTAATCCGGTGATAGCTACACCCCTTATTCTGATCGTTCCGCTGAGTGTCCAGGCTGTTGCCTCATTATCCGGTGCCAGGGCCTTGCGTCCCCGAGTCTCTCCGATGAACGCATCATAGGCTTTCTGGAAGGTCAGCGACTGATAGGCGTTGTTGAATGTAGAGCGGGAGTATTCCAGGGATAGAAGACCACGATCTCGTGCGTATTTTATTTTGCCGCGGAGATCATCTGTTCCGTAATCTATCGGCGAGGCCATTTCAGCAGCCAGGTTAAAAAAGTCGCTTGAAGTCAGACGATTTCCCTTTCTGGTTTCTCTTGATACGTTTGCGGACGCGGTCCAGTAATCCTGGAACTTAAGACGAACACCGGTACGCAGTCTTTTTCTTTGTGTCCCTAAGCTGATTGGTTGTAGTGATTCGTTAAGTACCGTTAATTCACTGGTGCTGAAGCCGGTGACCCAGTTGTCGGGCAATGTTAGTTCCGTTCGACCGAGGTAGGGTGTCATTGCAGAGGACCAGGTGTTGCGCGGTATTTCTCGCCAGGATGCAGACAGTTCGTATTGGTTATGTTTGCCGACATTAGCGTCTAACCGCCTTGCATCAAGACCAAGGTGTCGTGCTGTGATAGATGCGTAAAAGCCATTTTCCTTTTTGAGCGCTATGTGTCCGTTTAGTGCGAGGCTGGTGTCGTCTTCGTCCAGTCCGTTGTCCCTTCCGAATCTTGCTTCACTATCACTTGCCTTTATTGCACCGGTGCTGACCTCTCCCTTTATACCAGCGTGATCGGGACACAGTCGGCAGCGCCAGCGTTCGTTTTTTACTTTGTCGTAGTTGGGTGAATAGTCGGGTGAATAGTCGGGTGAATAGTTAGGTGAATAGCTGGGTGAATGGTCTGGTTGGTCATTGTCGGCGATGACCTGCAACGAGCCTAAAAGCAGCGTGATTGATACCAGAATCTTCATCATCTTTTCAGCTTGTCGCCGGATGGATGGTTTGAGCCGTGCACTTCAGCGTGGCAGTTAGTGCAACCTTGCGCGAGCAAGTATTCAGAAGCGCCTCCGGGAGGAATCTGATCGGCTAGTTGGGGGAGGTTTCGGTGCCCCGCTGCCGAGTGACACCCCTGACATAGTTGTGGTGGTCTCCTAGTCAGCAGAGAGGGTTGATTCGATCCGTGTGGTAAATGACAGATGGAACAATCTTCCGCGACCGGCGCATGTTCATACAGGAAGGGTCCGCGCTTCTCGGCGTGGCAGGTGTAGCAGGTGTCATTCAACGATATTTCTAACAGGAGCTTGTCATCTCCGGCCCCGTGGACTTGATGACAGTCATCGCAGGCTAGCTGACCCTCTTCTATCGGGTGTGCCGAGTGCTTTAAGGCGTCTGCCGCCACATTGCTGTGGCACTCGTTACAGGTTTGGGCTTGTGACTCGGGTTGTTGTACCGGATCTTCGGCGCTATGTAGCTGATGGCAGTCGGCACAGGCGAGATCAGATGTTTCGTGGGAGCTTCCTGGCCAATGAATACGACCTCCTGAATTGTGACAGTTCAGGCACATGCTGTTTTGCAGATCGGCACCAGCGTTGGCTCGTTTGCCAAAATTAATCATCGGTCGTCGTGCTGCTTCATCAACCAGAACCTGTTTGCTGTGGTCTCCGGCGGGGCCATGACAGGCTTCGCATTGTAATCCGGTGGGAAATTCTTTCGGATCGCTATTTTGGGCGAATGGAGAATGTGGAATCGATTGACCGTGAGCGTTGTGAAATATTTTGTCGGTAGGAAAAGGAAACGTTTCGTCGTGACAACCCAGACATTCATCGGCCCCTCGGCGAGAGTAATTCCCTGTGTGAAGTTTTTCGGTTAGCGTATCGTGATGGTCATCTGCGGACGCACCTTGAACCATGTGCGGGTAACTGAGAACAATAGCCAAGAGAACTGGCCAAAGGGTTATCGCTGCAATGTATTCGTTTGCTCGCATCGCTTCTTACTGTCTAGCGCGGGCCTACGTTAACATATGGCCCATATATCCCCAATCTGTAGAGGATGAGTGTGCAATCTAACAAGTGGGTACTGTTTTTAACGCTAATTGTTCACGGCTGTTTGCTGGGTAGTTCTGTCTATGCCTCTGACGGGGCGGAAATCGCAAAGAAGTGCGATGGGTGTCACGGCGTTGACGGCCACAGTGAAGATCCCGAGGTGCCGTCGATAGGCGGTTTCTCGGATTTTGGCATCGTTGACCTGTTAGAAAGCTATCGAAACGGAAACCGACAGGCGAGACGCTATAAGTCAGCCGACGGCGAAGAAACCGATATGGCGGAGGTCGCGAGAGCGTTAACGGAGGACGACGCTTTTGCGGTTGGTGAGCACTATGCGAATCAGATCTGGAAACCCCATGAGCAGGAATTTGACCTTGAACTTGCTCGGCGCGGAGCACAGGTACACGACATTAAGTGTGATAAGTGTCACTCTGAATATGGCGGAGCTGCCGAGGATGATCTGGCGATCATGTCAGGTCAGTGGCGGCAATATCTTGAAATGGAGTTTGAAGATTTCGACTCGGGCGAGCGCAAGATGTCTCGCAAAATGAAGGAAAAGTACGACACGCTCTCTGCGGAAGATAAAAAGGCGATCCTTGAGCTTTACGTGAGCGGTGGGAACCTATAACGCCGCGACAGGTGGTAACGGCTCTACATGCGCGACGCCCTTATGACAGGCGATACAGGTTTTCCCCGTATCTTCAGCTCGTTGATGACGGCGCGCGACTTTACGACCCTGGGCTTCGTAATCCATAGCAGTAAACTCGTGGCACGTTCGACATTCACGTGAGTCTGTTGCCTCCATTTTGTCCCAGACAACGTTGGCCAGATGCCAGCGCCGAGCTTCGAACTTTTCCCGTGTATCAATGGTGCCAGCGATCTCGTGATAGACGTCTTTTGCTGCCAGTATTTTCGCCTTAAGGAGTGGACCAAATTCCTGGGGAACGTGACAGTCGGCGCAGGTGGCTTGAATGCCCGAGGCGTTCTTGAAGTGAATGGACTGTTGATACTCTTCGTCAACCACGTTCATTGAATGGCAGGAAACGCAAAATTCCTGGCGATTGGTTTCGTGCATGAACAGTGATCCTGCCGCGACAAATGCCAGACCTGCTGCAAAAGACAGCAAAACTGTTGAGCTTAACCACTTAGTAAAACGCATTAGAGATACTCTGATGGATGCATTGCATTATTTGACCTCGATATTGGTGAGAGGTTTACATGTTGCTGGCCTTGTATTTCCAGCATATCAAACCCTTTGTAACGGCGTCTCTTCCATGCTATTTACTGGAGTAACGCCAGGGAACTCCATGTCAGTCAAACTGCGTAACTATCACCTGTGAAAGCCATCAAATACATTCTGCTGGGATCGCTGTTTGTGACGGTTTTCGGTGGTGCACTCGTCTACCTGCAACTCGAAAGAGTTGGTTTTGTCGTTGCGAATGCCCTGTTACGCGATCGTGGTTTCGAGATAACGAAATTTGAGGTCGAGGATTATCCTCGCTCGCATATACGCATTCCCCGAATTGAAGTGACGCAGAGCAATGGGAGCCAGTACACGCTACTCGATCTTGTGATACCGGTTCGGATGTTGACTGATTTGCGAGGCAGTGTTGGCATTGGAGAAATAGAGATTCGAACACAGCCGGCTACTGAACCACTTTCGTTAGTGAAGCTGATTAAGGATCTGTTACTCCTTCCGGAGCAGTTCGATGGCATCGTATTGTCCGTTTCACGACTGGTCAGGCCAGGGTTACCACTTATTGAAAACATTGAGTGGCGCAGCGCCAGTGCCGCACAACAGGTCAATCTGTTAAGTGAAGGGATGGCGGTCGAGTTTGTCAGTAGCTTACTGGGGGCGGGTGCACATCGAATTGAGATTCAGGCGAAGAAGGAGTCTATCGAAGCGCTGACAGCAGAGCTCACCGCAAGACGAGTCGCTACCGGCTATGACCTGACCGGTGAGTTACGACTTAGCCCGGAACTGTTGCTGGCGCGCCCTGAAATTGTGAGCGTCTCACTACCGGTGAACATGGTAGGCAGCATGCAGTCGAATGTAGAACTTCAGTTAAGCGACGTTACGGTCGCTGCTGCAATACAGCTGCAGCTGGACGAAGGATTTCGTCTCGATTACGAAGTTTCGGAAAGCCAGGCGTTCACTGCCAATGTTACGCGCCCGATATCTCTTCAGCTTGATCTTGCATGGCCCAGCATTGAATGGTCGGTTACGGCGCCTGATGCATCGCTAAATGTTAGCGGGGGTCGGTTCTTCAACACTTCAGTCGATATAGAGAACCTGGACTGTAGCAATGTCGAGTGCTCCCTTGGTGTTTCTGTTGATAGCGGGCCTGTCTTGGCATCAGCAACGACGCTGGTGAATGTTGCCCTGGAGAGTGAACTGTTTGTCGGGTTGGGTGAGTCGGTAAGTCTTGAGGCGAATAAGGCTCACGTGGTGGTGACTGAACTTAACAGCGACAACCTGGCGATTGAGGCAGTGGGTGCTGCGCTGGCTGATGGGATGGTAATGGATGTGAGCGCCAGACATCAGATTGCGTCAGGAATGGGCGACTTGCAGTTGTCCAATGTTTCGCTCGAGATCACCCAAACCAGCGATACGAGCCGTTGGCCTTTTTCCGGTGAAATAGTTTCGGGGCAAGTGACCGCGGACCTTACAGCGCAGTGGTCTCTGGAAGGTGGGGTTAAGGTTTCTGGCGCCGCCGCCGTGCGGGCCAACGACGTGGCCGGGTTTTATGACACGCTCGCCTTTACTGGCCTCAGCAGTGGGATGGATTTGGCGTTCTCCCTGCAGCATGAAGTGCTGGCCTATGACGTTCAGGACGGTCAACTGGGGATTGAGCTGATGGATATTGGATTTCCAATGAATGACCTGCGGCTGGATTTCTCTGGAGATGAGCAGCAGATCGAAGTGTCTGCATTCAACGTATCGGCCCTGGGAGGGCAGATCTACACGGACCCCTTTGATGTTGCGCTCCCCGACATAAAGAGCGCTATCAATCTCAGGTTGCGAGAGATTCAGCTTCCATTCATCGTCGCTCTAGCAAAATTCGACCAGACAATTGAAACCCGTGGAAGTATTTCAGGCATGCTGCCATTAACAATTAGTGACAGGAAGGTAACCATCGGCGCCGGTGACATCGAGAGCGATGCGCCCGGTATTATCAGTTATCTTGGTGAGACCCTAGATAATCCCACTGATCCGCTTGATATCGCCATCAAGGCACTGGGTAATTTTCACTTTGATACGCTGTCGTCGGAGGTTACCTATGAGACTGCTGGCGATCTAAAGCTTGCCGTCCGTATCGAAGGGACGAACCCCGAATCTGATCCGCTTCAGCCAGTCATTGTTAACCTGGAGCTCGAGAACAATATTCCACAAATGCTTAGAAGTATGCAGGGCACACGAAAAGTTGAGGATATTGTCAGACAGAGGGCGGCGCAGTGATTTGCTTAACCAGAACCGAGTCAGCTAAAGTGCTCCTGCTTACGAAAGGCATTGAATAGCTATGAAAATATTACTTTTGATCACTACATTTTTCGTCGTGACGGCTTGTTCGCCGACTATTAAAGTCGCACCACCAAAGGAACCAATCGAGATCAATCTCAACGTAAAGATTGAACACGAGATTCAAATCCAGGTGGATAAGGAACTGGAAGGACTGTTTGACGAAGATAGTGGGCTATTCTAAGGATGACTAATATGAAAAAAATACTGACAGTAATTCTATTGGCGTTCTTTACGCATACGGCCTGGGCGATTGAGCTTGGTGCCGCGAAGGCGCAGGGCCTGGTGGGTGAGGCTAGAACCGGGTATGTCGCGGCGGTGAAGCCGCCCGCTAGTGGCGAAGTGAGTGCGCTGATCAAAGAGGTCAATGCGAAGCGCAAAGCGCAGTTTCAAAATGCCGCACAGAGGACTGGAACGACGCTGAAGCAGGTCAGCAATCGATTCTATGAAATTGCCGTACAGCGAACCGCAAGCGGACACTACTACCAGGATGGAAGCGGCGCCTGGAAAAGAAAGTAAGCCTGAACTAGCGCAATGCTACTAATCCTTACAGTGCTGTTGGCACTGTCCGTGAGCCTCGCAACTGCCGAGGAGCCGCCGTGTTCGAATCCCGAATATGCGCATGGTATTTCACACCTGCTGCCGCTCAAATACCCGGCGGACTTTAAACATTTCGAGTATGCCAATCCGGAGGCGCCTAAGGCTGGTGAGATCAGGGCGCCTGAGTTGGGCACCTTCGACAACTATAACGCGGTCGTCGAGAAGGGTCGTCTGGTTAGGGGGCATGAGATAATTGAAGGTCTCGTGTATGACGCTCTGCTGGAGCCTGCGCTCGATGAGCCGGTTAGCTACTATGGCCTCTTGGCCGAGGGGGTTGTGGTTGGCCCCAACTTTGATTGGATAGCATTCAAATTACGGGACAATGCCACCTGGCATGACGGTGAACCCGTTACTGTCGACGACGTCCTGTTCACGTTTGAAACGTTCCAGGAACATGGCTCCGTTGCCATTAAAACTGCGATCGCAGATATTGAACGTGTGTTTGCCTTTGGCGATCAGGAAATCTGCTTCGTTCGTGATAAGGGTGTGGAGGTGAATCCCACTTTGCCGTTTACCGTTGGCGGCTTTAATATCCTGCCGCAACATTATTGGTCCCAACACGACATTTCCAAAACCACAATCAAACCACCTCTAGGCAGCGGACCCTACCGTGTAAGAGATGCGGAGTTGGGGCGCATACTGACCTACGAGCGCGTGGAAAACTACTGGGGCAGTGATATCCCGGTAAACAAAGGCAGGTACAACTTTGACGTTGTGAAGTTCGACTACTTCAAGGACGAGACCGTCATGGGGGAAGCACACAAGAGTTATGTCTTCGACGTTAAAGAAGAGGGCGTGTCCAAGGCCTGGGCGACTCAGTACAACTTTCCGGCGGTTAAGGCCGGACTATTCAAGCGAGAGCTGCGACCTCTTACCCGGGTAGAAGGAATGTGGTGGCCCATATTCTGGAACGTAGAGAAGGCTCCCCTGAATGATGTTCGAGTACGAGAGGCCCTGTGGCTGTTGTTCGACTTTGCGTGGACTAATCGAGTGCTGTTCTACGACTACTACGACGCGGGGGTCAGCGTTTTTCAAAATTCACCCATGGCACACCAGGGCCTGCCTGGCGAGAAAGAGCTCGAACTACTGGAACCCTGGCGTGATCAGGTTCCCACCAGAGTGTTTACCGAGGAGTTCAGACACCAGCCGAGTAATGGCTTTGGCGCGCAGCGGGACAACCTACGTCGTGCATTGGCGCTGTTTAAGGAAGCGGGTTGGGAAGTTGTGGATGGCGTAATGCGTAGCGTTGAAACCGGTGAGCAGATGAAACTGGATTTGATCGGCGCTTCCTATTACTCGATCCGCCAGAATCTAACGCTTTTTCAAAATCTTGAAGCGATCGGTGTGGGAACGACCGGTTATGCACCGGAGGTTTCAAACTGGTTGCACCGGTCTCGCACAGGTAAGTTTGACGGCAACAGTATGCGCTGGGCGCCAAGTAATACGCCGGGCCTACAGCTGCGTAATTGGTTCGGCAGTGCGGCGGCGGGTCAGGACTATGGCCAAAACTGGATTCGCGTCCGAAACCCGGTGATTGACAGTTTGATCGATTCTATTGTGGCTGCGGACACGGCAGAGAGCCTTTACGCAGCAACGCGGGCGCTGGACAGGGTCATTATGTGGAACTTCTATATCATACCGGTTGGTTCGTCGCCGGGTTTTCGACTGGTGTACTGGGACAAATTTGGTGAGGTCCCAAACCAGAAGCTGGTGCGAGTGCCGTTTATTGATGCGTGGTGGTGGGATGAGGAGAAAGCTCGGCGTGTTGAGGAGGGTATTCGGGAGCTTGGGGAATAGGTCGCGAGCGCGTCGCCCGTAGGATAAGGGTAAGGCTTCTCCGTACCGCTGTGAATACATCCCTGTACGCTTAACTTCGCCGTCCATGGCGAAGATGTACTCCGAAGCCTTACCCTTATCCTACGGGCTTGGTCCGTTCCCTACTGCAATCGGTGTAGAAAAGGGTCAGGACCGAATGGTACTTACTTAAGCCTGTTTAACGATTGGAACACTCGGTGTTGGTCATGCAGTAGCTGGGCCTGGGAGTTGTTTTTCGTAGCCTTCAGGCGCAGCGCCGAAATGGGGGATCAAGGGGTGCCGCCATCGGACCCGAAGGGGCTTGTGGAGGAGTTGAGGGCAACCGGGAGGGTCGCAAGCCGCGGAGAAAAACAACTCCCAGGCTCGGCTACGGACAGCCTTGATGAAGCTTAAGTAAGCATTAGAAAAGGGGTCAGACCATCGCGAGGGCTTAGACGGTAATCGGTAATCGGTACTCAGTGCTTAGTCACTGTCTATTCATACAGTAATGCGCTAAATTAATCCGATGAAAACCTGGCCCCGAATTGTGGTGCATGCAGACATGGACGCATTCTATGCGGCTGTGGAACAGCTCGATAATCCGGACCTGCGCGGAAAACCAATTCTCGTTGGACCGAAGAACAATCGTGGCGTTGTACTAACGGCTAGTTACGAGGCGCGTCCTTATCGTGTGGGTAGTGCGATGCCGGTAGCTGAGGCGCTACGTCGCTGTCCTGATGCGATCATGGTCGAGCCCAACTTCTCCCGCTACCAGGAAATTTCCGAACAGGTTATGGATATCTTTGGGGACTTTTCGCCCCAGGTCGAAGCGATATCTCTGGACGAGGCGTTTCTCGATATGACTGGTGCAGAGCATTTCTTTGGTGCGCCGGACGAGATGGGGCAGAAGATCAAGGCAGCGGTATTTGAAGCGACAGGTCTGCATATTTCCGTGGGTGTTTCGGGTACCAAGTATGTTGCGAAAGTGGCGAGTGCTCACGACAAACCCAATGGGCTGACGGTGGTGCCGCAAGAACATGCAGTTGATTGGTTGGCGCCTCTGCCGATTACCCGGTTGTGGGGCGTGGGGAAGAAGACAGCGCCCAGGCTCTATGACCTTGGATTCAATACGATTGGCGACATAGCGGCTGCCGATGAGCGATTCCTGATAGATCGATTGGGGTCGGCCGGTTCACACTTCTATCAATTGGCGCACGCCAGGGATCCGCGTAGAGTGCAGCGGGGAAGAGGTGCCAAGAGTATAGGATCTGACCGAACCCTGAGTAAGGATGTATCAGCTCGCGAAGATATCGAGCGTCACCTTCGAAGATCGGCTGAGCGAATTGCTCGTCGTGTTCGTGCAAAAAACTATACCGCCGGTGGTATTCGCGTACGTTTGAAGACCAACAAGTTTGAAATGCTTACGCGGCAGCGTCAGTTGAGTAAGCCTGCGGATACTGCCGAGTCTTTCCTGAACATTGCCAAACAGTTACTTGATGAGTTCGATCATCCCGGCCCGTTTCGTCTGGTTGGTATGGCGGCATTTAACCTGCACTGGCGTGATGAACCTTCGCAAACCGATTTGTTTGATGATCCCACTGAGCGTGAGTTGGAAACCACTGTCGACGATTTGATAGATCGGTTTGGCAGTGACGTTGTGGTTCGGGCGAGTGACCTTAGCCACCCGGGCACGGTTTCAAAGAATGGCGTGAATCTCGATTTTCTCGACTATCGGGACGGCGAACGTGTTTCTGCGCCCGAGCACCCGGATTAGTCCTCTGCCAGCGATGGTATATTCCTGAACTGCTCTAGCGCTTCCGGGTTTGCGAGGGCGTCAGTATTTTTTACCGGTAGATCGTGGATCACGTTTCTCACCGCCAGTTCGACAATCTTACCGCTGATGGTTCTGGGAATGTCGCTTACCTGAATGATCTTGGCCGGAACATGTCGGGGTGTTGTGTTGTTTCGAATGGTAAGGCGTAGTTCGCTCTCGATATCGTCGTTCAGGCTAACGCCCTCACGTAGCACGACGAACAATATGACCCGGGTATCATCTTCCCAATCCTGTCCCACCACGATGCTGTCCAGAACTTGGTCCACTTTTTCGACCTGGCGGTAGATCTCTGCAGTGCCTATTCGCACGCCGCCAGGGTTAAGTACGGCGTCGCTACGTCCGTGGATAATGACACCGCCATTCTCGGTTATTTCACCGTAGTCGCCGTGCGCCCATACGTTGGGAAAGCGGTCGAAATAGGCGCTGTGAAATTTCTCGTCTCCGGGGTCATTCCAGAATCCAATAGGCGTGGAGGGAAAGGGGATGGTGCATACCAGTTCACCTTTACGGTCTTCTCCTTCGCGCTCCCGAAGAGATTGTCCGTCTTCGTCCCAAAAATCGACCGCCATTCCCAGACCCAGGCACTGTATCTCGCCCTTGTATACGGGCAATGTGGGATTACCGAGAATAAAGCAGGAAATGATATCGGTGCCGCCGCATATGGATGACAGGCACACATCATGTTTAAAGTCTCGATAGATGTAGTCGAATCCTTCGGAGCTGAGTGGCGATCCGGTGGAAAGAATGGTTTTCAGACTGGCGAGATTGTGGGTTCGATTCGGTTTGACGCCAGCCTTTTCAAGTGAGGCGACGAACTTGGCACTGGTGCCGAAAGCAGTGATGCCTTCGTTGTCGATCGCATCCAGCAGTAGTGCGCCTTCCTGCGCGAAGGGTGAGCCGTCATAAAGCACGACGGTAGCCCCGGAGGCGAGCCCGGAAACCAACCAGTTCCACATCATCCAGCCGCAGGTCGTGTAGTAGAACAGCACATCGCCTTCGCTTAGGTCAGTGTGTAGTCGGTGTTCTTTGACATGCTGGAGTAGGGTCCCGCCGCTGCCGTGAACAATACATTTGGGCACGCCGGTTGTTCCCGACGAATACATAATGAACAGGGGGTGGTCGAAAGGCAGTTGCTCGAATTTGAGTGGGGATACGCCATCACCGGGTGCGAAGTCATTTAGCAGTACCGCGTTTTTCACATTACCTGTTTCAGGTGCGACCACAGGGACGACCACAACTTTCTCTATGCTATCGATTTGTTCCTGGATAGCCTCGACTTTTTCCAGGCAGTTGATCGTTTTTCCGTTGTAGTAATAAGCATCTGCTGTAAACAGGATGCGAGGCGCGATCTGGCCGAAACGGTCACATACGCCGTTGATGCCAAAATCTGGTGAACAGGATGACCAGATAGCGCCAATGCTGGAGGTGGCCAGCATGGCAACGACAGTCTCAATGACGTTTGGCATGAAACCAGCGACCCGGTCTCCTTTGGTGATGCCATGATTACGCATGGCATGTGCAAGCTTCTCTACCTCGGTGAAAAGTTCGTTAAAAGTAACTGACCTGCGCTCACCATTTTCCAGGATGCCTACGAGTGCTGTTTTATCATCCCGTGAACGCAACAGGTTCTCTGCGAAATTGAGCTGGCTGCCGGTAAACCACCTGGCCCCCGGAAACTTGTCTCCGTCTTCCAGTACTTCCTCGAATGGTTGCGATGCCTGGATGTCGCAGAACGACCAGATTGCGCTCCAGAACTGGTCAGGCTTCTCTATAGACCACTGGTACAAGTCGAAGTAGCTGTACAACGTCAGGTTGTAGTGCTCTTCAACCTGGTTCATAAACCTGGTTAGCTGGCTATCGGCGATACGTTCCGGGGAAGGGGTCCAAAGAGGCTCTTCGATCATGCTTGTACTTTGTTATAGGTTCTGGGATCACGATTATAGCCTGACCTTTCTTAGATCAAAGGGTGTTCCTGTGTGCCGGGTGGACTATTATTTGTGCTTCAGCGAATAAATGGTCTGTTCCGATGCGTGCAATGTTATGTAGAGAGTTTGGTGACCCATCCGTTCTCACCATGGGGGAGGTCGATGATCCTGTGCCGGGGCCGGGCCAGGTGAAAGTCGAGGTCCATAGCGTGGGGATGAACTTTCCCGATTTGCTATTGATAGCGGGCAAGTACCAGACCAAGCCATCGTTCCCGTTTTCTCCCGGGATAGAGTGCGCGGGCATCGTCGTCGACCTTGGGGAAGGGGTTGAGGGCCTGGCGGTTGGTGATCGAGTGATGTGCGATGCCGGCTACGGCTGTTGTAGCGAGTATGTGCTGGGGGTTGCTCATAGAACCTACAAATTACCGGACGCGATGCCGGTCGATGTGGCAGGGGGCTTTCCCATTACCTACGGCACCACCTATCATGCGCTCGTCGACCGGGCACAGATACAGCCAGGGGACGTCTTGCTGGTGCATGGCGCTGCCGGCGGTGTGGGGCTCAATGCAGTAGAGATAGGCAGACTTCTCGGCGCGATGGTCATCGGCACGGTGGGTTCGGATGAGAAAATAGACATTGTTAAGCAATACGGGGCTGATCATGTCATTAACTACAACAAGGAAAATTTTCGCGACGTGGTCAAAGATTTGACCGATGGAAAGGGAGCGGACGTTATCTATGATCCCGTGGGTGGCGATGTCTGCGATCTATCCATGCGCTGTATTAACTGGAACGGACGGCTGTTGGTTATTGGCTTCGCGTCCGGGCGAATTGCAGAAGTTAAAACCAATCTGGTATTGCTGAAAGGCTGCCAGGTGGTTGGAGTGTATTGGGGGGATTTCGCCAATCGTGATGTGCCAAGGAACCGGGCGAACTTTGCAACCATGTTTGACTGGTATGAACAGGGAAAGATCAATCCGCACATCTCTGCGCATTATCCATTTGAAAAGACGAATGAGGCGATTGACTTTATACAGTCGAGAAAGTCGACGGGAAAGGTCATTGTTCAGGTGCGGGATTAGACTTGTTACAGGAAGAAAAAATTATGGAACCCTTGA
>MDTB01077026.1_pt1 | contig 65284 bp, 65 predicted proteins | sample 811161 | NCBI WGS metagenome assembly MDTB01 (sample SAMN05326650, study PRJNA326480) | marine metagenome | isolation source: seawater | place: Mediterranean Sea | collected 2009
GGATGTGGAAGCGCAGTAATGCGTGTAGCTGACCAGTACTAATAGCTCAATTGGCTTGATTTATGCACTGAAAAAAATTTAAAGATAGATATTTTAGATAAAATTAAAAATTATTTTCAACACTTTTGAACTTCAACGGATTACCAAAATTCTTAATAAGAACTTTGGCTTTTTTTTTTGATTTTTTTGTTAAAAAATAAAATTTATTTTTAGAAGTTTTTTTAATCCAAAAATCTGCAACAACTCTTGCATTGAAGCAAGCCACAAAACTATTCTTATTTTCAATATTATACAAAATTTTATTTTTTTTTAGGTCTTTAATAATCTTTTTAAAATCTGTTTCAATATTTTCACAATTAGAAGGAGGCCTAACATTGTAATTGATTAAAATTGGAGAAATTTTACCGTTAGGGTATTTTATTTTTCCTGTAAATTTTTTTTTATATCTATAAGGAACATTTAATTTTCTTTCAACAAAATGTGCCATTGCTGGAATAAATTTCCCTAAACATAAAACATCAAACTTTTTTTTATACGCATTTTCGTAAAAGGATTCTTTCCCATGTGGATCTATGCAGGAAATTTTATCTTGAATTGAATTTTTTTTTGTAGAAACCGTGTTAAATACTGGAGTATAAGTTCTATTGATTATATATCTTTTTCTAAAATATTCATTAAGAGTTCCAACTTGAGATTTATCTCTTTTAACATCATAAAATTTTGTGCTTAAGAAATCATAATTAAAAGTTGGCACAACAACATTAAAATCCCAAAAAACTTCTAAAATCAAATCATGAATTAATTCTAAATTTTTATTGTAAGACAAATTGGTATTTATAAAACCAAGTTTGAAAATATCACTATGCAAAATCATACTTTTTGACAAACATTTAGACTTAAGTTTTTTTAAAATATCTACAAATTCTTTGTTATTTTTAAAGTTTATCATGAGTATAAATCTTTTTTTTGGCTAAATGATATTTGAGTAATTTCCTTTTTATTTTTCCATTAGAAGTTTTTGGAAATTTTTTTACATAAATTACATCTTGAATTTTACCTTCTTTTGGTATTCCATAATTAATTAATATTTCATTAATTTTTGAAATCTTATTCTTTATATTCTTATCTTTTTTTACGAATAAACCAATAACTTGACCGTATACCTTATGTTTTTTGGGAGAAGCAAATATTGCAAATTCGCCTTTAAATGCACCTTTTTTGTCAATGATACTCTCTAAAAATACTGGATTAATTTTCACACCGCCAACATTAATTACATCATCTACTCTTCCATAATAAGTAACATATCCATTTTTATTTATGGAACCAAAATCTCCGCTATAAAATTTATTACCTTCAAAAGCTTTAGAATGCAAATTGAAATATCCTTTGGCAACGTTTTTTCCTTTAATAATTATCTGACCAACAACGCCTCTTTTTTTTATAACTTTTTTATTATTATCACAGATCATTAAATTAACTCCCGGAGCAGCCCTTCCAACAGTTTCAATATTTTTGGACTCATCTCTCAAATTTATTAGTGTAGATCTTGATGCTTCAGTAAGACCGTAGTGGTATATTATTTTTACATTAGGAAATAATTTTAATAATTTTATCTTAACTTCTTTCTGCATTGAGGCACTCCCTATCTCAGACCAAATCAGATTTTTTCTTAATTTTTTAAGAAAACTTAATGGCAATGAAAGCAACATTTTATAAGAAGAAGGAACTCCAGAAATAGAATTAATGTTATATTTTTCCAGTCTTCTTAACATTAGTAAAGGATTAAAAAACCCAGAGTCGATAATTAAGCAACCCTTATTTGATAAAATGCTCCTAAGTCTCAAAAACCCAAAAGAATTTGTTAATGGAGCCATAAGATACTCAACTATATTTTTTTTAATTTTCATAAAATTATTCACATAATGAGTTGTTGTTAATAGATTATTATGAGAAAGCATGACTCCTTTTTTTAGACCTGTTGTGCCTGATGTTAATAAGATTATTGCAGTATCATCCTTTTTTATTTTCTTATAAATTAATTTATCTTTATAAGTTTTATTTTTATCTGCTGATAAATTAAATTTAATAATTCTAAACTTTTTCCCAATTCTCCTAAAATTTTTACCAATGACTATGATTTTTATTTTAAATTCCTTTAAAAAATGTTTGCTTGATAAAAAGAAATCAGTCCTATTTATTGGAATTGGTACACATCCAATATTAATTACTGAAAATATAGAAATTATATTTTCATAAGGGTTAGTTGAGATAATACCAATATTTAATTTTTTTCCTTTAATTGTTTTTTTAAGCTTAATTGAAAAATTCAAAATATCTTTATAAATTTTTTCATAGGAGATTTCATTTCCATCAATAACTAACCCTATTTTTTTATCATATTTAAATGACTTAACTAATTCATTTAAGCTTTTTATTTTTTTCATTTAGTTTTTTCTTTAAAGTATAAAATATCTTTTTTAAAGAACTAAAACTTGTAAGTTCTTTTTCACTAAACTTTACTTTAAATTTTTCCTCTACAGTAACTAAAAGTTGTAAATTTTTTAGAGAATCCCACTGGGAAATTTCATTAAATTTAAGGTTTAAATTTTTTTTATTGTTTATCTTTATAATTTTGGAAATAACTTTTAAAAATTTATTTTCTAAATTATTCATATTAAATTTTGATCGATTTATAAAGTTGTACCTTGGGAATAATTTTTAGAGTCTTTTTATTTTCTTTAATCCAAATCTTTTTTGAAATAGATATCTTATTTTTATAAACAAATTTTTTGATAGGTTCTATAAAGATTTTTTTTTTAGACTTTTGAATGATTTTATAACCTTGACTCAATCTTGCTTTTAAAACATTAATATTATGGCTTAAAACAATTCCATTAATTTTTTTTATATTAGTTTTTAAAAATAAATAATTATGAAGAGAAATAGAAATTATACCTGAAATAAATAGATATTTTTTATTCCCAATATAAAATCCCCAAGAAATGGAATTTTGATGATTTTTAAAATTATAGATACTCAAATAACCGATTTTCTTATTATTGAATGAAATCATCCAGTGCATAAAGTCATTCCTATCATTTTGCTGTTTTATCCATTTTTTTTGATGTTTATTTGATATTCTAAATCTAGTTTCCATGTAATTTTCAACTCTTGCGCTGGTTCTCCATTTATATATCATCCTTGAATCTGATTGCTTAATTTTTAGGAATTTAATGAGCATAAAAAATTTTTTTTTGTCTATGACTAATTTTTACTTTTTTTAATTCAACTTTTTGAGGTCGCATGTAACTTTGTAAGTTTTTTTTAATAAAATTATTTAGTTTGGTTAAATTAAATTTTTTAAAATTTTTTGGTTCTATAATTGCCTCTACATGCTGACCAGTAAATGGATTTGGTCTACCATACACCTGACAATGTAATACATTATCAAAGGAATTGATTTTTTCCTCTATAAATGCAGGCAGTACTTTTAGTCCTCCCACATTTATAACTTTATCATTTCTACCAATTATTTTTATAAACTTACCTTTTTTTTCAACCAGATCATTTGTTTTATACCATCCACTTTTATCGATTCCAGTAGGAGAATTCAAATAACCCAACATTCTATATTTTGATTTTATGAAAAGAATACTTTTTTGAATTTTAATTTTAACATTCTTATCTACAATTCTAAAAAAATTACTGCATCTTGACTTGGAAATTACTCTAAAAATTCCAATTTCGCTCATTCCATATTTCTGTCTAAAATCAATTTTTGGAAATTTTTTACATAAATTTAATAGAGTATTTGAGTCCATAATTTCAGTCGCATAAGTTATTATTTTAATACATCTGGGCATAATTTTATTAATATCTTTCCTTAATAAAAGAATTTTTAAAAAAGTTGGTGTGGCAGGCAAAACTTCTACAGAATATTTTTTACAAATTGTTAATATATGATCAACACTTCTGTTTTCCGGAATAATAAGAGTTCCACCGTTAAAAAGTGTGAATAGAAAAGTATGAATTCCTCCAATATGGTCAAACAGTAAAAAGCTCAATGTTTTAAATCTTTTATTTTTTTTATATCTGTATCTATCGATAAAATTTGGAAATTTATGTAAAATGGCTTTTGGTTCACCACTAGTGCCAGTAGAAAAAAATATAATTCCTGGACATTTTTTTTGAATTTGTTTTATAATACCTCTCTTTACTTTACTTTTCTTTAGAGAAATTACTTTTTTCCTATTAACTACAAAATCTACTTGGGACACCTTTAAATATTTTTTATGGTCCTTTTTAGTTTCCTTTGTTAAAGGAACAATAATCGCTTTTTTATCGATAAGATTAATAAAGTTTTGTATGGTCAATTTATCGAAATCTCCTATTAAAGCTACTACGTCACCTTCTGATATTTGATTTAAATGTGTATTATTTGGTTGAATTAAATCTGAGATATAAATTATCTTTTTTTTCTTAATAAGAACCTTATAATTTTTTGATTTTTTTGAGGTTTCAATGAGCAAACTTTTCAAGCTGCTCATATTCCCCCAACATGTAAAATTTGTCCTGTTATAGAGGAATATCTTTTATCAATAATAATTTCGACTAAATCACTTATATCATTAACATCAAATTTTTTATTAATTAATTGTTGAGATATTAGATTGTTTATTTCTTCCTCTCTAACACCTCTTGTTAAATCTGTTTCAATAGGGCCCGGTGAAATACAATTTACGTTAATATTAAATCTTGAAACCTCTCTGGCGAAAGATCTTGTAAAACCTTCAATCCCTGCTTTAGAAGCAACATATACAGATTCACCTTTCATTGCCAAAGGAACAGCTATTGTTGAAAAATTAATTATAAAACCATTGTTATTTTTTATTAATAAAGGAGATATCCTTTTAGACATATAGATAGTTCCTAGTAGATTTGTATTTAAGATTTTAATTATAGAGTCCTTTGGCATGAAAAGAGCTAAATTAAGTGAGGCAATACCAGCTGCATTAATTAAACCTGTTACTTTTCCAATTTTTTTAATTTCTTTTACAGCTTTATCAACACTTTCTGGTGAAGAAACATCACATTGGATCATATTAATTTTTTTTTTTTTAATATTTCTTGCAAGACCTACAACCTTGTGACCTTTTTTAATAAGTCTTTTGCAAATGTTTTCACCGATTCCTTTACTAGCACCTGTTACAACAATCATATTGATTTATTTTTTTGATTTAAAAATTCTTTAGTTAAAGTTTTAACACTTTTAAATATACTTTGTGATTTAGATAATGCTTTTTCAGATGTCCAATCAAAATTAAAATTTAATTTATTTGAATGGTCTTCTAGAGAAATACATAATTGAACTAATGTCATTGAGTCAATAAAACTTGAGGAGCCAATAAGCTTACTATTTGAGTTTACTTTTCTGTTTTTGGAAATTTTTTTTATAATATTTAAAACTTCTGTCTCAATTTTTTTGTCTGTTTTCATAATTTTGAAATTAGTAGTCGTTACATATAAGATAATTTTTTGCTAATTGGAAGAATAATTATACTAGTAATCACTTTTAAAAATTGGACTATCTTTGTTAATATTCTTTTTAGAAACTTTTCCTAATATTTTGAAATAATTAGACGAACACACTCCAATTTTTGGTCTTAAAGAAACTATATTATTTTTTGAAAATTTTTCATTTCTTCTTATTCTTTTTTTTGCATAAAGAGATCGACGAAATTGAATATTTTTTTTTGATAACTTTGATTTTAAATCTTTATTTAAGCTCAAAAAGAGATCAACACTATTCTTCTTTAATTCTTTTAACATTTTTGGTTTAATAGAAAAACTTGAGTCAGATGTTTTCTTATCATCAATATTGAAATGTTTTTCTATTAGAGCTATACCCAATGGTATTGCAGCAATGGATGAATAATTATTGTTTGTATGATCAGATAATCCAATAGGATAATTTTTAAATTCCTTTTTTAAAAATTGAATTCTTTTTAAATTTGTATCCTTTAATGCTGTAGGATAATTCGAAACACAATGAAGAATGATAATTTTTTTATGGTATTTTTCGATTATTTTAATCACATTTTTAATTTCATTAATTGTGGTCATTCCAGTCGAAATAATGATGGGTTTTTTTTTCGAAGCTATATATCTGATTAAATTGAAATCGGTGATTTCAAAAGAAGCGATTTTATAAATTGGAACTCTTAACTTTTCTAAAAAATCTACTGCCCTAATACTAAACGGACTGCTAAAAATAATTTTTTTGTATTTTTTTGCAATTTTAAAAGCATCTTTATGCCAGCTATATGGAGTACAACTTTTTTTATATAAATCAGTTAAGTATTTTCCTTTCCAAATACCGTCTTTAATTTTGAAATTTTGATTTCTTTTTGTAACAGAAATATCTTCAGGTTCATAAGTTTGTATCTTAATTAAATCAGCGTTATTTTCACATGCACTTTTTATAAGTTTTAAAAATCTAGTTTTACTACCATTATGATTAGCTGATATTTCTGCAATTATTAATGGAGGATTTTGATAACTAAATTTAAAAGTATTTTTTTTCATTTTTATAAAGATTATTAATTTTTTTTTTATTGATATATCAAATTATTTTTTTTTAAAATTTTAAAGATTTGTTTAACTATTGCTTTATTTAATTTTATTTTTTTCTCAATATCATCAAGATCGTTTGTTCCGTCACAGTAAGATAGAAAATCTAATAAGCCTTGATTGAGCTTACTTATTTTGCCTGTTGAAATTGTTGGATAAAGATTTCTTTTTGATAAAAATGGCTCACATTTATGAACTGCTATTGGAATTACAGTATCATCAAATTTTTCAATAACTTTTTTTATAAAATTAAAACTACCAATCAATCCTTTTTGGGTCACCACATTAAAATTATCATCCGAGTTATGATATTCAGGATACATGCCGTATTTTGTTCTCATTATAGAAGCTATAGGTATGTTAATACCTGGTGAATTATATTGCCTTTCATCACTGCCTCTCTTTAGATAACTATATTTTTTATATTTTATTTTCAATTTTTTAAACATTTTTTTTGCAATTTTATTTGACAAAGAATTTTGGTTTTTTGTCTCTAAAAAAGAATAATTTCGATTATCTCCTACACAAGTAATTACATATCCACCTAAAACTTTATCTTTAAGTTTGTTCAAATTTAATTTTAAATATGAAATAGCACCGATAGTTTCAGGCACAAAAATAAATCTTAAAGAAAAATTGTTTAATTTTTTTGAAAAATATTTTGCTAAGTATGTTGTGATGGTAGGACCTGAAATTTCATTATTTGCAAGTTGGGGATGACAAATGTAAGTATGAATTAAAATTTCTTTTTTTGATCGACCTTTTATGAGAAATTCACCATAGTGTAATTTACCTTTATTATTAAATTTACTTGATATCACTACTTTATATTTTTTCTCATGTAATAATTTTAATTCAGTATGCTTCAAACAAAATCCCCAATATTTTTTATAATAAGAAGTAATGTACGGAATTGAATTTTTTCTATTTGGTATTGTATGGATGTGTTTTAATAATTCTGTTTTAGTTAAAATTTTATCAATAGGAGAAGAATAATTTACTATCCTTAAGTTATTTTCTTTAAAATCAATAATTTTTTTTCCATCTAAATTCGCAATATATGCATCACTAATATTCCATTCTGGTGGTATTTTCCAATCAAAAACTTTAAGTCCTGAATTTAAACTACATATCTTTAATTTTGGTATTTCTTTTCTTATCTCTTGTAAAGTTTTTAAAACACCTTTACCCGTTATACTTCTGTGAATTGGGTAAATTCTTTTTGCAAAATTTAACATGGTTTGTTTATGTTTTTTCAATTTTGTTTATGTTATAAAAATAAAAAGCTTTCTTAAGTTTTGACAAGATATAATTTTTTAATTACTAAAAAATTGATCCATTATTGAAACTATCTTTAAGTGTCTATTATTTTCTCCTTAAATTTATTATATTGTCTACTATCATAAGTAAAATTATATGGTGAATAATTTCAATATGATTATATGATTTGGAATTAATCCAAATTTTAACATCATTTTTTCTTTTATTTAAATTATTTGATTTTTTACAACCTGTAATTACAGCTGTTTTTAATTTCATTGAAATTGCTTTTTTTTGAGCATTAACTAAATTTTTTGAGTTGCCACTACAACTGATCAAAATTAATAAATCTTCTGGATCAGCATAATATTCAAGTGATTTTTTTATCCAATTTTGATATCCAAAATCATTTGAAAAACATGTTATTAGATCATATTCATTAAAATTGATGGCTTTTATTCTTGCGTTTTTTGTTAAATCTACACAAGCATGAGCTGCAGTTGCTGAACTTCCACCATTACCACAAATTATAACTTTTTTACCTTTTTCTGAAGTTTCTAAAATTAACTCTTGTAATTTGTTAATTTTTTTTAAATCTAATTTATTTATATAGGATTTAACTTCCTGTAAAAAATTTTTTTTAAAGTTTATATTTTTCATTTAAATAAATTTAATAAATAGTTTTTGATAGTTTTAAAATCAACAAAATCTTTATTTGCAATAGTATTTACTGCTTTATACCCAGCTAAAGACGCAATTAGTAAAGACAAATTTTCATTCACTTTTGATGAAATTAGTAGAGAAGATACACCAAAGACAACATCTCCGGCTCCTATTTTGTCAATATATTTGTCGGTAAAGGCATCATATTTTAAAATTTTATTTTTTTTTCTTTCGTAATAACTTAAACCTCTCTCTCCAGATGTAACAATTATTTTTTTACATCTAAAGATCTTTGAAAATTTTTTTATTAAAATGTTAATATCAGACGACTTATCAAACATTTGATGTTGTAATTCTCTTTCATTGATAACTACCAAACCTGCATCTTTAAATTTTTGCATTGAAAAATTACTTAAACTGCTTGAATTAATTTGAGACATTAAGTTAAATTTATCTTTTCTTTTCTTTTGAATAAATTTACAAACTTTTTGTGTCAAAATTCCATGATTAAAGTCAGCAACAATGGTTGTGTCATAATTATTAATATTTTTATTTATCTTTTTGATAAATAAATTTGCTTCCTGATCACTTATATTTTTTTCATCAATATCATAAATTCCTAATAATTTGATCTTATCAACTTTTTCAATAAGTCTTTTTTTGACTATAGTTGGACTATTTTTTTTTTCTTAAAAATGAAACTTTTACATTTTTTTTTAATTTTTCTTTGATGAAACTTAGATGTTTCAAATCTTGTCCTAGAAAGCTTATAATATGAATTTCCTTACAAAAAGAGCTTAAATGATTTGCTATAGCAAGAGCCCCTCCAATATATTTTTCAGATGATAATTCACGAAAGTTTAATACTGGCTCTTTACCAGATTTTCCAATAGCCTCACAATAAGTATACTCATCAATTATTGTTTCTCCAATTATTAAGACTTTTTTATTCCTTATCTTTTCTAATTCAAAATTTATTTCCCCAATATTTCTAAACTCTTTTTTAAGTTGATAAATATTTTTTTGTATATTTTTTGAAAAATTATTAAAATGCGAATTTAGAATTTTTGATGAACTAAAAATTTCTTGATTTATTATTCTAAATTTACCTTTGTTTTTTAAAACAGTTTTTTTTTCGATCGAAATTTGATTAGTTAAGTCATTTTTGAAATTTTTATAATCTGCTCCTTTACAATAAAAATCAGGCTTCAAAGATTTGATAATATTTATAGCAGTTTTATTATTATTTATAATCACACAATCAACACATGACAATGATGATATAGCCTCTGCTCTTTGTTTATTTGTGAAGATTGGCCTGTTTGGTGACTTATCAATAAATTTATCGTCTGTAAGAGATACTACTAAAAAGTCTCCAAGTTTTTTTGCACTTTGTAAATATTTAATATGACCCAAATGAAGTAAATCAAACACCCCATGACAATGAACAATTTTTTTATTTTTTCGCTTAAGTTGCCTTTTAATTTTTAGTAAATTAGATAAATCAAGTACAATTTTTCTATTAAACATTATGTTTGTTGTTTATATTAGATAATAATATTTTACAAATAAACTTAAAAATATCGATTTCTAGTTAAATTTAGTTTTATATGTAATTATATCTAAATTATTATATAAATATGTCATTTTTAAAACCCAAATTATATTTAAGAAAATTTTTCCGATCTTTTTTTTACATTTTATCTCCTATTTTTTTAATTATTTTAATTCTAATTTATCCATTTAAACTTATAAGGTTTGGATTTTTACCGTCTGATAGAATGGGCGAGATAGCAATTATCATGGAAATTTATCTTGCTAACAAATTTAGGAAATTGAATATTCCCAATAAACCTTTTATTGATATATTCATTTATGGAGATATTGAAGCAAATTATACTTACAATAATCTGTTAAGATCAAAGATATGTGTTTTAAGTAACATTGTTGTTTTTCCAATATACAGATTAATAAAATTTTTATCTAAATCTTTAGAATTTTTTAATCGATTTATTATTGATTTACCTTTTAAAGATAAGTTTTTGTCTATTAGCCAAACCGACGTGCAATTAAAGGTTGATCAGAAATTTATTGACAGAGGTAATGAATTTTTAAAAAAAATAGGAATATCACCTAAAGACAAAATAATTTGTTTAATTGTTAGAGATAAAGCTTATTTAGATAAAAAATATCCAGAAAGAAACTGGGAGTATCATAACTTCAGAGACTGTAATATTGAAAATTTTAAGGAAGCAATTAACTTTGCGACTGACCGAGGCTATTATGTTTTTAGAATGGGAGAATTTGTTGAAAAGCACCTAGATATAAAAAATGAAAAATTCATTGAATATTCGAGAGATTATAGAACTGATTTTTTAGATATTTATCTTGCTTACAGGTGTAGTTTTTGTTTATCAACATCTACAGGATATGATGTAATACCAGGATTTACTTTTAGAAAACCTGTTTTGTTTACTAATTTTGTGCCAGCTGGTGACTTTTTGTCTTTTTCAAAAAATTTTATATTTTCAATTAAATTACATTATGATTCCATTAAGAAAAAATTTTTAACAATTAAAGATATAAGTGAATACAATTTGTCATATTCATTTAATTCAAAAGAATATATTGAAAAAAATGTTAAATTAATTGAAAATACACCCGAAGAAATAAAGCAAATGACAGAAGAAATGATTGATGTAATAGAAAATAAAAGTACTAATTCAGATATTGATAAAAATATGCAAGAAAAATTTTGGAGAATTTATAATAAATATTTTGATTTTGATCATATGTTTAATAAAAATATGAGTAAAATCAAAAAAAAATTTTTGTTAAGTCCAAACCAAAGACTTTTAAGTGGAGCGCCTGTTTCAACATTTAGTAAAACTTTTTTAAACAAACACAATTTTTTATTAGATGAATAATAATTTAATACCATACGTACATGTAGGATCCGGATCTTTTTCGATGCAAAGGTTGCAATTAATTATTGATACAAATATTTTTTCTCCAGTAGCTATTGTTGATTTAGATAAAAAAAAAACATTAAAAAATCTATCAAAAATTAAAATTAAAAAAATTAACTTGAAAAAAAGAGTTTATAAAACTATTTCAGAGGCTTATAAAAATCATGTTGCAAAAGCATGTTTTATATTTGCATCATCAGACTCTCATGCAGGTTTATGTATAGAAAGTTTAAGATTAAACTTACATACTTATTGCGTAAAATCTATTGCACTAAACAAGATTGAATTTAAAAAAATAATGAAAGAAAGAAATAAAAGGAAAAAGATAGTTTTTTTTCAGGGTTATAACAATCAATGGAATGAGGCATCATTAAAAATGCAAGAATGGATTAATTCAAAAGAAGGTATTGGACAAATGATTGGAGGTAAATGTATTTGCTGGGGTAGACAAGATTTATCTAAATTGAAAAATAATGATCATTTAAAAAATCCCGGGATGTTTTTTCATACTTTAGCATGCCATCAATTAAGTCAATTAGTAGCTGCAAAAGGCATGCCTAATTATGTTACCTCCATATCCCACAAACATGTTTCGAGTGAGTTAGGTTATAAAAAAGTTTTTGGGACAACAGGTGGTCAATGTATTTTTGAATACCCAAATAATATTCCTTTTTCTTACATAGGTTCAAGAGCAGCCCATTTTAATCCATATGGTTTTGCATCTAGATGGAGTGGACAATGGATTATTCACGGCAAGAAAGGAGATCTTTTTAGACAAGGAGGAAGATTAACTCTTTTTAAAAAAGGTTTTTCAGTAAGGGATGTTTATTTAAAAGATTTAGATGAAAAATTAATAACTGATGAAATTCCACAAATTAAAATCTTTCATCAATTAATTAAAAAAAATAAGAAAATGAAAAAATTTGAAGAAAACTCAATAAATACTTGGATATTATTAGAAGCTTGTAATGAATCAGCACGCATAAAAAAAAGAATATCTTTAAAAGAATTTAAAAAAAAATTATTAAATAGTTGATGAAAAAAAATTTGTTAATAATAGGGGGCACCTCAGGTATAGTAATTCCATGTTATGAAAGATTTCTGAAAGATTACAATATTTCAGCCACATATTCTGAACAAAAAAATTTAAACAAAATCCCTAAAAAAATTAGAAAAAAGAATATTAAGTTTTTTAAGTTAAACTTTAATGATTCCGACTATGAAATTATAGAAACCTTGAAAGAAGCAAATATAAAACCTGACATAATAATAAATTCAGTCGGAGGGTCCTTTGGTATAAAAGAATATTCATTTGACTTAAATGATTGGAAAAAACTTTTAGAAATGAATTGCTTAAAGCATATTTTAATAAATAACTTTTTTCTTAAAAGAATGAAGAAAAAAAAATTTGGAAGAATTTTATTTTTTTCTTCCATGGCTGTAGATGATCCAAATGGACCAATAGTTTATTCAGTTTCAAAATCATTTTTAGAAAACTATGTGAAGAAAAGTGCCTTATTGTTTGGAAAATATAATATTTTCATAAATTGTATCAAAACAAGTATTATTGCAGCAAAAAATAACAATTGGTACAAAGCTACTAAACAAAAACCACAAAAAGTAAAAAAAATGATGAAAAGATTGATTTCAATAGGAAGAATAGGTAATTCTCATGATCTGATAGATTTAATTTTATTAATATCATCTAAGAGAAACAAATTCATAAATGGGTCAATAATTAAAGCAGATGGGGGAGTCAAATATCCAGACTGGAAAATTGATTAAAATGAAGAAATATTTTATAACTGGAAGTGAAGGATTCATTGGTTCACACTTAGTTGAAAAAGTTTTAAGTGATGGGAATATTGTTTTTGCATTAGTAAATTATAATTCATTTGGTAACATTGGCTGGTTAAAAAAATATTCTTCAAATTTTAAAAAACTTAAAATTATTTTTGGAGATATTAGAGACCAAGGCACATACTTTGATTATCTTAAAAAATCAGATTATTTGATAAATTTAGCATCTTTAATTAGCGTTCCTTATTCTTATCATGGACCAAAATCTTATATTGAAAACAATATTTTGGGTTGTCATTTTTTATATGAAAGTTGTAAAAAACTTAAAATTAAAAAGATAATACATATATCTACAAGTGAAGTATATGGCACTCCGAAAAAATTGCCAATTAATGAAACAACAATTTTTAATCCACAATCTCAGTATGCAGCAAGTAAAGCAGGAGCAGATCATATAGCAAAATCATATTTTTACTCATATGGTTTACCAATTATTATATTAAGACCGTTTAATAACTTTGGACCCAGACAATCTTCTAGAGCAGTTATACCAACAATCATTAATCAAGCACTTAAAGGAAATATAATTAAACTTGGTAATGTAAATACTAAAAGAGATTTTTTGTATGTAAAAGATACTGTTGAAGCTATAATTAAAACCGTAACGTCAAAAAAAAATTTGTACGGTGAAGAAATCAATTTAGGTACTAACTATGCTTTAAAAGTAATAGACATTGTTAAGATAATCTCATCTATTTTAAAAAAAAAACTTTTTTTAAAATTAAATAAACAAAAACTAAGACCTAAAGCGAGTGAGGTAGATGTTTTAAAATGTGATTATAAAAAGGCTCAAAGAAAACTTAACTGGACACCAAAATTTAAAAGTTCTACCGGTCTTAAGAAAGCACTAAAAATTACGTTAAATTGGTATAAAAAAAATTCTAACGAAGAATTACTAAATCCAAAAAATCCAATAAATACTTATAAGTAAAAAATTCGTAAAAACCTCTAAAAATGTACCTCTTTTTAAAAAAAGGTCCTATAATGTATAATTATAGCTTTACAGTTCAAAATTTGAACAGTAAATTGTTCAAAATTTGAACAATAAGATGAATAAGAATATTAACAAACCTGAAGATTTGGAAATTTTGAGAAAAATTGAAAATTCTCATAATAAATCACAAAGAAGTTTAGCTAAAGAGTTAGGTTTTAGTCTTGGAAAATTAAATTATTGCTTAAATGCATTAAAGGAAAAAGGATTCATTAAAATTAAAAACTTTTCAAAAAATAAAAATAAGGTTGGTTATCTTTATTTCCTTACACCTGAGGGTTTTGCAGAAAAAACAAAACTTACTATTCATTTCATGGAACGAAAAATGAAAGAATATGATGAACTTAAATCAGAACTTGAAAAGCAAAATGTGGACAATAATTAAATATAAAAAGGATAAACTAAATTTATTAAAAAAGGATCTTATAGATAAGCTTGGTAAAGAAGTAAAGCTGTATATTCCCAAAATTAAATATCAAAAAATAAGAAGAAATAAAATGTATTATAATGAACATTGTATATTAGGAGATTATCTTTTGATATTTGATGAGAAGTTGAAGAAAATTGAAAATACAAATTTAATAAAATATTGCAAAGGATTAAAATTTATTCTAGAGGGGTTTCAAAATTCTCAAAAAGAAATAAACGATTTTGTTAATAAGTGTAAAAGTTTTGAGGATAATGAAGGTTTTTTATCTCAAGGTTTTTTTGAAATATTTTTAAATAAAAGTTATAAATTTTTATCAGGTCCTTTTACTGGAATGATATTTAATATTATTGATATAGAACAAAAAAAATTAAAAATTTTGATTGGTTCTAGATCAACTACTGTTACTAGGAATAGATATATTTTTAGCGCAGTCTAAAAGAAATGAAAATATTTTTTGTAAAAAGATGTTTTTACAAAGTGCGGAGCTGTATCTAAATAATAATAAATTTTTAAATAAAATTTAAAGAATAAAATGAAATTTGAAAAACAAATTTATGAATTAATTATCAAAAGCCTTCCTAAAAGAAAATATCATCCTTTAAGTGAACCGGAGATAAATCAAACAGATAAAAAAAATGTTGTTGATTGTTTAAATACAGGATGGGTCTCATCTTCAGGAGTTTATCTAGACAGATTTAAAAGTAAATTAGAAAATATTGTAAAAAAAAAAAATATAATTCCAGTTATAAATGGTACTTCAGCTTTACATTTAGCATTAATAGCATCTGGTATTAAAAAAAATGATGAAGTAATAGTTCCAGATTTATCTTATGTATCAGCAGCAAATGCGGTTTCATATATTGGTGCAGTACCAAATTTTGTTGATATAGATGAAATAAATTATTCTATTTGTCCAATTAAATTAGAAAATTATTTAAATAAAATTTCAAAAAAAAAAGACGGCTACTTAGTTAATACAAAAACAAAAAGATTTATTAAAGGGGTAATACTGGTTCATGTTTTTGGATATTCAGGAGAAGTTATAAAGATCAAAAAAATTTGTAAAAAATATAAACTAAAACTTATTGAAGATGCATCTGAATGTTTAGGTTCTTATTATCAAAAAAAACATTTAGGTACTTTTGGTGATTTTGGAGTATTGAGTTTTAATGGTAATAAGATCATTACAACAGGCGGAGGTGGTGCAGTGATATGTAATTCAAAAAATAAATCAATATTAATTGAACATTTAAGCAAAAATAGCAAAGTAAAGCATCAATGGAAATTTTATCATGACAAGTTAGGCTATAACTATAAATTATCTAACTTAGCAGCATCTTTGGGCTATTCTCAAATACTAAGACTTAATCATATTTTAAAGAAAAGATTAAGTTTGTATAATCGATATAAAATGATGTTTTCAAAAATAGAAGGTACTAAAATCTTTAAACCCATCCGAGGATCTAAACCCAATCATTGGCTAATATCTATCAAGCTGGATAACAAATTCATTAAATTTCAAAGAAAGATCTTAATTTTTCTTAATAAAAATAAAATTTTTTCAAGACCTGCCTGGGAGCTAATGAGTAGTTTACCAATGTATAAAAATTGTCCTAAGGACAATAATTTGAATGCTAAAAAAATTCAAAAATCAGTAATTTGTTTACCATCAAGCTCATGAAAAATATTCTATTTTTTTCTTCGGGCAGAGCAGATCTTGCATTCATATACAATTTGTTCAGATTATTTAATAAAGAAAAAAATTTTAAAACTTCAATTATCCTTAATGATCCTTCAAAAGTAGATTATAATTTTATCTCTGATGATAAAATTATTAGAGCTAAATTTCAAAAATTTAAAACTAGTAAATACAATTTAATAGATTATCTTGGAAACTTACTTAAGAAATATAAAACGATCTTATCAAAAATTAATCCTAGTTATGTCATTATTGTTGGTGATAGATATGAAGCTTTTGCAATAGCTATAGTTTGTAATTTTTTAAATATTAAGATTATACATATGGCTGGAGGCGATGTTTCAAAAGGTGCTTATGACGAAGAGATGAGGACATATATTAGCAAATCAGCTTATTTACATTTTGTTACTAATTTAAAATCAAAAATTAATTTAAAAAATCTATTAGATGATAAAAAAAAAATATTCAATTATGGGAGTCCATCTCTTGACTATATTAAAACTATAAAAAATATAAGTAAAAAAGATATTTCAAGTAAACTAAAAATAAATTTTAATAAATATAATATTTTAATTACTTTTCACCCAGAAACCAAAAATTTAAAAGAAACGATTAGCAATTTAAATATATTACTTTCAACATTAAATAATTTAGGAAATTCTTATAATTTTTTTATTACAGGATCTAATAACGATACATATGGTCAAATATTTAACAAAACTATTAAAAGTTTTATTAAGAACAAAAAAAATTTTTATTTTTTTCTGAATCTTGGGAATATAAATTATGTACAACTCGCAAAAAATTGTGAAATGGTTTTAGGAAATTCATCTAGTCAAATATATGAAATTCCATTTTTAGGAATTAGATCTTTATTAATTGGTTCTAGACAGTTAGGAAGATGTATGTCTAATCGAATAATTAAGACTAGAATTAAAAATAATGAATTATTAAATTGCATAAAAAAAAATATAAATAAAAAGCAGCCAAAAAAAGATTTTAAAACTTATGGTAACGGTTCTGCATCTTTAAAAATTTTTAAAAAAATTCGAGAGTATTGTTTATGAACAACAAGATCAATTTAATTGCTGAAATTGGAGTAAATCATAATGGTAAAATAGAGGTAGCCAAAAAAATGATATCATTAGCAAAAAAATGTCAGTGCGATTTTGTAAAATTTCAATTATTTAAAGCTGAAAATTTAGTAAAAAAAAATACTATTTTAGCATCTTACCAAAAGAAAAATTCTTTAAATTCTAAAACTCAATTTGAGATGTTAAAAAAATTACAATTAAACTATAACGATTTAAAAAAATTGAAAAAATTTAGCGACAGAAAAAATATTCAATTTTTGTGTACTGCTTTTGATTTAGAAAACTTAAAGTATTTACATGATAAACTTAAATTAAAATTTATTAAGATTTCCTCTACAGACTTAGATAATTACCCAATGCTTTTTTACGCAGGTAAGAAATTTAAAAAAATTTTTCTCTCAACTGGCCTAGCTGATATTAAAAAGGTCGATTTGGCTCTTAAGGTGTTATATTTATCAAATAAATACAAAACATTCAAAAGCTGTTCTCAACAAATTTTTAAGAAAAAAAATGTTAATTTTTCAATTTTAAAAAATAAGGTTGTTATTTTTCAATGTACCTCCTCCTATCCATGTAGAGATAATGAAACAAATCTAAATGTGTTACAGACTTATAAAAATAGATATGATTTAAATATAGGTTTTTCTGATCATACAATTGGAACAGAGCTTGCACTTGTTTCAGTTGGTTTTGGTTGTAGATACATTGAAAAACATTTTACTCTTGATAAAAAATCAAAAGGACCAGATCACTCAACCTCATTAGATTATGTTGAATTAAAATATTTAAGTGACTCTTTGAAAAAAACCAGCAAAGCCCTAGGTTCTTTTAAAAAAAAATTAACAGAGAGTGAAATTAAAAATAAAAAGGCTGTAAAAAAATCATATTATATTAAAAAAGAAATACCAAAAAACTCAATTATTAAAATTGATGATGTAATTTTTAAAAGACCTTTTGTAAAAGAAAATAGTGAGAAAATATTCAATATTTTAGGCAAAAGATCAAAGAAAAAACGAAAAGTAGACTCTACACTTTAATATGAAAGTGGGTATTTTTGCTGACGGGGTATGGGGTCTCAAATTTATAAAGATTTTGAATTTAGACAAAAGTTTTATAATAGATTTTGTTGTATTAAGAAAAAAAATAGATAAAGAAATATTGCAATTTTGCAAAAATAATAGAATAAAATATTTTGCATTTAATAATATCAATAATAAACAAAATATTTATATAATTAATAAGTTTAAATCAAATATATTAGTTTCAATGTCTTATAATCAAATCTTTAAAAGAGTTTTCTTTAATTTAACAAAAAAAAAATTAATCAATTGTCATGCTGGTGCACTTCCCTTCTATAGAGGAAGATCGCCAATTAATTGGGCAATAATAAATGGTGAGAAAAAGATTGGGATTACAACTCATTTTGTAAATTTAAAAATTGATAGTGGCGATATTTTAGATCAAGAATTCATAAATGTTAAAAAGAATGATAATTTCAAAACAATACTTAAAAAATGTTATAACATTTGTCCTATGCAATTATATAGAGTCTTAAAAAAAATGAAAAATAAATCAGTTAAAGTAATCAAGCAATCTTCTTTATCGAGAAAGGGAAGCTATTTTTTTAAAAGAAAAAATGGAGATGAGATAATAAACTTTAATGATAATTATAAGAATTTAAATAATTTTATAAGGGGACTTGTTTTTCCTTCAGTTGGTGCAACTTTTTTTTATAATCGAAAATCATATAAAGTAATAAAATCTGATTTTTCAAAAAAAAATTATAATGATAAAAAACCAAATGGAATTATTTTAAAAGTTACAAAAAAAAAATTAAATATAAAGATTTCAAACTGTAATATGTTCTTGATGAATATTTTTTCAAAAAAAAATATTTATATTAACGATTTAAGAAAAATATTTAAAAAAGACCAGTTTTTAGTTGGATTAAATGTTTAGAAAATTAAAAATAAATAATATTTATCAAAATATTTCCATTGAAAGTGCAATTAACAAAATGGAAATGTCTGAAAAAAAAATTCTATTAGTTATTTCTAAAAAAAGTAAATTTATTGGAACTGTAACAGATGGGGATTTTCGAAGATTTTTCTTAATGAAAAATAAAAATATTAAATCTCCAATTTCATTAATAGCTAACAAAAACTCGACATTTATAAGAAATTCAGAAATAGAAAAAAAAAATAAAATTAAGAATATCTTTTTGTCAAAAGAAGTTAATTATATCCCCGTCCTAGATAACAAGGATGCACCCACAGGAATTCTAGATAGAGATGATTATTTTGGGTTTGAAACTAAAAATAATTTACCTATTATAATTATGGCTGGAGGATTCGGTAAAAGATTGGGATCAATTACTAAAAAAATTCCCAAGCCTGCAGTTCAAATTAATGGCATTCCAATGATAAACAAATTGATTCAAAATCTTTATAAAGACAATTTTAAAAATTTTATTATATCGTTATTTTTTAAGGGTAATTTGATAAAAAATGCAGTAAAAAAAAATTTTAAAATAAATAATTTCATTAATATCAATTATTTTAAAGAGTCTAGGCCCCTAGGAACAGCAGGTTCAATATTTAAAATAATTAAAAAATTCAAATTATCAGGTCCAATAATGATAATCAATTCTGATATAATGACTAATATTAATTTCCAAGATGTTTTTGATTTTTATAAAAAAAATGGATCTGATCATCTTATATGTGTAAAGGAGATTAAAACATCTGTTCCATATGGAGTTTGTAAAATTAAAAATAAACAACTAGTTAAAATTGAAGAAAAGATTGAGATATCAAATTATATTAATGCAGGAATATATATATTTGATTCATTAAAATTAAAAAAAATGAAAATAAACAATAGAATTGATATGGATAATCTTTTGCATAAATTAATTTCAAAAAAAAATAAGATTTCAACTTTTCCAATAAATGAATTTTGGATTGATCTAGGAACACCTTCAAATATCGATAAAGCAAAAATAATTGACGCTCTGACAATTTAGATGCTAATAAAAGAAATATTCATTTTTGCTCGTAAAGGCTCTAAAGAAATTAGAAATAAAAATATTATAAAAATTAAAGGAGTGCCATTAATTGAGATTACAATTGATTTTGCTAAAAAATTAAAGATTAGAAATATTTTTATATCTACAGACGGAAAAAAAATTAAGGATATTGCAAAAAAAAATAAAGTAACAATTATAGATAGACCAAAAAATTTAGCACTAGATAATTCACCAGAAATCCATTCCTGGAAACATGCTATTAATTGGTACGAAAATAAATTTAAAAAGAAATTAGAGTGTTTTATATCTTTGCCAACTACTTCTCCTCTTAGAAAAAAAAAGGATTTTCTAAATGCTTATAAATTATTTAAGAAATCAAAATGTGATATGTTAGTTGCAATATACAAACCTAATCACTTTCCATCATTTAATATTGTAAAAAAATTGAAAAAAAATACTGTTAAGATATATGAAAACTCAACAAATGTTACGAATAGACAAAAAGTAAATAATGTTTTTAATATTGCAACCTGTTTTTATATTGCAAAAAGAAATTATGTGATGAAAACTCAAAATTTATTTTCAGGAAATATCAAGGGAATCGAGGTAAATGAAGAAAGTGCTTTTGATTTAGATACAAAATTTCAATTAAAAGTTTTAAAGAAAATTTTTTAAAATGTTAAAAAATAAATTTAATCTTAAAAATAAAGAAGCATTAGTTCTTGGAGGGTTTGGTCTTATTGGATTTGAGACTGTTCATGGACTTCTGCAACTGGGTGCAAAAGTTTTGATATTGGATAAATTATTTAACAAAAAAAAATTTAATTTTCTAAAAAAAAATTATTATGAAAAAATCTCATTTAAAAAATTTGACTTAACAAAAAATAATCCCAAAATATTCAAGCAAATTTTAAAAAAACATTCTATTTATATAAATTGTTCTTATCCAAAAAGTTCTGATTGGAACAAAAATAGTTTTTCAAAAATAAGTACAAAAACTATTAAAACAAGCCTAGGAGACAATTTAGTGCCATCAATTACCACAGCAATATCTTTTGCTGAAAATTTAAAAAAACGAAAAAAAAGTGGATCTATAATTCAATTGGGCTCAATTTATGGTATAGTTGGCCAAAATCTTAATATATATAAAAAAACTAAATTATCTGAAAATAATAGCTATTCATTAATTAAATCTAGCTTAGTTCACTTTGCTAAACAAATGTGTGCCTATTATTCAAAACATAAAATCAGAATTAACACTGTATGCCCTGGTGGTGTGCGTAGTAAAAAAGACAAAAATCAGTCAAAAAAATTTTTAAATAACTATAATCAAACAGTACCAATAGGAAGATTGGCTGAACCTAGTGAAGTAGCATCCTGCATAATTTTTTTGTCTATGGATGCATCTTCTTACATAACTGGTTCTACGTTAATTGTCGATGGAGGATGGACAGCTATATAAAGTATTGACGTAAACAAAATATCTTATAGACATCAAAAAATTATGATTAAATATACTCAAAAACATATCAATATTTTAAAATCATGGGGAATGTCGAAAAATCCGTTAATAGCTATAAAAGATTATTCTCATTTAAAGTCTGATCTAAGATGGAAAAACAAAGAACATTTAGAAGCCTACGATAAATATTGGATTAGAAGAGAGAAATGGACAAAAAATATTAATTTTGACAAGTATTATAAGAAGGCATCTAAGCCAATAGATAAAAAAACATGGGAATACTTAAGGCTAAGAAAATCGTACTATATCATGCCCTTAGGTTGGGAAAATATTGCAAAGGATGGTATTAATATTCTAGATGTTGGATGCGGTGATGGTGATATTACTCAAAATCTAATTAATTATATTTCCAAAAAATCAAAAAAAAAAGTAACAATAAATATTTACGGAATTGATATTAATGCTTCAAGAATTGAAAATTGTAAAAAATTAGTAAAAACCAAAGCTAACAATATTAATTTAAACTTTATTGTAGATGATTTAGCAAAAAAAAATTACTCAAGGTTTAAAAAAAATTTTTTTGATTATTGTATCTGTGTTGGTGTTTTAGAGATTTTGACCGAGGATAAATTAAACATATTTTTAAGAAATTTGTCAAAAATTATAAAAAAGGGAATTTATATTGAGGATGTTGCAGAAACATTCCCAGGAGGATGGCCTAGGCATAATTTAGGATACTATCTTTTAAAACATGGATTTAATATCAAAAAAAGACATTTAATTTTTTCAGAACCATTTAAAAAAGATAGATTATCCGATCCAAAAAAAATTTGGCCAATTATTTTAGACCAAAATATTTGGGCAGAAAAATAAATGAAAAAAATTATTGGACCTGCTGGCTTAATGATCCATGGGATTCATAAAGATGATCAAAAACCTTTATCCCAGGGGTCTATTTCTTGTAAGAATTTTGAAAAAATAATTATTAAATTAAAAAAAAGAATTTTAAATGCTGACGAATGGATTTATAAAACAAGAAAACAAATTCTAAATTCAAAAGATTTGTGTATTACTTTAGACGATAATTTAAGATCTCAAGTAAAATATGGAATTCCAATTTTAAAAAAATATAAAATCAAAGCATTCTTTTTTGTGTATACCTCTGTTTATAAAAAAAAAAATTATGAATTTGAGCTATTTAGATATTTTTATAATTTAAAATATCCTTCCTTTGAAAGTTTTTTTAATGATTTTCTAAAATTTATACTAAATACCGGTTATAAAAATAGAATTAAAAAGATCAATAAAAATAAATTGGAAAATTATCTTAAAAAGTATAAGTTTTATTCAAAATCAGATAAATACTTCCGTTATCTGAGAGATGAATTACTCACTCCATTAGAATTTAAAAGATTAAGTATTTTATTTATGAAAAAAAAAAAATTTAATTATAAAAGTAAAAAAAACTTTCAGAAGATATGGATTACAAAAAATGAAATAAAAAAAATATCAAATCTTGGCCATCATATAGGCCTTCATTCGTATGATCATAATAAAAATATATACAAAATGAAATATATAAATCAAATGTATCAATATAAAAAAAATTATAATGATATAAAAAAAATAACTGGAGTCTTTCCTAAGTCGGCAAGCTACCCCTTTAATTCTCATAATAAAGATTCAAAGCAAATTCTTAAAAATCTAGATATAGATCATGTTTTTCTTGCGAGACATAATATTACAGACAAAAACAATTTTGAAATTAATAGATACGATATCAAGGAGATATGAAACTCAATAGTCACAACGAGTGGGATAAATTAAAGGAAGTAATTGTTGGATCAGCTCAAAACTCATGTGCAGTGATGACATGGAGAAATGCCACCAAAAGTTTAACTGATAATCTTATTAAAGAGGCGTTATCATTATCAAAAAAGGCTATGCCACAATCAATTATTGATGAAACTGAGGAAGACCTTAATGGCTTGGCAAATATTTTAACAAAATTTGGTGCTAAAGTTTTTAGGCCAAAAGTACATAACTTAGAAAAGTTTTGTTCATCTCCTCATTGGTATACTACTGGTAATAATTCTTACAATGCTAGAGATCTGAATTTAGTAGTTGGTAATTATCTAATTGAATCTCCCTCACAACACGCAAGTAGATATTACGAAACAACAACTTATTATGACATTTTTTATAATAATTATTTTGATGATGGTTTTAAGTGGATTGCTGGACCTAAGCCTTTATTAAATTACGAGCCTCTTGAGCCAATGAAAGTAAAAGAAAATACATCAGAAGCAAAACGATACTCAGAATTAACAAAAGGAAAAAAAGAAACTTTTCACAAATTATCCGAAAAAGAAATATTATTTGAAGCAGCTAACACCTTAAGAATGGGTAAAGATTTATTGTATCTAGCTTCATCTTCTGGAAATATTAAAGGTGCAAAATGGTTACAAGAAATTTTGCCTCAGGATTATAAAGTGCATATAACAAGTGAAATTTATAGATCCAGTCATATTGATTCAACAGTTTTATGTTTAAGGCCAGGATTGGTTCTTTTAAACAGTATAAGAGTAAATGAAAATAATTGTCCTAAAATTTTTGAAAAATGGGATAAAATATGGTTTTCTGATGTTGCACCAACATCAGATGCTGAACTAAATTATCAAGCTAATACAAGGACTCCAATATCAAAACAATTAAAAGAATTAGGTTTTGATAATAATTTACAAGATATTTCATCACCATGGGTTGGTATGAATGTACTCTCATTAGATCAAAATACTATTGTCGTAGATGAAAGACAAAAAAGTTTAATTAAAAAATTAGAAGAATATAAATTTAATGTTATAACAGCCAAAATGCGTCATATGTATACTATGGGTGGTGGTCTTCACTGTTCAACCTTAGATACAGTTAGAGAAAGTAAATTAGAAAATTACTTTGATTAATTCGTGAAAAAAATATTTCGAACAGAAAAAAAAGTTTTGAATGATTTTCAAAATGAAAATCCTTCTCAATATTATTCAAACTATAAAAAACTTTATAAAAGATATAAAAAAAATTTTGAATATAATTATACGTATCTTTTTAAACTTCCATTAAAAATTTTTAAAGACTGTGAACTGATTGATTTTGGTGCTGGAACAGGTGATAATACATTATTCTTAGCTGAATTAGGTGCTAAATGTACTTTAGTAGACATGAATCCTGAAGCGATTAAAAAATCAAAAGACTTATTCAAATTTTATTTGAAAAAAAAAATTAACAAACATAGATTTTTGGTCTCATCAATTTTTCAATTTAATCTTAAAAAAAAATTTGATGTAGTTCAAACTAGAGGGGCGTTAGCTCACACAGAAAATCCTAAACTAGCTTTTAAAAAATGTGCTTCATATCTTAAAAAAGGAGGAATAATTATTTATGGTGACCCAGACATGTTTGGTGGTTTTCAAAATATGCTTCAACGATATGTAATTTATTCATTATCAAAAAATAAAAAACAAATGGTAAAAAATTGCGAAATTTTATTTAAAAATGATATTGATAGATCCCAAAGATTTTCTAATAGAACAAGAAAAGAAATAATCACAGATAGATGGATTGTGTATAAACAAAATGACCCTAGTTTTGATAATGTTATGGAATGGTTCAAGAATGAGAAAATTTCTTTATATTCATCTTATCCGCCAACGAATAATTTTAGTTTAGACTCTCATATGAATTTTCCAAAAAAAAATCTAAGTAATATTGAAGGTATTAATACAATAAACGAATTATTCTGGATGAGAAAAAATAAAAATGATTTCGAAGTTATAAATAGTTTTATTAAAAGAAATAAAAAATTTGTAAAAGCCCAAATGCTGTTATCAAGAACTTTCTCTGATATGAAAATTGACTCATTTCCCTCAAAATTAAGAATTAATAGAGTTCTTAAAAATTATGCAAAATCATTAAATAAGATTGAAACCTTAGAGCAAAGAGAAATTGATAGTACAAAAATTTTTTTAAAAGAAATTAATCAATTAATTTTATATCTGAACAAAAAAGATTTTAAAGGTATTAAAAGTGTTATTAAAAAATCTAAATATCTTTTTAGAGGAAACTCAGGCATACGGCACGTAGATTATATAGGAATTAAGAATTAGATGAAAAAAATTGTTAGAACCCACGATGATTTATATCTTAAAGATAAAAGAAAAAAAAATACTAAGGAATATTTTAAATTTCTTTATAAAAATTTAAGTAAAAATTATTTATTAAAATCAAAAAAAAAGGTAAATATTATTGACGTTGGTTGTGCAACAGGTGAGTTAATTTACTATTTAAAAACAAAATTTAAAAATGCTATTTTCACTGGATCTGATGTTCATGCAAAATTAATAAAAGTTGCAAAAAAAGACAAGGACTTGAAAGACGTAAATTTTTGCGTTGAAAATATAGTTAATAATCCAAAAAAAATGAATTTAAAAAAATTTGATATAATTTTATTTATTGCAGTTCATAGTATTTGGGATCAACTAGATACTTGGTTTTCTAACTTAAGAAAATATGGAAAAAAAGGCTCAACGATTTATATTTTTGGATTATTTAATCCTAATCCACTTGATACATTTGTAAAAGTAAAAAGGATTAATTCAAAAAAAAATTCTTTAGAACCAGGATGGAACTTGATCTCAATAAGTACATTTAAAAAATACTTTAAATTAAAAAAAATAAAAAATTATAAATTTCATCCCTGGGAAATAAAAATACCATTATCAAAAAATAAAAAAGATCCTATGAGATCCTTTACTCAAAAACTTTCTAATAATAAGTATCAATTGACAAGTGGCATTGGTCTAATTCACAATCTTTATTTACTAGAAATTAAATTATAAAATTTTATGCTTAAAAATCTTAAAATTTTTTTAGGTAAGGACAATTATAATATCATATTTTTCATATTATTTATTTCTTGCTTAAGTGCTTTAATTGAAATTGTTGTAATAAATACATTGGCGTTATTTGTTACAATGCTTGTAGATACAGAACTATTTTTAAAAAATGTTCCTATTGAGTCTTTAAAAAACTATCTTATAAATTTAGAGGATAAAGATCTTATTGTACAAATTTCATACTTCATTTTATTTATTGTTCTAATTAAATCAGTCTTTATAACGTTAGTAAATTATTTTGAAATAAGTTTTTTTTCAAAAGTAAAACTTAAAAATAGTCATTTTTTATTTAGTTATTACATCACTAGAAAATATGATTATTATTTAAATAAGTATCTACCAGAAATCCTCTCAAATTCTTTTCATGACATGGAAAGAGGACATACATATTTAATTCAACTTTTTGCGTGTTTAAGGGAAATCTTATTAGGTATTTTAATATTTTATTTATTAATCACAAAAAGTTTTACGATTACAATTATTTGTTTTTTTATATTCATTACTCTGGGATTGGCTTATTTTTTTTTAATAAGAAATGTGATGCAAAAAAAAAGTGAGCAAATATCGTTTTTTCACAATAAAGTATTTAATATTCTTACAAACGCACTTGAGGATATTAAGTTTATTAAAGTTATTAATTGTGAAAAAACTTACATAGATAGACATAAGACTTATTTAAATCAAATTATTGACGCTGAAAAATACAATACTTTTTTTTCAAGACTGCCAAGAACATTTTTAGAATTATTTGGTATTTTAGCTTTCATAATTTCTATATTTTATTATCTATCTATTGATACTAAAACATCTTCAATAATATCTGAGTTGTCAATTTTTGGTTTTGCAATATTAAGGTTAATTCCTATTTTTAGTATTATAGTTTCGAATTTTACAAATTTAAAATATTTAAATCATTCATTTTCGAAAATTTCAAGCGAGCTTGAAAACTATAAAAATGATTTAATTTATCAAAACCCAAGTAAAAATTATGAGGATAATAAAAATATAAAAAATGAGGCTTTAAAAAGCATTGGACTAAAGAATGTTAATTTTAAATATAATGATACTTCAAATTTTATTTTAAATAATGTTTCTGTAAATTTTAAAAATAAAAGTATTACTGGCATTATGGGACCGTCGGGTTCAGGAAAGAGTACTTTAATTGGTGTTTTATTAGGTTTATTAAAACCTGAGTCTGGAGATATAACTTTTGATTTTATTGATGGAACTTCAAAAACCAATATTAAAAATAATTATTTTGGATACGTTCCTCAAAATATTTTTTTAATTGATGATACAGTAAGAAGAAATGTAGCCCTAGGTGTTTCAGATGAAAAAATAGATAATGAAAAGGTTATTAGATGTTTAAAAAACGCAAATATTTACTCACAATTTTCTGATAGCAAAGATAAACTTAATACAAATTTGGGTTACAGGGGCCTTAATTTGTCCGGTGGTCAAATTCAAAGAATCGGAATTGCTAGAGCTCTATATTTTGAGCCTAAAATAATAATACTTGATGAATCGACCAATGCATTAGATAAGGATACAGAAAAGGTCATTTTAAATGAAATTATAAATCTAAAAGCAAATATGGGATTTATAATTATTTCTCACAAAGAAAGCACGATGTCGGTTTGTGATCAAATTTATAAAATAGATAATGGTCGAATTATATGAAATTTTTGATAAAAAAATTTTTAGCTTTAAAGAATATTGATTATTTACCTCCTCTTAAGAATAAAATCTTATTTATAGGAAGTCACAACGTCGATTTATTTGAAAAATATATTTTAAAAGACAATCATTCAATTTATGAATTTGGTAGATTAAATCTTTTTGTATTTTTTTTTTCTTTAATAAGAAGATATGTAAGTAATTTAAGATTGAACTATTTAATAAATTACATAAATTTGACTAATCCAGATATAGTAATCACGTTTATAGATAATTATCATTATTTTTATAAATTAAAAAACTTTTTTGATAAAAAGATTTTTATTTCAATACAAAATGGATGGCGAGGTAAGTTAAATGATTTTTTTGATGAAAAATATGATGAATTATTTGATAAGATGGAGGTTGATTTTCTGCTTACTTTTAATGACTCAATTGGAAAAAAGTTTCAAGAAAAAGTAAATTGTAAAATTATAAAAATTGGTTCTTTTAGGAGCAATATATTTTCAATTAAAAAGTTCTCCAAAAAAAACTCTTTGGCATTCATCTCAAGCTACAAAAAAAGAGATAAGGAATATTTTTCATTTTCAAAAAATAGTAAAATTTTATTCAAAGATTATTTTCTCTCAGAAAAATATATTTTAGATTTTTTATCTGACTATTGCTTAAAGAATAAAATGGAATTATTTGTAATACCCTGTCAAAATAATAATGATGAATTTAATTTCTATAAAACTAAAAAAGATAATAAATTTGAAATGATGTTGAAAAAAAATAGATATTGTAGTTATGAATATATTAATGATTTTAAGTATCAAATTGGAACCGATACGACATTAAGTTATGAATCTCTTTTTAGAGGAAATAGAATAGGTTTTTTTAATATAAGAAAAAATTTTATTTCTCAATACACTAACGACAATTTAGAATGTCATAATTTTCTTTGGCCAGGTGAAGTTTTAAAAGAAGGTCAGTTTTGGACACACAAAATAGACCCAATTTCAATGAATAGAGTTCTTGAATTTGTTATAAATAGTAATGATAATGAGTGGGACAAGGCTATGAATAATATAGGTATTGATAATCATATTTTTTATGATTATGGAAATACTAAATTGAAGAAGTTATTAAAAGAAAATTTGAACTAAATGTTAAATAATAAAACATTGCTTATAACAGGTGGAACCGGATCACTAGGGAATGCTTTAGTGAAAACAATTTTAGACAAATATAAAAATATCAAAAAACTAATAATTTTTAGTAGGGATGAATTAAAACAACATGAAATGCAGCAAAAATACAATTCAGATAAATTAAGGTTTTTTTTAGGAGATGTAAGGGATCCTAACAGATTGTTTAGGGCTTTACATGGAGTGAATATAGTAATTCATGCTGCTGCACTCAAACAGGTTCCAGCTTCAGAATATAATCCAACAGAATTTATAGACACAAACATTCTGGGGGCAAAAAATTTATTAGAGCAAAGTTTTAACAATAAGGTTGAAACTGTTGTTGCTTTGTCTACAGATAAAGCTGCTGCACCAGTAAACTTATATGGTGCTACTAAATTATGCAGTGATAAATTATTTGTTTCTTCAAATCAATATTATGGCAATAAGATGAGGTCCTCTATAGTAAGATATGGAAATGTCATGAATTCTCGTGGCTCTGTGTTACCAATTTTTACTTCATATGCAAAAAAAAATATTCCTTTCCCAATTACTGATGAAAAAATGACAAGATTTAATATATCGATTGATGATGGTGTAAAAATGATCTTATTCGCAATTGATAATGCAAAAGGTGGAGAAATTTTTGTTCCAAAAATACCCTCTTTTAAAATTTTAGATTTAGCAAGAGCTGTTAAAAAAGATTTTAAGATTAAGAAAATTGGAATTAGGTCAGGAGAAAAACTTCATGAAGACTTAATTACCAAAAGTGACGGATTAACTACAATTGATCTTGGAAAATATTACGCAATTTTACCATCAAGTGGAAATAATAGTATTAAGAATTACAGTTCAAAATTAAAATTTAAAAAAGTAAAAAAAGATTTTTCATACAATTCAGGCAATAATAAATTTCTTTCAGTAAAAGAGATAAAAAAAATAATTTCTAAATTATAATCGAAATAAATGTTGAAAAATTTAATTCCTTATAATAGGCAGAGTATAAATAAATCAGACATTATTGAGGTTAATAAAGTTCTTAAAAGTAGTTTTTTAACTCAAGGACCAAAAAATAAAATTTTTTGTGATAAAATCTCAAAATATACAAATTCAAAATATTCATTGGTGCTTAACTCAGCTAGTAGCGCACTCCAAATTGCATGTTTAGCTATGAATTTGAGTAAAAAAGATATTTTATGGACTTCGGCCAATACATTTGTTTCATCAGCTACCGCTGGTACACATTGTGGAGCTAAGATAGATTTTATTGATATCGATCCAAAAACTGGAAATTTATCAATTGAAAACTTAGAAAGTAAATTGAAATTTGCTAAAAATAAAAAATCATTACCAAAAATCTTAATGGTCGTTCATTTTGCAGGAATACCCTGTGATATGAAAAAAATAAAAAAATTATCAAATAAATATAAATTTAGAATTATTGAAGATGCTTCTCACGCGCTAGGCTCTAAATATTTTGGTGACAATATAGGTAGCTGCAAATATAGTGATGCATGTATTTTTAGCTTCCACCCCATTAAATCAATTACTACTTTTGAAGGCGGTGCTATAACAACAAATTCAAAAAAAATATATCATAAATCAAAATTATTATCTGACCATGGTATCATCAGAAATATAAGTAAAAAAAGAAAGTGGCTTTATGATCAAAAGTTTTTAGGTTTCAATTTTAGATTAAACGATGTTTCCTGTGCTATAGGAATATCCCAACTTTCAAGATTAAAAAAATTTATTAAAGAAAGAAACAAAATTGCAAGTTTTTATTTTAAAAATTTAAAAAATTTGCCAATAGATTTACCAAAAATACCACATAATTTTTTGAGCTCATTTCATTTGTTTGTAATATCAATTCAAGATTATAATAGAGATAATTTCTATAATTATATGTTAAAAAAAGGAATAAAATTACAATATCATTATATTCCATTATATAGACAAACTTATTTAAAAAAAATGTATAAAGTTGACAAAAGAAATTTTAAAAATATGGAAAACTATTTTAATAATTCTATTTCTTTACCAATTTATGTAGGTTTAAAAAAAAAAGACTTGATTAGAATTACAAATGAAATTAAAAAATTTTTTAATAACTAGATAATTAATGTTTGACTTAGATAAATTAAAATCTGAAGGTTATAGCAAGTTTACATTTAGTGATGTAAATATGAAAAGAGAGTTATTATCTGGAATTGTTGATTTATTTAAAAATATTTCAAAATCTCAAGAAAAAAATTTTGATTTAAGTAGTACTTGCAAAGTTTATAATGAAGATAAAGAATCATGGCAAAGATTTTATGATATCTGCAACAATCAACAAAAAATATTTAAAATTTTATCCTCAGATATAATTTTAGATATATTAAAAAAATCTGGATTCAAATATCCAGGAATGCAAAGAAATGCATCTGGTTTAAGATTTGATTTCCCAAATACTCCACGCACAAGATTTAACCCTCATCAAGATTTGCCATATAATATGGGTGGTTTTGATAACTTAATTGTTTGGCTTCCTTTATTAAAAACTTATAAAGAAATGGGTTCTTTAAGAGTTTACCCTAAAAGCCACCTAAAAAAAAAAATTTTTGAATACTCGATAGATCACTATGGTCATAAAGTAATCAAGAATATTGAGAAATTTAACAAGTTTGAGGAAATTTATGTTGAAGAAGACCAAGGTGTAATATTTAGCACAACATTAATTCATGCTTCAGGAGAAAATAAATCTCATATACCTCGAATTACGATTTTAGGTAGATTTTTCGATTTTTACGATAGCTCATTTGCAGATAGAAATTTTAACCCAGAACCAATGAAATATTCTAAAAAATGAAGTCAAACTACGAACTTAAAACAGAAAAAGTATATTCAAAAATTTATAATGATAAATATAATTATCATCCTAAGCAGGCATTTTATGCAAAAAAAAATATTATAAAAAATCTAAAACAATCCAAGATTAATTTAAGAGATTTAAAAAAAAAAAATATTTTAAACATTGGAACAGGAATAGAGTCTGTTGTCTTTAATAAATTAGGTGCAAAAAAAATATATCATTTTGATTTATCAAGAAGAGCAGTTAAAAATTTAAGTAAATTATCAAAAAAAAAAGAATTTAAAAATATAGTATCCAAAAAAAAAAATGTTGTTAAGAGTAAGATTATTCTTTCTGAAAAAATAGATTTTGTTTTTCTTCAAGGGGTCATTCATCATTTTAATAATGTAGAAAAAGGTCTATCAAATATTATTCATAATATAAAAGTTGGAGGTAAAATATTTTTAAGAGTATATAAATCAGGATCAATATCTTATTTTTATGTTGATTTTATGAGAAAATTTCTAGGTTTTAAATCGATTTTTACTTTTGATAAAATTTTTAAGAAAAGATTTAAAGTTATAACGAACTCAGGAGGACAAGTTAGAACTGATTTTTTTAATTATCTTTATAATCATTGTATAGATAATTTATTTGTTCCATCGTTTTTTTTAATTGAAAAAAAATCTTTACTTAATTTTTTTAAAAAAAATGGTTTTAAGAATATTTATTATGACAAAAACATAGATTATTATCATGATGATTTGTATAATAAAAAACATATCAGCTGTTCTTATATTTTTAAAAAAATTAAGGTTATTCAAAATCATAAAATAAAAATTAAACATGTTGATCAACTTCAGTCAATTAAATATAGAGAAAAAAAAATAAAGCTAGTTGTAAATTTTTTAAAAAAAAATCTTAAAAAAATAAAAAAATTAAATGAAAAAAAAAGAATTAATTTAGCAATTGACCTTTTTATCATTGTTGAAGCCATAAGATTTAAAAATTCTTTATCTAATAAGATTATTAAAATTAAAGGAAAAAAAATTATTTACCCACAAACTTTGAATGAAATATATGATCGAACATTATCTACAATAAATAGTTATATAAAATAATTAAAGAATAATAAATTAATAGAAAGTAAAAATGATAGTTTTAGGTATTAATGATACACATGATTCATCTGCTTGTATTTTAAAAAATGGTGAAACAATTGCAGCAATAGCAGAGGAGAGAACTCAAAGAATTAAAAATATTGCTGGTTTTCCACAATATGCAATTAAAGAAGTTTTAAAAGAAGCAAATATAAAAAAAAATCAAGTTGATATTGTTGCTGTTGCAAATCTAAATTTAACTCAAACGAATTTATGGAGTTTAAATTCAAATTTTAAAATCTCAGACTTTTTAAAACTACATAAGGACTATTATTACAAATGGATATACACTAAAGAAAGACCTAAACTTAAAAATGTTTTCCCAGATTATAATCCAAAAGGTAAATATTTTTATCCTTTAAAAAAAATTCCTTTTATAACGAGCAATGAGAGTAATAAGACAATACAAGATAATCTTTATCTTTTAAGGTTAAATTACATTTCTAAATTTTTAAAAATTGATAAATCAAAAATTTTCTTTTTTGATCATCATCATTGCCATGCACTTTATTCTTATTTTTTTTCTAAGCAAAGATTTAATAATTGCGCAATTGTAACTGCTGATGGGGGTGGAGATGGAAAATACGATAGTGTAAGTATAATAAAAAATGATAAATTGAAAACTGTTTCTCATTCTAGAACTAATTTGATTGGTAAATTTTATTCATCAATCACTTTACTTTTAGGGATGAATCCATCAAGACATCATTATAAAGTTATGGGTCTTGCACCATATTGCAAACCTTATCATAAAAAAAAACCCCTTAAAATTTTTTTAGATGCATTAAAAGTAAAAAAATTACAATTTGTTAAGAATAAAAATCTTAAGGATTTTTACTATTATTTTAAAATTAGACTAGAGGACTGTAGATTTGATGGAATAGCTGGCGGACTTCAAGAATTTACAGAAATTAGATTAAAAGAATGGTTTAAAAATATTCATAATAGATTTAAGGTTAAAAATTTTATTTTCAATGGCGGCGTAGCAAACAATGTTAAAGCAAATAAAATTTTAACTGAACAAAAATTTATTGATAATTTATTTGTTCCTCCAGGCCCTGGGGATGAAAATTTGTCTGTCGGAGCTACTTATGCTTATATAACTAGTTTATTAGGATTTAAAAAAGCAAAAAATTACATTAAAAAAGTTAATTCAGCTTATCTAGGCTCTACTATTAACAAAAAAGATGAAGAAAATTTCAAAAAAAATAAACTGGTTAAAAATAATTATTTAAGAATTAAAGATCTTAGTCAAAAAAAAACTGCAAAATTAATTGCTTCAGGAGAAATAATTGCTTTTTGTAACGGTAAAATGGAATTTGGTGCTAGAGCATTAGGTGCCAGATCTTTTATTTCAGATCCATCAAATTTAAAAGCAAAAAAAAAACTGAACGATCTTATCAAAAAAAGAGATTTTTGGATGCCATTTACACCTTCAATATTAAAAGAAGATTACTATAAATATATAATTAATCCAAAAAAGATATCTAGCGATTATATGACCATAGCATTTGAAACAACTAAAAAAGGACAAAATCATTTGAAGGCTGCTATTCATCCTGAAGATTTAACTGTGAGACCACAAATGGTCAAACGTGAAACAAATCTTGTCTATTACAATTTAATTAAAGAATTTAAAAAATTATCTGGGATAGGTGCTGTATTAAATACATCTCTAAATCTTCATGAGAAACCAATAATTTCAAAACCAATAGATATTGTTAACGAATTTTTTAAATTAGGAAAAAATTATTTAAAATATATTTATATAAAAGACACATTATATATTTTAAAAAATTGATAGGAATTTGAATTGAGGTACAATTTAGTATGTACAAAAGTTGAAGATATAGATTCAACAATTGAAGATCTATTACTTTTAGATCATTTTTGTTTAAATGATTTTGTAGGGAATTATTTAAACAAAAAATATAATATTGCAAATCCATATGGATATGATGAAGAATTAATGAAAAATGATTTTAATCTCACAAAAAAATTAGTTAATTCTCTTACAATTGAATTATCACAAATCTTGAACGAAACTCATAAAATAAATTTTTCCATTAGACAGTGGCAGATTTTATTATCTTTTTGGCTTCATAGAAGTATTAGCACATTATTAAATAGATTTAACAAAATTGAAAAAACTTTTAATGAAAATTTAATCTCAAAAATTTCATTATATAAAAATGAAATTTATGATTTAGTGAATTTTAAAACGGAAGATATAAGTACTAACTCAAGAGATGTTTACTGGAATAATATTATCTATGATCAAATAATCAAATTTAAAGAAATTAATATCAATATAGATTATATTAAAAAAGATAAAATTAATGATAGTTTTTACATAAAAAAGAATTCATTCATTGTTAAAAGTAAATCTTTTATTAAGCAATTAATTAATCAAATAAATAAAGAAAAAATTCAAAATTCAAAAAGTTTAATTTTTGAAAGTTGTTTATCAAATATAGATAATAAAAAATTAATCCAATATTATGATCAGCCAAAACTCTTTGTTTCAGATTACTCACCAAATAATATTAAGATAAATTATGATTTAAGAGACGAATTAAGTGAAAAGATAGGTAAAAAATTTGAGAGCAAATTTGAGGAATTTTTAAAAAAGATGGTTTTTAAAATATTCCCAGTTTGTTATCTTGAGAATTTTAAAGATCTTAAATTTAGATGTGAAAATTCTATACTTCCAAAAAATCCAAAATTTATTTTTACATCCAATGCATTTGATACTAATGAATTATTTAAAATGTTTATTTGTTTAAAAATTAAAAACACTAAATATTTCGCTGGACAACATGGTGGAGCCACACCCATATGGAAATATGGGATTATAGATTCCTATTTATTTGATCATGTAGATGGTTTTTTTAACTGGGGTTGGAAAAATGATGAAAAAAACTATCCAAGTTTTTTATTACCTAAATTATCAAATTCAAAAAAACAAAAAAAAAAGAAAAAAAAAATTTCACTGATGTTACGACCAATGATGCATCAAACAGTTACTTGGGATAGATACGAGGAGTCATTACAGATGTTTAAAAAAAATGCTGAATTTGTGAAAAAATCAGAGAAATTTGAATTTTATAAAAAACTTTTTGTTAGGGGGTATCCTCAAGTTTCTTGTAAATTAAATAATCATGATAATTGGAAAAAATATGTAAAAATTGATAATTATGATGATGGCAATACATCATTCAATACTTATAAAGATGATTGTGAATTAAATATTTTTACATGTGAATCCACTGGTTTCTTTCAATTGGTAAATTTAAACAAACCAGCAATAATTTTATTTCATTCATTTGATCAAGACATAAAAGATATTTATAAAGATGATTTTAAAAAGCTTGCAGAGGTGGGGATAATTCATTTTAATAATGAGTCTTTAATAAATCATTTAAATAATATTCATCAAAATATACCGAAGTGGTGGAATTCATCATTTTTACAAGAGAAACTTAAACCATTTAAAGATAAATATGCTTCAAATAAAAATGATTATAAATTTTTAATCGAAAAGTTGAATTTCTAAATATTAAAATGCTTAATAGTAAATTGATTATAGGGGGTGCTCAAATAGGGAATAATTATGGGTTATTTTCTAAAAATACAAAAATGAAAAATAAAAATGAATTAAAAGAAATATTTAATTTTTCAATTAAAAACAAAATAAATTTCATAGATACAGCTTATGATTATCAAAATAGTGAAAATATTATTGGAAAATTATCTAAAAAAAAATTTTTAATAACTTCAAAAATCCATATTCCAAAAATTTTTTCTGAAAATAAACTAAAATTATTTATATATAAAAAGATACAAAAATCATTAGCTAGACTTAATAGAAAGTATATAGATATTATATTGATACATAATTTCGATAATTATTTGACTAATTATTATTATCTTAAAAAAATTTTTAAAATTTTTAAAAATTTAAAAAAAGATAAAATTGTAAAAAAAATAGGAATTTCAACTTATTATCCAGAAAAGGTTCATCAATGTTTTAATTCATTTAATTTTGAAATAGTCCAAGCCCCACTTAATATTTTTGATCAAAGACTTTTAGAAAGCAAGATTTATAAATTGAAGAAATTCCGAAAAGTTAAAATTCATGTAAGATCAGTTTTTTTACAAGGTATATTATTAAAAAAAAAATATCCAAGATATTTTAACAAATGGAAAAATAATTTAGATAGATTCTTTAACTTTATTACACAAAATAAAATAGACCCAATCAATTTCTGCTTAAGTTTTGTTTTAAATAATAAAAGAGTCAATAAGATTGTTGTAGGTTTCCAAAGTTTAAAACAACTAAAAGAAATTCTTAAAAATTATAATAAAAATAATCATTACAAAAAAAATTTTATTAAAAGTTTTGCAAATAAAGATTATGATTTAATACTTCCAATTAAATGGAAAATCCAAAAATAAAAAAATGAAAACTGATATTATAATTCAAGCAAGGTTAGGTTCTAAAAGATTTCCAGAAAAAGTAATAAAGCCTATAGGCAGATTTAGTTCCTTAGAACTAATTTACAAAAGAGTTTCTAAGTCTAAAGAAATAAATGACATAATTTTTGCCATACCAAATAACAAAGAAAATAACAAACTCAAAAAGTTTATTGAGGATAAAATTAAATGTAAAGTTTTTCTTGGATCAGAAAAAAATGTATTGAATAGATATTTCTGTGCATCAAAAAGATATAAATCAAGAGTAATAGTTAGAATTACTGGAGACTGTCCGCTAGTAGACAGTTCTATAATAGACTCATATATTAAAATTTTAAAAAAAAATAATTTAGATTATGTTTCAAATGGATCTCCACATACGTACCCAGATGGTTTAGATGTTGAGGTTTTTACTTTTGATGCAATTAAAACAGCAAATTCAAAAGCAAAAAAATCAAATCAAAAAGAACATGTAACAAGATATTTTAAAGATAATAAAAACCAATTCAAAACTCTTCATATTAAGTGCCCAATAGAAGGTGTGTCAAATATTAGAATTACCCTTGATGAAGAATCTGACCTAAGAGTTATAAGAAAAATTTATAAAACATTTTACCCAAAAATAAACTTTAGTTGGAAAGAAATAATAAAATTATATAAAAAAAATAAAAAAATTTTTGAGGATAATATTCATATTAAAAATGATGATGGAATAAATTTAGATGATAACCAAAAACTTTGGAGACGAGCAAACATAATTATTCCTGGGGGCAATATGTTAATTTCAAAAAATCCAAATTTATATCTACCCAATAAATGGCCAACATACTTTTCAAAAAGTAAAAAGATAAATATATGGGATCTCACAAAAAAAAAATTTACCGATATGTCATTAATGGGTGTTGGAACCAATATCCTTGGTTACTCTAATACAAGAGTGGATAATGCTGTAAAAGAAGTCATTGGCAAAGGTACAATGAGCTCATTAAATTGTTTTGAAGAAGTATTCTTAGCTGAAAAATTGGTTGATATGCATCCTTGGTCTAAAATGGTAAAATTTGCAAGAACTGGAGGTGAAGCTAATGCTATATCAGTAAGGATAGCTAGAGCAGCATCCGCTAAAGATAATATAGCAATATGTGGATATCATGGTTGGCATGATTGGTATCTTTCATCGAATTTAAAGAATAAGAAAAATTTAGATAACCACCTTATAGAGTCTTTGAATCCATTAGGTGTACCAAAAAGTTTAAAAAATACATCACATCCATTTAATTATGGAGATTTTAAAACACTTGAAAGATTAATTAAAAATAAAAATATTGGTGTTATAAAAATGGAAGTATGCAGAAACACCAAACCCAATATTTCTTTTTTGAGAAAAGTTAGAAATATTGCAACAAAGAAAAACATAGTTCTTATTTTTGATGAATGCACTTCAGGCTTTAGGGAAACTTTCGGAGGTATACAAAAAAAAATTGATATTGATCCAGATATCTTGATATTAGGAAAAGCTCTAGGAAATGGTTATCCAATTACCGCAGTTATAGGTAAAGAGGAAGTAATGAAATACGCTGAAAAAACATTCATTAGCAGTACATTTTGGACAGATAGAGTTGGACCAGCTGCAGCCATAAAAACTTTAGAGATCATGGAAAAAGATAAATCTTGGGAGAAAATTACAAAACTGGGAAAATATTTAAATAGTGAATGGTTAAAAATTGCCAAAGTTAACAAATTAAGTATCAAAATTGAAGGACTACCGGCAATATCTAAATTCACTATAATAGGAAAAAATTTTAATGCATACAAAACTTATATTACTCAAGAAATGCTAAAAAAGAATATATTAGCATCAAACATTATCTATTTAAGTATTTATCATGATAAAAAAATTTTAAATCAATATTTAGATATATTAAATGATTTATTTAAAGAAATTAACAAATTTGAAAATGATAAAGAAGATATATTTTCAAAAATTGAGGGACCAATGGCAAAAAAACCATTTGAAAGATTAAATTAATATTACTAAATTAAAAATTGGTTCAAAATTTGTATTTTTAAAATGATAAAGATTTTTAAAACTGGAGAGTTGGTAGATTTAGCAATACCCACTGAAGATTTTGCTTTAAATTCAGAATGGTATGACTGGTTTAATAGACCTGAATTAACAAGATATTTATATTGGGGGGATTTTAAGAATACGCCTGAACTCCAAGCTGAATTCTTCCGCAACTTAACAAAAGATAGAAAGCTGTTTATTATTCAAACTAAAAATCATTTACCATGTGGTGTTATTTCATTTTCAAAAATTAATTTTAAAACAAAATCAGCAGACTGGGCAATTGTGAAAGATAATGATATTGAACCTGAAAATAAACGATTTTCAGCTCTTGAAAGTGTAGCTTTATTGATTGAGCATGGCTTTGAAGATTTAGGTTTTAGTCGAATTAATGCTGGTCAGCATTCAGATTTAAAAGGTTGGCAAAACAGATTAGAACTTATTGGTTTTAAATTAGAAGGAATACAAGAAAAAAAATATATTTACGATAAGGAAACTGCAGATACACACTCAATTTCATGTCAATATGAAGATTATTTAAAGATTAAGAAATTTCGAGGTGGCAAAATTTGGGATGGAAAAATAAAAATGCTTGAGAGAGTTAATAAGCTTCCAAAGGAGACTTTAAGAAAATCTTTAGAAAATTTCTATAAAAATGAAAGAACAAACTATTATAATAAAATTTTCTATTTATAAATTTAAAAATTTTAATTCAAAAATATGAGCTTAAAGATTTTAAAAATTAAATATTAAAATATGGATTTCAACAACTTAAAAAAAGAATTTGATACCAAAGGTTTTGTAATTTTCAGGAATTTTTTTGATAAAGATAAATTGGAAAACATAACAAGAATTTCAGAAGAAATTTTAGATAAGGCAAAAAAAGGAAAATGGCCACATATTAGAATATACAGAGATTATCCTAATTTTTTTAATAAATTTAATATTTTTGGCATTGATTATCCATTTAATTTTGAATTACATGAAGATACATTTAAAGAATTTCAAAAACTTGAATATAAAAAAACTTTAATAAACTTTTTAGGTTGGAGAAATTTTCAAACACCACTAATTAGGTTGCATTCAAATTCAAGTTTTTACAATTATCAGGGAGAGTGGCATAGAGATGACCCTAAGTTTCCATCTGAAAATTCAGTTCAGATTATCTTCTATTTATACGATGAGGTGGGTTATCGTATAGTTCCAAAAAATAAAAATCATTTATTAGAAAATTATGGAATTTTGACAGATCAAGCTAGAACTGAAGGTAGAGGATTTGCAAAATTACCCACAGACATGTATGAAATAATAAGTGCAAAAAAAGGCGATGTCTTAGTCCATCAATCAGGATTACTTCATCAAGGTTTTTGCAAGAAAAAAAGACTTCACTATCATGTTAGACATATAAGAGATGAAAATATTGAACAAAATTCTGATAATTTATTAAATATTGATGAAAAATATTTTGGAGGATTTAATATTTTGAAACTTAAAAGTAATACTTACAATATAAATGATAAAAGCCTTAGGATGAAGTTGAAAAGATTAAAAACCTTTCTTCTATATTTCATTCCTAGAATTAAGTCTATTTTAAATAATTATAAAAATAAAAATAAGGACAGTATTTTTCATTCCACAATCTGGCAATAAATAAAGATAATGAAATTAGCAATTGGTACAGGTGGATTAGAGCCAGAATTTAATAAAAACTATTGGAAAGTTTTTTTAGATGCAATAGAAAATGGAAACTATATTCATTCAGCATTGAATTATCCAAATGTTTCTCAATACTTCAAAAAGGCCTCACTAGAAAATATAAAAATATCCAAAACAATAATCAAAATTGAAATTAATAGAAATCCTATCAAAAAAATTTTTAATATTCCTAAACAGATAGACCGAATTTTAGAAAAATTTAATCTTGAAAAAGTAGATACTCTTCAAGTATGTAATAATCCTGGAGCAAATAAAATAAATATGTTTTTTATAAAAAATATATTTAATAGGTATAAAAAAAAAGGAATAATAAACAATCTTTACTTAGAATGCTTTGATCCATTTTCTGAAAATTTAAATAAACTAATTAACGATAATTTTTTTCATGGATATATTTTCAAATTTAATTGTTTACAAAGAAGTTCGTCAAAATTATTTTTTGACAATATAATCAATTCTCAAAAAAAAATTATATCTATTAGTCCATTAGCAGGGGGAAATTTTATTAAAATAATGAATAATTTTGATATTGATCTTAAAAATAGTTTGGATGAAATAATTAGGAAAAATAATATTGAAGACTATAATTCTTTAAATATTGCTTTTTTAAAATCAAAAAAAAATATTGAGCACTGCATATTTGGAACAAAAAATATTACAAGATTATTTAGAATAAAGTCTGATATTGAAAATATACAACCCTTAAAAGATGAGGATTTTAATAAGATTTTGGATCTTCAGGATAAGTACAAAACAGTAATAAATTTTTAATTTTATGAATGTTATAATTAGAGTAGACTCTTCAAAAGTCATAGGCAGTGGACACATTCAAAGATGTCTTAATTTAGCAAATAATTTTTCATTATTTGGAATTAAAAGTTTTTTTTTATGTTCTAATTTTAGTGGCAATTTAAATTATCTAATAAAAAAAAAATATCCATTAAAAGAGATCAAATCAAAACTTAAAATTAAAAAAAAATATAAACCTGCATCAAAATCAATTCAATTAAATGATGCAAGGTTAACTATAAATTATGCAAAAAAAATTAAAGCAAAATTTGTAGTTTTGGATAGTTACTTATTTAATTATATTTGGCAATCGAAGGTATTTAATTTTTTTAAATTAATATTTGTAGATGACTTAAATATTAAAAATAAATGCAACATCTATATCAATCAACATTATCAAAAAAAAAATTTTGATAAAACAATTTTTCTAAACAAATTAACTAAAAAGTTTATTGGACCTAAATTCTTAATAATAAATAAAGATCAAATTAAAACAAAATCCAATTCAAAGAAAAAAAAGATTTTTATTTATATGGGTGATGTAGATACAGCTAATTATACTGGAAAAATTTTTAAGATAATCCAAAATAATAAATTTGAAAATTACAATTTTCAAATTATTCTTGGAAAAAATTTTGAAAAAAAAACACAATTATTAAAATATAAAAAGAAAAAAAATATCCAAATAATTGATAAAAGATTAAAATCTATTTGGAATAAATTTAATATTAATAATGATATAATAATATGCTCAGGTGGTTTAATTGGATCAGAAGCAATGTTTTTAAATGCAAAATTTATTTTGATCTGTCAAAATATCTATCAGTTCAATAATTTACCCATTAATAAAAAGTTCATTTTTAAAAATTTATCGACCATTTCTGAACAAAAATTATTATCTTGTATAAGTGAATTGTCTTTAACCAAAAGATTAAAGAAGAACTTAACAAATAATTTTATTACTAAGAAAATTTTAAAAAATGTTTAATAAAATAATAAAAAGAATTATTTTTATAATAAACCGTCTTTATCATGAACAATTTGTATTTAAATTGCATAATCAAGAAAAAATATTCTCTAAAATTTATATAAATAATTATTGGTCCTCATCAATTTCAAAATCTGGACCTGGTTCTGATGATAATAATACAAAAAGAGTAAGAAAGAATCTTCCCAAGATAATTAAAAAATATAAAATTAGATCAGTTTTTGATGCACCATGTGGAGATTTTTATTGGTTCAATAAAATAATATTGAATATGAAAATAAGATACATAGGTGCAGATATTGTTAAAGAATTAATAAAAAATAATCAAAAAAAATATGGCAATAGGAAAATAAGATTTATAAAAATGAATTTAGTTAATTCAAATTACCCAAAGACAGATCTCTGGGTTTGTAGAGCATTATTTTTTCATTTAGATTATAATAGTATTTTAAAAATTTTATCTAATCTTAGCAATTCAAAAATTAAGTACGTTTTATTAACAAACTCAAATACAAAAGAAAAATTTAAAAATAAGGATATTAAAACAGGTAATTATAGACAGCTCGATTTATTTAAGAAACCATTTAACTTTAAAAAAAACTATATTTTAAAGTTTGATGACACATTTTTTCCCAACTCAAATCAACTTGATCAAGAAATGATATTATGGAAAAAAAAGGATTTAATTCAAAATTTAAAATTTTTTAAATGAAAATAGCTTATTTTCTTGAAAATTATGCAATTGGTGGAGTTGATTCATTTATAAAAAATCTTTTAAGAAGAAATTTGTATAATGATCAAATTTATCTAATCTATAATAATAATTGTCCAGGTAAAAATAGTTTAAAAAAGATAAAAAATATTAAATTTTTAGAATACTCAATTTTTTCATGGGATATGATTTTTAATAAATTTACAAATAAGATTTTTATTTCTTTTTTAAAGGTAATTTACTCGATTATTTTTCCACTCACTTTTTTATATCAAGTAATAAGGACATATTATTTTTTAAAGGCCGAATCTTTTGATAAAATACTTATTATCAATGGTGGTTATCCAGGAGGTGATATTTGTTTGGCAGCAACAATAGCTTGGTCAAAAATTTATCCTGAAAAAAAATCTTGGATTAGTTTCCATAACTTTGCACTGAAACGTAATAGAATATTTTTACTTAATTTTTATAAAAACTTAGTAGATAAAATAATAAAAAAATCGGTCTCTGGATTTATTTCTGTTTCAAGAATCTGCACTAAAACGATTAAATTAAGAAAAAACTTAAAAGATGTTAAAACATTTACGATATATAACGGCCATACATTTGATAAAAAAAAAAATATATATTCTCTAAGAAAAAAATTTAATTTACCACAAAATTCAAAAATTTTACTTTTATTAGCTGAATATGATTTAAGAAAAGGACACAAATATATTATTAATGTAATGGAAAAAATTTTGTTAAGGAAAAAAAATGTTTATTTGTTTGTTTTTGGTTATGGAATCAAAGATGAAGTAGAAAAACTAGTTTCAAGGTCCAAAGTAGCTAAAAATATTTTTTTAAATAATTTTGAAATAAATCAATTTGGTCTTATAAATCAATCAGATATTTTAGTAATTTCTTCACAAAAATATGAATCTTTTGGTTATACAGCAATTGAAGCTATGAGTACAAAAAAAGTAGTCGTTGCAACCAATTTTGGTGGTGTTAAAGAAATTATTTTAAATAATCAAACTGGATTTTTAGTCAATAAAAATAAACCTGAACTTTTTGCAAAAAAAGTTCTAAAGTTATTAAACAATAATAAATTGAAAAAAAAGATGGAAAAAAAATCTTACCAACATTATAAAAAGTTTTTTACAAGTGAAAGAATGATTAAAAATTATAATAATTTGTTGAAACTATAAAATTATGAAAGCAATAATATTAGCTGGAGGAAAAGGAACAAGATTAGCAGAATTTACAAAATTAATTCCAAAACCCATGGTCAAAATAAAAAAAAAACCAATAATTTTACATATTATTGAACACTTTTTTAAGTATGGTGTAAAAGATATAATAGTTGCCAGTGGATATAAACATAAAATTATAAAAGACTATTTTGAAAATAAAAAGTTGCCCAAAAATTGTAACATCAAAGTTGTAAATACTGGTATGAATAGTCTTACTGGAAAAAGAATTAAAAAATTAAAAAGATATTTTGCAAAAAATGAAAATTTCTTTGTTACTTATGGAGATGGTGTAAGCAATATTAATTTAAATGAATTATTTAAATTTCATATTAAAAATGAAAAAATTGCCACTTTAACTGCAGTCCATCCTCCTGCTAGATTTGGTGAGTTGGAGTTATCTGGATCAAAACTTATTCGATTTGATGAAAAACCTCAATTAACAAAAGGGTGGATTAACGGAGGTTTTTTTGTTTTTAACTCAAAAATATTTAATTTTTTGGGTAATAAAAATGAAATGCTTGAAAGAGAACCGGTCCAAAGATTATTAAGAAGAAAAAATTTTATGGCATACAAACATCATGGTTTTTGGATGTGTATGGACACTTCTAGGGATAAGTTAGTCTTAGAAAAAATTTTAAAATAGTTAAAATAATGTATAAATATAGTTATTGAAATTTTAAAAATGGAAAATAAAGATAAATTGCTACTGAACTCCACAGAATTGACTGGCATTCTGGGAAAAAACGAAATGGACAAGCTCTCAAAAGTTGTTGAGGAAAAAGCTTGGAATGATTATAGAAATCAATATGATCTTGCATCTAACTTAGCACATTTAGATTTTCCTATTCAATTAGATTTCGAATTAAATGCTTCTTGTAATTTAAGATGTCCTATGTGTCCCATCTCAGCAGAGTCACCTAAAGGAAAGGGAAAATCTACTTGGTTTGATTATGAGTTTTTTAAAGAGTTAATAGATTATTCAGTAAAAAATGGAACAAAGGCAATTAAGCTTAATTATATAAATGAACCTCTAATAAGAAATGATATCATACAATTTATTGAATACGCAAAATCAAAAGGTATTCTAGATATATACTTTAGCACGAATGGACTTTTACTTACAAAAAAAGTTTCAGAAAATTTGATTAAAGCTGGACTAACAAGACTTCAAGTCTCAATCGACGCTATTACACAAGAAACTTATGATAAAGTAAGACCAGGTGGTAGTTTGAAAAAGGTAATTGAAAATTTAGAAAATTTTTTAAAAATAAGAGAGGAACTTAATAGTATAACACCTTTAGTAAGGGTAAATTTCGTTAAAACGACGAATAATGAATTTGAGTTAGAGGAATTTTTAAGTTTTTGGAATAAAAAAGTTGATATGATCGGAGTACAAGAATTCATTAAACCAACAAAAGTAAAAGAAGAAGTTAAAAGTAAAAAAACTGTTATAAGAAAAGATTTTAAATGCTCTTTTCCATTCAAACAACTTGTAATAAATAACGAAAAACAAGTTTTACCATGTTGCACTTTTTGGGGAGAGGAATTGGCTCTTCAAAAAATTTCTAAACCGGAGGATTTAAAAGAAGCTTGGAATAGTGAAAAAATGAGAAATCTAAGACAAAAACATTTAGATGGAAATTATTCTGATATTCCACAATGCAAGAATTGTGTACAGGGTGGTTTAGATTAAATTAAATAGTGAATATTGTTTCAAAATTTATCAAAAAGATAAAATCTAACTTATAAAATTAATTTTACTATGATTGAGAAAAAAGTTAGCATAATAATGAATTGCTATAATGGAGAAAACTTTTTAAATGAGTCGTTAAGTTCAGTAATTAATCAAAATTACAAAAATTGGGAATTAATTTTTTTTGATAACTGTTCTACTGATAAAAGCAAATATATTTTTAAAAGTTTCAAAGATAAAAGAATTAAATACTTTAGATCAAAAAAAAAAATAAATCTTGGTTTAGCAAGAAAATTAGCTTTATCTAAAGCTAAGGGATATTATATTGCATTTCTTGACGTTGACGATGTTTGGAAAAAAAATAAATTAAATATTCAAATCAAATATTTAAAAAAAAAAAGAAGTTGGTTTTTCTATAACAAATTCAATTTTTTTTAATGATAAGAAAGAAAGGTATTTATATAATCTTAACAGAAGATTTAAAAAAAATGTTTTTTATGATTTGATTAAAGATTATTTCATAAGTTTTGATACAGTAATTATAAAAAAAAAATTTTTGGAAAAATTAGATCATTCTATCGATAAGAGATTTAACATTATACATGATATGGATTTATTAATAAGGTTAAGTTTTATATGTGAAATGAGTTATGTTCCTTTAGCATTATCAAAATGGAGAATGAGTGAAGAAAGTGATAGTTACAACAAATTTAAACAAATTATTTTTGAAAAAAAAATTTTTATAAAAAAAATCAGTAAAAGATTAAAAAAAAATAAAGTTTTTTTAAGTAGTAAGATAAAATTTATAGATATCGTTCGTAGACAAGAAATTCTTTTTTTTTTTATCACAAAAAAAATATTTTAAAATTTTTAAAATAATTCCTAATTTAAAGATAAACTATAAAAATTTAATTTTAATTTTGGTTATTTTTTTACCTTTTAAAAGATATATTTATAATAATATTTTAAATCTAAAATATTAATGAAATTCTATTTTTCACATGGAAGAACAGCTTTCAAATATGGGCTAATTTATCTTGGTTTAAAAAAAAATGACTGCATAATGATGCCTAATTATTTTTGTGATATTTTAATGGATCCATTGAATGATTTAGGAATTAAACCTATTTTTTATAATATAAATAGAGATTTCACAACTGATTGGAAAAGTTTACCTAAAAAATATAAAAAAAAAGTAAAAGCTTTATTTTTTATTAATTATTTTGGTTATGAAGAAAACAAAAAAAAATTTCAAGCTTTTTGTAAAAGAAAAAAAATTTTTCTAATAGAAGATGACTGTCACTCTATCAGAGTGGGTAAGTTAAACAAAAAATCAGTTTCAGATGTTATTTTTTATTCAGTAAAAAAGATTATTAAATTAGCTTATTCTGGGGGCGTTTTAGAAGTTAATCAAAAAATTAATGAAAATAGACTTATCAATATGAAATTGAAAAAATATAAAATAAACTTATTTGATAAATTTAATAATTTTTTAGAAATAAATTTTTTGCCATTAAAAAGACAATTAAAATACCTTTTTTTAAAGATGCCGAATTATAGTAAATTTAATGCAATCAAAAATGTAAAAATTAAGCAAGATTTTTTAATAGATGATTATTCAAAGAAAACTATACACGAAAAAAATCTTAATCAAATTAAGAATGAAAGGCTAAAAAATTACGAGTTATGGAAAAAATTTTGCTCTAAAAACAAATCGATTTTTCCTATTAAAAGAAAATTAAACAAAAATATTGTTCCCTGGCTATATCCTGTTTATATAAAAAATAAGAATTTAAGAAATCAAATATTATTTTTTGGATGGAAAAATGGTTATTCGATAACTTCGTGGCCAAGCCTACCAAAAAAATTGATAAATAAAAATAACAGAAAAATTTGGTCAGAGCTTATTTGTTTCAATACTGATAATGCTCCAAAAATTAAAAATAAGATCAATTTTAGCTAATATATTATCTTTTTACATAATGAGAAATTTAGAAATTAAAACTTACAAAAGCTTTTCAAAAGAATTATGTGAGGTGTGGAAAAAATTTGAATTATCATCCACAAATTATTTTTTTCAATCTTTTAATTGGCAAAAATTATGGTTTGATCACCAGATTAAATATAACAAAAAAATTGAAAATTATACTGTTGTTATATTTAAAAATAATAAAGTGATAATGGTTTTGCCCTTTAATATTGATTATAATAATCATTTAAAGGTTTTAAGATGGTCAGGTTTTCCATTTTCTGATTATAACGCTCCCCTTATAAGAAATGACTTTGAAATTAGTAAAGTAGAATTTTTATTTATATGGGAAACAATAATATCTAATAATGACTTTGACTGTATATTTTTAGACAATCAACCTGAAAAAATAATAAATTTAAACAATCCATTTTTTGATTTTTTGAAAAAAAAAATTAACAATTATTTTTATTCTATAAAATTTAATGAAAAATTTGAGATAAAAAAAAAAGAATTTGATAATATAAAATATCAAACAAATAGATTAAAAAAACTTGGGAAATTAGAATTTAAAATTGCAAAAGATAAAGATGAAATTAAAAAAGTCCTAAATTTTATAATTTTAAATAAATCTAATCAATATGACAGAACGAATGCTTGGAATTTACTCAAGATAAAATCACATAGGGAATTATTTGAATTAAGTAATTTAAATTTGAGCGAAAATATAGATTTAAGTTATCTTTCATTAAATGATGAGATAATAGCAGCACAATCTGGATATCAATATAAAAAAAGATACTACTATTTATTTCCTGCTTATAATCATAAATATAGAAAATTTTCTCCAGGTAAAATATTACTTAAAAATATGATAGTTAATTGCAAGACAAACTTATTTGATTATTTTGATTTAACAATCGGATCAGAAAATTATAAGGAAAACTTTTCAAATTTCAAGATGGCATCTGCATTATTTCTTTACTCAAAAACCCTGAAAGGATTTATCTATACTTTTTTTTTTAGATTAAAATATCTTATTAAACTAATATTAGAATAAAAAAATGATTAATCACAAATCTATAAAATATTTTGAAAAAATTTTTCTATTATTAATAAATTTTTTTAAATTTTTTCAAAATAAAAATAGTCTAAGAGTTTTGGTCTATCATCATATTGAAAAAAAAAACTTTATTAAATTTTATAACCATCTTAAATATCTTAAAAAAGAATGGAACTTTGTAACACCACCTCAATTTGAAAATCATCTAAGTGGTAAAAAAAAATTAAAAGGCAAAAACTTGCTTCTTACTTTTGATGATGGTTTTAAATCTAATTTTAATGTTGAAAAAGAAGTTTTAAAAAAACTTAATATTAAATGTATTTTTTTTGTTCCAACTGAATTTATTAAAATCAATTCACTAAAAAAATCTAAAAATTTTTTAAGCAATAATATATTAGATACTTATTCTGAAAAAACAAAAGAATTAAAAAATATGTCCGTTGAAAATATTAAATTATTATTAAAAAAAGGTCACGTTATTGGAAGCCACACCAGAACACATGTAAATCTTGGAAAAATTAAAAATTTATCAATATTAAAAAAAGAAGTATTAGGAAGTAGCAACGATTTAAAAAAATTATTAAAAGTTAACATTAATCACTTTGCTTTCACTTACGGAAATTATGAAAGTATGAATAAAGCGTCTTTGAAAATGTCTTTTTCTAAATATAGATTTGTTTACTCTTGTTTGAGAGGTAATAATTATCATACCAAAAAGGGAACAATAATAAGAAGAGACACTATTTATCTTAATAGAAGTATTGATTTAGCTAAAATATTTTTATCAGGCTTAATAGATATTAAATATTTTTTTCAACTTAAATCAATTAATAGCAAAATACCCAGTTATAAAAACATTTAAATGAAATTAAAAGATTATATAAATTTTAAAAAAAATTTAACTGTTCTAATATTATGTGGTGGCAAAGGTTTACGATTAAGGCCCTTAACGAAAGATAATCCTAAACCACTTATAAAAGTTAAAAATAAAAGCATTTTAGAAAATATAATAAGATATTTTATTAAGTTTAAAGTAAATGATTTTATTATTGCAACTGGTTATAAACATAAAGTAATTGATCAATTTATAAAAAAAAAATTTAAAAATCCGAATGTAAGAACATTTTATACAGGTCTTAATTCAGATATAGTTGAAAGAATAAAAAAATCATCTAAGTATTCCAAAAAATATCTACTAATATGTTATGGAGATACATTGATTGACATAAACATAAATGAATATATTAAATTTTTTATGTCTAATCCTAAAAAAATAACTGTCGCTTCTTATCAACTAGATTCCAGTTTTGGAATATTTGACATTCAAAAAAAAAACCAAATTATTGACTTTAAAGAAAAACCAATTTTAGATATCTGGTTTAATGTAGGTTATTTTTTGTTTTCCGCAAATAATTTCAAACTTTTTAGTAAATTTAAAAAGTTTAAAGATCTTTTAAAATATTTATCTAGAATAAAAGCAATGAAAACTTATAAACATTTTGGAAATCATGTTACAATTAATACTTTAGCAGAATTAGAAAAAGCAAAAAAGATATCAGTAAATTTTATAAAATGAGGACAAAAAATTTTTGGAAAAACAAGAACGTTTTAATTACTGGAGTCGGAGGTTTTGTTGGATCTAATTTAGCTAAGGATCTAATAAAAAATAAAGCAAAAATAATTGGTCTAACAAAAAATAAAAAGATTGAAAGTCTCCTCTATTTTGATGGTTTAGATAAAAAAATTGAATTAGTATTTGGAGAAATTACAGATAAAGAATTACTTAAAAGTATTTTTCTTAAACATGATATTGATGTTTGTTTTCATTTAGCGGCACAAGTTGAAGTAGGTTTAGCCAGAAAATACCCTTATCTTACTTGGGAAACAAATGTTAGAGGAACGTACACTCTCCTTGAAGCAATAAGGGAAAAAGGAAAGAAACTAAGATCTATTGTGATAGCCTCATCGGATAAGGCTTATGGCAATTATCCAACAAAATTTTTACCCTATAAAGAAAATTATGAATTAAAAGCAAATTATCCTTATGATACATCAAAAGCATGTGCAGATATGATTGCAAAATCATACTCAGGAAAACTATATAAGTTACCAATTGTTATAACAAGATTTGCAAATATTTATGGCCCAGGACAATTAAATTTCTCTGCATTGATTCCTGATGTAATAAGATGCTGCTTGCTTAATAAGAATTTTGTTATGAGAAGTGATGGTGAAGCAATTAGAGATTTTGTTCACGTAAACGATATTGTTGATCTTTATAAATTACTTTCAAAAAACTTATATCTAAATCCAAAAAAATTTTCTGGTGAAGTATTTAATGCTGGGACAAATATCAAACACAAAATAAAAGATATTGTAAAAAAAATATTCATATTAACTAAAAAACAAAAAAATTTAAAAAAAGTGTTAAGAAGAATAAAAAAAAATAAAACAAAAGGTGAAATTTCAATTCAATTTATGGATTTTGAAAAATTAGAATTATTTCTTGGATGGAAACCTAAGTATAAATTTGAAAATTCTCTTCCAAAACTTATTAGTTGGTATGGTAAATATTTTAAAAAAATAAGTTCTCAATGAACATAGCAATTGATATGATTGGTACCAGTTTGGGCAGTGGTACAAAAACTTACAATTTAAATTTTTGTGAATATATAAATAATTATAGAATAAAAGATAGAATATTTATTTTTATTACTAGGGATTATTTAAAAAATATAAATTTGAGTAAAAATAAGAATGTCAATTATATTATCAAACCGTCTTTACTAAATAATATTTTTTTAAGAATAGTTTGGATGCAACTAATATTGCCATTTGAACTAAAATTTTTAAGAATAAATAAATTATTTTCTCCAATGAATATGGGGCCAATCTTTTTAAAATTATTTAACATAAAATTTATTTTAGCTCTTCATTCAAATTTACCATGGGTTTTTTTTTCAAAAATGCCTGGAAATATTGTAAGAAATTATTTAACTAAATTATTAATGGAACTTTCAATATATGCTTGTGATAAATTAATTGTAGACTCTATTTTTGCAAAAAATGAGATTACCAAGTTACTTAAAATTGAAAAAAAAAAAGTATTTCCAATTTATTTAGGGATTGATAAAAAATATTTAGATAATAAAAAAAATGAAATTTATATAGAAAATTTTGAATATAAAAATTACATTCTGTCTGTTTTATCTTGTGTTAAGTACCACAATATTTTAAGTTTGTTAAAAGGATTTAAATTATTAAAAGAAGAAAAAAATATCAAATTAAGATTTATTTTTGTTTTACAAATATTAGATAAAGATTATTTTAATGAAATAAAAAATTTTATATCAAATAATTTCAATAATAATGAAATTATTTTTTTTCATAATTTAGATAATAAATATTTAATAAATTTATATAGAAATGCAAACTTATATGTTTTTTCATCATACTGTGAAGTTTTTGGTCTAACAACTTTGGAAGCTATGTCTCAAGGATGTCCTGTCTTAATTTCAAATAGATCGGCTTTACCAGAAATTAATTCAAATGCTGCAGATTATTTTGATCCGGACAATGAAAATGAAATCAAAGATGCTATGTATAAAAGTTTAAATGACACAAAACACAGAGAAGAAATGATTAAAAGAGGTAATGACTATTTTAAGATATTTGATTGGGACAAAACAGTTAGTGAAACGATGAAGGTTATAACTTATTAATTTTTTTAATCAAAAAATTGTTTATGAAAATTGCATCCAAGTCAGTTCTCATAATGCATTCTAGAGCTTCCTCTGGTTTAAAAACTATGGGTTCATTCTCATTAAATGAGGTATTTAAAAGAATAGGTACATTTGTCAATTTATAAAAATAATTTAAAAGATTTGAAAATTTTAAATTATAATCTTTATTGACTGTTTGTAATCTCGCAGTATTGTCAAAATGAGTAACGGCAGGTATAAATTTACGTTTTTCCTTACGAACAGTCGCTAATGATGACATGTATGGATTAAAAAAGTCTCCCTCAAACCACTCTGATTGAAATTCTTCTAAAACGGATGGTGCGAATGGTCTAAATGACTCTCTACGTTTAATCTTTTTGTTAATAATATCTTTCATATTTGGGTTTCTTGGATCAGCTAATATAGATCTATTACCCAAAGCACGTGGACCAAATTCCATTTTGCCTTGAAACCAACCTATAACTTTCCCCTCCACAATATATTTCGAAGCTGTTGTAAATAAATCATCATCAGATTTACAATAAGTATAAGTAAGTTTTTCTTTATAATTATCCTTTTCTAAAATTACTTTAATATAATCTTTTGTAAATTCTTTGCCTACATAAGGAGATTTGATATTTGTCAGTTTTAAATTATAATTAGATGCTACTACAAATGCAGCACCTAAAGCTCCACCGTTATCCCCTGGCGCACAATTAATAAAAATATTATCAAAATTATTTTTATCAGTTAAAAACCTGTTAGCACTTGAATTTAAGGCACAACCACCCGAAAAAACAATATTTTTTGAATAATCTTTTTTTACAATATTGTCGATAACTTTTTTGAAAAAAAATTCATAAACCTTCTGAACAGAGCAAGCAAAATCTTTTTGAAAATTTTCATTATTAACTTCATTAGAGAAAAGATTTGCAATTTTTGAATTAAAAATTTTATCAATTAATAGATTTTCATCAGCTATGTATTTAAAATCCTTTTTATGGTGATTAAAAAAGTTTAGATTAAGACTAATTAATTGACTGTCGTTTTTAAAAAGATTATTTAAAATTTTTTCAAAATAAATTGGTTGACCATAGGCTGCTAAACCCATAATTTTATACTCATCACCATAATTTTTGTAACCTAAAAATTGGGTCATAGCGTGATAGAAAATACCTAAAGAGTGAGGAAAAAAATTTTTTTTTTCTATTACAATTTTATTTTTTTCACATTTAGCATAAGCTAAAGACACAAAATCACCTGAGCCGTCAATGGACAAACCATTTGACTTTTCAAATCGTGATGGATAGTACGCTGAAGCTATATGTGCCAAATGATGTTCTATGAAATGAAATCTAATTTTCTTATTTAAAGTCATTTTTTCAGTAAAAATTTTATGAATATTTTTTTTTTTCAAAAATCTTTTCTTTGAAAAAGAATCTCTAAAAGATAAATTTTTAAGATAGTGAATTCCTTTAGGGATTAAGTTACTCAAAGGCTTTGTATTGAAAGCGATATCAGTAATATCTTTTTCATTTATATTTGCAATTACTAAGCATTCTTTGATAGCCTTAGATGGAAAACCTGCATAATGTTTGATTCTATTAAGTCTTTCTTCTTCAATTGCAGCTACTAATTTTCCATCAATTAATAAACAAGCTGATGAGTCTGCGTGAAAAGTATTAACTCCAAGTATTATTTTAGAATTTGCCATAGCTAAAGTTTATTATTTTAATTTTTTGATACTATTTAAGGAATTATAATTTAAATCAATAAAATTTTTTTTTAAAATATTTATCTTATTTTTCATTTTTTTTTCAACAATAACTTTAATGTGATGAGAGATGCACTCAAGAATAAAAAAACTATAAGGATTTTCTCCAGATATAATGGTATATCTTGATTGTGATTGAAGATTAGACATCTTTTTATTTGTCAAAAAACCACAATTTTTCACATTCGCCAAATTTAATTTATCTCCTACAATATAGATTTTGAATTTAAATTTAATAAATTTTTTTAAAAGATTAAATGGAAAAAGAGACTTTTTATTACCATGTTTTCTATAATAAATTAATAAATCAATTTTTTTTTTTCTTTTAATATTTTTTTTAAAAGAGAAATTTTTTACGACAAAGTTGAATTTGCTATTTACGATAGTTTTCCTAGAAAGATATTTTTTCAGCAAATCAGTAGAAAATATTGGATTTATGTCTCTTAAGTTTAGTGAAAATTCACTAATTTTATAAAAAATTGGAAAGACTAAACTTCGAACAAAATAACTTGCAGTGTTGGATTTAGAGTAGTAAGCACCACCTGTAATAGGACCTAAAATTGTTTTAGGTGGTAAAAAAATAAATATTAAAAAATTCCATAATGGAAGATAATTTAGATAACAAACAGTTTCTTGATTAAGATATTTTCTCCAACAATAAATAATACCCCAAAATGTAGATATATATTTTTGATTGAGTATATTTTTTTGATTGAATTTTATGATAAAATTTTTTTTTTTATTTAAGTTCTTAACAAATAATCTTGCAAGTTTTCCTTCTCCAGAATTTTCTGAGTAGTCGCACGTCCAGATAAATATTTTCTTTTTAGTCAATTTTTATAAATCTTGTATTATGAAAAGCTTTATTAATATATCTTCCCTTTAAATAATAAAAAAAGGTTTCTACTATTCTTTTTGACCTTCTTAAAAAATCATTTCTAAGTCTCCACAAAAATTCGTAATTCTTTAATAAATTTGGAACTTCTTTTTCTTCGCCTGATGCAATAGCTATAGAAGCTCCTATACAAATAATCTTAAAATTTGGGTTTTTTTTAGAAATATAATAGGCAAGCTTTTCTTGCTTTGGAGTAGGTAAAGTAATTAGGGTAAGAGACTTATTTGGTAATTTTATTTTTGTTTTAATAATTTTTTCAATATTTCCAAATGGTAATTTTTGGTTAAAAATTTTTAATTTGAATCTTCTTTCTAAAAATTTTTTGGAATGATTAGACAAATTACCAAGTACGCAGATATTATTGATATTTTTTGGGATCTTTAAATTTTTAATTAAATCTCTTCCTGGCATCTTACTTATATCAATATGTTTTCTTAACCAAATTCCATCAGGCCAATGAAATAAAGTTTTTTCCGTAAAAACTTCTTTATTAGCAAAATAACCCAAAAAGGCCAAGTTCATACCCGAAAGTATAAAATTTTTTTCAAAAGGAATTTTTTTGATATTACTAATAATCTTAAAACTATTTTTTTGATAATAATCTTTTTCATATAAAAATTCAAATAATTGAAAAGACTTGTTAATATTATCTTTGTTATAAATAAATAATTGACTTATTTTTGCTGGAATACGCATTATAATAAAAAGAAAATTAGTTTTTAATTTATTGATTTGAAATGATTTAAGAATTTCAACTGTCGAAACCCAATAACTTTTTAGATTTTTTCCAGAAATACCACCCGATCTCATTCGAACAATAGTGTTATTTATAACTTTAAAATTTAATTTTTTTATAATGAATAATCTTAGAAATAATTCGAAATCTGCAGCAATTTTAAAGTCATTATTATATAAGCCATAATTATTGTACACTTCTTTTTTTATAAATGATGCTGGATGGGGTGGCATTAAACCAAATTTCATTTTCCAACTTTTAAAATTCATAGATGAATAAAATCTTGTTATATTGTAATAATCTGAATTATCAAAATAAGCCACATTTCCTAAAAAAATTTTAGTATTTTTATTTTTTGAAGCAATTTTCATAAATTCCTTAATAGTTGAATTAGATTGAAAAATATCATCTGAATTTAAAATACATATATATTTACCAGTAGATTTTTTAATTGCGTAATTAATAGATTTATAAATCCCAAAATTCTTTTTAATAAAAACCTTCTTTTTTTTGTTGTTATATTTTTTCAAGATTGAAAGTGTTCCATCGTTTGACCCACCATCAACTATAATATGTTCAATATTTTTATAATTTTGAGAATAAACAGAATTAAGTGTATCTCTAATTGTTTCCTTGCTATTTAAGGTTACTGTAATTACTGAAATTTTCATTTTATATAATTATTGCATAATAAAACTTTTACTATAATAGTGATATTGTCTATTTTATGAAATTTAAAAAAGCTTTGATTACAGGAATTACCGGACAAGATGGCTCTTACTTAGCAGAATTTTTGTTAAAAAAAAAATATATAGTTCATGGTATTAAAAGAAAATCCTCTTCCTTTAATACCTCTAGAATTGACCATATTTATGAAAATAAAGCCTACAAAAATAAATTTTATTTACACTATGGTGATCTTTTAGATCCTAATTCACTCACAAACCTAATAAATAAGATTAAACCTGATGAAATATATAATTTGGCAGCACAAAGTCATGTTGGGGTAAGTTTTCAATTACCCAATTATACTTCCCAAGTAAATTCAATAGGTGCATTAAATTTATTACACGCAATATATGATTGTAATCTTGTTAAAAAAACTAAATTTTATCAAGCTTCAACTTCAGAGCTTTATGGAGAAATCCAGGATGTTAGACAATCAGAGAAGACAAAGTTTTATCCTAAAAGTCCATACGCAACCTCAAAACTGTTTGCTTATTGGATTTCAAAAAATTATAGAGAGTCCTATGGAATGTTTGCTTCTAACGGTATACTTTTTAATCACGAATCCCCTAGAAGGGGGGAAACTTTTGTTACAAGGAAAATAACATTAGGACTGAGCAAAATTGTTCATGGTTTAGAAAAATGCTTATATTTAGGTAATCTGTATTCTTTAAGAGATTGGGGGCACGCAAAAGATTACGTTGAAATGTGTTGGAAAGTTTTACAATATAAAAAACCTGATGACTTTGTAATTGCTACAGAAAAACAGTATTCAGTTAAATTCTTTGTAGAACAATGCTTTAAATATCTTAACATTAAAATCAGATGGTCTGGAAAAGGATTGAACGAATATGCAAAAATTGTTGATTTTGATAACAGAAAATATTCTTTTTTAAAGAAAAATATGAAGGTGGTAAGAGTGAGCAAAAAATATTTCCGCCCTAATGAAGTTAATAATTTAATTGGGAATGCAAATAAAGCTAAAAGACTACTAAAATGGAAACCTAAAATTCATATTTATCAATTAATAAAAGAAATGATGAATACTGATCTAGAACTCATTAGAAAATTAAAGTTAAAATAAAAATTGAGCCAAAAAGTTTTAATTGCTGGTCAAGAGGGTATGGTGGGAAGTTCCATTCTTAGATTATTAAAAAAGAAAAAATTTAATATTGTAGATTGTAAAAGAAAAGATTTAGATTTTACTGATCAAATAGCAGTTGATAAATGGTTCAAAAAAAATAAACCCAATATAGTAATTAATGCTGCTGGTAAAGTTGGAGGAATTTTAGATAATAAAAAATTTCAATCAGATTATATATTTATAAACTCAATGATAGGTTTAAATATAACTCATTGTTCAATGAAATATAATGTTAAAAAACTCATCAATTTAGGTTCTGCATGCATATATCCCAAAAAAACAGAACAGCCAATAAAAGAGTCAGCTTTACTTTCGTCATATTTAGAGGAAACAAACGAAGGTTATGCCCTTGCTAAAATAATTTCTTTAAAATATTCCCAACATCTAAAAAAGAAATATAAAAAAGAATTTATTTCATTAATGCCAGCCAATTTGTATGGAAGGGGAGATAATTTTGATCTCCAATCTAGTCATGTGTTGCCAGCTTTAGTTAAGAAATTTACTTTAGCTAAAATTAAAAACATTCCTTATGTAGAAGTATGGGGATCTGGGAAAGTAAAAAGGGAGTTTTTGAATGTAGAGGATTTATCCTCAGCTATTTATTTTTTAATGAGAAAAAAAATAAAAAATGATTTTATTAATATTGGTGGTGGTGAACATTTTTCAATAAAAATGATTGCAAATATGATAAAAAAAATAACTAATTATAAAGGCAAGGTGGTATTTAATAAAAAATATCCTGATGGAGTAAAAAGAAGACAACTAGACTGCAAAATAGTTAAGAGCCTTGGATGGAAACCAAAAATTAGTCTCAAAAGAGGGTTAAAAAGTTATTGCGATTATTATCTCAACGAGATTTATCCTAACGAAAAGTTTTAGTTTTTTTAGAGACATACAACAATACAGAATAAGCTAAAACTGTTATTAAAATAGCGATCAGCTTATAAAATCCTAAATGATTGAGCATTATAGGCATAAAGATTAAAATAAAAATTATAAATAAAGTTTTTTGGAATGAAAATTTATTGCTAAGTATATGATGTAAATGATTTCTATCAGAGCTTAGTGGGTTTTTTTTATTTGCTATTCTAAAAATAAATAACCTTATTAAATCTAAACCAGGTATAATCATATACAAAGTAATTTCATCTGCATAATCGATATAATTAAAGTTATAAAGTTTTATAAATAAATAACCAATGATAAAGGATATCAATAAAGAACCGCTATCTCCTAAAAATGTTTTATTTTTAAAATTTAGATATGAAAAACAAATTAAAGAAATAATCAGTATTTTAATTAGTAATGAATTTGAATAAAAAAAAATGATACAAAAAAAAATTAAAATTGAATAGAGACCAGATTGCAAATTAACACCATCAAACATATTGAAAGCATTTATGAAAACTAAAAAACAAAAAACTGAAAAAAAAATTGCAAATGTGTCTAAACTAAAAACTCTTTCATGAAAAGAAAACTTAATATCATTAATCACAAGATTATCATCCAAAAACAACAATGTTAATATAGTTAAGGTTAAGATTAAAAATTTAAAATTAGCTTTTAAATTCATTCTATCATCAATAAAACCAAGCAAGAAAATGAAGGAAGAAATTAAAATAAAGTAATTAAGTGAATTTTCATTATTAAAGAAAACTTCATTTTCTATTTTTGTACCTAAAAATTCATGAATTAACCAATAAATGATTAAGTTAAAAAAAATTAGTATTCCACCAGCTAATGGAGTTGGTTGCGAATGAAACTTTCTTTTATTATCAGGATGATCGATATTCAAATGAAAAATTTTTATTTTTGAAAAATTCATTAAAAAAAACAGATTTATAAAGATAAAAAAAAGTAAGATAAGATTAGAGTCAATCATTTTAAAAATTTAAATTTAATATTGTTAATTTTTACTTTTTCATTAGAAATAAAACTTAAAGCTAAAACGAATATAATTAAATCAATACTAAAAACAGCATAAGATGTTTCCAAAATACCTCTAAGTGATAAAAAAACTATTATTAAACAATATAAAATTTTACCTAAATTTTTTCTAAAATGATAAATAAAAACTTTTATAGTTTTAATACAAACCATAATTAAAAAAATAACAAAAAATGTAAGGCCAATTACTCCCGAACTTGAATAAGCATATATGAGTCCGTTTGATGCAGTTTGTTTAATTAAGAATCTATCTCCTTGAGCTCCAAAGCCATAAATAATATTTTTTCCAGATATACTTTTTATAATTTCATTCCAATCATCAAAGCGTCCAGAAGAAATATCTTCTTCTGACATAACTCTTAAAACTTTTAATTCATCAGAATTTAAATGTTCAATATAACTTTTAATATTTGGTGCATTTTCATAACTTTTATTAGAGATTTGATACGAATTAATTGTAGATAATAAATAAAATAAAATAAAAGGTATTAAAATATAAGAAGAAAAAAATTTAAAAAAATTTTTAAGTGTAATTTCATTTTTATTAATAAAGATAATCAAATAAGTTAATACTGTCAAAAATAACATAGTTCTACTTTGAAAAAGAAAAATAAAAGTTAAGAAAATTATTTTTAAAAGTAGAATTTTTTTTGTATGTCTTTTAGAATAATTAATCTCAAAAAATTCAATAAATATCAAAATTATAAGTGCTGATCTAGCTAAGCCAGAAGATCTTGGAGAGACTTTGTTTAAAAAAACTTCGGAAGTTAGGAAACCACCATATATGGGTGCCCCATTAAAATATTTAATAAATTGTGGTAAAAATGTCAAAAAAAATACAATATTTAAGATTATGAAAGATAAAATCAAAAAATATTTTTTTTCGCTTTTGGTAAAAAAATTATCTAGCAAAATAATTGTAAAAATAATAGTTAAGGCACTTATTACATATGAAATATTTTTAATTTCATTTTCAGAAGCAAATAAACCATATACCTGAGAAATAAAATAACCGATTAAAAAATAAAAAATTATATATTTTTTAAAACTTATCTTTTTGTTAAAAAATAAAAAAATCAAAACTGAAAAAAAAAAACAAATATAAATAGACAAATGTCTTAAAAAATTAAAAATGTCTTTAACATTAAAATCATTGCTTTCATTAAAAATTAAAAGATCTTTAAAGGAGGTCGAAATGGACATCCAACAAACAAAAAATGAAAGCAATATAAATAATTTAATTATTTTTATGTTATTAGGAACCTCTCGAAACATTATTTTTTTATATTATCTCTTAAATATAGCAAAAATCCTATTGGAAAAAAAATCATTAAACTTATCCAATTATTAAAAAAACTTCCTGAAGGTATAAGTGGCATTATATTTATTATTATAGATAAATTTATAAAAAAATAAGACTTTATTAAATTATTTTTATTTCTGTTTAAAAGAATCTTAATATTAGTGAATAAAACACTCACAAAAAAGAATAAAATCAGAATAAAACCAAAAATACCTATTTCTGACAAAATTTGTACGTATGTATTATGTGGATGGGTCGAACAAACTAACCTGTTTTTTCTTTTATTATTATTATATTGATATTTTTCTACTGTATCACGACAGTGAAAATAAAATGATTTTACTCCAGTCCCAAATAAAAAATTATTTTGAAAAGCTTTTAAGCCAGTAAATGATAAATTTTCATGTTCATAAGAGTAGTATCTAACAAGATCCCTATTTGAAGGACTTCCACTTGGATTTTTTAAAGTAATTAGTCCAGTTTGTTTCAAGGTAAAAAAAATATACTTTTGTGTGAGAGTTTTTTGAAATGTAAAAAGAAAAGCAAAAATGATTATTGCAATACTAATAAAAAATAACTTTTTTTTACTTAATAAAAAATAAAAGAAATAAATAATGAGCAATAAAAGTAAAGCAGTTCTCTCTGTTGCAAGAAAAACTGATATTCCAATAAAAGATAAAATTATTAACTCAATTTTTAGAGATATCTTTTTTTCATTAAAATAGATGACACTCAGAATTAAAGGTAAAAATCTGACTAAATAACTACCTAGTTTTTTTTCTTCATTAAAAAAACCTGACAAGTAAATCATGTCACCTTCTCGATTGGTAACCAACCCATAACCTAAAAGATTGGTACCAAATATATATTGAATTGACGAATCTAATACAACTAAACCAATACTTAACAAAATTACTTTATAAAAAATTTTAAAAAAAAAATTATATTTTTTTAATAAATAAAATATTATTAGGGATAGTAAAAAATACCTAAAATAAAAAAAAGAGGCTAGGAAAGATTCTGACTTATATTTTGTTAAAAATAAACTTATTAAAATTATTAGATAGAAAATAAAAAAAAAAATTATTTCCTTTTTAATTTTTTTAAAAATACCTAAATCCTTTCTTAAAAATATAAATATAAATATTAGACTAGAGACAGATGTTAAAAAATCAGCTGTAAAAATACTTATAGCTAATGATAATGGAATTAATAGAATTGTAGTTATTAAAAACTTATCAGCTAAATTAATTTTATTATTAAAAATTTTTGAAATTTTACTCATGACCATTATCTATCTAAATAACACTTATTTCTTATTAAAATTAAAAAAATTAGTGGTTATTTAGATTATTTTCTATTGTTTTGCCACGCTTTTCTTCTATTAATCATAATTCATGAAAAAAAGAATATTAATATGTGGTGCAGGTGGTTTCATTGGTGGACACTTAGCTTCAAAATTTTCAAAAGATAATAACATTGAACTTGTGTGTGCTGACATCAAGCCGAAAGAATACTGGTTTCAAAATTTTGATAATGCAAAAAATTTTAGTTTAGATTTAAAAGATTATGATAATACTCTCAAAGTTTGTGATGGTATAGATTATATATTTAATTTTGCTTGCAACATGGGTGGAATGGGTTTTATTGAGAATAATAAAGCTGAATGTATGTTATCAGTATTAATTAATGCAAATTTATTAAGAGCAGCAAAAGAAAATAAAAGTGAAAAATATTTCTTCTCATCAAGTGCATGTGTTTATAATGGATCAAAACAAAATCAAACATTTATAGATGGCTTAAAAGAAACAGACGCATATCCAGCTGATCCCGAAGATGGATATGGTTGGGAAAAACTTTTTAGTGAGAGAATGTGTAGACATTTTACAGAAGATTTTGGATTAGAAACACGCGTAGTTAGATATCATAATATATATGGACCTTTAGGAACTTTTGACGGTGGAAGAGAAAAAGCCCCTGCAGCTCTATGTAGGAAAATTATCAATGCAAAAAAGAAAAATGACAATAAGATCGATGTTTGGGGAGATGGAGAGCAAACGAGAAGTTTTTTATACATTGATGATTGTCTTAAAGGAACACTAGATGTTTTTAATAGTGACTCCTCAGAGGTATATAATATTGGAAGTGAAGAGCAAGTTTCAATAAATCAAATGATACAAATCATTGAGGAAATTGCCGACTTTAATGTTAAAAAAAATTATCAATTAGATAAACCTAAAGGAGTTAGAGGTAGATCGAGTGACAATAGCTATATTACAAAAAAAATTGGATGGAAATCAGAACATTCATTAAAACAAGGTTTAACAAAAACTTATAACTGGATTGAGCAACAAATAAATAGTGGATCAAATATAGATAAATTTTGCAGAGGAAGTATTGAAGAATAATTAAAGATTTTAATATGAAAGCATTGTGGCTTGTTTCTTTTAGACC
>MDTB01029302.1_pt1 | contig 65218 bp, 62 predicted proteins | sample 811161 | NCBI WGS metagenome assembly MDTB01 (sample SAMN05326650, study PRJNA326480) | marine metagenome | isolation source: seawater | place: Mediterranean Sea | collected 2009
CTGACAAAATTAGCCCTCGACATAAAAGAATATATGAGAAAGATTTTTTTCTATCTTATTTTCAGTATAAAAAGTTTGAATTAGTTTTAGGATATTATTTTGGACATCAGTCTGCTTCTGATCGAAAACATTATTAAATTAGTCAATAATATAGAAAAAATATTGCAGAAGTCTTCGATATTCTTGTTCCAAAAATAGGTTATAGAAGCTGGACGATTTACGGATAAGCTTGTCTTCCAGCTTGCATTATTGCAGTTTACTTTAATACAATCGGGTCGCATTTTCAAAAATCATCCTGTACGCAGCGAGACTAGTATTCGTTTTATTCTTAACAACAGAAATATCTCTACGTTATATTGGGTTAGCTATATTGAAATAAACAAAAGACTAAATAGCTTCTGCAAGAAATTTTAAAAGCTCTTAAAGCCCATTGTTTGCTATATCGATGGGTGTTTGGTGACAAACAAAACCTGAACTCTCTATTTTATTGAATATCTCTAAGTGAGTGGCCTATTTCCACAGAGCTTTTTACTTAGTTAAAATACAAAAATGGACAAATACCAAGACGGGAAACATATTAATTTTTTGAAGTCGACTATAATTTTGTACATCTTCCATCGCAACGGGTCCGTTTCAACCGTTTGGTTCTCTCATTCCCGAGGACCTGTATGTACAGGTGGGCGCCGGTTAATTGGACCAAGATCCAAACAGAGCCAACTCCCTCGGATTTGCTTAAGGCCACCGGAATGTAACCGTACACGAGAAGAACAGAACCCGCCAAAATAATATCTAAAAGTTTGTTCAACGAAAGACAAGTGACCATTGAGATAGGAAAAATTTGTAAAATAATAAAAATGAAAAATAAAAAAATTCTGTTGATCATTGTTCTTGATATGTTCTAAAGTGATTTATGAGTTTAAACACAGAAAACCAGCCGCGGCACGGTCAGCTATTAGCTAGAGGTGTTGCACGCCACTTGAGTTGCTTGGGATTTGTGAGCTTGAAAGAATTTTCACCCTCTCGCGGACTACGAACAGACGTATACGCTTTAGGCCCAAAGGGAGAAATGTGGATTGTTGAATGTAAATCGTCAAAGTCGGATTTTACCTCTGACAAAAAATGGTATAAATACTTAGAGTGGGGAGATAATTTTTTTTGGGCAGTCGGTCGGGATTTCCCTACTCATGTTCTACCCAAAGATACGGGTCTTATTATTGCTGATGGTTATGACGCTCATATCGTGCGCGTTGCTTCGCAAAAGCCCTTACTACCAGCAAGAAGGAAAAACTTAAGTCTGAAGTTTGCAACAAAAGCCGCACAGCGGCTCCAAAGACTACTCGACCCTAATTTTATTTACCCTTGAGGGCACGAACTGCAATTGCTGCAGTTTTGAGTTCTTCGGCTATCTCATCAGCCTCATCAGGGTCAAAGTCCATAGGAATTTCCATTTTACCAGATGCCACATAAATTCTCACCATACCCTGGTCTGTTGGACCAATTTGCAAATTGCTTTCCACATCCGACTGCTTATTAATCCCCATACGAAAACATCCTAATTTTGTATAAAGTCGTAGTCCGTAATGTAAAAACAGGCAAGTCTCAAAGCTTTAGTTTCTCCGAGCCTAACGATAGGTTTTAACTTGCAATGACAGCCCAGCAAAGTTACACGCTCACGCAGTGCCGCCTTAGCTCAGTAGGTTAGAGCGCTTGATTGTGGATCAAGAGGTCGTAGGTTCGAATCCCACAGGCGGTACCATCCTAAAAATAGTTAAATTCAGAAAGAGGCCGCTGAAGCGCTTATCCGGCTTTAAAAGTAATCCACCAATGCATTGACATGATCCACTATACTCTTCACTCTTCTGTGCAACGAAATATAAAACTTAAAGAGAGATATATGGATAGAAAAATTCCGACTCCTTTGTGGCGTAAAACCGCAGAGGAACGGGATAGTACAAGTGTTGAGTTACCAGATAGGTTAGTGGACTTGGTCGTGGTAGGCGGTGGATATACAGGATTGTCAACCGCTTTACATTCTGCGCAGAAAGGGCTCGCAGTGCATCTGATTGAGTCCAACCACATAGGTTATGGCGGTTCTGGGCGCAATGTAGGTTTGGTCAACGCCGGGACCTGGCTCTCTCCGACGACAGTAAGAGAAAAACTTGGCCCTTCTTACGGAGATAGATTCATTCGTCAATTCAGCGATAGCCCTTCGCTTGTGTTTGATTTAATCGAAAAATATCAAATACAGTGCGAACTCACGAAAACTGGTACGATCCACGCAGCCCATAGCCTTAGAGGACTTAAAGATCTAACTGAACGCTATCAAGAATGGCAGCGGCTAGGAGAACCTGTTGAACTTTTGAGCAGTGATACGACCGCTAAAATGGTTGGAACGGATATATTTTTTGGGGGATTGCATGATCACCGTGCAGGAACAATAAATCCAATGGGCTATTGTAGGGGACTTGCGCGCGCCGCTACCGCCGCTGGCGTAGGCATCACAACTGGTATGCAGGTTACTAAGTTAGACCGGAAAGATGGAAGCTGGACGGTTACAACCTCTGGTGGTCCGCTCCAAACCAAGGCAGTTGTTCTTGGCACAAACGCCTACACAGATAGCCTTTGGCCTGGACTGAAAAAGGTTTTTACCACAATTCACTATGTCCAGTTTGCAACCAAACCGATGGGCGAGCAAGCTTCCCATATTCTGCCAGGACGGCAAGGACTTTGGGATACTGGTAAGATCATGTTCAACATTCGGAAAGACGCTTTTGGCCGCCTATTTGTAGGAACGATGGGTCGCGTTATTGGATCAATTGACAAGGGCCTGACAAAACGTTGGGCACAAAAACGCATTTTTACTGCGTTCCCTGACCTGGGTAATACTTGTTTTGAGGCAGCATGGCACGGAAAGATAGCAATGACACCAAGTCACTTACCATCTATTCATCAACTTGCCCCACATCTTTGGACGGCAATCGGATATAATGGTCGCGGCATCACAACCGGCACCTTGCTTGGAAGCTTTATGGCGGAGCTTTTGACAGGCTCCGATCCTATCAATCTGCCATTTCCCTTAACTGGGCCAAAACCTGCTCCATTGACAGGCCTGCAAACGCGTTTCTATGACATGGCCTTTACCGCGAAACAGCTTTGGAATAGTTTCTAATGCGGGTACGGCTAGGAGTGGATATCGGAGGTACTTTTACAGATGTTGCTTTAGACACCTCCGCGGGGCTTGTGACAACCAAAGTCTTAACAGATATCACAGCACCAGAATCAGCAATTTTTGAAGGAATTAAAAAAGTCTGCAAAACAGCGGGTATAGAACTTGATGAGATTGATCAGATTATTCATGGTACAACGCTGGTCACTAATTCTGTAATCGAACGGCGTGGCGCAAAAACTGCTTTCGTTACCACGGAAGGATTCCGTGATGTCATCGAAATGCGTTCCGAAAATAGATTTGAGCAATATGATCTTAACCTGACGCTGCCGGTCCCTCTAGTTCCCCGAAAGGACAGACTGACCGCCCATGAACGAGTAGCAGCTTCTGGTGATATTCTTTTGGAGCTCGATGATGGAGACGTTGAACGCTTGGTGGAGTTAGTAGCTAAAGGAGGTTACGAATCTGTTGCAATAGGATTTATGCATGCATACGTAAACCCCGCCCATGAACGTAAAATGGCGAAGGCTTTATCAGAAGCCATGCCAGACATTTCCATCTCTTTGTCTTCAGTAGTCTCACCCCAAATGCGAGAATTACCGCGCTTCAACAGCGTTATTGTAAACGCATACGTACAACCTCAGATAGCAGCCTACCTCAAAAGGCTGGTATCAGAGATTAAAGATATAGGCATAAACTCACAAGTATTCATGATGCACTCTGGAGGCGGCATAATCTCTGTTGAAACAGCTATTGAACAACCTGTTAGATTATTGGAGTCAGGTCCTGCTGGAGGAGCAATATATGCAGCCGGTTATGCAGGCACTCATGGAATTGAAAAGGCACTTAGCTTCGACATGGGTGGGACAACTGCCAAAATTTGTATGATCAATCAAGGAGCGCCAAAGTCTGCAAATACTTTTGAGATCGCCCGATCTTACCGTTTTAAAAAAGGGTCTGGAATCACTGTTTCAACACCAGTGGTGGAAATGGTTGAAATTGGCGCAGGCGGTGGGTCCATCGCGTCCGTAGATAAACTTGGGCGCATTCAGGTTGGACCAAAATCAGCGGGCTCCGAACCTGGCCCAGCCTGTTATCAAAATGGTGGTAATTCTGCGACTGTGACAGATGCCAACCTGATAGTCGGTCGACTGGATCCAGATAAATTTGCCGGTGGGGAAATTCCGTTGGACCCTCAGCTTGCCAGCGCCGCAATTGACCGCGATATATCACGATTACTTAACTTGCCAATAATGGATACCGCATTTGGCATAACAGAAATGGTGGACGAAAATATGGCGAACGCCGCGCGCGTTCATACGGTTGAACATGGCGAAGACATTGAACAATTTACGATGATCGCTTTTGGGGGAGGTGCTCCACTTCATGCAAGCAGACTTTGCGAAAAGATCGGTATTAAAAGGATTCTCATCCCGCCAGGGGCAGGGGTTGGGTCTGCAATCGGATTTCTGCGCGCTCCATTCAGCTACGAAGCAACCCGTGGTTTTTACCAAGCCCTCGAGACATTTGATATTAACGCTGTCAATACAATGCTTGAAGATCTCGAAGAAGAGGCAAAATCTTTTGTAACTATGGGCGTAGGTACAGCCGATACTGAAAAACAATTACGTGTTTTTATGCGTTATGTTGGACAAGGCTGGGAAATACCAGTGCTACCTGATGTCATACGATTTGCAGAGGCCGATGTTGTTAACTTATGTAAATGCTTCGAAGAAACATATCGAGCCGTATTTGGCAGAACCATTGATGATCTCGATATGGAAATTACAAATTGGTCTGTTACAATTGCCACAGCTGTTAGTACTTCAAACATGATCCCTAAGTCTGAAAGTCAGCAAATTGCCACTATAGAATCAGATTGTACACTGTTCGATGCAAGGACGAGGCAAGCTTTGAAAACTTCGAAAGTTCGGCGAGCTGACATGATTACAGGAGACTTTGTAGTTGGTCCGGCGATTATAACCGAGGATGAAACCTCAACAGTTGTTTCCACTCAATACCGTGCAATCATGCAATCCAATGGATCGCTATTAATTGAGCATCAAGAGTTAAAATCATGACGCTATCTTCAATAGATTATCAAATCATGTGGAGGCGCCTTATCGCAGTTGTCGAAGAACAGGCAACCACTTTGGTCCGAACAGCTTTTTCAACTTCTGTACGCGAAGCAGGCGACTTATCAGCCGGCCTTTTTGACAGTAAAGCTCGGATGATTGCCCAAGCGGTGACCGGAACACCAGGACACGTCAATGCGATGGCCGAAAGTGTTGGACACTTCGTAAATGAGATTGGCAAAAAGAATATATTTGAGGGGGATGTTTACATCACCAATGATCCCTGGAAAGGAACAGGGCACCTTCATGACATCACCATGGTGACGCCAGTATTTCGTTCTAGAGAGCACATCGGTTTTTTTGCCTGTACGGCACATGTAGTTGATATTGGTGGACGTGGGTTTGGGCCTGATGCAAGTGAAGTTTATGAAGAAGGCCTTTTAATTCCAATCACAAAATTTGCCGAACGCGGTATTATTAATGAATTATTGCTTAAAATGGTACGCGCAAACGTGCGCACGCCAGATCAGACTGTAGGTGATATCTTTTCGCTGGTCGCTTGCAACGACGCGGGTAATTCCCGTCTTCAGACTATGATGACGGAATTTAGACTCAATGATATTGAAGGATTGTCTGATTTCATTGTTGAAGCCAGTCGAGAGGCAACCCACACTGCCATATTAGAATTGGATGACGGGCGCTTTGAAAATTCGATGCAAGTCGATGGATATGAGGCACCCGTTCACATGCAGGTAGCCATTAAAATTGAAGGCCCAAATTTGGCTGCCGACTTTACTGGAACCTCAGGAATGAGCGCATTTGGTGTCAATGTTCCTGAGGTCTATACACGCGCATATGCTTGTTACGCACTCAAGTGCGCGATAGCACCGGATGTTCCCAACAATTTTGGATCACTCTACCCATTTGAAGTCAGCGCGCCCGCTGGCTCCATTCTTGCGGCAAGACGTCCTGCTCCGGTTTCTGTTCGCCATGTGCTCGGACACTTGATACCTGACGTAATTTTTGGCGCCTTAGACTTAGCATTGCCCAATACTATCCCTGCAGAAGGTGCCAGCGCACTATGGAATGTACAAATTTCTGCACGACCCTGTGTGCCAGACTGCAATCTACCAAGCCTAGAATTATTACTTTTCAATTCAGGTGGCACTGGTGCACGACCCACCTCAGACGGACTTTCAGCGACTGCTTTTCCCTCTGGAGTTTCAACTATGAGCATAGAAGCCACGGAAAATGTGGGGCCAATTATCGTATGGCGCAAAGACCTGCGCGAAGGTTCCGGAGGCGCTGGCTCCCAGCGCGGTGGGCTGGGACAGACCATCGAGATCGAACCACTAGAAGGATATGATTTCTATTTCAATGCTATGTTTGATCGAGTTGAAAATCCTGCAAGGGGCCGAAAGGGTGGTAAACCCGGATGGGCCGGTCGGGTTGAGTTAGCAGATGGGACCATGCTACGCAGCAAAGGTAGGCAATTCGTGAGAAATGGATCTCGTTTGAAATTGAGCCTACCTGGTGGTGGTGGATATGGTATTGCAAACAAAAGGGACAAGAAGAATATCGAAGCTGATATACTAGGCGGTTTCATCACTAAACAACAGGCCCGAGACGACTACGGATTTGAAGGATAAATATATGCATGATAAGAAAGTTGCCCTCATTACGGGTGGTGCGCGTGGAATCGGCCTTGCCTCGGCTAAAGCGCTTAAAGAAGATGGCTTTGCTATTATACTTGCAGATATAAATGAGGAAGCTTTGGCCAAAGCTACCGATGAGCTTAATCCCCTATCCGCAATAACCTGTGACATGGGTCAGCCCGATGACGTTAAACAGCTATTTTCTCAGATTAACGAGGAGCATGGTCCACTTAGCGCATTAGTCAACAATGCAGGTATCGCCTTACCGGGCGAATTTTTGACCTATTCTATTGAAGATTTTGAACGCGTTCTTGATGTTAATGTCAAAGGGGTCTTCCTAGCCACCCAATTAGCTGCAAAATCCATGATCGAACATGAGATCGATGGAGCGGTTGTAAATATGTCATCTGTAAATGCGCAAGTCGCCATTCCAGGAATCCCGGCATATTGCGCATCCAAGGGAGGAGTTATGCAACTCACAAAATCTGCAGCTATTGCGCTTTCCAAATATAAGATTAGGGTAAACGCCGTTGGACCGGGTTCTATTGATACTGAAATGTTGGCAGGTGTGAATTCCAATAAAAAGCAGATGGAAATTGCGTTAGCGCGCACCCCGCTAGGGCGAATCGGTGGGGTACATGAAATTGCCAACATAGTAGCCTTTCTATGCTCTTCAAAAGCTAGCTACATAACTGGCGAAACCATCTATGCCGACGGTGGGCGCTTAGGCTTAAACTACGTGGTTTGACATATCATTAACCGCAGATGGAGTTACCACCACATCCTTTTAAAAAGGTTGTACTTCGATATAAAAAAATGAAATAGTAATGCACTTACATGCACCGAAACCAAAAGTATTAAAATTCCTCTTAAAGTCTCATGCACATTTCCTGCGCTTACAGATAACTGGAACCAAGCGAATCCACCAGTAATGGGCAGAAGTAGTAAGACTCCATAGAAGCTCCAATGCACGGCTTTTGAAATGAGATTTATCAAAATTGCATGTTCGTCTGGATGCTCTGGAACTCCCTGCTCCACGCGCACCCAAATTCGCGCTGATACCAAAAGAAAAATAAGTCCACCAAAAGCCAAATGCAAAGAAATAAGCGTACTTTGACTATAGTCCATTCCGCCAACTCTTAAATCGAAGGCCTTAACTATTGGCTCATGGAAGACGTATTGAAAAATTACTAGGATGAAGACAATCCAGTGCATCCATATTTGCAGCTTTGTGTACTTTTCCATTGTCCTCATCTCCTTCATTTCGTCTATCAATTTGACAGTGATTATTTAGAAGCCAAATTTAGATGCGCAGATGCCATAGGCTGCAGTTTCTTGGGACACAGCTAAATTTGGATTAGCCATCCATTTTAAGCGCAGAAATAAAAGCCTCTTGCGGAATGTCCACTTTTCCGAACTGACGCATCTTCTTTTTACCAGCTTTCTGCTTATCAAGTAGCTTGCGTTTCCGAGTTGCATCCCCACCATAACATTTCGCAGTCACATCCTTACGAAGCGCAGCTAGGGTCTCACGCGCTATTACTTTGCCCCCAATTGCGGCTTGGATTGGAATTTTAAACATATGCCGCGGAATAAGATCCTTGAGCTTCTCGCACATAGCACGCCCTCGTATTTCAGCACGCTCACGGTGTACCATCATCGAAAGAGCATCAACAGGTTCGTCATTAACTAAGATCGACATTTTGACTAAAGTATCCTCTCGATATTCAGTCATTTGGTAATCAAAACTGGCATATCCTTTAGTAACAGATTTCAAACGATCGTAAAAATCGAACACCACTTCATTAAGGGGAAGATCATACACCACCATTGCCCGACTACCTGCGTAGGTAAGATCCATCTGGATACCGCGCCGGTCCTGACAAAGTTTCAATACATCCCCGAGATAGTCATCTGGCACAAGTATTGTTGCCTTAATCCGAGGTTCTTCTACATGATCTACTTTACTCAGATCAGGCATATCAGCTGGGTTATGCAACTCGGAGATCTCACCATCGCGCATAAAAACTTGATAAATGACCGATGGAGCTGTTGTAATCAGTTCAATTTTATATTCCCGCTCGATACGATCTCGTACAACTTCTAGGTGCAGTAGTCCAAGGAACCCACAACGAAAGCCAAATCCAAGTGCTGCAGATGTTTCCATCTCAAAACTGAAGGATGCATCGTTAAGGGCAAGCTTTTCAATTGCTTCGCGCAAATCCTCGAATTCTGAACTATCAACGGGGAAAAGGCCACAAAATACCACTGGTTGGCTCGGTTTGAAGCCTTCAAGTGCCGTACCTGTACCCTTCTTTTCATGAGTGATCGTATCCCCTACTCGGGTGTCACGCACCTGTTTTATAGAAGCTGTTATAAAGCCGAGTTCTCCTGGTCCTAATTCTGTTATATTTTCCATTTCAGGGCGAAATACTCCTATTCGATCCACATAATGGACCGAACCATTTGAAATCATTTTTACCCGGTCACCTTTTTTCAACACACCATGCATAACGCGAACTAAAACCACAACGCCGAGATAACTGTCATACCAACTATCAACCAGCATGGCCTGCAAAGGGGCTTCTCGATCACCGTCTGGCGCAGGAAGTTTTGCAACAATAGCTTCTAGCGTCTCTTTTATCCCAATACCCGTCTTCGCACTTACGCGGATCGCGTCACTTGCATCTATGCCGATCACATCTTCGATTTGTTCAGCAACACGATCACAGTCACTCGCGGGAAGATCGATTTTATTGAGTACGGGCACTATCTCGTGATCCGCATCAATAGCCTGATAAACATTGGCTAAGGTTTGCGCCTCAACTCCTTGCGTACTGTCTACCACCAATAATGACCCCTCTACAGCACGCATAGACCGGCTAACCTCATAAGAAAAATCCACATGACCGGGTGTGTCGATAAGGTTTAAAATATAACGATTACCATCGTCAGCATCGTATTCGATGCGAACAGTATTTGCTTTAATCGTAATACCACGTTCACGTTCAATATCCATTGCGTCAAGTAATTGCTCTTTCATATCGCGATCTTCGACTGTACCAGTCGATTGAATCAAACGATCGGCCAACGTAGATTTACCATGATCAATATGAGCTACTATCGAGAAATTCCGAATTTTACTAAGATCTGTCATAAGGCGTGATATGAGTTGAATTTCGTTATTGGTCAAGAGACCAAAGTACTAAGATCTAATGATCTTTGTATTGATGCCCTCTCCAAGTGAAGCGAAGCCAAAGAGAATTTGCACCTTACTGCCTCCCACATTGAAAATGTTTGATAAAAGGCCGAGTTTAATAGTCGGAAAAAGAAGTTGAGAGTAAATATAAATCCACGAAGCTAAGTGAGTGTTCAACTTAAAAATCTGTGTCCGTTTTAGAACTAAGCATTGGTTGTTGCCCTGCGATTTTCAAAAATGGGCATTACAAAAGGCCACTTTTATGCGCTAGGCGACCGATAACTAAGTACCTTAATTTCAAACAATGGTGTTAGATTAAACTCCCATATCACCCAAGCAACTACACATTGTTATTTTTTTGGCCGGCTTTAGTATTTCTCTGACTGTAAATTTATTCTAACATTAAAATTTCTTAGTTTTTTAGGTCACTTTTCAAAATTTGTCAGATTAGGGGAGAGTTATTGCTTATTTACGGTGTCCAAAAAACACCTTTAGCACTTCTTCAAAAGCGCGTGGTCTGTCAGTATGCAACCAATGTCCAGCCCGTGGGATTTTTGCGAAAACTGCTGATGGGAAAAAAGCCTTTATCAGTTCGCGCATGTTTGAGGTAACATAATGGCTTTTACTACCTGAAAGAAACAGGGTGGTTCCCTGAAAAGTAGCGCAAATTTCAGGGAAGCTTAAAATCTTTGGCATCGCCAGTTCTAAGACGTCAAGATTAAGCCGCCACCGTTTACCCTCCACATCTACGGACTGAGCAAAAAAGCTCGCAAGCAGTTCATCCCCAACGCTTCTCAACAATTGCACTCTTACGTCAGAACGGGATTTTATTTGTGATAAGTCCACAGCCTTCATAGCTCTTAAGAATTGTGACTGATCGTGTACGTATCGAACAGGTGCTATATCTGCAATGCACAAACGATCAATAAGGTTTGGATGGGTCAATGCGAGAACCATTGCCGCCTTACCACCCATCGAATGCCCAACGATGTCGCAAGGCCCACCAATAAAATCCACCACTTCAGCTAAGTCTGCAGCCATATCTTCGTAGCTATTAGTTTCAAACCAAGGGCTTGCACCGTGATTACGTTGGTCCACTACAATGACACGTCGACTTTGTGACAATCTTTTTGCTATTAGGCTCCAGTTACGAGCTGATCCATAAAGGCCATGGGAAATTACTAATGCGGGTATATCTTCTGGTCCAAAGTGGTCAACAAAATGTAGCAATTCGGTGCCTCTAGGATGAGAAATACGCCCCAAATGCTGGGAAATTTAATTTAAGAAGCCCGCGTGCTGCAAAGCTCTGCGGACAAGTTCTTTAGTACCATCTGATAATGGCGTTAAAGGTAGACGTACTTCTTCACTACAGAGCCCAATCTCCGACATTGCAAACTTTACTCCAACAAGGCCCGGTTCCGTAAAAATCGCCTGATGCAAGGGCATAAGACGATCCTGAATTCTCAGGGCTTCTGCATAGTCACCTGCCATACAGGCCACTTGGAGCTCGGAACAAAGCGCGGGTGCCACGTTCGCGGTAACTGAAATACAGCCAACACCACCCTGTGCATTGAAGCCATGCGCCGTTGCATCTTCGCCCGAAATTTGCAGAAACGCTTCACCACAGCTGATGCGCTGCTGAGAAACACGCGCTAGATCACCAGTTGCATCTTTTACGCCAATTATACGAGGTAGCTTCGCGAGCTTACCCATTGTTTTTGGCTTCATATCAACCACGGAGCGCGGCGGTATATTATAAATCACGATTGGTAGTTCGCAGGAGTCATGAAGCGTTGCAAAATGCGCATAAAGCCCCTCCTGAGTGGGTTTATTGTAGTAAGGGGTTACAACGAGCGCGGCTTCGGCACCAACTTTTTCTGCATGCCTCATGTGACGCAAAGCCTCCACAGTATTGTTTGAGCCAGCTCCTGCAATGACAGGTACCCTCCCAGCTGCTGCGTTAACAGTTTCGGCAACAATTGCCTCGTGTTCTTCATGTGTAAGTGTTGGGCTCTCGCCAGTCGTGCCCACCGGAACTAAAGCATGCGATCCCTGTTCGATTTGCCAATCTACAAGCTTCCTGAGCGTTACCAAATCTATTTCATCACCTTTGAAAGGTGTTACCAATGCAGTCATTGAACCCTTAAGCATTAAACGTTCCTTTTTCTATTTCAATATAACTTCATAATTGAAGCAAATTGTTGCTGAGCTGCGTAAATTATCTGGCGATCTCATCTTGAGCCTATACACTTCGCCGTAACTATCCGTTTCATGCAAAAAATTACAAGCTATGTTGAACAGAATTTTTGGAATTATTCTTATTATTTCGGTGGCGACCGTGGCCAATAGCGATGAGCGCCCTCTTAAAAAAGCTTTTTCCGCAATGGATTCTGAAAATTGGGAACTAGCGCTAAAAATCGCCAGCCAAGATGGTCGGATAGCGCGCGATCTTATCGAATGGCATATGCATCGCGCACAAGCCGGCACGGCGCAGGGCGCGGTTGCATTTCTTAAAAGAAACCCAGATTGGCCCGGTCTGCCTTATTTCAAAAAGCGATCGGAGGGATCTTTTCTTGATGCTTCAATGAAACTCAGCGCACTTTTTTTCAGTGAAAACCCTCCAAAAACGGCGAAAGGCTCTTTGGCTTATGCACGTACATTAAGAGCTGGTCGGCAGTATAAGACCGCACGAAATGTCATTCGCACAGCTTGGGAAAATTATGAAATGGATGATCAAACACAGAGGATTTTCCTGTCATCTTATATTGTTGAAACCAAAGATTTAAATCTTACACGTTTACGTGAAATGCTCTGGCGGCAAGACCACAGACAGGTCCGCGCTCTCTACCCGCTCCTAAATGATGGAGAATTGGCCCTGGCAAAAGGTTGCCTGGCTCTTCAGTCTGGTGCCGATGGCGTTGACAGCTTGATCGCAAAGATACCAAAGAATTTACGTGAAGAGCCAGTGCTTTCACACGCACGCTTCAAGTGGCGATTGATTGCAAAAAAAAGAAATTCTGCAATCAATCTGATTCAGAAAGTAAGTTCATCACCTGCCACCTTAGGGCGTCCTGAAGCCTGGGGCGATGATCGCCTTAGGATCGCACGCGATCTAATTTTTAATAAGCGATACAAGGTTGCGTACAAACTAGCTTCGCTTCATCATATGACTGATGGCCACATTTATACCGACTTAGAGTGGTTATCTGGCTTCATTGCACTCCGTCACCTCAACAGACCTAAAGCCGCAAAGCTGCATTTTGAAAATGTTCTATTTGCGGTAGATACACCTATTTCGCTGGGACGTGCATTTTACTGGTTGGGTCTGGCATACAGGGCACTGGATATGGAAGATGAAGCCCAAAGTGCTTTTTCAAAAGGCGCTGAGTATCAGACAAGCTTTTACGGTCTTCTAAGTGCCGAAGAAATCTCTGCCGCTTTCCCGTATAACTTTGACCCACTTCCTGAGCTACCCGATTGGCGCATGGCTTCCTTTCGCCAAAGCAGCGTCTTCCAGGCTGCAATTTTACTTTTTGCAGCGGATGAAGATGTGCTCGGAGAACGTTTTATAAATCATCTGGCAGAAACTCTTAACGACCACGAAATTCTTCAGATGACCGACTTTTTGGAGGAATTTCAAAAGTCACATGTGCTTGTAACGCTTGGAAAACGGAAAGCCCGTCAAGGCAAGAGTTTTCCACGTCCGTATTTCGCAACTCATCCTATTATCAATCAAGGCTATGCTGCACCTAATCAATTGAGTCTTGCAATTGCGCGTCGCGAAAGCGAGTTTGATCCAAATTTGACTTCTCCAGTTGGAGCACTTGGTCTAATGCAGGTCATGCCGCGAACGGCTAGAGAGATGGCGGAGAAGATTGGAGTTCAATATGAAAAAAATAGGATGCTCAGCGATTGGAAATATAATGCTTTGCTGGGCACAACATATCTAACTGAACTATCCGAACGTTTTGGCGCCAACCCAATTTTGGTCTCGATCGCATATAACGCCGGTCCAACCCGTGTGGAAAATTGGAGTGCCATACTTGGCGATCCGCGTAATAAAGACCTGGATATAATTAATTGGATAGAGATGATTCCTTTTGCCGAAACACGAAACTATGTAATGCGTACAACCGAGAGTATTCCCATTTATCGTGCTCGTCTTGGGTTGGATCCGCTACCGATTCCGTTTTCTGATTTTTTAAGAGGATCAGGCTTTTAGCCAGCCGTGCCAAAATATAAATAAACAACTGGCTATTGCAACCCCAACACCAAAAGCCACATAAAGTTCCAGGACTTCACCAAAAAACTAAAAGACCAATTAAAGTCACAAAGATCGTGTGAAAATATGTAAAAGATTGTATCACACTTGCTTTAGTCGATTCATAGCTTTTGATCAGGAGCCAATGACCAGAACACCGCTAATCCATAAAACCATAATCCACTAGAAATCTGTTAGAATTATCGCTTCCCAAAACCAAATCTCCACGGCTGCCGAAATTTTGGGCACCATGACTCCAGTCCAGTAAGATGAGGTAATGGGATTATAACTGAGTGATACGATTCTGTCTCTCAGACAAGAGACAGCAAATAGCACGGCCGATATCAAAGTTTCTTAGGCTGCATAGCTATAGACCCCGACACCGGGTAATATTATAATCAACGATCCAACGAAGCTCACAATAAGCTTTCCAGTGCCCCGAGCAAATTATCTCTGCGAGCAAGCGGCCTGATAAAGCCGCGATGATCAAAGGGTAGTAGGCAAAAATTGCATCGCTCTCAATCAACCCAAGGTAGGTCAAACCCAAAATGGTAAACCAAATTCCAATGGCTAAAAATGCACCTCGCAAAATATTCTACTTATAACTGACGAATTTGAAACAATTTTGATTCCTCTCTATGCGCGGTACGCAAGCCAAAGTATATAAGCTGCAAAGAACCATCATCAGATCGTTATCACTATCTGCACTTTTTAGGTATTTGCCAAATGCCATGACACGCCATCTTGCACCGCAAAACAAAATAATATAGATCGTGATCGGTAGACCGTGGTAAACCTTATTTTGCATGGTTAGCATTTTTTTCTGCAATCGTCATATGCCGTTTCCTAGCATATCCCGAGATTCGCTCGACATAGAAACCTGCCTGTTTTAAGTTTTTCCGAACAAAACCTGCCGCCGTATAGGTCGAGGCGGTGCCTCCCACTTTAGTGTGGCGGTAAACCTGCTCCAGAAGTGCAGCTCCCCACAGCTCAGGATTCTTAATCGGCGAAAACCCATCTAGATACCAGCAATCTGCATAAGAACGCCAAACTGGAACGGTTTTTCGTGCATCACCAATAATTAGAGTAAGCGTAACATCAGGCATGACTAAATAACCCTGCTGCAGCAAAAGGTTCCACTTTTTGCCAAGCTCTTCTGCAAAAGGCGTCAGAATCTCAAAATTCGCTAAAGCGCGCATCATGTCTTCCTTTCTTATGGGATAAGCTTCAAAACTTGTGAAATAAAATCGCCCCTTTGTTCCAAACCGACGCCATTCCAATAATGTAGTCAAAAAATTCAAACCTGTTCCAAAACCAAGCTCTGCAATGGTAAACCCTTCACAAAACCGTTCAGGGATTTTGTTGGCATCCAAGAACACATGCTTCGTCTCATCAAAACCGTTTTCAAACGAGAAGTAAGGATCATCAAAACGTCTAGACACAGGTAACCGTCCATCCCTCCACACTAGATCAGGAAAGACTGTCTGCATGCTGATGCCTTGCGGTAATAATAAAACACTCCTATGGCATTTAGTCAAAGAACAGAAGGCATGCAATGATAGATGTGACGGTGAGGGGCGCAGGAATATTCGGTCTTTCAATTGCTTGGGCCTGTATACGGCGTGGAGCAAAAGTTCAGGTGGTAGATCCCCATGGCGTTGGATCATGGTCAAGCGGAGGCATTGTCGGAGCTTTGGCCCCACATGTACCCGAAAAATGGAATGCAAAGAAAGAATTCCAATTTGAAAGCCTTATAACAGCAGAAACATTTTGGCAGGGCGTGGAGGAAGTTGCTAGAGGTTCTTCCGGTTACGCGCGGCTTGGTCGCATTCAACCTATTCCTGATGCAGATAGCCTGGAGCTTGCTCATATTCGTAGCGAAAACGCCAAAATGCTCTGGAAAGGCTTAGCTGAATGGGAGGTAATAAATTCCCGGCCAAATTTTGCTCCCCCCTCTCCGACACGCTACTGGATCAAAGATACGTTGAGCGCGCGCATTAATCCCGGTGCCGCCTGTCACCTGCTTGAGGTGGCGTTACGTAAGCGAGGTGTTCGATTTTTTAAACAGGGTCACAACTTGGGTGCAACGCTATGGGCCACGGGTATTCACGATTTAGTGCGGATTTCAAAAACACTTAATATACCATTCGGAAGTGGTGTTAAAGGACAGGCTGCTTTATTTGATTTTGACAGACGGCAAGCCCCTCAACTCTTCGCCGACTCATTACATTTCATCCCGCATCAAAATGGAACACTTGCCGTTGGCTCCACTTCAGAGAGGGACTATGAAAGCGGTAATAGTACGGACGAAAAGCTTGATTTATTGATTACCCAGGCTCAATCTATACTTCCCGAATTACGTAAAGTAAAAGTTATCAAGAGGTGGGCAAGCGTTCGCCCAAGGGCAATTTCTCGTGCACCTATTCTTGGCCGCCATCCCTTGGATCCCGATGCATTTATCGCCAATGGCGGCTTTAAAATTGGTTTTGGAATGGCACCTAAAATAGCGGAAGTCATGGCAGACCTTATTCTGGGTGGGGGTAATGATATTCCAGTTGATTTTCACCCTGAAAAATCACTTGAATTCCAATCATGATTTCTTTTCAAACATCAAAATTACTTCGCCAAGAGGAAAACCCCATTTGGACATATAAGCTTTGTTAAGAAGTCGATCTTCTGATTGAAGCCACATATAATCCTCAAAACTTACTTGCATCGTACCATCAGGAACGGGGAGATCGATCGTATAAGCCCAATAGAAGGTGTCACCGTCTTCTCGTCCCTCCGCTACACCAATCACACCATCCGCACTGCCAACCCATGTTTGTTCACCAGTTTTGGTTAGCCTCCATATACGCTTCTCTTGGCTAGCATCCGCATACCGAAAATCCTCAACAAGGGTCAACTGTTTGCCATCCCAAGTTCCTTTTACGTCCACGACAAACCTGCGGCTTACATTACCAAGGATGTCCTGAAACTGTCCATAAGCCACAACATCCCCCTCAAAGAACTCTTCAAGATTCAGCTGCAAATTAGATAGTTTTTCGTCTTTCAAAGACGGTTTCAAGCCGCACCCGGCCAGTAGTAGAAGAAAAAAAAGTGGTATTATCCGACTCATAAAAGGCCTCTATTGTAAATGATCATCAAAGTAATTTTGCGCTACTGTTTATAAAGTAAACTAATAATAATACGCATAAACTCACTTAACTGGTTTGAAATTAGTTTCAGTAAATTACATTTTTAAAAAGCCCTATTCGCCTCCGAAGTTTATCTGCTTTCTAGACAACAGTGCTGAAATTAACAAATGTGGAGCGATATTTACCTTTTGACACCTACACCAAAAGCATTAAAGGCCATCCATAAAATTATACACTTGTTTTATCATGGGATCTCCAATGTTAGAAGATAAAGGCCTTCGTGAAAATGAAAGGCTGGTAGGCATGGATCCTAAAGAAAACGATGACGCCCAGCTCTCCTTCATTGGACGACTTAAGTCGAACTGGGCTAAAGGTAACTGCCCCAAAAATCTTACCAAGGCTCGTGATATCGGTCAAAGTAATGCAGTCTTAATTATAGATGCGCCCTATCGCGAAGGATTAACCGGCCTAGATATCGGTATGAAGATATAGATATAGATATAGCTATAACTATTGCTTTGGCTTGATCGAGCGCTGCGGGATATTATTATTCAAGCTCCGAAAGATGCTACTAAGGAGAAAGGTGCTTTCGCACTCAGGAGCTCCGTTCGTCCAAACCCGATTTCAATTCAAGCCGTATGCGTCACAGATATTGATCTAACATCTGGAAGGGTCGAAGTTGATGCAACGCGCTCCTTAGATGGCACACCAATCCTGGACATTAAACCATGGATAAAAAAATAACGTACCGCCAGACTGTTAGCTTTCTTTAACACACGGTAAATAATTACTGTAGAAGCCGACGGGCAATAACTTGTGCCTGAATTTCAGCAGCACCTTCAAATATATTAAGGATCCGCGCATCACAGAGGATTCGGCTAATTTTGTATTCGAGCGCAAAACCGTTACCACCATGAATTTGCAATCCGTTGTCTGCTGCTGACCAGGCCACCCTTGCGCCAAGAAGCTTGGCCATGCCAGCTTCAAGGTCGCATCGGCGATCATTATCTTTCTCATAAGCGCTAAAGTAGGTCAGCTGTCGAGCAACCATGATCTCAACTGCCATCATTGCAATTTTATTTGCTACACGTGGGAACTCGACAAGTGATTTTCCAAATTGCTTCCGATCCCGAGCATACTGCATAGAAACATCTAAAGCCGATTGCGCCACGCCAACGGCACGCGCTGCAGTTTGAATGCGAGCACTTTCAAAAGTTTGCATCAGTTGTTTGAAACCCTTACCCTCTTCGCCGCCAAGAAGATTTTCACCTTTCACTTGGAAGCTATCGAAGCCAAGCTCATATTCCTTCATCCCACGATAACCCAGCACTTCAATTTCTCCGCCAGTTATACCTTCATCTGGGAAAGGTCGTTCGTCTGTACCGGGTGATTTTTCAGCTAGAAACATTGACAAACCTCGGTGGTCTACGGTATCGGGATTAGTACGCGCAAGTAAAGTCATTACGTGTGTCCGAGATGCATGAGTGATCCAAGTTTTATTACCAGTTATGCGATAGTTTGGACCATCTTTAACTGCTCGCGTGCGCAGTGATCCGAGGTCTGATCCAGTGTTAGGCTCCGTAAATACGGCCGTTGGAAGAATCTCTGCACTTGCGAGTTTGGGCAACCAATTAGATTTTTGTTCGTCAGTACCTCCACAAAGTATGAGTTCAGCCGCAATTTCTGAGCGTGTCCCAAGAGAACCTACGCCAATGTAGCCACGTGAAAGTTCTTCTGATACAACCGCCATGGACGCTTTGCTCATACCCAAGCCTTCATATTCCTCAGGAATGGTCAAACCAAAAACGCCAAGTTCCGCAAGCTCTTCGATTATTTCCATCGGAATCAGCTCATCTTTCAAATGCCATTCGTGGGCAACAGGTTCGATACGCTCAATACTGTATCGACGAAATTGTTCGCGGATCATTTCCAGCTCCTCATCAAGACCAGAGAAGCCCACAATAACTTCAGCATCGTTTTCCTGTATCAGCTCAACCAGACGCATACGAGAGGCCTGCGTATTTCCATTGGTCATCAAGTCGCTGAGAGCCGGATCCATAAAGAGATGCATTTCGTCTTGCGTTAAGCCAATATCGCTTAGGCGCAGAATTTCTGTCTGACTCATCGGAAGGCCACCATAAAGCTGCGAAAGATATTCGCCAAAAGCTATTTGAAGGATAAGTTGTTCAGTTTCGCCGAACCGACCTTCTACCTCGATCTTTTCTGCCCATTGTTGCATTTGCTTGAGCGCTTCCACATAAGTGGCTAGCCAGCCTAAACCGTGTGCTGCAGTTTGATTTTCATCTATCAGTTCCGAAGATACTCGGCCTTCGCGAGAAACTAAAGTATAAACCGTTGACAATGCAGAATCGAGTACCTCGTTAGCCAGCTCCACACTGCGAGCAGTCTTAGCTAGTAAATCTTCGATAAGAAACGATCGCTCCAGAAAATGACTTTGTCCATCATGGGCCATGCTTTTAATCCTTTTTTTAACAGCCCCGTCATAATCACATTGCAACTGCAGCGCAACAAAAATGCCGATGCACCATACAAATTGTTTTTAAATTTCGTATTGCTTTTCTAGTGCAACGAACTAAGGGGTGTGCTACGAGCGCTTTTATGGAGCCTTCGATAGTTAACTTGGACACAAATGTGCTTGTCCTGTCATTAGTTTCCGGAATTGTCGCAGGTATTGTTAAAGGTGTAGTCGGCTTCGCAATGCCAATGATTCTGATGTCCTCTTTGGCAATGCTGTTTCCCATTCATACTGCGCTAGCAGCACTTATACTACCAACGGTAATTACTAACTATCAGCAAGCCCACGAACAAGGCTTTTCCAACTCCGTTAACTCTTTAATGAAACACAAGCTTTTCCTTTCCGTGATGGCACTATTCATTTTAGCTAGCGCTAAGTTCACACCATATATACCGCAACAGTCTTTGATGGGGATCCTTGGGATCCTGGTGTTGTCTTTTTCTCTGTTTCACATCTCTGGCGTCCGGTTTGGAATAAGTCATGATAGCACTCGATCAAAGATTGCATTTGCCACACTTGCAGGCTTTGCAGGAGGCACCTGCGGTGCGTTTGGGCCACCAACCGTTGCATATCTTACAGCACTAAAAACAGAAAAAAATGAGCAGATGCAGGTTCAGGCCATTATTTATGGATTTGGGGCCATTCTTATGTTTATTGGGCATATTTTGTCTGGCATATTTAATCTAAGCACCGCGCCACTCTCTGCTCTGTTGATCTTGCCATGCATCTTTGGGTTCTGGATAGGTGCGAAAGTAAGACATGGGCTAAATCAAGACTTATTCCGCATTGCAACTCTAATAGTTCTTCTTTTTGTAGGTGCTAATCTAATACGCTGGGCTTGGCTAGCGTGAGTTCGCAGCATTAATGAAGTGTGGAAAGGTTGTGACGTTATACAAACATGGTCAATTGATGCCAAATACGAATCCGCGGGCAAATGCGAACGATTCATTTATGGAAGGCCGCCTTCGATATTCTAAACCTTATGTTGGCAACAATCCGTCAACTGCTGATCAAGGAAAATCTCATTTCAGCAGATAGTTACATACTTTGCATGCCATTTTTTGATATTTTTAAAATATCCAGTTCTGATTTTTAAATCGTAGAATAGAATAATGCAGCTATATTCCAAACTGGGTAAACTTTACTAAATCTACGTTGGTTTTTTTGCTTCCAACTTAAACAAAAGTTACTACGAAAGCTGGAAAAAACAGAGGGATCAAAACTGATCATTTATAAATCTACAACCCGAGTCCGTAAAAAAAGACTATCGAGGAAACAGAGAATGTGCATTGGCTCTTTCCTTTATGATTGAATGCAAGTAAGACTATGATGTTTCCCGACACTGGAGAGCGGCCTTTACAGGCTTCCTGAGTTTCAGGCAGTGGGAAAAATATGGCAAGGAGAGACTTACATGGCAAAACCTTTAATGGCGCGTGCAACTGCAGTTTGGCTTGTAGACAACACCACAATGACATTTAAGCAGATCGCCGATTTTGTTGGCATGCATGAGCTGGAAGTCCAAGGTATTGCTGACGGTGACGTTGCAACCGGCGTGAAAGGTTTTGACCCTATTGCCAATAATCAATTGGACCCAAAAGAAATTAATTCTGCGGAAGCTGATCCACTTCACAAGTTAAAACTCAAATTTAACGCTGCAGCGGTGGGTGAGGAAAAACGCCGTGGCCCACGTTATACCCCGCTTTCAAAGCGTCAAGACCGTCCTGCCGCAATTTATTGGCTTGTTAAATTCCATCCTGAATTGAGCGATAGCCAAATTGGAAAGTTGGTTGGCACAACAAAACCAACCATTCAAACCATACGTGACAGGACCCACTGGAATATCTCCAACATTCAGCCAATTGATCCAGTTGCTCTCGGTCTTTGTAAACAGAGCGAATTAGACCAGGTCGTTCAAAAAGCGGCTCAGAAAAAAGCTTCTGAGGGGATTGTTATGAATGATGACGAACGTCGGAAGCTTGTTGGAACGGAACAGTCACTAGATATGCCTGTCGAGCCCAAGATACCAACGGCAATTGAAGGTCTTCAAGCATTTAGCCTGCGCAATGATCCTGATCCCAAAAAGCAAGAAGATGACGAGTTTTTGGACGCCGATAGTTTTTTTAATTTGCCAGGCGAAGATAACAAGGCAGACGCCTCGGAAAAATAAATTTTCTCGTTCATAAAGACTTTCGCGCTTTTAAAGCGGCCGAGATGGTTCCGTCATCAAGATAGTCAAGCTCGCCACCCATCGGCACTCCCTTAGCAAGAGATGTTACCTTTACGGTATCTCCAAGCTGATCTGAGATGTAATGAGCCGTTGTCTGACCATCGACTGTGGCATTAAGAGCTAAGATTACTTCGCTGATTTTTTCACCCTTTACCCTGCTCAGCAGTTTAGGAATTCGCAACTCACTAGGCCCAATGTCATCCAATGCGGAAAGTGTTCCCCCAAGTACATGGTAGCGTCCTTTAAAAACCATTGCCCGTTCCATCGCCCAAAGATCCGCAACGTCTTCAACAATGCAAAGCTCGCTATTGGCCCGTTTTAAACTCTGACAAATGTCGCAAACATCTTCCGTACCTATATTCCCGCAATTCAGGCATTCACGAGCGTTCAAAGCAACCTGTCTAATTTTATCCGCCAATGGAATAAGGTGAAGAGACCTTTTACGTATTAAATGCAAGACGGCACGACGAGCGGAACGCGGACCAAGCCCAGGCAGTTTTGCCATTAGCTCAATTAACGCGTCAATATCTTTTGTACTACTCATCTACAGCTACCTTTTAAAGCAATAATATCGACTTAAAATGGAAGCTTCATTCCCGGCGGCAAGCCCAGTCCTTCAGTCAGCTTTGCTGTCTCTTCCTGCGAGCGTTGACTGGCTTTCTGTTGAGCATCTTTAACAGCAGCTAGAATAAGATCTTCCACTACTTCTTTATCGTCACCGTTGAATATAGAAGGATCTATATCAAGCGCCGTCAATTCACCTTTTGCCGTTGCAGTTGCTTTAACCAAACCGGCTCCAGCTTCGCCGGTAACCAAAATAGAATTCAATTCTTCCTGCATCTGGGACATTTTACCCTGCATTTCCTGGGCAGTTTTTATCATTTTCCCCATATCACCCAGATTTCCTAAGCCTTTAAACATTCAAAACCTCCATACCCTCTCAAAATGTTCCTAAGACTTGATCCTTGTAATGACAAGAAGTACGGCTGACAAAAAATCAATCAGTACCAATTAAACAAACCCGGTTCGGTAGAAAGTTGTCTTGTCTAATAATGTAGGTTTTAAGGGTCACATCAATTATTGCGCAAGAGTTTTTACTACTGACGCTTAGAATACTGGTAAGAGAATATTTCGAAAAAGGAAAAATTTTTCATACGAGATCCGCTGGTTAATTGTTAATTTCATTGCTATGGGCTATGTATATAAAAAGGAAGATGGTTTTTAAATTAAACTCTTTTAATACGTTAAATTTGGTTTTTCTTCTAAACAATTCTCATTAAAAAATGAAAGCCTAAAATCATCTTTTTCAGACAATAATAAAGGGCAAAGGTGAGTTAAAACACTTCTATGTTGCACATAAATTAAATAGAAAAGAACAAATAGGCTAGACCATAAGGGATCAACGGTATGCTTGAAGGTATCGATTCAAATTTGGCATTACAAGCAGCGACTGTTACCCTAGGGACATTGATCGCTGCACAGGCCCTCAAAACACCCGACAAGGTAGCTTTAAAAGATTCCAAGCGTTCTTTTACTTATCAAGAATTCGAAAAACGCACATCGCAGCTTGCCAATTATCTGATTAAACAGGGAGTAGTTCGTGGCGATCGCGTAGCAATCTTGGCTGAAAATTCTTTGGAATATGTAGAACTTCTGGTAGCAGGTTCTAAGGTCGGAGCAATAATCGCCTGCCAAAATTGGCGACTATCGCGGTCTGAACTTACGCATTGCGTTTCGCTGGTAGAGCCCAAAATTACATTCACCTCTAAACGGCACGCTAAAACGGCAACAGCTTTAAATTTACCAACACAAGTCTCTGTTTTAAATAAAGCACTAGCATTAGAAATCGGGGGATGTAGCGATATAGCCCCACTCGATACATGCGAACCGGAGGATGGCGTTGTCATTTTATACACAAGCGGTACAACTGGGTTGCCAAAAGGCGCACTAATAAGTCACCGTGCCGAAATTGCTCGAGCACAAATTCAAATGCTAGATCTACCAGCTTCACCAGAAGACGTGTTCGTCGCCTGGGCCCCGCTTTTTCATATGGTCTCTACTGATACTGTATTTAAGACATTTATGATCGGTGGTACGGTAATGATTACTGACGGATTTGACGCGCAGGAATTAGCTCAAATCATTGCAACAGAAAAACTTGGGCGCTTGACACTTATGCCAGGAATGATTGCCCCTATTATAGATGCGGTTCGCAGTAATGGTTCCAAGGTCAAGGGCATCAAATGGATCGGCGCCATGGCTGACTTGGTCCCACTTGAACAGATTGCGGACGTTACCGCGCTTTTAAATGCACCCTATTTGAACACCTTTGGAGCCACAGAAACAGGCCTTGCACCAGCTACAGCCGGAGTAATAGAAATTGGTGAAATAGCAAAAACGCTTGATAAAACCCAAAGCTCACTTTGTCAGATTAAACTCGTTGATCCAGAAGACAACGAGGTGCGGGAGGGACAGCCCGGTGAATTGGCGATCCGCAGCCCCGCTTTGTTCACTGGCTATTGGAAAGACCCAGAGACAAATAAAAAAGATTTCAAGGGTGGCTGGTTCCATATGGGTGATGTGTTTCGACGTAATTCAGATGGCACACTCACCTTCGTGGATAGGCGCAAATACTTGATTAAATCCGGTGGAGAAAACATCTATCCAGCTGAAATAGAGAGAATTATTTTAACTGACGCTCGTGTCATCGATGCTGCGGTCGTTCGCAAAATGGACCCACACTGGGGTGAGATACCTGTTGCCTTTGTCGCACGCAAAGATGATAGTTTGAATCAAGATGCAGTACTGAATATTTTGATAGGCAAATTAGCTCGATACAAACATCCAAAAGAAATTCGCTTTCTGGCCGAAAACGAGTTGCCCCGAAGCACAACCGGAAAAATCATGCGTCATATCTTAGAGGAACGATTGAAGTGAATTCTTTTGGACCCTCTACCTATCTAGATACGCCGGCGTTGACCTTTAATGAGTTGCGGTTCAGAGTGATGCTTTTTAAGACACTTTACGAAGCATGAGCAGAAAACTTAAAGCTCGCGATATTTCAGGTTGGCTTATTATCGACAAGCCTAAGGGACTTACTTCAGCTTCTGTGGTGAATAAAGTCAAGTGGGCGCTGGATGCCAAAAAAGCTGGTCATGCAGGCACGCTAGACCCTAATGCTACAGGAGTGCTTGCCATTGCACTTGGCGAAGCGACAAAGACCGTCCCTTATGTGACAAATTCGTTGAAATGCTACGAATTCACAGTGCGTCTCGGAGTGGCTACAAGCACAGATGATGATGAAGGCCAAGTTATTTCTGAAAGTTCAATACGCCCAACTAATGAACAGATACAAGAGGCTTTAGGTCGGTTTATTGGTGATATTGAACAATATCCACCTAAATTCTCAGCTGTAAAAATTAATGGTGAACGTGCGTACGCACTCGCACGCCAAGGCAAGGTTTTTGCCCTTTCCTCACGACCCCTCTATGTTAAAAACCTCCTTATGCTCAAAAGGCCGGATAGGGATCATGTAGAATTAGAAATAATCTGTGGAAAGGGCGGATATGTTCGCTCGATTGCACGCGATATTGGCAAAACACTTCGTTGTTATGGCCACGTGCAGCGACTTCGGAGAACCTGGTCTGGCCCTTTTGATAACGCGCACTGCATCGATTTTGAACTAATTGATCAACTAGCAAAAACGTCCAAGCTACAACACTACATATATCCGCTTGAGAAAGGGCTAGCAGGCCTACCTAAACTGGAATGTCCTTCGGAAAGCGTTCAAAAATTACGTAATGGCAACCCTGCATCAGTGGTTGCTGGCGATGCAGATTATGGTGATACCTGCTGGGCTTCTTACCAAGACGAGCCAATCGCTATAGGAGAATATCGTTCTGGATATTTGCACCCAATCCGGGTATTTCTGCCAACAACTCACAAAAAAATTCAAAAAACACAAATCCTCAACCTTCGCACACATCCTAAGTATATAAAATAAAGAAGATTGAGAAATTAGCGATCTTGGCGAAGCGTTATGTAGAGCGAATTTTTGTTTTTATTCAAATAGAGTCAAAGAGATTGTCTCTGATCCAGTCAAGTGTTTTATTAAGATCTATGAATACACCAGAATAGAAGCCTTGAAGATATTATTTTACTAAAACACTCTTTGCACTGAAGGCACCTTTTCCTTAAAACCATGTCAACTGACGAACTCTCGATCAAAATGTTCTTTTAACTTAATAAAATCTGCCACCACACTTGCAGAAAAAATCTGTATTATAAAAAAGCAAAGCAAGTTTTTTACAAGTTTTGTACAGGCATTAAGAATAAATAGTTTTTATCGAAAACTAGCTATGAGAAGATTTTATAGGCATACACGCTATATTTTTGAAAATGACCCAATTGGGTCAAGTTAGGGCGTTGCGCCAGAACATCTGTAAATAGTATGATTTAATTTTGGCCACAAATCTCTTGCGTAAAAAAGCCTTTTCTGACCAAAACATCTTTATGATCGAAAAGAGCAATCAAAATGAAGATCTACGGTCGAGGGCACTTTATTCCAAATGCCTATTTTACCGCTATAGTCTGACACGCGTCTGGAACGATGTTGGAAAAAAAATGCACTTCGTGATGCTGAACCCCTCTACCGCGACTGAAATGCAAAACGACCCAACAGTCGAGCGTTGTCAAAGACGCGCAAATGCGCTTGGTTTCGGAGCCTTTTGTGTTACTAATATCTTTGCCTGGCGTGAAACAGAACCTAAAAAAATGTGCATAGTAAATGATCCAATTGGTCCCGATAACGATGCGACAATAATAAAAGGCTGCTTGTGGGCTGATGTAACAATTGCTGCATGGGGAAACCACGGCTCGCATCTAAAACGTGGTGAAAAGGTCAAACTTTTACTTGCATCGATCGGCAAACCCATTTTTCATTTGGGTCTTAGTAAAGCAGGACAACCAAAGCATCCGCTTTATATCAGCTACAGTCAACAACCTGAGCGGTGGAATATTTAAATGGTTGACGAACAGAAAGAAATAAAGCGGCTTTCCAAAGCAATCGAAATGCTAAATAGTCATAATCTTTTGCGGGTTTATAATTCCAAATGGCGTCTTCTCTGGTACAATTTCATTCGTGGACTTGCCTTTGGCCTCGGGACTGTCATCGGTGCAACAATCCTAGTCTATATTTTGCTGCAATTTTTAGCAAAAATCGAATTTGTGCCAATCCTTGGCGATTGGGCCTTAAAAATCATTTCTGAGATAGAGAGAGGCCGTTAATCACATCACTGAAATTTGGAAAATATCAATAAATAGCTTATACTTATTTCACTCCATTCAACTCCAGGTAAAATGAGCTCCTTCTAGCTCTCCTTTATGGATGATAGGAAGCGCCGTTTTATTTTCTGCGTGCCGTGCGCTTAACCTGTTGGCGTAGCTGAATTCGAAAAGGACCAACTGCCAATGACGGCTTCGCTTAAATCAAGAAGTGAAAAATTAAGACTTATTATTTTACTTTCCTTTAACTCTGAATCGTCCTATACGAAATGCTCAAGTTTAAATAATTGGTACTTTCTCCAAAGGGTTTTGCTGGACGACATCCCGGCTTAAACCATAACCTCTGATTTAAAAGGAGACCCCGATGTCGATTACTGCAGAAGAAAAAGCAAAAGTGATTGCAGAATTCGCCACAAAAGCAGGCGATACAGGTTCACCCGAAGTACAGGTAGCAATACTGACTTCCCGCATCGCAACGCTAACCGAGCACTTTAAAACACACAAAAAAGATAACCACTCCCGGCGAGGCCTTTTGAAATTGGTGGCACAGCGCCGTAAATTGCTGGATTATGTCAAAGGTGTTGAAGAAAGCCGTTATCAAGAATTGATTAAGAGACTGGGAATTCGCCGATAAACGCTTTGAATTCCACTCTCAGTACCAAATTGAAATTACTTAGAATTTATCTATAAGTTTCTTTAAATAGGTTCTTTCATCAACAGGGCGGTCCAATTCACTTGTTTTACGGCGAATTTCTTCGAATAACTCTTGTGCGCGTTTCGCCATACCCTGAACTGGAAGATCATTTTTCTGGTCAATTTGCTTAGAACCGATACCACCCAAGCGTCCTAGCGGATCACTTTGATCTCTCGGACTTATAGGTCGATTAGACGTCCCTTGTTCGGCACCACGCCCTTCATTGTCAGCAATTGACTCGGACAAGCTTCGAACAACATCTCTTAAATTATCCATTGCTTCGGCTTGGTCATCCAGCGCACCTGAAAAGTCTCCCTCCTCCAAGGATTTTTCAGCTCGGCGCATCGCTTCTTCAGTTTCTTTTAGCGATTTTTTTGCAAGCGGGCCTACTCCGTACTCAAAGCCTGGCAAAGCTTTGCGCTGCGATTCTAACCGTTCTCTAAGAGAGCCCTGGCGGTTCGCCATTCCGTTTCTTTCAATAAGCTCTGTCCCATCTCCACCTTGGCGATTTCCCTGTCCATTTTGCTGGCTTTCGAATAATTCTTGAAGCCGCCTAAATGCTTCATCTGAGAGCCCTTGTTGTTCGCGCAGTGTGTCAACCAAGCCTTCAGTCGCTGCTTGATCCTGCGATCCTTCTCCCCCCCCCACTTCAGCAATCTGCATATTTTCCATAATTGCTTGAAGTTCTTGCAAGGCTTTCTGCGCTTCCGCGACACGACCTTCCTCTATCAGATTTTGAATTCGCTCCATCATGTCCTGTATGTCATTTTGCGAAAGTGTCATAGTTTCGCCTTCTGGCACTCCCTGACGACTTTTATCAACATCGCGCGCAGTATTGCTTGAAAGCTGACGCAGATAATCTAGATTCGCTCGACTTAATTCACGCATCAATTCAGCAATATCTTCCTTGGAAGCTCCATTTTTCATCGCTTGGGCTAATCGCTCCTGCGCCCGGCGCATTCTTTCAAGCGCGCTCTCAACGTCAAACTCCTCGACTGATAGTGCTAAAACCCAAAGAGCTTCAGCCAACTCATCGCGATGATAGTCTAAAAGACTATTATGCAACGCAGCCTCAAGACGTGCGATAATAAAACGTAATCGCAAATAATCCGTTTCTTTGCGAAAAATATCTTTATCTCCGTTTATGATAGCCCGCAAAACTTTTGCGACCCTCGGAGCATTAAAATCTGACCAAAGCAAATCACGTCGCTGTTCAACCAATGCTGCGGCCAGGGAATCAAAAAACTTTCGGCCGGGAAGACTTGTTACAACAGGCACAGACTTTCCCATTTGGCCAACAGCATCTTTCGCCATTAGCGTTATCTTGACAGGAAGGTTCGCCCAAACAGATTTGGAAAAATCTTTGACTACTTTGCCGGTAAATTCCAGGCGCGGGCCGTTAAATGGTAAAGGTAGGTCACTTAGTATCGGACTATTTTCCCTCGGAGAAGCGGTAAGCCCGTATTTACGCTCAAGATTCGCGATATCTAGATCAACCTGCACTAGTCCCGAAACCACACCAAAATCGTCACTGGCTTTGAACGAAAATGTGCTTTCGCCATAATGATCGGTTTCAAATTTACCGTCCCATGATACCAACGGCGGATCATCTGGGCTTAAAGCAATATCAAACTTCGCTGAGGTAGGTCCTTTAATATCGATCCTGCCTGCTTGAACTACTTGAAAAATCTGTTTTGGTTTTTCTTTTAACGCAGGTTGGGAATTTCGATCAGAGAGTGTCTCTCTAAGAGTATAACTACCACTTTCTCCATAAAGATGCACTTCCACCGTACTACCTTTCAAAACGGCCAGCTTAGGATAATCTAGGATATCATTAAGATAAAGCGTTGGCAGAGCGGAGTATCTGGGAGGCATTATCCAACCCTCCCACTGTGGAATATTGACCATTAAATCTTTTTTTGTACTCTTTTGATTGGAAAGATTATTTAAATTCGAAATTGATCCAAAAATTAGTCCTAGGCTAAAGATAAGAAGTGCGAAGTAACGGAGGCCAAACGGATCCTGAGCAGATAAAGTGACATCAGGTGTCACAGCACTCATTTTTTTTAACTCGCTTGTTAACCAGCTACGGTGATGCTCCCACATCTCTTTCGAAGCTGGATCATCTGCGCCAAGCGCTTGTAAATCAATCACCCCCTGAAGTGGGCGCGCTGCCATCGATTTGTCAAGCCTGGCCAAAGCCTCTTCAAGCATAGGAAGTCGGAATTTCCAAACTCCCCATGTAAACAAGATAACAATCAAAGACCCAAGTCCGGCCAAGGCAACCCAAAATGCACCTATGTTCAATCTACTTTGAACACCCAAAAGCCCCAAAGCCAAGACTGTAATAGTTAAGGTAAAAAAAGGCCAAAAAGACCTTAAAACACGCTCAGCAATTAAGCCCAGCTGGGTTAACACGAGCGGCCACCATATTTGTCGCAAAACACTTCGGAAATTAGATACTTGCTTGGTCAATGTTATTAGCACTCACAAAATTATAACCATGGAGGCAGTTTATCTCGATTAATCAATTCCTCAAGAGTGGGTCTTGGGCGAATAATTGCAAATTGATCATCTTTTACCAACACTTCTGGAATTAGTGGGCGTGAATTATATTCACTAGCCATTACCGCCCCATACGCGCCGGCAGACCTAAAGGCTACGAGATCACCATCTTTTAAAGATGTAAGAGTGCATTCGCGTGCGAATGTATCACCAGTCTCGCAAACTGGTCCCACGACATCAAAGATAACACTATCAGCGCAGTCATTTGGTTCCTTAACAGGAATGATTTCGTGATGCGCATCATACATGGCGGGGCGGACCAAGTCGTTCATAGCGGCGTCAAGGATTAGAAATTTACGCTCCTCTCCTTGCTTTATGTAAATTACAGAAGAAACTAGTAAGCCAGCATTTCCCGCAATTAATCGACCGGGTTCAATTTCCAATTCACAGCCAAGATGACCAACCTCACGCCCGATCATCTCTCCATAGTCCTTGGGCAAAGGAAGAGGCCCATTGCTACGAGAGTAAGGAATTCCGAGACCGCCACCAAGATCAAGACGTCTTATATCATGCCCATCGGCTCTTAATATTTTAGTCAGTTCTGCAACTTTTTTATACGCAAGTGCAAAGGGTTCCAAGTCAGTGACTTGGCTTCCGATATGAACATCGATCCCAATCACATCAAGTCCTTTTAGTTTACCTGCCATTGCGTAAACATCGCGCGCCTTTGATATAGGAATGCCAAATTTATTTTCCGATTTACCTGTTGCAATTTTCGAATGAGTTTTTGCGTCAACGTCTGGATTTACCCTTATTGCGACAGGGACTTTTTCGCTATTTGCTTGCGCGATCTCATCCAAAATCAACATTTCAGCTTCACTTTCAATGTTAACCTGGCGTACACCTCCGCGAACAATCATTTCCATTTCAGCACGTGTTTTACCAACACCCGAAAAAATAATACGATCTGTTGGAACACCAGCACTTATGGCTCGCTGGTACTCTCCACCTGAAACAACATCCATACCAGCACCAAGCGCCGCAAGCGTTTTGATGATAGCCTGATTGGAAGCGGCTTTCATAGCGTAGCACACCAGATGGTCAAACTCCTTAAGTGCATCATCAAAGAGATAAAAATGTCTCTCTAAAGTCGCTGTAGAGTAAACATAAAATGGTGTCCCAACTTGCGCCACTATTCCCGGTATAGGAACTTTTTCTGCATGCAAAATGCCATCATGATAAATAAAATGGTCCATCCACTCCTCTGCATTTGTTCAATGCTATGTGAACTAGCGCAGACCATACGCAAAAGAAAGCCTTGAGAACATATTACAATGATAGCGACTGGCGAATGCGATCAATGGCCCTTAGTATGTTTTCATTTGAATTCGCATATGAAAACCTTACAAACCCTTCACCATTCGAACCAAAACTTGTTCCGGAGATCGTAGCCACGCCTGCCTTCTCTAAAAAAAGATCTTGTGCGGCCTTTGAACTCAAGCCTGTTTCCGAAATATTTGCAAATGCATAGAACGCTCCCGCTGCATTACGGCAACTTACATATGGAAGATCGTTTAGAGCTTCAACCATTACTTTGCGCCTTTGATCAAATGACTCAATCATCTGTAGCACTTCATCTTTGGGTCCATTTAAAGCCGCCAATGCCGCAAATTGTGCTGAAGCGTTAACGCAAGAGTGATCATTCACACAAAGCCTTGTAACGGATTCGACCATGCTTTCCGGCCAAACGGCATAACCAATGCGCCAACCTGTCATTGCGAAAGTCTTCGACCAGCCGTCAAGCATTATAACCCTGTTGCGTAATTTAGGATAACTCAATAGGCTTTTGTGACGCCGACCATCATAAAGCATATGGCTATAAATTTCATCAGAGAGAATTGCCACATGCGGGTGTTTTTCCAAGCCTGTGGCAAGAGCATCAAGTTCCGCTTCTTCTATGACACCGCCAGTTGGGTTACTTGGGCTGTTGACAATAATAAGTCGCGTCTTCGAATTTATTTTGGCCAAAGCCTCTTTTGCAGACAACGAAAAACCTGCTTCTTCGTTCAAAGAAATGGCGATAGGGGTTGCTCCCGAATACCGGATTACAGACTCATAAATCGGAAAACCGGGATTAGGATACAATATTTCAGCACCTGGCTCCCCAAACATCATTACAGCAAAAAACATGCTTGGCTTCCCACCTGGAACCACAATTACATGATTAGGGTCTACTGAAACATTATAGCGCTTTTCTAAATATTCTGCCACCGCCTCGCGTAACTGAGGCAAACCATTTGCAGGCGTGTAGCCATGGTGTCCATCTTCTAGCGCTTTGATCCCTGCTTCAACAATATGGGCAGGTGTTTTGAAGTCTGGCTGGCCAATGCCAAGGTTAATAATGTTCCGCCCCGCTGCCATCAGCGCTTGCGCACGAGCCAGCACAACAAAAGCTGACTCGGTTCCTAGTCGTTCTATGGCAGTCGCAAATCGCAACTCACCCATATTTTGTTCCTTTTTAAGGCTTCACTTGAGCTCAATCACTGGCGGGACAGGCGGGCCATCAACGCCACAAGAGATAAAAACAAAAATATAGCTGCAAGCTAGTAGAAGTAACAGATATCTCATCAGTCTAACAGCTTTCTCTTCCAACGTTTGATCTGATTACGCACTTGGTCTGGTGCCGTTCCCCCATAAGATTTACGAGACGCAACAGAGTTTTCTACACTCAACACAGAATAAATACTTTCATCAATGCCTTTAAATACTTTTTGCAAATCAGTAAGTGATAAATCTTGCAAATCACAATTCTTTTTCTCTGCCATGGCCACCAGTAATCCAGTGACATGGTGAGCTTCACGAAACGCCATGTCCTTTTCGCGCACTAGCCAATCAGCTAGGTCAGTAGCAGTTGCAAAACCTGATCCAGCTGCTTTTTTGAGATTATCAGGTAATGCGGTCATGTCATCCACCATGCCGGCCATTGCAGTCAATGCAAGAGACAGATTATCTGCTGCGTCAAAAACAGGTTCTTTATCTTCCTGCATATCCTTTGAGTAAGTAAGAGCTAATCCTTTCATAATGGTCATAAGGGCTACATTGGCTCCTAAAATTCGCCCAATTTTTGCCCTTATCAATTCCGCTGCATCTGGGTTTTTCTTTTGAGGCATGATTGAAGAGCCGGTAGAAAACCGGTCCGACAACTGTATAAAGCGGAATTGCGCCGTAGACCAGATCACCAATTCTTCTGATAAACGGCTCAGATGCATTGCAGTGATTGAGGCAAAACTCAAGAACTCGAGTGCAAAATCACGATCGCTGACTGCATCTAGCGAATTTGCGCACGGCCTGTCAAAACCGAGAGCTTTGGCAGTCATATTTCTATCAATGGCAAAAGAAGTACCGGCCAAGGCAGCCGCACCCAAAGGTGACTCGTTCATACGGCGCCGGGCATCTTCTGCGCGATCTAGATCGCGCCCAAACATTTCCACATAGGCCATCATATGATGACCCCATGTAACTGGTTGGGCACTTTGAAGATGGGTAAATCCCGGCATTACCCAATCAGCACCGAGCTCAGCCTGATCAAGCAAAACCTTGATCAGCGCTGTAAGGGCAAACTTCGTCTCCACAATCTGATCACGCACCCATAGGCGAAAATCAGTTGCAACTTGGTCATTACGCGACCTTGCTGTATGTAATCGGCCTGCAGGCGAGCCGATCAAATTCGTTAACCGCGACTCAATGTTCATATGAATGTCTTCAAGTTCCTCCGAAAAAGAAAATTCACCTCTTTTTATTTCTTCCATCACTGATGATAGGCCATTTTTTATAGCAGCCGCATCTGCTGCTGAAATAATTCCTGTTGCAGCAAGCATTTCAGCATGGGCGTGTGATCCAGCAATATCCTTTTCTGCTAGACGCTGATCGAAGCCTATGGAAGAATTGATACTCCTCATGATCGTATCAGGCCCTTCCACAAAACGACCTCCCCATATCTCGTTTGACTTTTCTTTAGACATGTCCAGCCTCCAATAGAACAATCGATTGGTAAGTTCTCCTTTACACCTCAGCTTCGACTGGTGCAAATTTTCTGATATTGCATTGATAAGATAAGGCAAAAGGGAAGGTAAGGCACAACCTATACTCTTGAGCGAATATATATGCACCTACCTATGTCGCGATTTTTTTTAGTCGCTGGCATCGTACACAGGAGCACAGCTACATTTTCAGTTGTGAAAAGATGTAAAAGAATTTTACCTTCGTTTAAAATATATATATTGACCTATCCACGCTTACCGGGATTGAGCACTGTCAGCGTTTTCTTTTTTAACAAACTGAACTAAGCGAACTTGATAGGTTTTGCTTTCGTGCTCAATCTCTGGAGTATAGATCTAATGACTGGATAGTCGGTTTTTACCGCCCGATTTTTTAAAGGTTAAATTCTTATAGTCCCTGGCTATGGCCGCGAGATCCAAATATCAGAATACCTTTCATAAATCACAGTTCCCGATCCATGTATTGTTTTTGCATTCCAAGGCCGTCAATCCGAAGTTCGATCACATCACCTTCACGTAGATAAAGTGGAGCCGGTTGTTTAGAAGAGACTACGCCTGCAGGAGTTCTTGGACTTCTAATATTACCAGGATGGAGTGTCATAAAAGACAACAAATGCTCAATAATTTCCGCAAAAGAAAAGATCACTCTAATTGTATTACTGGTCTGCATACACTCGCTATTCAGGTTTAGAACCAAATTGAGACTTTTCAGATCTGGAATTTCATCGAGCATCGCAAGCCAACGACTCGTTAGCCCTTAGGTGTCGCAGGGTTTCCTTTAGTCCTCTGCCCTGATAGCTGTGTCGGAAATTTTTGCTTCTAAATATCGTTGACGGTGCAGCATCCAAAGACATGTCTAATACCTTCGTCTTTTGATACATATTTGGCTGCTTTACCAATAACCACGCCAGCTCTACTTCCGAATCCACCTGATGTGACTGACGACGCGTAAATACGTCATCATTTGCACCACAAACTGCAGAATTTACTTTGCAAAATGGGAGTTTGTATTTGGGCGGAGTGGCACCAGTTTCCGCTGCGCGATCAGAATAGTTGAGCCCTATGTGCAGGAATCTTGTAATATTTCCAACGCACGTCCCAAACCGTTGCATTCCTTTTAGAAGAGGAACAGGCTCCTTCCAGGAGAGCGTTATCTTACAAGCCTTATGAAGACCCTTTAATGGTTGTCACGCGGGGAGTATTTGCGGGCAATATCTTGGTACTGATCCGCCTCCCTCATGATCATTCCTTGATCAAAAGATTGTACCTTTTCGCGGAAAATCTGTTGCCACGGAGAGTTATTGGGGGGATAAATGAAGCCTTCTTTTTCGAAGGCTGCGCGACGTTCAGAAAGCTCTTCTTCAGAAATCAGCATATCAGCCGAGCATTTATTGAGATCAATTCTCACCCGATCTCCAGTACGCAAAAGAGCAAGTCCACCACCCGCGGCAGCTTCAGGAGATGCGTTCAGGATTGAAGGGCTTCCAGATGTACCCGACTGACGTCCATCACCAATGCAAGGTAAGGCTTCGACCCCCTTTTTGATGAGATAAGCAGGTGGACGCATGTTGACAACTTCCGCACCACCAGGATAACCGATTGGGCCCGCCCCACGCATGAACAACATGCAGGTTTCATCAATGTTCTCATTTGGATCATCAATCCGTTTATGGAAGTCTTCAGGCCCCTCAAAGACGATTGCACGCCCTTCAAAGGCGTTTAAATCATCAGGGTCGGATAGGTAGGTTCTGTGAAAATTTTTACTAATAACACTGGTTTTCATGATAGCACTATCAAATAGATTTCCACTCAAATTGATGAAACCAGCGCATTGCTTGATCGCCTCTTTAACGGGTTTGATTACAGCTCTATTGGTCGTCCTTTTATTCTCAGCATTTTTACTCATTTCTCTACCATTAACGGTCAGCACAGAGGGGTGAGGCAAGAGGTCAGCTTCTATAAGTTCTCCCACAACTGCGGGAACGCCCCCTGCTCGGTGATAATCTTCTCCAAGATATTCTCCTGCTGGTTGCATATTAACTAATAAAGGTACGTTATACCCAATTGCCTGCCAATCATTATTGTCTAGAGGCACCTCCAAATGCCGTGCGATTGCATTGAGATGAATAGGCGCGTTGGTAGAGCCGCCAATTGCCGAATTGATTACAATAGCATTTTCAAAGGCTTCTCGCGTCATAATATCACTAGGGCGTAGATCCTCCCAAACCATATCCACAATCCTCAGGCCTGTTTCATAGCTGATTTGGCCACGTTCGCGATAAGGCGCAGGGATTGCAGCGGAGCCTGGTAGCTGCATACCGAGTGCCTCAGCAAGTGAGTTCATAGTTGTTGCAGTACCCATCGTGTTGCAATAGCCAACAGAAGGAGCCGAGCTGGCAACAAGTTCCATGAACCCATCATTATCAATGTCGCCGGCGGCTAAGAGTTCTCGCGCTTTCCATACGATTGTACCCGACCCTGTGCGCTTCCCATCGAACCAACCATTCAGCATGGGGCCAACAGATAATGCGATAGCAGGTATATTGACAGTTGCCGCTGCCATTAAAAGAGCGGGAGTGGTCTTGTCGCAACCAATATTCAGCACCACGCCATCTATGGGGTAGCCAAATAGAGTCTCGACTAATGAGAGGTAGGCCAGATTGCGGTCCAGCATTGCGGTAGGTCTTTTACCGGTCTCCTGTATCGGGTGTACTGGAATTTCTATAGTAGTTCCGCCTGCTGCAATAATTCCATCTCGCACTCTTCTGCTCAACTCAATATGATGACGATTACAAGGGCTCAGGTCACTGCCAGTTTGCGCAATTCCTATAATTGGCTTACCTGACTGAAGCTCTTGGCGCGTTAAACCATAGTTCAAATATCTTTCCAAATATAACGCCGTCATCTCAGGATCATCAGGATTCATAAACCATTTGCGTGATCGAAGGCCTGTGATATCAATCCGTCGCTTACGTCTCATCCGGACCACCCTCCATCGATGATATGTGCCTGTCCCGTAGTAAACGTACTTTCATCACTTGCCAGATAAATTACCAGAGAGGCGATTTCTCTGGCATCCGCGATTCTTCCCATGGGTTGGCGCGCGACAAATTCTTTCATAGCAGCGTCGTAATCCCCAGTCGCCCTAAGGCGGTTATGAAGACTTGGGGTATCAACCGTCCCAGGACATATTGCGTTGCACCTAATACCATGCGAAATATACTCAATGGCTACAGATTTAGTTAATCCAATCACCGCTGCTTTTGTTGTACCATAGATAAATCTATTTGGCGCCCCAATAACCGAAGAACAGGCCGACGACATATTAATAATGGAGCCTCTGCCACGCTCAAGCATTCCTGGAATAGCAACACGAATGGTGCGAAACATAGAGCGTACATTCAAATCAAACGCGAAATCCCACTCTTCGTCAGTCGCCTCTAGTAAAGTTCCGCTGTGCACAAATCCCGCACAATTAAAAAGGATATCGGGTTGTGCTCGCTCCACTCCTGCCATGACACTCACTTGATCTCTAGCATCAAGAACGAACGTTTCGTATACTCCTGAAAGATCTGAAGCAAGTTTTTCAAGCGCTTCAGCATTGACGTCTGTTACAAAAACTTCGGCACCCTCTTCCGCCATAGCAATTGCCGACGCACGACCAATGCCCTGCCCAGCCGCAGTAATGAGAGCTCTTTTTCCTGACAATCGCCCAGACAACTTTCAGCCTCCTATTCCTGGAAAAATTCATAATAGAATTGTATACTATCCCTGACATTTCGTAATTCTTTTTACGAGTCAAATACGAGTCAAAAATGACAGATAATAGAGCACAAAGGACCGCAAGATGAACAAAACGAAAAAAATTGCGACACAGATTGCTTTTTTGGGAACAGGACTTATGGGTTTACCAATGTGCCAGAACCTTTTCAAAGCTGGGTTTTCCCTTCGATGCTGGAACAGAACCAAAAATAAAACCGAGCCTTTGGCAAAAATAGGTGTAGAAGTTGTTGAAACAGCTAATAAAGCAATCGAGGGCGCGGATTTTATAATTTCAATGTTGTCCGATGGGGCGGCGGTACTTGAGTTAATGCAAAGTCAAGAGCTTCTCAATTCGCTAAAATCAGGCGCTATTTGGATTGATATGTCAAGCACAAAGCCGGAAGAAAGCCGGATGCAAGCCGCCTTGCTCGAAATCAAAAATGTCGGTCACCTCGATGCGCCCGTCTCTGGTGGGACAAAAGGAGCGGAAAATGCCACACTCGCAATTATGGCAGGAGGCACCAAAGCGACCTTTGATGCATCTAGAAGCGTTCTCATATCGATCGGTAGGCCTTTATTTGTCGGAGACAGTGGTTCAGGGCAGCTTGCAAAACTGGCCAACCAAGCCATTGTCGCGATTACAATTGGTGCAGTTGCAGAAGCAATGCTTCTGCTCAAAAAGGGCGGTGCAGATCCAGCCGCTGTAAGAAAAGCACTTAAAGGCGGTTTTGCAGATGGTACAATTCTTCAACAACATGGGGCCAGGATGACAGAGCGAAACTTTCAGCCAGGTGGCCCCGCGCATCTCCAGCTTAAGGACCTTGAGAACGTACTAGATGTTGCCGAGCAATTGAAACTTAAACTCCCGTCAACACAACATATTCGGGAACGCTTTTCTTTTCTTGTCAATGAAATGGAACTCGGTCACATTGATCACTCAGGACTTTTTCTTGAACTTGAACATGTAAATACCAGCCGAAGGTAACAAAAAAATCACTTTTAAAAAATCCCGATGGCGTTGAACCATTTTGGCACAGTTGTTGCAATTGCATCAGTACAACAACAAAGCAGGATACACGACATGGTTATGGTGAATACAGCAGCACCCACGGACCTTAAAGCTGCGGCTAAGCTTCTGGCAGATGCGGTGCTTTTGCTGGCCCGGATTGATGAAACATGTAAAAATCGCGATCATTCGCTGACAGTAAAAAAATTCGTCTTTACAAACCATGTGCATGAAGCTTTTAAAACTTTACTTGACGCAGGGCAGATTGGGCGAATGGAAGCAGGTTTGGTTTTGACCATCATACACCAGCATCTGAGCGAACATCTTTTTTCTCTGCTCGACTATGAAGTAGTTCGCACGATTGAAAAAATTCTTATGAGCCACTTGCCAAATGAGCATGCAACGCATGAAGCGCTGGTCTGAAAAAATTTACAACCTATTTTGATGCCCTTTCGGGCATCAAGTTTTTATTTTTCTAAATTTTCCGGTGTAAATAAAACTCGAGACTCTATCCAGTAAATACCATTTGCAAACCATTGATCCGATATAGCTCTCATCCTATCCACTGATGCAACATATCGCTCGAGGAATGGGTCAAGCACATAAAAATACTTTGTAATGATAGATGCTTGTTGATAAACCAAGAAAAAAATCACCACAATCGAAAATCCAGCTAGAAAGCCTAATCTCTTTGCTCTACTGTGTTGACGAATGGGTAAACTAATTTCGTCAATGGATTTTTTAAACTGTGCCTTTTCACCGAAATGAATTGAGGGCTGAAAATTTTCATTGTGAAATGCAATTTCATTTCCAGGCTCTTTTGTTTTTTCTTCGATGTTGATATCGACAACATCAAACTCATAAGTCTCCGCATTTAGAGTACGGTCTTTAGATCTGAAAGTTTGGCCTTCTTCAAGGTCAACCTGCATTGCTTCATCTGGAGTTATTGTTTCTTTAGTACCAGGATTGATTTGGGTTTTTAACGCCTCCGTAGCCCTGACTGCAGCTTCCCGCCGCGCTTCTTCTTTTAAAACCTCAGCTAAGGTTGGATGAAGCCGGTGTTTTGGTAGCTTGCCGTTCTCGTCTTTTGGCAGTTTTACTACGTTAATGGCATCACCTTCAGTCTCATCGGATATTGGCAAGTGTTCATTGGAAGGCAGACGCGCAACTTCATTTTCTTCAATACCTTCTTCCGCTGCTCCGGCTTGTGGTTTTTCAAAATTAGCTGGTGCTTGAAACCAAGTCATTGAACATGCTGAACATTGTACATCGCGACCGCTTGCAGGTATGTTTTGTTCCGGCACTTCGTAACGTGCCCCACAGTTCGGACAGACCAAACGCATTATTTTTCCATTACCGTTACTTTTGATACCCACTTAACATTTTTAAGCTGATACGAGAACGATTTAAAGCAAAAAGGAAAATATAATTTTACTCATATCCACGATTGCAACAACCGCCAAGGTCAGGCAAAACACACTTATTGTTGTCGAGTAGACAAGAGAGGGCGTTTCGTTGATAGAATTTAAGGGCGCTTCCTATTCCTATACGGGTGGAGAGCTTTTACAGGATATGTCCCTTAAGATCGCCTCAGGCGCATTTTATTTCATAACCGGGCCTTCAGGCTCGGGAAAAACAACCTTTCTAAAGATGTGTTATGGTTCACTCATTCCGAACACAGGAGAACTGCGCCTTTTTGGACAAGATGTTCAAACATTAAGTAGAGACGACATAGCAATGGTACGCCGTAAGATTGGCTTAGTGCATCAAGACTGTCAGTTTCTGGAACACCTTACTGTGAGGGAAAATATTGCATTGCCACTTTCTGTTTCAGGCCAAGAAAGGTTCGATGACAATATGAACCTTAAAGAGCTCCTCGCCTGGGTAGGACTCAAAGGTCGAGCAGGCGCAATGCCAGCCGAGCTTTCAGGCGGAGAACGTCAAAGAGCTGCCCTTGCTCGTGCCATTATTATGTCACCTGATATTATACTAGCAGATGAACCAACAGGAAATATCGATTGGGAAATGTCACAAAGACTTCTCCAACTTTTAATAGAACTCAACAAAATGGGAAAAACTATCCTACTCGCTAGTCATGATCTCAGTCTCATTCGGCTTGCAAAATCACAAATCCAGGCACGAGTGCTTAGAATTACAAACAAGCGCATTCAATTAGCAGGAGCTGACCTTTGAGTAAAGCAGGCGGTCAAATCACCAATCTTATCTCACCAAATTGGCAACGCGACCGGGTCGTCCCACCAACAGGATTTACCGCCATCCTCACAGTATTTACTTCAGCTGTAATGGCCTTTCTCATTGTCTTTTCACTCGCCTTATCCATCGCTGCATCGCGTCTTGCAGGCCAATGGGGCGAGGCCTTGGCTCTAAGCACTACGTTGAAAATTTCGGTGTCGTCAGAATTAATGGACAAACAAGTGGCAAAAGCCTTAAAAATCTTACGTACAACGCCAGGAATTAAAAGCGCGACAGTTCTTAGCGTTTCCGAAAAACGCCGACTCTTAGAGCCTTGGTTTGGGCCCGAAATTCCAGTTGAACTTCTGCCACTTCCCGCTCTTATAAATATTCAAGAAGACAGAAGTGGATACGATGCTGAAAGTTTACGGTTGCGTTTGGTCGCTAATGTCCCAAGCGCAGTCCTAGATAATCACAAGAGATGGCGCAGACCCCTTGTGATCTCGGGTCAACGGCTGTCAGTACTGGGAGTTTTTAGTATGCTTCTAATGACTGGGACGAGTGGGGCTATGATTACTCTGGCGGCACGCGCGTCAATGTCCGCCAATGCACAAGTGATATCGGTTTTACGGTTAATCGGCGCAACTGACACTTATATTGCTTCTGCCTTTATGCGCCGCTTTACACTTCGCGCACTGGTCGGCTCCACAATCGGGACTGCCTCCGCCACCTCTATAATATATCTATTTTTTAATGAAGGCCAAGCACAACCGTCTATTTTGACCGATTTTGGATTTCAAAGTACTGAGTGGCTTTGGCTCATTTTAATACCTCCGTTTTTTGGCACATTTGCTCTTTTGGTAACTTGGCGTGCAGCTCAAAATGTGTTGAGAGGTCTTACTTGATGGCATATACCCTGCAGTGGTTACGCTCCCTTACATTTATGGTGCAAATGTATCTAGTAATGCTAATTATGGGACTGTTTTTTTTTCCATGGGCTATTGTACACCGCCAAGGTGCTTATACAGGTGTGCGTATATATTGCCGTTGGGTTCGCTGGACAGCATCTTGGATGATCGGACTAACGTCAGAAATTCGTGGTAAGATTCCGAAAGGTGAGCTTTTAATCGCCGGAAAACATCAAAGCTTTTTCGATGTCATCATGATGGTTAGCGTTGTCGCAAAACCAAAATTTATTATGAAATCTTCTTTGATTTGGGCACCAATACTTGGACAATATGCTTTGCGGATTGGCTGTGTCCCAGTAGTGCGTGGAAAACGCTCGGAAGCTATCAAATTTATGATGGAGCAAGTCCAGCGTGGAACAGCTCCGGCAGGACAGTTGATTATATACCCGCAAGGTACACGAGTAGTCCCTGGCGATCGGATGCCATATAAAATTGGTACCGCCGTACTCTATAGAATTACAGGGCAAGTATGCATTCCCGCAGCCACAAACGTAGGCATCTTTTGGCCAAGATATGGAATTTATCGTTCGCCAGGACATGCCGTGGTTGAGTTTTTGCCGGCCATAGAACAAGGATTAGAAAAAGACGATTTTATGAATGTTTTGGAAGATACAATTGAAACTCGATCAAACGAATTGATGCAGGGGGCAGGATTTAATGGAATTTATAAAGACTTTAGGCGAACTTAGAAAACTATATGGACGAGTTGGTGAGGCTGCCAATCGTAAGGTTTCGGATCACCTTACCCCCGTTTATTCGCAATGGATTACAGCTTCAAAGTTCTGCGTGATTTCAACTGTTGGGAAAAATGGCACAGACGGTAGTCCCCGCGGTGAAGATGGCCCCGTTGTTCGTATTGTTGACAAAAAAACCTCCAAATGCCTGATTGGCGTGGTAACAATCGCATCGATAGTCTACGAAACATAATCCAAGATGACCGTGTCTCATTAATGTTCATGATTAGCGGTGTGAAGGACGTTGTACGGGTGAACGGGAACGCACGGCTCGTAAAAGACGAAAAATTACGCCAAAGCTTCGGACACGAAGGAAATAGCCCAGCATGCATCATCCAAATTTCAATCTTGGAAGTCTACGTTCACTGTCCCAAGTCTATCCTCCGTTCACAACTTTGGAATATAGATGAGACCGTAAAAGTTCCAACGATCGGCGAAATACTTGCAGAAGTGACTCAAAACAAATTTGTGGGGGAAAAGTTCGACCTGGATCTCTCAGAACGTGTAAAAACAACGCTCTGGACTTAAAGAACCTTTTTAGGTTTCCCGTCCGAAACATTAAACTCAGTCTGCGCCGCAAGCGACAGCAAAAATGTCGTAATCGCTAGCAAGTCTTAATAGCCCATGCTTATATGCAGTGCTAACAGAACAGCCTGGGCAAAAGGAAAAGTGATCATGGGTTTCAAATCAGATATCGAAATTGCCAGAGAGGCAAAAAAACTATCAATTCAGGACATTGGCGCTCGACTTGATATTCCGCAGGAACATCTTCTACCTTACGGTCATGACAAGGCTAAAGTCAGCCAAAAATTTATAAATTCAGTTCAAGGCAAAGACAACGGCAAACTGATTCTCGTCACAGCTATAAACCCAACCCCTGCCGGTGAAGGAAAAACCACAACTACAGTAGGCCTTGGCGATGGTCTTAATAAAATTGGCAAACGCGCGGCAATTTGCATCCGAGAAGCATCGCTAGGGCCTTGCTTTGGTATGAAAGGTGGAGCTGCCGGCGGCGGTTTTGCTCAAGTAGTACCAATGGAGGAAATGAACCTACACTTCACTGGAGATTTTCATGCAATAACCTCCGCACATAACTTGCTTTCAGCGATGATTGACAATCACATTTATTGGGGCAACAGTCTTGAAATTGATCAACGCCGTGTCACTTGGCGGCGAGTGATGGATATGAATGACCGTGCTTTACGCGATGTTGTGACTAGTCTCGGCGGAGTGTCAAATGGCTACCCCCGTCAAACCGGCTTTGATATCACAGTAGCTTCCGAAGTAATGGCAATTCTCTGTCTTGCCACTTCACTGAACGACCTACAAAATCGCCTTGGCAATATCATCGTTGCCTATCGTCGCGATAAAACTCCAGTATTTTGCCGAGATATCAAAGCAGACGGTGCAATGACCGTTTTGTTGAAAGACGCCATGCAACCCAATTTAGTGCAGACCCTAGAAAACAACCCTGCCTTTGTTCATGGTGGTCCTTTTGCAAATATAGCTCACGGATGTAACTCTGTCATGGCTACAGCGACCGCGCTCAAAATTGCTGATTATGTAGTAACTGAAGCGGGTTTTGGCGCAGATCTTGGTGCTGAAAAATTTATGAATATCAAATGTCGCAAAACAGGTCTTAGCCCTTCTGTCGTTGTCTTAGTGGCAACGATTCGAGCTATGAAGATGAACGGCGGTATCGCTAAGAAAGACCTCGGCCCCGAAAACATTGACGCGGTCAAAGCCGGCTGCCCAAATCTTGGCCGTCATATCGAAAACGTAAAGAGTTTTGGTGTCCCGGTAGTTGTTGCAATCAATCATTTCGTCACGGATACTAGCGCCGAAGTGCAGACTGTGAAGGAATATGTTTCTGAATTGGGTTCGGAAGCTATCCTTTGCCAGCACTGGGAAAAAGGCTCACAAGGCATCGTTGAGCTGGCAAGCCGCGTTGCGGAAATTGCTGATGCGGAAATGGCAAATTTTTCCCCAATCTACAAGGACGATATTTCACTGTTTGAAAAAATTGAAATCGTAGCAAAACGTATCTACCGTGCCGACGCAGTTCTCGCAGATGCTAAAACACGGAACCAGTTGAAGGAATGGGAGGCTGCGGGATACGGCACTCTACCTGTTTGTATGGCTAAGACACAGTACAGCTTCACGACTGATCCAAATCTCCGTGGTGCACCGGATGGACATTCAGTGCCAATTCGAGAAGTCCGCCTTAGCGCTGGAGCAGGATTTGTAGTTGTAATCTGTGGAGAGATCATGACCATGCCTGGTCTGCCCTCTATTCCGGCTTCAGAGGGGATCATGCTTAACGATCTTGGCTATATCGAAGGACTTTTTTAACTCGGAAAATGGTTTTTTGATCAGATTTTTCAAGAAACCGTACCAATATCACATAGGAAGGGGAGCAGCTGTGCCAGCTCATATCATTGACGGGAAAACTTTTGCTGCTTCAGTTCGCGGAAAAGTTGCTAAACATGTTTCACAGCTTAGAGAAATCCATATGACCAAGCCGGGCCTTGCTGTGGTCCTTGTTGGAGAAGATCCTGCTAGTCAGGTTTATGTCCGCTCAAAAGGTAAGCAGACCGTTGAAGTGGGAATGAAAAGTATTGAACACAAGCTCGATGCATCCACTTCAGAAAAAGTTTTACTTGCCCTTATTGAAAAGCTGAACACCGACACTGAAATTCACGGAATACTTGTACAGCTTCCTTTACCTAAACATCTTGACGAAGATATGATCATTAACTCCATTGATCCAGCAAAGGATGTAGATGGCTTCCATATCTCAAATGTAGGTCTTCTCGGGACGGGCCAAAAGTCAATGGTACCCTGTACACCACTGGGATGTTTGATGATGCTCAGAGATTATCACGGATCACTTTCTGGAATGGACGCAGTTGTTATCGGACGATCTAATATTGTTGGGAAACCTATGGCGCAGTTGCTTCTCGGAGATAGCTGCACAGTAACACTAGCACATAGTCGAACTAAAAATCTGCCTGAAGTTATACAAAGAGCTGATATCGTGGTTGCAGCAGTCGGACGCCCTCAGATGGTGATAGGAGATTGGATCAAACCGGGCGCGACCGTTATTGATGTAGGAATTAATCGTATCGAAAAGCCCGGTGGTGGGACGCGTCTTGTTGGTGATGCAGATTTTGCAAGTTGCTCCTCTGTTGCGGGTGCTATAACACCGGTACCCGGAGGAGTGGGGCCAATGACTATTGCCTGTTTGCTCGCAAATACTGTTACAGCATGCTACCGCATAAACGGTCTCGAAGAACCAGGAGAATTTACAGCATAAATAATATTATTAGCGTGGCATTGGAATAGGACGCGATTTTTTTCCGGTCAGAATTGCAAGGGCGTTAGGTAGCATAAGTTCTAGAAGTTTCACCGATTGGGTTTTTAGCCCCCCAGTAAAAGTTCCAAACGCTGGTAAAACCACTCTGTTTTCATCCAGGAGAAAACACGGTTTTGAATAGTGCCGTCCACGGAGGCTAATCTGAGCTTTTGGGTGGTAATGGCCTGCCACCTCCCAGCTTTGACTTGAGTTAGGTATATGTCGGAAAGTCAGTGGTGGAATATGTAATTGCTTTAAATGGGTTCCACCAATATTCATAGGCCCAGGATCGTGATTGCCCTCAATCCAGATCCAGCAACGTCCCGCTTGCAATCTATTCAGCCATGATACTTCATCTTCAAGTAAGCTTGATTCTACTTCTAGATCATCAAAACTATCCCCAAGGCATACAATCGTTTGAGCTGCAGACAGCATAATATCGGTTTGCAGGCGGAATAGCGTATCCTTAACTTCATATGGTGGCAGAACTGGTCCACCCCGCCGCAAAAGGCGGCTAGATTTTCCTAGATGAAGGTCTGATACACAAATTAAGTCCTTTTCAGGCCAAAATAGTGCACCTGACCCAAAAGCAATAAGATCAGCGCCTGCAAGCGTAAAGTGATATCCATCCATAATTTCTTACCGGGCAGAAAACCCAGTCCTTAACAAACTTTTATTTTCAAGCCGGCTTCTTCAATTAAAAGTTCGCTCTCTTCAACAAGCATTCGCTCGATAGCTTGCCCTTCAATCGGCACGCGACCAGCTTCGAGAAACAACGGAGCCGAGAGCGGTGAAAGCTTTCTTAGACGCTTATGTTCTATCCTGCCTCCAACATTCGTAAGCATTTGGCGAATGCGTGAAAAATCAACCAGACCACTCATCGCATCTGCCCGGGTCATTCGCATCATAAGATGATCTGGTTCAAACTTACGCAGTGTTTCATAGATTATGTCGGAAGAAAAAGTCGCCTGCCGTCCACTTTTACGCTGCCCAGGAAAATTGCGCTCTATTAAACCTGAAATAGTTGCAACGGCTCGAAAGCTACGCTTCATCAAAGCGTTTTCTGCAAGCCAGCCATCCATACCACTTTCAAATTCACTAAGCGAAAATAAGGACTTTGGGTCTAACACCTCTTCCAATCCCCAAATTAGCGTTGCATAGTCAGTTGCAACAAAGCCAAGGGGCGCTAACCCCTTTGTCTCAAGTTGCTTACTGATCAAAAGGCCCAGTGTTTGCTGCGCATTCCTGCCAATGAACCCGTAGATGCAGAGGTGATGACGTCCCTGGCGCGGAAAAGTTTCAACCAAAAGGGATCTCCGTTTAGGTAGTATTGAAAGGTCGTCCTGAAGTTGTAACCAATTCTTTGTCTCCTGCGGAAGTCCTTCCCAGTTCTTTTCTTCAAACAGTTTAAGAATTCGATTGCACAGTAGTGTAGACGTTGCAAATTTTGTCCCCGTAAAAGTTGCAATCTTTGGTTGTTTATCCGATTTACGGCTAACTTCTACTATCATTTCTCGCAGATTTTCAAAACGTACAACTTCACCACCAATGAGGAACGTATCTCCTGGCGTAAGCGATGCTGCGAATAATTCTTCGATTTCTCCAAGCGGCTTACCACCCCTCTTTCGTTGAAGTCGTACTTTTAAAGTGTCCGTGTCCTGAATTGTGCCCACATTCAAGCGAATGCGCTGAGCTGAACGAGGATCCCGCAGAACATATTGACCATCTGGACGACAGATTATTCTTTGCCAACGGTCATATTTACGCAAAGCGTAACCGCCGTTTATGCAAAATGCCATGCACTCGTCAAAATCCGCACGCCTTAAAGATCGGTAGCTACCAGTTGCCCGGACCTCCTTAAATAGAACATCTGTAAGAAAAGGGCCTGAGCAAGCAACCAGTAATATATGCTGACACAACACATCCAAAGGCCCAGCACCTTTCGGCTCACCGTCAAGATCATTTTCACGGACCGCCTCAAGCGCAGCAATGCATTCGACCGTTTCAAACCTGTTTGCCGGTACAATGATTGCTTTTGATGGAGCGTTATATTGATGGTTCGCGCGCCCAATCCTTTGAACTAACCTTTTGACATTCTTTGGAGCTCCAATCTGAATAACTAAATCGACATCTCCCCAATCAATTCCGAGATCAAGGCTGCCTGTGCACACTACCGCCCTGAGTTCTCCGTTGACCATCGCCTGCTCTACCTTCTGGCGTTGCTCACGGTCAAGGCTGGCATGGTGAATAGCAATTGGCAGAACCTCTTCATTTTGGAGCCACAACTCATGAAAAAAGATTTCTGCTTGTGCGCGTGTATTGTGAAAGATCAATGTGGTATTATGGTTTCGGACTTGTTCCAGCACTTGGGGAATTGCATATCTGCCGCCAGCTCCAGCCCAAGGTAAATTTTTTAAAGGTTCTAGCATTTGTATATTGGGAGTAGGTCCTGGATCTGCGAAATGAATAAGGCACTCTTGCGGGCTGAGTGTAAGAAATGTTGCGATTGCTTCAGGGTCTTCCACCGTTGCAGACAATCCAACACGACGAACTTCCGGTACCAAAGCTTGGACACGGCTCAGTGCCAGCATGAGTTGGTCGCCGCGCTTTGTCTCCGCTAGCGCATGAATTTCGTCCACAATCACCCTTCTTAATCCTGCAAAAATTCGAGGCGCATCCTCGAAAGAAATTAAAAGTGCGAGGCTCTCAGGCGTTGTCAAGAGAATATCAGGTGGAGCAACCCGCTGGCGGCGTTTGACATAAGATGAGGTGTCGCCTGTCCTGTCCTCGACTTTTATTTCAAGGCCAATTTCTTCTAAGGGAACAGTCAAATTACGTTTAATATCTGCTGCTAGGGATTTTAATGGGGAAATATAAAGCGTGTGAAGACAGTGACTTCGTTTCTGCTCGAGCTCCATTAGACTAGGTAAAAATCCCGCCAACGTTTTGCCTGCTCCAGTTGGAGCAATAAGAAGTTGAGCAATTTGGTGACGGCTTCGCAACATAGCAATCTGATGTGGGAAAAGTTGCCAGTTTTTTCCAACAAGCCATTTCGATATATTTCTTGAGATCTCTATTTTAAGGTGCCACTCTCTTTTATATGCGAATAGATATGCCGTTGCTGCGGTTTTTCAAAATACGGCCAAATATTTCTTTCGTTAGACACTCAGTGAACTAAGGTTTTTGGGAAATTTAAAAATCACACAGTTATAATTTTCAAGTGTACTAAAAAAGTAAATAATTTGCATTTAGTCAGTAGGCTTTATTATTAGCAATTACTCCGCGAAAACCATCCATTAATTAAAACAACTCAAACAATTTTTGCCAAAGTCGCAGCCTGAATTTCTGCTAAACTCACACCATCGGCGGTTTCTACAATGTTAAGCCCGCCCTCGACAACGTCCAGTACGCCTAAATTTGTAATAATGCGATCAACTACTCGCTGCCCAGTAAGTGGCAAAGTACAATTAGGCAACAATTTACTTTCACCATGCTTGTTCGTGTGATCCATGACCACAACAACGCGCCCAACGCCAGCCACAAGATCCATAGCTCCTCCCATCCCTTTTACGAGCTTACCTGGGATCATCCAATTGGCCAAATCACCTTTTTCCGACACTTCCATCGCACCTAGAATGGCCATAGCTATCTTACCACCGCGGATCATGCCAAAACTTGTCGCGCTATCAAAATACGCCGTTTGAGGGAGTTCGGTAATAGTTTGCTTGCCAGCATTTATAAGATCGGGGTCCTCTTCACCATCAATTGGGAACGGACCGGTCCCAAGCATACCATTTTCGGATTGCAGTGTAACCTCAATTCCGTCCGGTATGTAATTACTCACCAATGTCGGAATACCTATGCCCAGGTTCACATACCACCCGTCTTCCAGTTCATGCGCCGCTCTTGCAGCCATTTTATTACGGTCCCACATAGATTGTTTCCTTATACGGCTGGTCGGGTTGTGCGTTGCTCAATGCGCTTTTCATGATCTCCTTGGATCAACCGGTGCACATAAATACCAGGTAGATGAACGTGATCAGGATCAAAGGTCCCCGTTGGTACGATTTCTTCAACCTCGACAACGCATACCTTTCCGCTCATAGCGGCGGGTGGATTAAAATTACGGGCTGTTTTACGGAAAATCAGATTCCCCGTTTCATCCGCTTTCCAGGCCTTTACAATCGAAAGATCTGCAAAAAGGCCTGTTTCCATTATGTAAGTTTCACCACCGAAATCTTTATGATCTTTACCTTCCGCAATAACCGTTCCGACACCAGTTTTCGTAAAAAAGCCAGGAATGCCGCATCCACCTGCGCGAAGGCGTTCTGCTAATGTCCCCTGTGGATTGAACTCAAGCTCCAACTCACCGGAAAGATATTGACGCATAAACTCCGCGTTTTCCCCGACATACGAGCTAATCATTTTTTTAACCTGCCGAGTTTGCAAAAGAATTCCTATGCCAAAATCATCCACGCCAGCGTTATTTGAAGCAAACGTTAATTCTTTGGTTCCAGCCTCTTTAATTGCCTGTAATAAAAGCTCTGGTATACCACAAAGACCAAAACCACCGGCTGCAATGAACATATCATCAAAAAGTAATCCGTCTAAAGCCTCTTTAGCTGATGGATAGATCTTCTTCATCGCACATTTTTCCCTATTTATTTGAAAGAGGTGTCGCCCGACTTGCCAGAAGAGTCAATTATAAGAAAGTAGTACACCTGTAATATTTTTATTTGCGCGCTGCCTTTTTCTTTTTCACCACTGCCTTTTTTCTGCCTTTTTTTTGTGCCTTTTCTGCAATTAACCCAACAGCCAAATCTAGCGTCACATCACTCGGAGAAATATCTTTGGGCAGCGTTGCATTTATTTTTTCATGCTTAACGTAAGGACCATAACGTCCTTCAAACACGTTTACGGTTCCACCCTCGTTTGGATGTTCACCAAGTTCGCGAATTGGTTTTGCTGGCCCGCGTCCGCCGCGTGCCCCGTTGGTGGCAGCTTTGCGAGCAAGTTCCTCTACTGCTCGGTTCATCCCGATGGTAAAAACGTCATTAACTTCTTTTATATTAGCGTAGATACGTCCGTGTTTCACAAAAGGGCCGTAACGACCAATACCTGCCTCAACCACCTCTCCATCTTCCGGGTGAGGGCCAATCTGTCGCGGCAAACTTAGAAGCATAAGCGCCTTTTCCAGATCCATGTCTGATGCTTGCCATCCTTTAGGCAGACTTGCACGTGGCGGCTTTGGTATGTCATCACTGGCTTCACCACGCTGTACATAGGTGCCAAAGCGACCAGAACGTAAGCTGATCTCATCACCACTGTGTTCACCCAGAATTTTGTCATCAGTGTCCTGTTGGCCCCCAATTCGGCGCGTATATCTGCATTCTGGATAATTACCACAACCAACGAAGCCGCCTGTACGAGACGTCTTAAGATGAAGCTTTCCAACTCCGCAGAGCGGACAACTGCGAGGATCACCGCCGTCTTTACGCGGTGGGTAAAGCTGAGGTGCAAGTGCATCGTCCAGCACATCCAAAACTTCAGAGATTCGCAAATCTGATGTTTCTGAAATAGATGCAGAAAAGTCTCTCCAAAAATTGGACAAGACGTCTTTGTAATGCTCATCACCAGAACTTATGTTATCTAACTGACTCTCTAGCGCCGCCGTAAAGTCGTATTCAACATACCTTTTAAAAAAATTTAGCAGGAAGATGGTAACAATCCGCCCTTTATCTTCTGGAATAAGGCGGTTTTGATCTTTACGCACGTATTCCCGGTCTTGGATCGTTGTTACAATACTGGCATAGGTAGAGGGGCGACCGATGCCCAGCTCTTCCATTTTTTTGACTAACGTGGCCTCCGTATAGCGTGGAGGCGGCTGTGTGAAATGCTGCTCAGGTGTAATTGCAAGTTTTTTGATGCTCTCACCGGCCGTCAGCTGTGGCAACAACTTGTCATCCCCATCACCGGCAGAGTCATCGCGTCCCTCCTCATAAACTTTAAGGAAGCCATCAAATAAAATAACCTGGCCGCTCGCACGCAATACCACCTGACCATCTTGGCTTTTTATATCAGCAATCGTGCGTTCGAATTTTGCACCCGCCATTTGGCAAGCGAAAGTGCGCTTCCAGATAAGATCGTATAATTTGCGCTGATCTGTGTCCTTCAGCTTTAAGCTCGCGGCATCCTTAATAGCGTGGGTCGGACGGATACATTCGTGCGCTTCTTGCGCATTTTTAGCTTTATTTTTATACATACGTGGACTGACTGGTAAATATTCTGTTCCAAATCGCGCTTCAATCGCTTCCCGCGTTGCCATAACTGCTTCAGGTGCCATATCGATGCCGTCAGTCCGCATGTAGGTTATATGGCCCGCTTCATACAATCGTTGCGCGATTGACATAGTCTGCCGAGCGCCCATACCAAATTTCCTAGAAGCCTCTTGCTGCAGCGTTGATGTCATGAAAGGTGCAGAAGGATTACGGCTTACGGGCTTCGCCTCAACACTATCAACAATTAGATCACGGCTGCGTACTGCTTGGACCGCAAGCTCGGCCTGCATCTCGTTTTCAAGGTCAAATTTTTCGAGTTTTTTACCAGCCAAACTGAATAGCTTTGCTTCAATATCTTTGCCTCGCACAGAACTAAGCGAGGCTTTTACAGTCCAGTACTCTTGAGGCTTAAAATCCTCAATTTCAGATTCACGTTCAACGATCAGCCGCAAACAAACAGACTGAACTCGTCCAGCAGAACGCGCGCCTGGTAATTTACGCCAAAGGACCGGCGAAAGATTGAAGCCTACAAGATAATCCAAAGCACGGCGCGCGAGATAAGCATCCACGAGAGGTGTATCAACGTTACGGGGATTTTTCATTGCCTCTGTGATAGCAGATTTCGTGATGGCATTAAAAACAACTCTACTGACTGGCGTGTCTTTCTTGATTGTTCGACGTTTACGCAGGGCATCCTCAAGATGCCAGCTAATTGCCTCACCTTCACGATCTGGATCGGTGGCTAGAATTAAACAATTATCGTCCTTGAGTGCATCGGAAATAGCTTTAAGATGCTTCCGACTGTCAGTTGCCACTTCCCAAGTCATTTCAAAGCCGTTTTCTGTATCGACAGAACCGTCTCTAGGCGGTAGATCCCGGATATGCCCATAAGATGCCAGTACGGTGTAGTCTGGCCCAAGATATTTGTTGATTGTCTTCGCTTTTGCGGGAGATTCAACAATCACAACAGGCATGTTAATTCCTTCCGAGTCAAAATTATCTCACTAGCCGCGGAACATGCGGGGAAATTTTCACATTTGTCAATGGAACTCAAAGACACAAATTTTGCGAGTTGACGAAAAATATTTTAAGTGTCTTTACCAGAGATTTACAGTTACTTTTTCACAATCAGTCGGACGCGCCACCTACAGTGAGACCGCCAATCATAAGTGTTGGCTGTCCGACACCCACGGGTACCCACTGCCCTTGCTTTCCACAATTTCCCATTCCAGGATCTAATTCCATATTATTTCCGACTGCACGAATTTTTTTTAATGCCGTTGCTCCATCACCAATTAGGGTAGCGCCTTTTATTGGTCGTCCTATCTTACCACCTTTAACCCTATAAGCTTCAGTGCAAGAAAAAACAAACTTTCCATTTGTAATATCAACTTGACCACCACCAAATCCAACAGCGTATATTCCATCCTTTAGACCAGCCAGAATATCTTCGGGGGCAACTTTGCCACCTATCATATAAGTATTAGTCATACGCGGCATGGGTACATGCGCAAAACTCTGGCGCCGTCCGTTGCCAGTGGGTTTTACCCCCATGAGGCGCGCATTTTGTCTATCCTGCATGTAGCCAACGAGTATACCATCTTCTACAAGCACATTTTTTCCAGATGGCGTTCCTTCATCATCTATATTGATAGATCCGCGGCGCTCCGGGAGCGTACCATCGTCAAATACGGTTACTTCTGATGCAGCAATTTTTTTCCCCATAAGGCCAGCAAAAGCGCTCGATCCTTTACGATTAAAGTCCCCCTCTAGACCATGTCCGATGGCCTCGTGAAGTAAAATACCCGGCCAACCGGGACCCAACACAACGTCCATCGTTCCGGCCGGAGCTGGAACTGCGTCTAAATTTAAAACTGCAATTCTCAGAGCTTCCCGCACCTTGGCTTGCCAGGCATCAGTTTGAACAAGCCTACAAAGGTCAAACCGACCGCCTCCCCCGCAATAACCAGATTCGCGACGTCCTTTGTCATCAACGATAACAGAAACATTTAAGCTACACATGGGTCTGACATCGCTAAACAGAGCAGCATCAGGCCGTAAAATTACAACCTCCTTACATCCTGCCGATAGTGAAACGCTTACTTGAACAACACGCTTATCGAGAGCGCGAGCAAAGTCATTAATTTCTTTTATCAAATCTAGTTTAGAGCCAAAAGGGACATCCTCCATAGGGTTTTGGGGCCGATAGAGGCTTTTGTTTGCTAGATCGGGTGCATCGGCCAAAATCCCACCGCCTGACTTTGTAGCCAGCGTTACTATACCTTCAGCCCGCTTTAGAGCAGGTTCCGAAATTTCAGTAGAATGTGCGTAACCAGTGATTGCGCCATTAACTGCACGTAAGCCAAAGCCTTCCGTGGCATCATAACTGGCTTTTTTCAAACTTTGATCATCATAAACCAGAGACTCGGATCGGCTTCGTTCCAAATAAAGTTCACCATCATCGGCACCACTAGTCACAATTTGTAAAGATGCCAAAGCAGCTGATTTGTCTAAAGTTTGTTCAAACGGCGAAAAAACATCCTGTGACATTCGGGTTACATGCCTTACTTTATGTGTGCGGTCAGCAGGAAAATACTTTAAAAGCGTCTGTTTGCCGCAAGTTACAATCTTTAACTCTCTAGCAGAATATGGTTTTAAGCTTAGATATTACAACTATATTTATCAGATTATCGCGTGGATGATTAGTGGACAATGGAAATGAATAAATTGACGTTTGTGATGCGAAAGTTTTTTACACATTTTTGCATGCTTTTAACGATCGGCACAGTGCCTGCATATTCGCAGGATAATCTTGAAATTATCGGAAAACCGATAGAAGGAGAAATGGGATTTCAACCCGCAGCGACAGATCTTTCTAAAGGGCTTCAAGCTTTGGATTTTGGTGTACACATTGTCAGCGCTTTAATTGTGCTTTTTGTTGTATGTCTTTTGCTCTACGCAGTGGTAAAATTTAACCGGTCATCAAACCAAAAACCAGCAACATTCACGCACAACACCCGTATTGAGGTCGCGTGGACAGTGGTGCCGATCTTCATCCTACTCGGCATCGCAGTCTTTTCCCTCCCAGAATTATTCCGTCAACAGGAAATTCCGGAAGGCGATGTTAATATTAAAGTAACTGGCTACCAGTGGTACTGGGGTTATGAATATAGCGACCACGGGTTCTCTTTTGACAGTAATATGATTGGAGCTCCTGCCACACTAGACGAAGATACACGACCAGCAGACGCCTACGTTCGGCCCTACGTGTTGGATGAACATATGGCTGCAAAAATGGTAGATTCAGGTTACAGCAAAAATGAATTCCTTCTAGCGACAGATACGGCTGTTGTTGTTCCTGTCAATAAGACAGTTGTGATGACTGTTACTGGTGGCGATGTGATCCACAGCTGGACTATTCCCGCTTTCGGCGTAAAGCAGGACGGTGTGCCTGGCAGAATTGCGCAACTGTGGTTCAAAGCAGAGCAAGAGGGTGTTTACTTTGGCCAATGCTCAGAGCTATGCGGAAAAGACCACGCCTACATGCCGATTACGGTTAAAGTTGTGAGTGAAAAAGCCTACGAAGATTGGCTCAATCAAGCGTCATTAGATTACGCAGGTTTGAGGCTGCCAGCTGCATTCGAAATGGCAGAAAATTAAGCTATACCCGTACTTTGATGCGGGTTGGGATTGGAAAATGAATGACCGCTGCGAGCTTTACAACTCCTGACGTTAGGGCAGATGCCCAGTTCAGAGACTTCTATGATCTTCTGAAGCCGCGTGTAATGCGTCTGGTGGTATTTACGGGCTTTGTCGGATTGCTCGCAGCTCCCACGCCAATCCATCCCTACGTAGCTTTCGTTGCTATTCTGTGTATTGCGATCGGGGGAGGCGCTGCCGGAGCTTTAAACATGTGGTGGGAATCCGACCTTGACAGCATAATGAGCCGAACAAGCTCTCGTCCAATTCCCGCTGGAAAAATCACATCAGAAGAGGCTCGTGGGCTTGGTTTCGCTTTGTCGGGGTTTTCCGTTTTAATGTTAGGCCTAGCAACAAATTGGGTTGCGGCCAGCCTTCTGGCCTTTACGATTTTTTTCTATGTCGCGATATACACTATGTGGTTAAAAAGATTGACACCTCAAAATATCGTTATTGGTGGAGCAGCTGGAGCCTTTCCTCCAATTGTAGGGTGGGCAGCTGTGACGGGCGGAGTATCATTCGAGAGCATGCTGATGTTTGCCCTAATTTTTATGTGGACGCCTCCACATTTTTGGGCACTCGCTTTATTCACACGGTCCGATTATGACAATGCTGCCGTACCCATGTTAACTGTATCTAGGGGGCGAAAGGTAACTCGAAAATACATTCTGACCTATACCCTTCTTTTGACTTTACTAGCTTTTGCAATGTCATTCTCAAACCTTGGGGGTCTAATATTTTTAGTCACAGCCCTGACTTTTAATTTACTGTTTTTAAAAGGCGCCTTTGAGATATGGCAAAGAAGTGAAAAAGATAGCGAGCGAGATAATTTTCTGGTTGAGCGTAAATTTTTTAAATTATCACTTTCATACCTTTTCGCTCATTTTGGAGCGATCGCAGTAGACACCACACTTATGAGGTTTGGCGTTTGGAGCGCTTTATGAGTTTCCGCCCAGATCATGAACTCCATACACGGCGTTTTGGCCGTAATGTGGGGCTTGGTATTGTGCTAGCCGCTTTCGTGGCTCTAATTTTTGGTTTAACAGTTGTGAAGATTACAGAGGGAGATGTGTCACGCGCTATTTCAGGAGCAACCAAGAATGAGTAACAACATAAATAACAGGACAGCTTTAAAGGCCGTTGGTGTTGTTTTATTTATGGGTGCACTAGCTTGGGCATCTGTTCCTTTGTATGATTGGTTTTGTCGTACAACAGGCTTTGGTGGCGTGCCACAAACAGCGGAAATAGCTTCCGAACTGATTTTGGATAAAACGATTAAAGTACGATTTGACGCATCAATCGACAGGGACCTGGAATGGCAATTTTATCCCCTAGAACGTGAGCTGAAGTTGAAAATTGGTGAAACCGGGCTTGCCTTTTACGAAGCCTATAATCCGACTAACCGACCAATCGCAGGCACAGCCAGTTACAATGTAGCACCCTTTGATGCGGGTGCGTATTTCACGAAAATTGCTTGTTTTTGTTTCGAGCAACAAATTTTGCAACCTGGAGAGCGTGTGCAAATGCCAGTTTCATTTTACGTGGATCCCGGTATTGTGAAGGACCGAGATGCAAAATTTACTAAGGTGATCACGTTATCCTATACTTTCTACGAAACTGACCTTGAGAAAAATGCAGCTGCTCTTATGCAAGTAGAAGCGACTAAATTTAACTGAGCTATAATTTGGGGAAAACTATGGCGCATGAAAAAAACCACGACTACCACATTCTGAATCCATCTCTATGGCCACTTTTAGGGGCAATTGCAGGTTTCATTATGCTGTTTGGAGCTGTCCTGTTTTTCCATGGTAATGGCCCATGGATATTATTGATAGGCTTTGTCGGAGTACTTTACGTGATGTTTGGGTGGTGGTCCGACACTGTAGCGGAAAATCATGGTGGGGATCACACTCCTGTTGTGCTTATCGGCCTACGGTATGGATTCATCCTATTTATTATGTCCGAGATAATGTTTTTTGCAGCCTGGTTCTGGAGTTTTTTCAAGCACGCAATGTACCCGATGGGCGAAATGAGTCCGATTGAAGACAGTGTCTGGCCTCCGATTGGTATTGAAACGTTTGATCCATGGCATTTGCCTTTAATCAACACTTTGATTCTTCTTTGCTCCGGCGCAGCGGCAACCTGGGCTCACCATGCACTTGTACACGAGGAAAATCGCGAAGACATGAAACTCGGTCTTATCGTTGCGATTGCACTGGGAGCTATATTCACGGTCTTCCAAGCCTACGAGTACAGCCACGCAGCTTTCGGATTTTCAGGAAACATTTACGGTGCCAACTTCTTCATGGCCACGGGCTTTCACGGATTTCATGTACTTGTTGGAACAATCTTTTTGTTTATTTGCTTGATGAGAGTATTGAACGGTCATTTCACCGCAAAATCCCATCTTGGGTTCGAGGCTGCCGCTTGGTACTGGCACTTCGTAGATGTGGTTTGGCTTTTTTTATTTGCTGCAGTCTACATTTGGGGCGGATGATTAATCCGTAGAATTGAGAATATAACTACTCTAAAAACGCCCTAATTCTTGTGCGTTTTTATTAATCGCGAGTTAAACTTGGGTCGATTAGCATTTATACTTATAGTCGCGCTCTCGGGCACCGTTGTACTTTTGTCATTGGGAAAATGGCAACTTGACCGTCTAACGTGGAAGGAAGCCGTTCTCGATAAAATAAATAACCGCATCATTGGATTTCCAAAGCCTTTACCTGCCAAAGTATCGGAGCAAATAGATAAATATCTGCCTGTTCTTATAGATGGCGAATATGGCTCAAACTACGTACGCGTTTTGGTGAGCAGAAAACACATTGGCGCAGGCTACCGCATAATTTCGCCTTTTCTTATTCAAGAGAGAAAAATTTTAGTTGACCGCGGATTCATTAAAATTGGCGATCCCATGCCATCTACTCGTGACGGTGTAGTAAAAGTAAAAGGTAATCTACATTGGCCAGAAGAAATTGATGCATTTACGCCAGGACCTGATCTCAACAACAATATCTGGTTCGCTCGTGACGTTCAAGCGTTGGCGGAACATTTTGGGACGGAACCAACGCTAGTTATTGCTTCAGAAATCACTCCATCCGAGGCCAAAATAGCGCCTCTTCCAATAAATACCGCCAGCATTCCCAATGATCATCTACAATATGCAATAACATGGTTTTCATTAGCTATTGTCTGGACATTTATGAGTATCACCTTTTTATGGCGCACTAGAAGCAAATCAAAAGGCATTAACTGATGCAGTATATCTCAACACGGGGAACAGCACCTGAACTGAGTTTTGAAGATACAATGCTCACTGGTTTAGCAAGAGATGGTGGTCTTTACGTGCCTAAATCGGTACCCATGATGTGTCCAGCAGACATAAAAGCATTACAGGGCCTATCCTATGAAGAAACAGCCTTCCGCGTAATGCGTCCATTTGTCGGAAATACCTTTACGGATGAAACGTTTTTTGAAATCATCGAAGCATCCTATAAAAATTTTAGCCACTTTGCACGGGCGCCTTTAGTACAACTAAATAGCAATCATTTCCTGTTGGAATTATTTCATGGCCCCACTTTGGCCTTCAAAGATTTTGCGATGCAGCTGATCGGTCAAATGTTCCAAGTAATATTGCGTAACCATGGCGAACGTATCACCATTGTAGGAGCGACCAGCGGTGATACGGGAAGCGCTGCTATTGAAGCTTTCCGCGGTTTGGACACAGTCGATGTATTCATTCTTTATCCGCATGGACGTGTGTCCGAGGTTCAGCGCCGTCAAATGTCCACGCCCATGGAGTCTAATGTCCATGCCCTCGCACTAGATGGTAACTTTGACGACTGCCAAGCACGGCTAAAAGATATGTTTAATGACTTCGAATTCCGTGACGGTGTAAGATTAGCTGGTGTAAACTCAATAAACTGGGCACGTGTGCTTGCTCAGGTGGTCTACTATTTCTCCTCTGCGGTATCTTTAGGGGCACCAGACCGAAAAGTTAACTTTACAGTACCGACTGGAAATTTTGGAGATGTTTTTGCAGGATATATTGCTAAACGAATGGGACTTCCCATTGAAAAGCTTATAGTAGCCACTAACCAAAACGATATCTTACACCGCTGCATAAGTACAGGGGAATATCGTAAACACGAAGTACTCCAATCTTACAGCCCTTCCATGGATATTCAGGTCAGTTCAAACTTTGAACGTGCACTCTTTGATCTCCATGATAGGGATAGCCAAGCAATTTGCGAGTTAATGGATGAGCTGCAAAACCAAGGAGGCTTTACGCTCTCAAAGGCTATCCTCAACAATTTGCAGCATCATTTTTCTTCGAGTACTGTGTCAGAAAAACAAACTTTAAAGATGATTCAAGTTATTAGTCAAACTAGCGGCGAAATTCTGTGCCCGCATTCTGCTATTGGCGTTTACGCGGCACAGAAACTGCACGATAAAGAAATTCCAATGATCACTCTAGCTACTGCGCATCCAGCGAAATTCCCCGATGCCTTAGAAAAGGCCAATGGCTTGCGCGCAGCGCTTCCTGGGCGTATGGCTGAACTTTATCAAAAACCAGAGCGCGTTACAAAGGTAGATAATAATTTGGAAATACTCAAAAACCTCATACAAGATCGGATAAATTCGTGAGCGTTCAACATCATAAACTCTCAAATGGTTTCCAAATTGTAACTGAGCATATGCCTGGCATGCAATCCGCTTCAGTTGGGGTGTGGGTCAAAGCGGGAGGGCGGCACGAAAGATTAAATGAAAACGGGATCGCGCATTTTCTAGAACATATGGCGTTCAAAGGCACAAAGTTACGGTCCGCCCTTCAAATTGCGGAGATGATTGAAGATGTTGGAGGGTATATCAACGCATATACCTCTCGCGAAGTCACAGCTTATTACACACGCATTTTGAAAGAGGATGTTGCACTGTCTATTAATCTTCTCTTCGACATTCTGCAAAATTCAGTTCTTGAAGAAAAAGAAGTTGATGTTGAGCGCGGTGTAATTCTTCAAGAAATTGGTCAAACTCTCGATACGCCGGATGATGTGATCTTTGACTGGCTACAAGAAACTTCTTTTCCCGGCCAAGCGCTGGGGCGAACTATCCTTGGTCCTAGTAAAAAGGTCCAAGGCTTTACACGTAAAGATCTACAAGGTTTTATTACCGAACACTATCATCCCGAACGCATGATCCTGTCTGCAGCAGGTGGCATTGATCATGAGGAAATAGTAAAACTTTCTGAAGCAAGTTTTGGAACGCTCTCATCCAATGCCAAGTCCGAAAAATTTGAAGTAGCAAAATTTATTGGTGGGGAGTACCGAAAGCAAAAAGATCTAGAGCAAGCACATATGGCCCTTGCCTTTGAAAGTCCAAGCTACCGTGACGATGATATTTATACTGCTCAGATCTATTCAGTGGCACTTGGGGGTGGAATGTCATCTCGGCTTTTTCAGGAAATTCGCGAAAATCATGGGCTTTGCTACTCAATCTTTGCGCAAACTGGTGCATTTAGTGATACCGGAATGACAATGATTTATGCTGGCACAAGTGCAGAACAGTTGCCCGATCTAATGAAGCTTACCTTTGGTGAACTCAAGAGGGCAGCAGACGATATTAGCACAAATGAATTGGAACGATCCAGAGCTCAAATGAAAGCAGGAATGTTAATGGGGTTGGAAAGCGCCTCAAACCGAGCAGAACGTTTAGCCCGTTTAGTCCAAATTTGGGGATATGTTCCAGAATTAGAAGAAACTGTCATGAAAATTGAAAGCGTAACGCTGGAACGCTTGCGCGTATTTGCAGAGAAAATCGCTTCGAAAGCTCCATTATCCCTAGCACTATACGGACCCGTCGATCATGCTCCAAAACTTGAAGATGTGAAACAAAGCTGTGCTGCCTGATGTTCTTTCTCAATCGCAGAGTGAGCATAGAGACCGAGAGCCTAATCCTTCGCCCACCAGCACATCGGGATTTCACAGAATGGGCAAAGATGCGCTCGGAGAGCCGTAAATTTTTAAAACCTTGGGACCCGACATGGGCAAAAGATCATCTAACGCGCAAATCGTTTGCGAGACGTGTCTACTGGTCACAGAAATCAATCAATGATGGTGTGGCTTACCCCATGATGTTATTGCACAAAAGGGAGAAGCATCTTCTTGGCGCAATCACTTTGGATAATATTCGTAGAGGCCCGTCTCAAGTTGGCACAATCGGTTATTGGATGGGACAAAAATACGCCCGTAACGGATTTATGCAGGAAGCACTGCGAGGCATGGTTAGCTACGCTTTCGGTACCTTAAATCTAAGCAGACTTGAGAGCGCCTGCCTACCAGAAAATAACGCGTCTCGCGGTTTGCTTGAAAAATGTGGTTTTAAATATGAAGGCGTAGCGCAGGCGTATATCCAGATCAATGGACGCTGGCGTACGCATGTGCTTTATGCTTGCCTACGTAATGATAGGCGTGGGAAGACAGATATTGTTTAGAGCTATGCAAACAAAAAGTTAATGCCAGTTAATTAAATAGGATAAAGACGGACAGTTCTAATGAAACTTCACGCCGTAGATGATACTTTTATTAGCCATCTGAAGAAAATTCTACCCGAAGGCGTTATCCATCCAGCAGAGCGGCGCTATCTGGAAGAACCTAGAGGGCAATGGATGGGCCAAAAGGCTCTACTAGTGCGTCCAGAAACGACAGAGCAAGTAAGTTTGCTTATAAAAGCTGCATATGAGGCAAGGGTGGCGGTAATTCCATATGGCGGAGGTACAGGCCTTGTTGGTGGACAAATCATGCCAGTGGGTCCATCACCTTTGATCTTATCGTTGGAACGAATGAACAAAATCCGTAAAATTTATGCATCGGAAAATGTTTTGATTTCTGAAGCCGGCGTTACTCTTGCCGAGGTACGAAACGCAGCTTACGATGTCGATCGGCTCTTTCCACTCTCGCTTGCTGCTGAGGGGTCGGCAAGAATCGGAGGAAACCTGGCGACCAATGCAGGCGGTATAAATGTGTTGCGTTATGGAAATGCTCGCGATCTCTGCATAGGATTGGAGGTTGTCCTGCCTGATGGAAAAATCTGGAACGGTCTAAGCCGATTACGGAAGGATAATACCGGCTATGATTTACGCAACTTGTTGATTGGATCCGAGGGCACGTTGGGTGTAATTACAGCTGCTTCTTTAAAACTTTTTGAGCAACCGTCCCACTTCTACACCGCTTTTTTGGAAGTGGCATCTCCTAGCGCAGCAATTAATATTTTGTACACATTACGGGCAAAGTTGGGCAATGTGGTAAGTGCTTTTGAATTGATACACAAACAAGGTTTTGATTTTCTGAGTGAGAAACTCCCTGAAATTAAATTACCCTTTAAGGAAGCATCAGAATGGATGGTACTTTTAGAAATTGGATTTGAGGGAACCACAGATGTAGAAAGCTCGATTGACGCTTTTTTCACGGTGGGGCAAGAAAAAGGACTTATAACAAATGCTATAATTGCTCAATCCGAACGGGAACGACAAGAATTCTGGGCTGTCCGCGAATATATCCCAGAGGCAAACCGTTTAATCGGCTCCATTTCTAGCCATGATATTTCCCTACCATTGTCTGCCATACCTGAGTTTATCGAACGCGCAAAAGTTTTGATTTCAAACTTGGGGGCATTTAGAATTAACTGTTTCGGCCATTTGGGCGATGGGAACCTTCATTTCAATGTTTTTCCAATTCCGGGCAAATTACACCAAATCAACGTCAAATCACAAAACAGAATCAGACATCAAGTACATCAGCTTGTGAACTCGATGGAAGGTTCTATAAGTGCGGAGCATGGAATTGGTCGGCTCAAACTTGCTGACCTTGAACGGTACGCAGACCCTGCCAAGCTCTCGGCGATGCGCGCCATTAAAGATGCATTGGACCCAAGAGGTATAATGAACCCTGGCGTTATATTGCGTCCATTATAACAGTAAACCAAGTTTTTCATTTTCCTCATTATAATGTGTTTGCATTATGGAGACTTCAGGCTTTTCAGACAAACTTCGATCTGGCTTGATCCGAATGTAGCATCATGAGGAATAGCATTGCAGTTTCAATAAATGAAAAGGGCGGTATTTGGACATTTGTACACGCGCGACCTGAAGTAGGTAATGCTATGGATCCTGAAAGTGCTACTGCACTTTTTGACTCATTCAAAATGTTTGATTCCGATGATAATTCTAGAGTTGCCGTATTTTAGGGGAAAGGTGGTGCTTTTTGCGCTGGGTGGGATTTGAAACATGTCACAGACTTGGCTTGTACAGGCACTGTTGACATATATGATTTTCCGCCGGAAGGAGAACAACCGATGGCTCCCTTGAGACCAAATCGGCTTAATTTATCCAAACCCGTGATTGCTACTGTCTCTGGCACTGCTGTGGTA
>MDTB01114310.1_pt1 | contig 65084 bp, 61 predicted proteins | sample 811161 | NCBI WGS metagenome assembly MDTB01 (sample SAMN05326650, study PRJNA326480) | marine metagenome | isolation source: seawater | place: Mediterranean Sea | collected 2009
TCCCAGTCATGCACATAGGATTCACACAGCTGATCAAGCTGTCTCTGAAGGCCACGTGCAACAGCTGCAGCAAGATCCTCCTTCACGACAAGCCAGGGACCCACCCCATCGACCCCGAGAAGTCCGAGCAGGACTTCTACCGCCAGAGAATTCACGATGTCATGATCAAGCACGGCGTCGGCTCGACCGAGTTCTCCAAGATGATCAAGGAGATCGAGAAGGTGACCACCAAGGCCACGAACGCGATATGCATGCATTGCGGAGCCGCGCAGGGTAAGATCATCCTCGATAAGCCGACCACGTTCAAGGAGAAGAAAGACAAGGGCGAGCACAAGCTGAACCCAAGGGACATACGCGAGTGGCTCGAGAAGATTCCCGATGAGCATCTCATATTCCTGGGTATGGACTACGCTTCTAGCCGACCCGAGTGGACGATCATGAAGGTCCTCCCCGTCCCGCCGATAACCGTAAGGCCATCGATCACCCTGGACAGCGGGGACAGGTCCGAGGACGACCTTACCCACAAGCTAGTGGACGTTCTGAGAATCAACCAGAGACTCAGAGAGAACAGGGACGCAGGGGCGCCACAACTCATCGTTGAGGACCTATGGGAGCTTCTGCAGTACCACATTACGACATATTTCGACAACCAAACAAGCGGCATTCCCCCTGCGAGACATCGATCCGGACGACCTCTCAAGACCCTCACACAGCGTCTGAAGGGGAAGGAGGGACGATTCCGAAGCAATCTATCTGGAAAGAGGGTTAACTTCTGCGCAAGGACCGTCATCAGCCCCGATCCCAACCTGGGTATCAACGAGGTCGGCGTACCAGTGGTCACTGCCAAGGAACTCACCGTGCCGATCAGGGTAACGAGCAGAAACCGTGAACAACTGCGCCAGATGATCCTCAGAGGACCTGATGTACACCCCGGCGTCAACTACGTGATCAGGAACGACACAAGCCGAGTAAGGATAACAGACAGGACGAAGTTCATCTGGTCAGGATTCAGATGCCTGAATTCGCAATGCCACTCGGGAAGCGACGATGAGCCGTACCCTGGCATGAGGCCCGACCTCAACTCCGTTCTGCCTGCGCCCAACTTCCTGCCGGGCCTAGAGCTCAGCAAGAAGATGCGAAGGACGCATCTCGGAGACTTCGAGGAGGAGTGGGTCGTCAACTTGGATCGAACCATCTCAAACCTCGGCGGCGAGGACGAGCGCGGCAGGTCACTGCCCGAGGACGACCCTAGAGCAGTCGTGCATCAGAGGTGGATATGGGAGCAGAACAATCCCGATGATTACCTGCCAGAGCATCTCGAGGTACACTGCCCCCACTGCGGAAGCCCGGCGACCGAAGACGAGTACGGCGAGTCGTACAGGACCGAGGTCGAAGACAGACTATCCACATTCGACAGGGACGGCAACCCGAAGCCGGGCGTCATCGTTGAGCGTCATCTGATCGATGGCGACGTTGCGATATTCAACAGACAGCCCTCGCTTCACAGGATGTCGATGATGGTCCATGAGATCAGGGTCATGCAAGGCAAGACCTTCAGATTCAACCTAGCGGACTGCACACCCTACAACGCAGACTTCGACGGGGACGAGATGAATCTCCACGTTATACAGAGCGAGGAAGCTCGAGCGGAGGCAAAGATCCTCATGAGGGTCCAGGAGCACATCATCACCCCCCGATACGGAGGTGCCGTGATTGGCGGTATTCACGATCACATCTCGGGCGCATACCTGCTGACCCAAGGTGGCAGAATACTCCCGCGAAACCTAGCGCTGGAGATCCTCGGATCAGTCGGCTGGGAAGGCGAACTTCCCGAACTCGTCGAGAGCGACGGAATCAGCGGATACCGTGGCTCTGACATCCTCAGCCTAATCGTACCAGGCGGCTTCACGCTCTCATACATGAGCAGGAGCGGTGACCAGGTCAACGTGGAGGGTGGGACCGTCACAGGCACTATCGACAAGAGAGGGATAGGCGCTGAGGACGGACGCCTCCTTGACGCAGTGGTCCAGACCCATGGCACGGAAGTGGGCGCAGAGTTCCTCAACAGGATGACGAAGATGACCATCGCAATGTGCACCTCACTAGGTTTCACCACCGGGATCGATGACGAGGACCTCCCTCCAGAGGCCAAGGAAGAGATCGATGAGATCAACAGAGAGGCCAGTGAAGCGGTCGACACTGAGCTAGCTAAGTACGGAAACGACGGAAGGCGCTACGAGACCAGGCCCGGCAGAACCCCTCTAGAGACTCTGGAAGAGAACATCTTGCAGTTATTAGATTCCGGCAAGGCAAAGTCCGGAGACGTCGCAAAGAGATACCTCGGTGAGACAAACGCGGCCGTCGTCATGGCTACATCGGGCGCGAGAGGGTCGATGGACAACCTAGCGATGATGGCAGGTTCAATCGGTCAGCCTAAGGTTCGTGGAAAGAGGCTCGAAAGAGGATATCATGATCGTGTCCTTTCACACTTCCCGCGAGGGTCAAAGGGAGCCAAGGAGAAAGGGTTCGTGTCCTCCTCGTTCAAGAGGGGGCTAGAGCCAACAGAATTCTTCATGCTCTCCGTCTCCGGACGAGAGTCTCTGGTCGATACCGCGGTGAGAACAAGCAAGTCAGGGTACATGCAGCGTAGGCTCATCAACGCAATGGACGATCTCAAGGTCAATGACGACTTGATGAGATCCGTCAGAAACACCGCCGACAGAATAATTCAGTTCGAGTACGGAGAGGATGGAGTCGATCCAGCACGGAGCAGAAAGGGTTCTCCAGTCCCGATCGACCAAGTTCTAGATGCTGCACTGGGGGGTGATTCCTGATGGTCGTCAAGAGCGCAACCAAGAAGAAGCTGACCGACCTCGGGGTCGATGAAGAACACGCCCATCTTCTCGCAGACGATCGCAAGTGGGACGATGTGAAGATACTGAACCCGCAGCAGATAGCAGAGATATGCCAGACCGACTCGGGAACGGCCGCCTCCATACACACGAAAATAACCACCCCCGTCAAGGGCGGGCGGAGAGATTCCGGCACGACCACCAAGCGCGTCAGAATCCAGAAGCGACGAGCTTCCAGGAAGAAGACTTCCCTCCCACTGCAGGTCTACAGGACCGAGGACAAGAGTCAGCAAATCCTCCGGGAGATCGATCTCGAAGACCCGCTCTACAAGGATATCGAGGCCGCTGCTCAGAAGAAGGGGATGGTACTCACACCGAGAATCATCTACGACCTTGTCGAGGGAGTACGCTCTAGAGGCGTAAGCAAATTAACCCCGAAGCAGATGAAGTCCATTCTGAGCGAGACCGAGTTCAGATTGGCTGAAAGTAGGGTCGATCCTCACGAAGCCGTGGGCATCACGACCGCGCAATCCATTGGGGAGCCCGGGACACAGATGACCATGCGTACTTTCCACTACGCTGGTGTTGCAACGGTCAACGTCACACAGGGTCTCCCTAGAGTCATCGAGATAGTCGATGCACGAAAGTCCCCCAACACCCCCACCATGATGATCTACCTCGAGGAGAAGACCCTTGACGGCAAGAAGCTCCTCAGAACTAATGAGAAGCAGGTTCAGAAGATCGCAGCCGGCCTCGAGACCACAACCACCAGAGACATAGCCTCGATAGACGTCGACGTCGCACAGAGGGTACTCACTCTCGATCTCAAGAATCAGAACCTCAGGCTGAAGAATATGAACGGGAGAGAGGTCATGGACAAGCTCTCCAGAGCCTTGAAGCTCTACGTTCAGGCCGATAACCCCGATCGCCCGAAGCAGCTGAAGCTCATACCGGGCGTCTCCAAGGAAGACGACCTAGCCAACCTAGCCGCGGATCCCCCAACATACACGGCGCTGCTCCAGCTCGAAGACAAGGTCAAGAAGCTCAGGCTTAAGGGGCTGCCTGGGATAGCTAGGGCGAATGTTCAGGGGCCGGACAAGAATACCGGCGAGTACTACATCGCAACAATAGGTTCGAACCTCTCCAAGGTAAGCGAGTTCGCTGGAGTGGACAGGTCAAGGACCTACACCAACAACATCGTCGAGATATACCAGTACCTCGGCATCGAAGCGGCTCGACAGTCGATCATCTCTGAACTAAGGGACACGCTCGAGGGAGCAGGCCTCGACGTCGATGTTCGGCACCTCATCACAGTGGCAGACGTCATGACCAGTGAAGGCGAGGTAAGGGCAATAGGACGGCACGGTGTCAGTGGAACGAAGCACAGTATCCTTGCGAGATCCGCATTCGAGGTCACCGTCAACCACCTTCTAAGGGCCGGAATTATCGGAGAGAGGGACAAGCTGAAGGGAGTCACCGAGAACGTCATCGTTGGCCAGCCAGTGGCACTCGGGACCGGTTCCGTCGAGCTATACTACGTTCCAAAGAACAACTAGGAGATGATTTAGATGGATATTTCAAGGCAAATCAAGCAGGGAATCAGCACAGGGGAGCTCGTCTTCGGACAGAGGGAAACCATCAGCGCATGTGCCAGGGGCGATGCCAGACTAATCCTCGTGGCAGCGAACTGCCCCCAAGAACATGTGGACGTTCTCGCATCCAACCATCCGAACATACCCGTTCACAGGCTCCAGATTGTGAACAGGGAGCTCGGCTCCGCTTGTGCCAAGCCGTTCGCAATCAGCTCGATCTGCATAATCGATGCCGGTCAGTCGGAGCTTATGTCCCTGGATCACAACCTCTGAAACGACTGGTTGATGGCCTACACGCGCATGGGAAGGCATGGGCGATGCCGTACTCCGGGCACTCGAATCGGAGGGAATCGTCCTTGATACTAGCGTAGATGCCGTGGCGCCGGTCGGTTTCTCTTTCCTCGGTGAGTGCAAATCAACTCCCGGGGTCTCTCGAAAATCACTATCCGTGTGGCATGCGCCCTATACCCATCTACCTCTCAGCACACAGGACGCAGAACGACTCGTGATACACTCCTCAAGTCACTCGAGGTCGCTGCTGGCAAGTGAAAGGCCCGTTCCCGCAGAGGCCAGGAAAATTCTTGAAGGCCACGGCTACGAGGTATGGGGCCGCGAGGATATAATTCGCATATTGGGCAAGGCCCAGCTCTCAAGAGAGATTCCTCCTACCGAGGTGGAAGATGATGGTGAAGACCCTCTCCCCCATTTGAATCCAGAATCAGTACTGTCTCACAGAATAGATATCGGAACCATCATCGAAACACTTCGCATAGAAGGGATAACCAGGCCGATACTTCTCGAAGTAAGGGCTTGGGCAGCATCTGCCTCATTGGTTGCCGACCACGGGGAAAGAATTCCAGGATCCGTGATTGTAATCGAGAATCCATGGACGGGGCTGTTCCACAGCATGACCGAACAGGGGAGGCCAAACATCCTCATGGAAAGAATGGAGTGGGCCGGGGAGTGGAGCGAGGAAGGTAACACGAGGAACGAAATCGTCGCTAGATTGGACAAGAGGGCATCTCCCTCCGAGAGAGGTGCCTCACGGGCATCCCTCTTGCAATGGTATCGAACTGATCAGGATTCGCTCAATATTGGGAAAATCAGGGCATGGGTCCCCGGATGGGTATTGACCGCATCAGATACGGGTAAGACCTACACCATCGAGGGGCTCACTGGAAAAATAGTAAATCAGAACTGATCTCAGCCCTTCCGCTGTATCATCATCAGATCGTCAGTAGAGATTGTTCCACCAGACATGAGCTGCTCCATAATATCGGAGACCCCGGTCCGCTGATCATCCGAGCTGTCGAATTCCCCGCCGCTCTCTTTAGTCTTCATCGCGTATACCAGGTCACTCATGGAGTGCATACACTTCAGGCAAACGATATACCTCGAATGCATCTTGTCAGCTTCTCGCTTCGCCCTAACCAAGCCCGAGTGGGATTTATTCGCAGCTTCCCTAAGTTTGTCAACCTCGTCAGATATTCTAGACATCACGTCATGGGCCTGTTGAGCAGATTCGACCGCCCCTTCAACCTCGGTATGGGCCTTGTCCTGAAGCTGATCGGCTCTCCATAGCTCTTCTTTGAGTTCGCTCAGACCGCCGCCTTCAGCCTTAGCCTTCTTTGCCTCCTTGAGTTCAGCGCTCAGCTCCTTCATCCTCTTCATGAAGGCCTTCTCCTTCATGTTGAGCATATTACGCTCGAATTTATGTTCGAGTTGAGTCATCTCGACCCTGATCTTTGAGACGGGCCTCTTCTTCGTGCCTTTTTGTGATTCATCTGACTTCGAACTCACCATCTTCTCCTTGGTAGCCTTCAGAGCTGCACGCTTTTCTCTAGCTATTTCCGTACGTTCAGCACGGACCTTCTTCAGATCCTTAACCTTCTGATTCGCCTCATCTCGAACGGCCTTTTTGTTCTGGACTTCCGTTATGAGTTCTTGAACTTGGAGGTTGAATCCGTTGCGCTCCGCTATGCGCTGCTTGACTTTCTCATTCCATTGATCCCTCATTTCCTTGAATCTCGAGGCCTCCTCTTCAACCTCATCAGGCTTGGAGCCGAACAGATCCAATAGGTCGCTGGAGGTCAGTGCGCTCATCAGTGATCGTTTCCGGGTCCGGTGGTGCGCATATAAGCGAAACGTCCCTATCTCCCACGCTCATGGCGCAGCCGAGTCTTTCTCGCTCCTCTCCTCGCGGGGGTAATGCGCCTCTTCTTCGCCTTTCCAGATGAGTCCTTCTCGACCTTGCCTTCGGATCCAGTCCCTGTTTCGGATAGAGACCCGAGATCAACCCCCCTCTCTAGAATCAACGCAACATCCGTGGCGTCGAGAGAAGAACCGCTCATTACTCGATTCATTGCATCCGAGACCTTGCTCTCCGACTCTAACTTCTTCGCCATCTTTCTGAGATTCTTCACTTCCTTAGAGATCTCATCCAGGTCTTTGTCGATTTTATCTATCCTCTTGGATATCTTCCGCACTTCCTTGAATTCCGAACTCTTCCGGTCCTGCTTCTCGGCATCGAGGTCCTCCTTCGGATGCTCGGAATCCAATTTCTCGATAGCCTCGATTTTGAGCTTGTTGTACTTGACATAGCGACCATGTGCCTCCTCTCCCTTCTCTTTGACAGATATAGCGGATACCAATTCATAGAAGAGACTGAACTCCCTTATCTCTCTCGCAAGCGTCGGCATTGTGGTCAGGTCGTTACTCATTACCGTGAGCTTCGCCAGACTCTTGTCCGCCCAACTCTTCAGAACATCGACAGGAGGGGGAATAGAACTATTGATCAGATCGCGCTCTTTCTTCGCCTCTTCGGCAGCCCTCTTGTTCTCATGGAATGATGATAGATGCTTTTTCCGTGAGTCAGATTTCTCTCGCGTGACGGATACAGACGCTCTCTTTTCCTTGGCCTGCCCAACAAGCCCCTCCCGCTCGTCTCGAAGATTTCTTCTGGTCTCTTCCAGCATTTTGGCCTTCGAAATAAGGTCCTCAGGAGATTCTGATGAAGAAACGTCGCTCATTCCTCTTCACCGTCCTTCGTGCTCTTTTTCTGAGACTTTCCGCTCTTTTTCTGAGACTTTCCGCTCTTTTTCTGAGACTTTCCCTTCTTTGCCTTTGTTACGAAACTCGCCTTACCGCCTTCTTCGACCCTTTTTGAATTCTGGAGAAGATCGTGTCCAGCCCCCTTCTTGAAGCCGTTTTTCACCACTCCCTCCCAGTACTTGACCGATGCCTCTGATTGCGCCTCGAGTTCCATCGCCCTATCCAGCTGCTTTCTTATTTCCTTATGCTCCTGTTCAAGAGTGACCCTCTTGGCATAGGTTGGACGACCCTTCTCGCTCAATTCCACCATTGCCGCATGCTTCCTGTCAGCCTTCTTGAATAGACTCGACATTTCCTTACGCGTTGCTATGTACTCGACCACCGAGGGATTCGACTCCTTTCTGGTCTGGAGCCACATTTCATTTTCTTTCAGCAATTGGGAGCGAGCCGCAATAAGACTGCCTTCCGCTTTGTGGTCCAATGCCTGAGTCTCTATCTTGTTCTCTATGTCTATTATCTTCTCCTCGAGACGTTCCTTCGCCCACTTGGGCTCTAGTGTAATCATGCCGCCGGACTCATCTATCGACGCTCGAAGCTGCTTGAGCCGTGCTAATTTCGGACGCGCCTCATCTCGCAACTCATTGCGCTCCTTCTTCAGCCGCGCAACCTCCTTGTTCGACTTCTCGTTACTATCAACAGACCTGCGTAGTTTGGGCAGAATAGCCTCCCCCTCAGCCTGTAGGGTACGTATCACTCCTGGAAGTGCATCCCGTAGCATAATACGCCTAGCAAGTAGCGATTCTGCGAGTTTAAGCGGAGTTGGCACCCCGTCCTCTGCTCCGGGCACGTCCGAAACCAGTACCCGCTCTGCTTAAACTGCACGTAAAGACTCCAATCAGCCGCTGAATTGAAACAGGTTGAATCAGAGTAGGCCACGTGCGACCAGCGGATATTGCCCCATCTCTGTTTGTTGCGGCCCTGTTCATCACCTCTGGGTCAGTATTGGCCGAAACCAGTGACGAGTCAATCGTCGATTGGTCTCTAACAGTTTCAGATGGTGTGTCGGGGGAGCCTTCGATCAATGGCTCCCTAGTGCTTTTAGGGGATGTCGTAGATGTCAATTTTGTCGTATCTCAGGAATCATATCAGGGGGATGAGAGATGGGAGCTTTGGATCAAGCACAATGAAATTTGGAACCTCCTTACACAGGGGGATTTCGATGATGAGAATCCAACTCTGGACCAGAGTGTCGAATTAGGCGCAAATTCTTCAGGGCTACATGAAGTACATCTCCGCTTGTTTCCGAGCAGTCGGACCCAATCTGTAGAATTCTATGTCGACCCGAATCCTCTCGACCTGGTGCCAGCGGGGCAGTTGGGCGTGGCAGTCAGAGGCGAACCGCTGCACAGCGGTGATTATGCTAGAGTATCGGCACTAGTCCATAACAGGGGGGTCGATACAGTATCGGCCCACCTATATCTGGAGTCGGGCACAGATTCTTCCACCGGCTCTTCTGTCCTCATTAAGGCCGGCTCGTCGAAGGAGCTAGATTCTTCGATTCAATTGTCCGAACCCGGCTTCCGAGAAATATCTTGGAGTGTAGGGGGGAGTGGTATCGGAGTTTCACATCAATTATCCGGGACGGTTTCTGTAACAGTGACCCCAATGCAGACGATAGACATAGCATCCGTCAATCATGATCAGGAGTCCAGTACGCTGGACATCGCAGTCATGTTGAGCGAAGGGCGTCAGAGAGACGTCGAGGTCACGGCAATGCCCACATCCCTCGACGGGTCAGTCCAAGGATCGTCCAAATTGATCGCATCCATACTTCCCGGGTCACAGACAATATCCCTCCCAATTCAAGAATCGTTCTCAGGCCAAATGGACGTAATAGTTGATGCAGTGAACTGGCCTGGGGAACAGACCCGCAGCCAGATTGGAATCGATGAATCCACATCATCTGCAACTGTTGTGGCGTCAGCATCCCAAATTTCCGCGGGTGAAGAAACCGTCGAGATAACCTACACGATACGGAATTCGGGCACAACGAAGCTCGATTCAGGAGTCATCGAAGCGGTGTGGGTTTTCGATGGAAGGGTGCTCGATTCCAAGGCGGTTCCTCTGATTGGCACATCAGAAGAGCATCAATCCTCAGTGGATGTAACTCTACCTTCGGACACATCCTCGGGAGAAGTTAGGATCAGATACTCTTCGACAGGAATTATTGCCTCGGGAACAGTCTCCGTGACCTCGTCAGGGGACAGCGCCTCGGCATCAGAATTGCCATTCCCCCTGGAGGCTGCTGCATTGGGCGCATTAGCAGGACTCGTGGTCATCCTCCTCCTAGTACTTATCATGCGTACATTCGAGAACGAGGTAAGTAAGACCTCAGAGGATCAATCAACGCAGGTTGAACCCTCCGAGTCTACCATGAAATGCTCGAATTGCGGCTTGAACCTAAGATACTCGTCGAATCAGGAAAGAATCACCTGCCCTGCATGTTCTACATCGATGGAGAATCCTGGAAATCAATCGAAAACCGATTCACAGCCAACTATGCCTGAGAAATTACCCTCAACACCAGATGTTGCGTCACCAACCGATATAATCGACTGCCCAACATGCGAACAGACCTTGAAGGTGCCAATCAATCGGAGGCCCGTGGTCGCACGTTGCCCCGCATGCATGACGACATTCCGCGCCTTGAGGGGGGAATCCTAAGATGAAGAAATTTTCAGAGGGTGAAGAGGCATACCTCAAGCGTGCCTTAGAGGCATTCAATGAAAATCCGAGTCAGATTGTGAAGACGAGTAATTTAGCAGCCCGACTGGGCGTCAGCTCTGCTTCAGTCACGGAGATGGTCAAGAAGTTGGCAGAAAGGAATCTCGTGACGCATGTGCCCTACAAAGGGTCGAGACTGACTTCCGAGGGCTTCCTGCATGCCAATAACGTCAAACGAAGAGAGATGCTAATAGAAATCCTCCTTTCCGATGTAGTGGGGCTTGAGGGGAACATTTCTCAAGTCGCATCCAAAATGGAATCCGCTCTCGAAAGTCCACATGTTGAGGTCCTGGACAGAATGCTGGGATATCCCGTTCAATGCTCCGATGGCAGAAAGGTTCCTTCCATTGGAAGAGAGATTGGCGACCTGCCGCCCGTGTGCTCAATTTCTAAGATGGCGGAGGGTCAGGCTGGCGACGTTAAGGCGATAAGAATCAGCAAGGAAGATCTAACCCTCATGATGGAAATAGATGTTAGCATCGGGACTAGGGTAGAAAGGAGCAAAGACGGGTTCATAGTCCACGGCATGGAATACAGAGTATCTGATTCCATCCTTGATTCGATATTGGTGGATACGGGGGAGCAGTAGATGGACGGTGAAGATGACCCAGGAGAAATAATTTCAGATGCCGAGGTGACTATCGGTGAGGGGAGAAGCGACCGTGAGCAGAACATACATCAGATAATACTGAGGATTGAGCGCCTATTCATTACCGGTGGTCTACGAATGGACTTCCTCACGCCCGCTGTGCTGCTGATTGTACTCGGGTCTTCGGTAGCATATGCGGATTCCACTCCTACGTGGTGGGATGGCGGCCTCGAAGATCAGTTCGGCGTCGAGCTATCGGTCTTCCTGCTCTTGATATCGGGATTCATCATCATCGCAAACATATTCCTCATCTTCATCCTGTTCTTTAGCCTCAGGCTCAATATCTCCATGTTTGAAGAGCACGAACGCACAATGTCCGATCAGGGCATGACAATGACGAACTCGCAAGGCTACGCAGAGGTTAGAAGGATTTTCGACGTAACTAGGAGAATCCTGAGAGGGAGGATCTCCGTACTCATCATCAGCTTCACACTTGTCGCGATTTCTCTGAATCCTCTAGTGGATGATTACAGAACGCCTCTCTCCATGTTGGCACTTTCCTCTATACTAGCATCGCTGGGGTTGCAGGTCACAGCCCCACTAGGCACGTTCAACACATTGGAACCGTGGGGACTATTGGACTCATATCAGCCAGCCGTCCACAAGACCCTCTTGTCGGATCCATTTCTTGATCTTGTAAGGGCTCACGCAGACCCCCTCCTCCACACCAGGATGTCGCTACATCTCGGGGAAATAGCGAGAAGGCTACCTGACCTAGACATGGTGGACTTCCAAGAGAGGCTGCTGCATCTCCTGCATCTGAGGGCGTCAACCGCCATAGATGACGACGAGATGAGGGAAAGACTCTGCAAGTACATAGATCAGGAGGTAATGGACGAGTTGTTCGACCACCCTGAGTTAGGGGAGACAACGTGGGTTAGGCTGCTATCTCACTCAGCAATCGCATGCCCCCCCTTCTTCAGACTCTATGATCGTTTGAGGCGCCAACAAGTAGGAAACTCATTCGAAGACATATGGTTCGATGTCGACATCGAGAATCTCGCACAAGGTAGAACTAATCTGATGGCCGTCATTCTCAACAAGGGGAAGTCTGACATCGATCTAATACTAAGGGTCCAGACTCCAGATTTCAGGCCCAAGGAGGGCGTCTACAGGCTCACAGTGCCGCCCGCTAAAATCTCATCCAAGGACGACGTAGAATCCCAGATAGAGGCAATGGGAGAATCCATGATTATCTGGCAAAGCCTAATCCCGAGCGTATTCGGAGAGGCTACCGTCTCAATCAGACTAGAAAACACGGAGGGAAGCCTCGTCAATGGGAGGGTTCTGAACGTACAATCGAGGGCAGATTTGACAACCAGGTTCAGGAAAAGCCTCGGCTCTGCAATGATTGTGACTGCGATATTCACCGCGCTTATCCCCGCGATTTCCGCAATCACCGCAGTCCTGCCATCACTGTCCTGATGCAATCGATTCAAGAATGCGGCCCCCCGCGTCACTGCGTGGACGAGGGAGAGAGAGACCGCGAAGAAGACGATCTTCGCACTAGGCTTCATGCCATGGAAACCAAAGCAAAGCGCCTAAGGAACCAGAGAAATTCTTTCAGCGACGACGCCAGATCGGCCGCCGAACAACGCGATTCAATACAGAATCAGGCTAAGGAAATCAGGGAATCGATAAACTCCATGATGGAAGAACAGCAGAAAATCCGGGAAAGGGCCAAGGTTCACAGGACTCGAAGAGACGACATACAGACAAGGATACGGGAACTTATCGGAAGATCAAAGGGTCGCAGAGAGGATAACAAGAACTCCAGATCAGTAGTCGTTCAACTCGCTGAGACGGAATCTGAGATAGGCAATATCGAGGACCGAATAATGACAGATGGAACACTCGGCCTAGATAAGGAGAACAAACTGCTGAAGAAGCTGAAAACTCTCCGTTTGAAGAGGAAGGAACTCCTCCCCTCTGTCGAGGAGCACTCAATGATAAAATTAGATCTAAAGAATCTGGATGGAAGCATCTTGACCCTCAAGGCCGAAGCAGATGCTGAGCACCAGGCAATGATTGATGCGCACGAGGAAGCCGACAAGATATGGGAGGAGATCAGACCCATGTTCGAGGAGCGAGACTTCCTAAGATCAGAGGGAGACAGATTCCACGCACTTTTTGTATCGAATAGGAAGTCGGCCGATGAAGTTCACGCAAATCTGGTCGAACTCTACTCAGAAGTCGACGAAATCAAGAATGAATTGAAATCTCAAGCGGACGAGCAGAAACGATTCATCGAGGAATACAACTCTGCTGCAAAGGAGAAACTCGCCACTCCCGAGGACTCAGAAGAGCTCGCAAACACCCTCGCAGAAGAACTCATGTCGTCCGGCTCGATAACCCTCGGCGGCACCGGTGTTGAACAGTCCAACTCGAAAGACGGGAGTAAGATATCTCGAAAATCAACGAGAAGGAACATCCAGGCTAGAAGGGGACGTTGAGTCACCAGCCTCTCTGATCCATCCTTACAGGTAGATCTTCAATCTCGAGGCCTGGCATAGCCTCTCCAATCATGGTAGAAGCTTCTGCTACTACGGAAGGATCGTTGTATGAATGAGTGGCCATCACGATGGCCTCTGCGGTTCTAACAGGATCAGATGACTTGAAAATTCCAGATCCTACAAAGACGCCGTCCATACCCTGACGCATCATAAGTGCGGCATCAGAGGGCGTGGAAATTCCCCCTGCTGAGAACGTAACGACTGGAAGCCTGCCAATATTCTTCACATCCCCTAAGACTGATCGAACTTCTGCTCGAACTTCTGCATGTGTGCCGAATGGGGTCTTAGAATTTCCAATGTTCAGTGCGGATGCAGAGTTGACCCTCTTGAAACCGGTCATTATCTGATCAACAATTTCTTCTATATCCCCTTCGTTTTGGAGATGTTCAATTTCCGAGGCTACGATACGAGCATGCTGTACAGCGCTGACAACATTGCCTGTACCTGCCTCGCCCTTGGTCCGAATCATTGCAGCCCCTTCTGCTATCCTCCTCACTGCTTCTCCAAGATTGGTGCAGCCGCAAACAAAGGGTACGTCGAAATTCTTCTTGGGTATGTGATAGAATGGGTCCGCCGGAGTCAAGACCTCGGACTCGTCGATCATATCGACCCCTAACTCTTGGAGGACCCGCGCCTCATCCTCGTGCCCAATACGAGCCTTTGCCATCACAGGTATACTCGTCGTCTCGATTATCCCCCTGATCATGCTAGGATGACTCATACGTGCAACTCCGCCTGCAGATCGAATATCGGCGGGGACCCTTTCTAGAGCCATGACTGCGACCGCCCCGGCATCTTCAGCGACAGCTGCCTGCTCAGCATCCACGACGTCCATGATGACCCCGCCTTCCTGCATAGTCGCGAAACCCCTCTTCAGGAGCTCTTGGCCGTACTTCATGGTGGCTAGATCGATAGAAGGCATCTCTAGACCTCCATCAGTCGCTCGCGAGTACGGGAGAATCTCCTTCTGCTATTGGGAGGTCTGGAGATTCATTCTCGTTCCTTTCTATCCAAGACTCCATCCCATCGGGAACATCCGTATCGGCAAATATTGCCTCCACGGGGCATTCCGTCACACATGCAGCACAATCGATGCACTCATCAGGGTCTATGACGAGATAGTCGTCAGCTTCCCTAAATGCTTCAACAGGGCAAACTACGACGCAATCCTGATATTTGTGCTTTACACAAGCCTCTGTAACTACGTGCGTCATGTTATCCCTGATGGTAGGACTGCGACACTCGTTCTTGAAACCTCGTCTCAATCCTCGTCAATTTTTGCATATCTGTTCAGTAGCATTGTGGCTTCGTCTATGATATTCTGGCCAGGGTAGCATTCTATTTTAATTCGAAGTTTAACCGAGTGTCGTGATCGGGATCTGCTTGCGAGAACATGCTCTCCTGACACGAATTTCTGAAGGTCGAGTCTGGCATGGAGGAATTTCGAATCGTCAACTCTAGACTCGATCCCCTGACCAAGGATCGAATTCCACAAACCCTTGTGAACCAATGACATGGAGCCACGAATATCTCTTTTCCGACTTAGGCGCGATCTGAACATTTTTTGAGGAGCCCCGTGGTGGGACTTCACATTTTCACATTCAATTTCCACGCCCTCCGGGAGAACCGACTCCAAGGCCATGGCTATCATTTCATCATCGTCTACTGCAGATAATATGATCGTCCACTCAATAGAGTGTGCACCCATGGCACGGGGTATGAGCCAATGCGAATATATGCGACCCCTCGTTACCCGCTAACAGGCGGCCGTTTGAAATACTGGTCCCGGCTGGCCCGGGCTGCATACGGGGAAGCCCCCGAAAGACAGAGGCGTACCAGATGGCCAAAAGCGCGAAATCCAGGTTAGCGGCACGTAAGCAGAGGGACAAGTGGAAGGCAAAGCGGTGGTACACTGTTAGAGCCCCTAGAAATCCATGGTCCTACAGGGATATCGGCGAGACAATCGCTGAGGAAGACTCGATGCTTGAAGGCCGCATATACGAAATGATGCAGAATGAGCTCGATGGCGATTTTTCCAAAATGCACGTCAAGGTAAGATTCAGGATCACACATACTGTGGGATCGGACGCTATCACCGAGTTCATCGGTCACGAGGTTGCAAAAGACCACATCAGGAGACAGGTTCGCCGTGCGAGATCCAAGGTCGATGATACTGTTGACATAGTCACCGAGGACGGCTTCTACGTACGAATGAAGCCACTCTTAATCACCCACAGGACTGCAAAGTCAAGCCAAAAGCAGGAGATGAGATCAAGAGCCAAAGAAATTATCCTCAAAGCAGGAGCAACATCCACATGGGTCGGGATTCAGAAATCTATCTTGGACGGCTCTCTGGAATCCTCCATCAAAGATGCAGTTTCAACGATTCACCCAGTTCGAACCGTTTTACTCAGAAAGACCCAACTCATACAATCCGGAGTTACAGTGGACGATGGTCCCACCCTCGAGGATATAAGGGCCGAAGAGGAATCTGAGAAGAGTCCACCCGCCCAAGAGGAGCCCGAAGACGAACCACAAGAGGGCGAAGAGGACAGTGAGATCGAGGTTGAAGCAACCGAAGACGTAGATGCTCCAGAAGTAGAATCTGTGGAAAAGGGGGAAGAAGATTCCCCAGATTATTCCTCATTGAAGGTGGCAGAACTCAAAGAGCTACTCAAAGCGGCTGGAAAGCCCGTCTCTGGAAAGAAGGCTGACCTAATCGCCCGATTAATGGAGTGACCATGACCAAACGTCTGGCGATAATCGCCGGAACCGGCATGGACCGCCTCTCTAAGGCAATATCCGCCTCAGAGACATCTAGCGTCAGATCAGATACTCCTTGGGGACAAGTCCCAATTACCATTCTGAATGTAGACGGGTGCGAGGTATTTCTCGTAGATCGACACCACTCTGATAACCCCGGATTTAGAACGCCCCCACATGAGATAGAGCATCGCGCTGTAGTCCACGCCCTCAGGAGCGCTAACCCCGACCTCATAGTAAGTGTGAATTCGGTTGGCACGATGACTGAAAGCCTCCCCCCGGGGCAAGTAGGTGTTGTAACCGATGTTCTCGACCTATCTTCGAAGGCTATCACGTTTCACGAATCTGACGCAGTCCATGCAGATAGAACCAACTCATTCTCCGGACGGCATATCTCGCTGCTCGAGAATGCCGACATAGACGGGCTAGTAATCTTGACTAGGCTGGTATCCGCACAATGTGTCGGGCCACAGTTCGAAACACCAGCAGAGATCCGTGCCCTTTCATTGATGGGTGCCGATGTTGTGGGTATGACCCTGGGCCCCGAGTCTCGACTAATATCCGAGACTGAGATACCCCATCTCGCGATATGCTGCTCATCTAATTGGGCTGCTGGATTGACTCCTGGGGATTCATCTGCACCAATAGACCATCAACAGGTTGAAGCTCTAGCGGATTCAATAAGGTCGATAGTAGCAAATTGTGTCCTCACCCTCGTCGAGGGCTGACAGACGTTTCCTAAATACCCAATTCGAATATCCATAAATCCAGACGGATAGCGTAAGTTCATTCATCGCCTTGCACAAGCCCAGTCATGAGGCCCAAAGAAGTAGGCGACTGGATGAGAATCGATACTGACCTCCCATCCACTCCAGACGGGTCGTGGCTGACCATGATGAGAAGGGTAGCCACGTTCCACCACAAGCATGAATTCTCATCGGAAGACAATAATGGCCATGATATGGGTTACAGGGTAGCATTGACCATCGAGGAGTTGGGTGAACTCTCTGCAGCCATAACTAAGGGAAAACCTCCCCATGAGGCAGCGGAAGAGCTAGCTGATTTGCTTATTTTGATTCTAGGGCATTCTCTTGCCATGAAGGTCGATCTTGAGAGTCAATTCCACATGAAGATGGACAAGATAATGACCAGGAAAGCCAGAAGAGGAAACCTCGGAATACGTGTGACTGAGTACGGCGAAAAATAAAACAGATTACAGCGTTTTAATTACACATCCCAATTCAGTTTGTTTTAGTGGTGGCACACTATAGAGGGATAGAACATGAATGTGGCTATTGTATGGTTTAGGGGACTGCTAAGGTTACATGACAACCCCGTGCTAAATTGGGCTAGTTCTAACGATGAGATTGACTCGATAGTACCAATATTCATCATCGAAGAATCCGATGATGTTGGAGGACGCCCACTTTTAGGAGACAATCGCATGAGATTCCTTTACGAATCGATAGTTGACCTGGATAAAGGCCTCAGAGAACAATACGACTCGACTATTTTGGTATTCTCAGGAGACCCAAGGCACGTCATAGCATCAATCGTCCATTGTCTAGATTCTGATGTGAAGGTACTCTTGACAGACTATCGGTCGGAACCAAAAATGAGAGTTGGAATCACGGAAATCGAGAACCTCCTGAAGCCAAGCGGAGTCGAAACTATGGTCTTTCCCGCCGCTAGCACGATACTTGATATCGAGGAGGTCATAGGTTCTGAAACCTACAAGAATCCGAAATCCTCCAGGGATATTGATGCCATAATGAGAGAATACTTGGACGAAGGACCAGATGGATACTTGGTTGGAGAACCCCTCTCCAAGCCAGTTGAAGTACGTTCTGATTCGAGAACGCTTGAAATCCTCACAGGCCATACTGGTCCTTCTGACTATTACATTGAGATGGATGAAGTTAGACGCAGGGCCTCAGAGAACGGGGGTCAGAGTTATTTTCCTGGAGGAGAAAGTGAGGCATTGGAGAGGTTGAGATGCAAGGTCATAGATGTGCCTGATTTTGTCAATACGTTCAGCAAACCGGATACATTCAGCACAAATGAAAATCAAAATCCCCTAGAGCCCACAACTACCGGTTTATCCCCTTACATCAGCACGGGCTGCCTATCTGTAAGGCTAGTTTGGACCGAGGTCGCAAGGGCGAATCTCAATTCAGAGCATACAAAACCCCCGCAATCATTGCTCGGACAACTTATGTTCAGAGAGATGTTCTACCTGCTATCAAGATCCGTGGAGAATTGGGATGATGATATCGATAATTCAAACTGTAAACGGATTGAATGGGGGAGTTATGACGAGGCTTTGATGACTGCATGGGAGTCTGGGATGACCGGTTATCCGTATATCGATGCAATGATGCGCCAATTGGATACCACGGGGTGGATGCATCATCTTGGGAGACACGCCGTCTCCTGCTTCTTGACACGGGGGCAGCTATGGCAGAATTGGAAGCATGGAAGGGATGTTTTTGAGAGGAAATTGATAGATTCCGACTGGGCCCTTAACAATGGAAACTGGCTATGGCTAGCTGGGGTCGCACCGTTCTCAATGCCCTATTACCGAGTTTACAATCCATGTCCCGATTCTAGATCTAGTTTGAACGTTGAAACCCGTGATGCCGCCTTCATCCGTCATTGGGTCCCGGAGCTCTCAACATTTCCATCTAGATACATATTCGAGCCCCATCTAGCTCCTATTGAAATCCAACGCTCTTCCAAATGCATCATTGGAGAGGATTATCCGGAACCTATAGTCAATAGAAATGAAGCCAGAAAACGGAATATGGCCCTATTCAAGGAAAGCCTAGAGAATCACGTGGACTAGCTGAAATACCACATTATTGGTTTTGAGTTAACAACAGTACTCTTTCCTCAGCATCTCAATATCTCGTCCTGAATCCCAATGCCCTCACTACGCACCAGCCGGCCTTCGCCTCGAAGATTGCAAAGGCTCCGCCGATGACCATGGCAAGCACCCCAACCGTCCCTATGGACTCAGGAACGGGCATTATCTCTAACATTAGAATGAGGTAAGCCACGGCCCCGCCTAACAAGGCGAGAAGCCCGGCGACAAGCCTCATAGCTCTGCCCTTGGAGTCTATGTTGCACTCGAGTACCATATTTTAGTGCACCTTGCATTCAGATATGAAGAGATGTTCACAACCCATGCTATATTCTGCGCCAAATACTGTAGGTCGATGCATGGTCATCATGTTCGGATGCGCTATTTTCCTGGATTACATCTTCAGTCCACTGGGTTCTATCCCAATCAGGGAACATCGTGTCGCCATCTACTGACGTGTGCACTGTAGTAACGTGTATCTCCTCGCATCTCTGAATCATTAAATCGTATATTTCGGCACCACCGATTACCCACAACTCATCACAACCCTCAGAGTAACCGATTTCCACCGCTCTCCCGTCGTAAAGAGCGACCTCCGCTCCATTTATCTGGAGCTTAGAGTCCCTGGATAGAACGATATTCGTTCTCTCTGGCAATGGCCGATATAAATCTGGGAGAGTGTCCCAGGTCTTTCTTCCCATTACTACTGCGTTGAAGCCATCTCCTGTAGTGAGCTCTCTGAAACGCTTCAAATCAGAGGACATTCTCCATGGCAAATCTCCGTCCTTTCCGATGAAACCGGATTCGTCCATGGCTACGATCATTGCAATTTTCATATAATCACCTTAGATGCTGATAGGAGCTGGAATATGCTCATGGTGTATGTAGTCCACTATCTTGATATCTTCATACGAGAATTCATCAATATCCTTTATGCCGGGGTTAATCTCTATTTTGGGTAGCTCGAGAGGCTTTCTCTGAATTTGGAGACGAGCTTGATCCGTGTGATTGAGGTAAAGGTGACAATCGCCCCCGGTCCAAACGAATTCTCCAGGAGAAAGATCGCATACCTGAGCCATCATACATGTTAGTAGGGCATATGAAGAGATATTGAACGGAACGCCGAGAAACGCATCCGCACTCCTTTGGTAGAGTTGGCAAGACAGCTTTCCATCTGCAACATAAAACTGGAAAAGAGCATGACAGGGCATTAGAGCCATCTCTTCAAGCTCGCCCACATTCCACGCAGAAACGATTATTCTTCGACTTTCAGGGCTCTTTCGTATCATCTCGACAGCTGATGAGAGTTGATCTAGCACCTTGCCGTCGGATGCTGCCCATCTCCTCCACTGTTTACCGTATACAGGGCCAAGATCCCCATTTTCATCAGCCCACTCGTTCCATATCCTCACTTTATTTTCCTTTAGATAAGCAATATTCGTATCTCCACTGATGAACCACAGGAGCTCGTGTATCACCGACGGCCAATGCACCCGCTTCGTTGTTATCGCTGGAAAGCCGCCTTCGAGGCTGAAGCGCATTTGGTGGCCGAAGATCGATATGGTGCCCGTACCGGTCCGATCTTCTTTCCGAACCCCCTCATCGAGAATCCTGCGCAGCAGGTCGAGATACGCCTCCACCCTCGACCCACGACAGCACAAGTCCTTGAACGATGTGCTTATGGAGCGCCCATCAATTTTATAGTAGCCATCAATTGATCTGTGAATTTTCGGTAAATTTCACCCATTTTTATTTGAATTTCCTCAGGTTCCAACTCAAGAAGATTTACCAATTTCTCCTCATCCATCGACCCCCCTTCAGGAGATTCAATCCATTCAGCGAATGAGATTGATTTTCCGATTCTGACTGTAACAGGAGCAAATAGCCTGATCTTCATTTTACCAGGTTGCATGAACTCTCTAGCCCCGATTATGGCGAGAGGCACAATCCTCGCATTGGGAAACTTCGCCCCCAGACGCGCGACACCCGTTTTTCCCTGTTGGAGGAATGGGGGTTCTTCACGTCGGGACCGAGTCCCCTCGGGAAATATCCCCATCCAGCCACCGCCTTCCAGAACATCAACTGCTTCTGCCAGAGCCCCGCCCCCGCCAGCTTTACGATTCGTCTTGATCTGACCTGTTGTCAGCATGGCTATTTTTGTGATGCCCCCGTTGAAGTGCTCACTCTTGGCTAGATATCGAACTGGTTTTCTAGACCCCATTATCACAGCTATGGGGTCAATATGCGATGTATGGTTGCCGGCCAAGATGACTGCCCCATCCCTGGGCAAGTTGTGGAGTCCTTCGTATCTGACATTGGTCAGGGATCTGACAAGAGGCGGAAATATCCTCATGAGGATTCTGTAGAATAGCGGCGGAGGTCGCTCTTGACCAGTACCGCTGAGTCCTGTGACCCCTGCTAGACGGTCGTAGACGTCGGTCATCAGCCACCCGAATCAGATAATCGATTTCATGCTTTTTGTATCACAAGCCTTCTTGTTGCGAATCGTTCCCCGCAATACGTGGATGCGAGGAGAAGTTTACTCGCCATTACGTTGGCGATGATGCTGTCGACAGTGACCTCTATGCCAGTACAAGCAGAATATACAGAGGATACATGGCTTGAGAATGTTATCGGACCCGAGCTCCTGGCGCTCGGCGATGAGTTCGGGTGCCAAGGTCTTGAGGGTATTAGCCCTGAAGAGGATATTGAGACCGTAAGCGCATGTTCTCAATATGTGGCTTCTAGAATAAACGCCTCCAGATGGGGTAATAACATCATATCTTTCGGAACTCCTGAAGGGGAGATATCTGAGAATCTAACAGAAGCCCTCGTAGAGGAGGGATTCAGAATTGTGGGGGATATGTCCGAAAGTGACGACCCAAGATTGAGAGTAATCACTCGAAATGGCGGCTCGATAGAGTCTGGCCTCTCTGACAGGTCATTGATAGAAAATAGTGAGCCAGGGAAACTTGTATCCCTTTATTGGGTCGCCAGAATCGATGACCTGAATATACGAAGGGATAGGGACGTGGTAGATTGGCTATCTGAGCAACCATACTGGTTCACAACATGGGGCGAATGGGTGACTCATGAGGAATCCTCGTCACGAATAACAGCAAATCTCGTTAATGGAAGCACCGAGATAACCAATCCTAGGAGTACTGGATGGGCTACTCCAGGTACGATCAAAATCACTGGATTGGTTGACAGACCAGAGATTAAGTGGTCAGATGGGGGGCATGCCCCTATAGATCAAGACGAGAATCGTCTAAGGAGCGGTTACAGATATTCCAATGATACGTTGATAATCACGATACCCCAAGGGGAATCCGTGATTCTCGTAGGAGTAAAAGAAGACGAAATCCAATTTGAGGCTACTCTGTTCAACGATCTCGTGAAGGGAGTTACAATCGCCGGTCACCATACAACAAATATGAGGGAGTGGAGTCAAGATTTCAGAGATACACCCTTGAGGTTCACATGGCTAATCGAGCGTTCCGAAATCCCCGAGAAGACATTGTTCCTACCGCTTCTCGCAATGAGTGTGCTGATTGCCACGCCGCTCGCAATAAGGTGGGTTCTAATCAAGGACAAAGAAGACCAATCATACAACGGGCCCAGTAATCTCCACTCCGTGAGAAACCATCTCCCGGATGACTCTTGACAACACTTCATCGGATAAAACCTCAGGAGCATGAACTCCAGGGGGAAGCATCTTGGAATCCTCAATCCATGCTTCCGTGCATATCGCAGTAACGAGCCCCGTCGTCCTTGCCATCGAGTGCCCGTCATCCCCCCCGTAATCTTGAACAGTCCATTCCATAGATTCCCCGTCACTGCCCACTGCCAGGACACGAAGCCAGGTGAATTCAGGCACCTTGGGGTCGTATCTCCATTCTTCGATTAACCGGGACTCTTCCAGATTTCCGGAATCTCGATGATCGATGAATTTCTGAATATGCCCAGGCCATCTCACCGTGTACTCTGACATATTCTCACAGGGGATTGAGTTCAACAATGACCTCAATCCATCCGTCAGGAAGGCCTCCATCGTCCCCCTCTCATCAACATCCACTGAATGACGATCCGACAAAGCCGGTATTACGACCGATTCCCCGTTCCTGATGACTCGTGAAGGCCTAGTATATTCCTCGATCACATCTGAAGGTGAGAAAGGGGCCATGTACTTCCACTCCCCCAATGGGCCTGTAGGATTTCCACCGACCCATATCTTCAGATCCCGCAATGGCCCCATTTTTCTGTAGGCATGTGCAGAAAGCATGTTCGAGAGACCAGGAGCTATTCCCACGTCCCACAAAACGGTCGCCCCGTAATCCCTCGCTTTCTGGTCATCTCTATCGGGCGTGAATTTGCTGAAACTAAGATCAACCAGCGCACAGGGTCGCTCAGCGAGTAGAGTGGTGCATACGTGTCCTATCGAACCTGGCAGCATGTTGATGATGAATGAATCCGTGACTGAATCCTGAATCAACTCGTGAGGATATTCATCATGCTCGACATAATGCACCTCAACACCAGGAACACCTTCTACCCTGTGTGGCTGTTGATCGTATGCGTGAACTTCATGCCCCTTGCCTGCCAGATATCGGATAACGTATGATCCAACCAGTCCCGCGCCGAAACAATGTATCTTCGCCATGAGTTGTGGGGTTAATGCGGTATTTTTGCATCTATCGGTCTACTCAGTCAAAGGCTTGATTGCCATAATCGGGCAGCGGACGTCATGGCCGACATCGGAATTGACCCATGGGGCTCTGAGGACTCTACGGATTACGATGCTCTCTCTGAGAGGTTCGGACTAGAGAAAATAGATCTCTCCGCTATCAAGAACCCAAGCATGCTTCAGCGGCGAGACCTCGTTTTTGCACATAGGGACCTCCATGTGCCGCTATCCGCCGCAAAAAGGGGAGACCCCTTCGGCGTCTTAACCGGCCTTATGCCCAGTGGGAAGATGCATCTCGGACATACGATGGTAATAGAGCAAGCAAAATGGTTCCAAGAGAATGGGGCAGATGTTACAGTTGCTGTCGCAGATCTCGAATCTGTGGCAACCAGGGGGATGTCTCTCGAGCAAGGTCGTAAGGTCGCTATGGAAGAATATGTTTCGAATTATGCGGCAATGGGTCTCGATCCCGATAAGACCAGCGTCTACTTCCAGAGCAGTCGGCCAGAAGTACAGAGACTCGCCTTTGTTCTTGGGAGAAGAACCAACCTTTCCGAACTAGGATCCATCTATGGTTTTGGAGGAGACACCAACCTCGCACATGTACAGGCCCCACTCGTTCAGGTTGGGGACATTCTTCACCCGATGCTCGATGATTTTGGGGGATTACGGCCAATTGTGGTTCCCGTGGGCGTCGATCAGGATCCTCACATCAGACTCACACGAGACATTGTATCCAAAACACAGTGGTTCAACATAAGGCTCGCAAAGCCAACTGGTCTGCTTGTTTCGCTCAGCGTTCAAGACGATAACAAAGCAGTATTCGGGGTATTGGAAAGCGGCCGAATCGACAAACAAAAGAGGAATGAGGCGATATCCTCGGTCGTGCAAATATTGCTCGATATGGGTTTCGCTGATGTCACTTCTAACCCCTCTCATGGGGTAGTAACGATTCCGGCCGCCACCAGATCTGATGAACAGGCTATCAGGAACAGGCTATTGCAACTGGAGCGTTCGATGGGAGGGCTTGGCCTGATGGCCCCTGCATCTAGTTACCACAGGTTCGCCATGGGCCTCACAGGCGGAAAGATGTCTTCTTCAAAACCAGAAACTACGATCTTCCTAAATGATTCAATTGAGAGTATGAAAAAGAAGATTCGAAAAGCACATAGTGGTGGCCAGCCAACAGTAGAGGAGCATAGGCGATTAGGCGGCAATGCGGATAGGGATGTAGCATACCAATATCTCCGATTCTTCTTCGAACATGATGACTCCGAACTCGAACGAATCTCCTCTCGTTATGCATCTGGCAATATTCTGGCAGGTGAGATGAAACAGCTATGCATCGAAAGAGCAGAAGAGTGGCTATCCGAACTTTCCGAGAGACGTTCTCAATGGTCGGATAGGCTTGAGGAATTTCTATCCTAATGGCCAAACATGATTGACCGTATAGTCATCCCAAATCTGCCATATCGAAAACAGGCACATTAGGGCCTGTGTAAAGCCCATCAACCTCTTCTTCTGTCAAATTCCTGCTAGTTGCAGAATCGTGCATTATCTTGGAATGCCCAAGCGGATCAAGGAGAAGAAGAGAAATTGCATCGCCATAGCCCAACTTCGCATCGTCGAGACGTTGAAGAAACACCCCACAAGAATCGACATCTTCTATGTCGCCGTCCGATCCGGCTTGCCTCATTAGCATGCGTATCGCATCTTCGAAGCGTGAAATGACTCCCTCAACATTGGAAACATAGCCATCAGCCGCTATACCCGGTTCAACCTCTATATCGAGTTCAGGTATCCTGACGGTGCATGATGATGACCTAACCACACGACCATCGAGAGTTTTGGCATTAATCGGAATCAACCAAGCCACTGGTTCTCCGCCATCCCCTGCTATGAAGTCGGTTTTCCTCCAGCCGCAAGACTTGCACGCGAGTGTTAACTCCGTCTGCTCTCCGAAATATGGTATTTCATGAACGTTCACCAGCATGGAAACCGATGACTCTTCGTAGCACATCGGGCATGATTGCTCAATTACGGTCTCCACTCAAGGCCCCCCTGTTCCTCTGGCTTGATGGGTGGAAGGAAGTAGAAGAAGCCTCGAATGGCCAAAGTTCAGGAGTTGCCCGCCCATCTCTTGTTCCACGAATGTCATGAGAGGGTCAATCACCTCAGACAGCCTTTCCGGGTGATCAATGATTGGCGACACGTCTACGATGACCATGTCCCCTTGAGAGACCCAGTCCATCAACGCAGGAAGACCATCTGAACCGTCGATAACAGCATTTCTCAAGATTTGACCCCCTTCCTCTGGTATCGGTGCATCCGGGTACATCTTCCCTAGATCGTGAAATTTGGACCCGTCACCTAATTTTGATACCTTTCCGAGGTCATCAGAAGGGCCACTCATGAGGTTCTGTCGAGACCTCACCGCTTGAGCCCATCGGATGAAATAGTCTGAATGGCTTCATAAAGGGGTCCGCAGATAGGAGGTCAGCGGCGATTCACCCGCTTGTGATTACATGCCTATTGAGTCAGAGGTTATCAAAACTGGAACGAGTACTGTAGGAATAACCTTTGACGGGGGGGTTGTTGTTGGTGCAGACCACAGGGCAACCATGGGGAACTTCATTGCAAATAAGAACGTGAAGAAGTTGTTCCAGATTTCTGGAAGAGTCGCCCTTACAACTGCAGGACTTGTCGGCCACGCACAGTCTCTGGCTAGGATGCTATCTGCCGAGCTATCGCTGTACGAGTTGAAGAGGAACACACCCATGACGGTCAGGGGCGCGGCTACGCTCACGGCCAACATCCTTGTTGGAAGGCCTCATTATGTTCAATTGCTGATAGTTGGAGTAGATGAATCGGGTTCTAGCGTTTACAGCATAGACTCAGCCGGCGGTTCGATTCCAGATCTTTACTGCGCCACAGGCTCAGGCAGCCCTTTCATGTATGGCGTTCTCGAAGACCAGTTTTCACCCAATATGACGAAGAAAGAAACAATCGCTCTAGCCGCAAAGGCTCTCTTGGCGTCTGCTCAGAGAGATAGTGCCAGCGGAAACGGCATGGATCTAGCAGTCATCACTATGGAAGATGGCTACGTACAACTAACTGAAGAAGAGATAGCCTCCGCACTAGAGTCACTTTGAGATTTTCAAATTCCCAGGGCATCAGCCCAGCACCTCTGTTGTGCAGAGCCTGTGGAGACGAGGTTTAGAAATGAGACTCACCTTGAATGAGGTTAAGAAGAAAATCGCAGGCATGGTCCCTTCCGGACTAGAATATGATGTTGATGTAGAGGCGGGCTCCATAGCCATAATCACCAGCGATCCCAGGTCATTCGGAAAGGGCGGGGGCGAGAGCCTCACGGTGAAAATCGCGAAATCGATCAAAAGAAGGGTCGTTGTGAGGCCCCACCCAAAGCTTCTCCTGTCTGAAGACAAAGTCGAACAGAGGGTGAAGGAACTCATTCCCGCTGACGCAGAGGTCAGAAATGTATTCATCGACCCAGCACTTTCGGAAGTCACCATTGAATGTGACGATCCCTCTGTTGCTGTCGGTCCAAAGGGGTCTGTCATTCAAGCACTCAGGGACGATATAGGCTGGCTGGTCAATGTTGCAAGGGCCCCAGCATTCGAAAGTAGGACACAACACGACATCAGGAGGTACAGAAGAGAAATGGCCGACGAGAGAAGGGCGCTTTTGAGGAAATTCGGTACAAGGATATACCGCCCTAAGAGAAGAGGCCCTTCATGGGCTAGACTTACTGCACTCGGCTCATATCGGGAAGTAGGCAGGGCAATGCACTTGGTTACTACCAATGAATCTCGAGTACTTGTCGACGTTGGAGCCAAACCCACCACGAATAGGAATGAGATACAGCCTTTCTTTACCGCACCAGAACTGCTGCCTTTGGAAAATATTGATGCAGTAGTCATAACACATGCTCATGTTGACCACATAGCAATGCTTCCTGTACTATTCAGATACGGTTACAGGGGGCCTGTCTACTGCACCCCCCCCACAAGAGATCTGATGACGCTATTGCAGATAGATTACATCAAAGTCGCTAAGGCGGAAGGGGTAGAACCGCCATACAGCAAGGCCGACATACAGGAGTGCATCAAGCATGTCGTCGACATCAGTCATGGCGATAAGACCGACATCGCGCCTGACATCAAGATATCACTCGAGAATGCAGGGCATATTCTCGGATCATCATCTGTTTACATGCAAATAGGCGAGGCTAAAAACGAACACCGACTACTCTTCTCTGGTGATATAAAATACGAGAAATCTTGGCTATTCGATGCAGCAACTGTGAGATTCCCTAGGGCCGACACTCTAGTTATCGAGTCTACTTACGGAGGGCCACAAGATTTCCAACCGAATCGAATAGACGCAACCCAAGAGATTCAGGATTTGATTAAACTCGCAGTATCGAGGAGTGGTAAGGTATTCTGTCCTGTTTTCGCCGTCGGAAGATCCCAGGAAGTGATGCTGGCGATAGACCAATTGTTCAAGTCAGGGGACGTAACGCCTGTAACCGTCTGGCTCGATGGAATGATATCCGAGGCCACGGCGATACACGCCAGCCATCCAGATTTCCTCAACAGAGATCTAAGGAGGCAGGTCCTCAAGGGCGGCGAAGAGAATCCGTTCAACTCACCATGGTTCAAGCAGGTTGACTCCAGGGAGCAGAGGGAATCGATAATCAACGATCCTTCTCCCTGTATAGTGTTGGCAACTTCTGGAATGATGACAGGGGGCCCCATTATGGAGTACTTCAAGAACTGGGCGCCAGAGCTCAACAATACTCTCTGTTTCGTAGGCTATCAGGCATCCGGCACCCTTGGCCGTAGACTCCAATCCGGCCATCCTGAGGTACCTCTAGTGGACAGAGGTCAGACCCACATGATACCAGTCGCATGTAACGTGGTCACAATAGATGGGTTCAGCGGACATTCGGACAGAAGGCAGTTAATGGACTACGTCAAGGCGCTAAATCCAACTCCAAGACGTATAATCTGCCATCATGGTGACCCACAAACATGCAATGCATTTAGACAAGGCCTTCGTGATACCTTCAGGGTACAGACCCATGCGCCTGCGAATCTAGAAACCATAAGATTGATGTAATCACAGAACCGGTAAATCGTCAGGCTCGATTTCTCGTTCCTCAACCGAAAAGTTCCCATCCTCATAATCTGGAAGCGGACTTACTAATTTCATTTCTCCCCTCATTCCCGAACCACCTAATCCAATGGCCATGGATAGTGGAACAGTTAGCATTAGCGCCCAAGCGGACGTGGTGAACGATCCATTGCTGAAAACGATGTATAGAGAAGATACAGCTGCACTGGATGCGATGAAAACGCCCAACCTCCTCCTGATCTGCTCTGAGCCCCCTCCCATGCTAATGCCGCCTCAGTCAATACTCATGAACCTCCTGTACAGGTCAATATCGCGTGTCGACCACATACATTCTCGTTCGGTGCTCCTGCGGCACAGCAACAGGAGCGATTCTCGGTAGGAGGACATCCTGTTCCAGATGTGGTTCTAGAGATTCCCTTTCCACCGAGTCTACCTTCAATTCCCCATCTAAATTGGCTGAGGCTGTGATGCTCGCGAATACCCCTAGAGAACTCAGAAGCGAGATGATAAATCGCATAAATTCAAGAAAAAAAAATCAGAATAATCAATTGGAAACATCCGATGGCGGCAAAATACTAGGAATTCTGAGGAGAGCGATGAAGAATGACGGATTTATCGAGCGCATAGATGTAGATCGGGAGGCGATTAAGAGTGGATTCAATGAGCACGAAATAAGTTCGATTCTCTCAAAGGCTGAGGCGGAAGGGATCTTAATCCGTGCCGGGAAGGATGTATGGAAACTGATCGAGCCCTAGGTTAGGTTCATGTTCTCCATGGCACTGGGCGAGTTACTCACGGGCCTGTGGGTTAGTCTGGTCTATGCTAGATGCTTTGGGAGCATTTGACCCTGGTTCGAATCCAGGCAGGCCCACCATCATTCTACACACGCGACTTTCATAGGTACAACCTACACGGTGTCGATACATGACTGGTGGTGGGGGCGCCTATGGGAACTTGTTCTCTCAGGGTTTCAGCCTAGGGATCCTCATTGCATGGTTCAAAGAAGCGTCAATTATTGACTCAAGCATAGTCTCGAGTGCTGAGACCTCTGATATGCTGGTATACGGGGCTGTATTCTCTCTTGCTTTCGGGTATATAGGGCGATTCTTGAAAATAGTGACTGATCACCTCGATTCAAGGAAGTGATCAGGGTTAGCCTCTGCTGGCTAATATCGCTATCGCGTCTCTGTCGAAAACAGAAATCGCTCGTGAAATCGCTTCCTTGACATCAAACCATCGAGCCTCCTCGATTTCATCATCTTTGGGAACTATCTCTTCTTCAGCGCCCTCATAATTCGCCTTGTAGGTGAATGAAATCCAGTCAATCCCCTCATCGTCGAATATAGCCTCTCTAACGACACTGTTCTCTTTCTCCAATGTGATATCGCCGCACTCCCCATTGTGGTCGGCAATTTCGATATCTATTCCTAGCTCTTCCCGAGCTTCCCTAACAGCTCCATCCCGGGGATGCTCACCATAATCCACGAATCCGCCCGGAAGGGTCCAGTGTCCAGTGAAGAAACCTCTCGTGACCTTGGCCATCAAAACCTGTCCATTGGCATTGGTCAGAACTACCTTGCTGACAACCCTGTGAAGAGTCCTATAGACAGACTCCCGAGCTACAGGGTCGACAGCATCATCAGATATCACTGAATCTTTCCAAGCCCATTCTGACGGCCAGGGGATGTTTGGAGTAGCCACTTCTATGCTTATTCTCCTATCGCCGAGTGAAAAGCAATTCACTCTTCTTGGAGACCATTGTATCCCCATACTTCGAGCCTCTTCAGGAGTTGGAAGACGTAACATTTCTTCCGCAGAGAAACCTCTTCTCCCTTGCACGGGTAAACAAGGCCCCTCCCCATTCAGGTTAACGAGGAGCAGTCTGCCATCATGCTCGAGATGGGCATACCTCTCGAGCACCCGTTAATCACGCCCCATAGTTCAGTACATCAGTAAGTTGAGTCTTGTAAAATGAACCAGATGCTTGTAGACTTTCTAGCTCCGAATCCTCGAGGTCTAGTTCGACTATCCGCTCTACACCGTTCTTACCTAGTACAACGGGAACACCGATGTAAACATCATTCATCCCATATTCCCCGTTAAGATATGCTGAGCAGGGGAGAAGTCGCTTCCGATCCTCCAGAACGGCTTCAGCCATGATGGCAGCCGCACTTCCTGGTGCGTAGAATGCCGAGCCGCGCTCAAGCAATTTCACTATCTCGCCTCCTCCTCCAGCAGTCCTCTCACCAATAGATCGTATTGTTTCATCATCGAGTAGTTGGGTAATTGGTATTCCAGATACCGTGGTATATCTGGGGAGAGGAACCATGGTATCGCCATGTCCGCCGAGGACCATTGCTTGAACATCTTCATTCGATACGCCCACTGCCTCCGCTATGAAATGGGTCATTCTTGCAGAATCAAGTATTCCTGCCTGACCAACTACCCGTTCAGCGGGGAATCCCGTAGTCTTCCACATGTGATATGTCATAAGATCGAGAGGATTGGTGACTACGATCACGATTGAGTCGGGAGCATATTCCCTGATTCCATTCCCTACTTCTGAGATAATCCCAGCATTCTTAGAAATCAAGTCCTCACGAGTCATCCCAGGTTGACGAGGGAATCCAGAGGTCACGACTACTACATCCGCCCCTGCTATGTCTTCGTAAGATGAAGTCCCGGTAATCACGCCATCATAGTTGAGAATTTGTCCAGCCTGGCTCATATCGAGCGCCTTCCCCTTGGCAAAGCCCTCGAAGATATCCAGCATCACGATGTTTCCGAGTTTGCGTTCAGCCAAGGCAAATGCGCACGTAGCGCCAACATTCCCTGCTCCTATCACTGCTATGGTCCGACGTCCAGCGGGCATGTTCCTAGCGATGAAGCAAGGGGTACTTGGGCTTTGGCGAGGTAGTTGCCCTCCGAGCCTCTCTCCGACGTGTTCAAGAGTCGCCTTCGGAACCGAGCATCATCCAAAGGGAGCGGACTACTGGAGTTGTCTATAATGCGTATTGGAGTCATTACCGAATCAGAGGGCGAATCCAGAGTCGCCATTGTCCCTTCATCGATAAGAAAACTCGCTAAGTCTGGATATGAAGTTGCTATTCAGGAAGGCGCAGGAAAACTTTCCAATTACTCGGATCAGGAATATTCCGATGCCGGCGCAAAAGTAGTCGATAGGGAAGAAGCCCTGAAGTCGCCTTTCCTCATATGCATCAGATTTCCCGAGGGAATCGATTTCTTCGAAGGACAGGTCATCGCCTGTATCGCCGATCCATTCAGGAATCCTGACAGGATCAAATTTTGTAATTCGAGAAAAGCCACTCTCTTGAGCATGGATATGATTCCAAGGAGACTGTCCAGAGCACAATCCATGGATGTAAACTCCAGTCAAGATAATCTTGCAGGCTACAAGGCCGTCTTGTTGGGAGCATCGTTGGTGCCCAAGGGAATTCCCATGATGACCACTTCTGCAGGTACGATCCGTCCTGCCAAGGTGGTGATTATGGGTTCAGGAGTCGCAGGACTGCAAGCTATAGCGACGGCAAAGAGACTCGGAGCAGTGGTATACGCCTCTGACGTTAGGAAGTCTGCAGCCGAACAGATCGAATCAGTTGGGGGGAGATTCATCGAAGTTGAGGGCATGGATGACTTCGAGGACGAATCCGGTTATGCGAAACCACTCACAGCAGAGTTCATTCAAAAAGTGAACGACACTGTTTGTGATGTTGCTTCAGATGCAGATCTAGTGGTCACTACTGCTAGGATTTTCGGACGCCCTGCACCCATAACCGTACCCTCATCAGCTGTATCTTCATTCAAATCTGGCTGTGTCATAGTCGATATGAATGCTGATGTCGGCGGTAACTGCGAACAAACCGTTTGCGATGAGGTGCATCAAACAGATGGCGGCGTAATAGTCGTAGGGACTAGCAATCTCCCGGGCACCATCCCAACAACTGCAAGCATGCTTTACTCTAACAACCTCACTACGTTTGCAGTTTCCCTTATGAACGAGGATGGATTCACACTCTCTGAAGACGACGACATTCTCGTAGGGCCACCCGAAGACTCGGATTTCTTTGTCCAGGGCATGGGTGGCGTACTCGTGTGCTCAGATGGAAAAACCCATCAAAAACAATCTCGTTTAGAGGGGGTCCTATGATGGAACCAGCCACACTTATTGGAAGTTTGACACTTTTCGCACTCGCTATATTTCTGGGCTTCGAGCTGATTACGAAGGTCCCGGCTACGCTTCACACCCCGTTGATGAGCGGTGCTAACGCGATATCTGGTATCAGCATTGTTGGAGCGATCTTGGGTGCAAATGTACTGTACGATGCGGGCCATACTGAAATTTCAGGGATCATCGCCTTCTTCGCACTCATTCTTGCCACAATAAATGTGGTCGGCGGGTTTGCAGTCACCAATAGGATGCTGCAGATGATTGCAGGAAGACGGAAAAGAGGAGGTGATTAGATGGATTCACAGTGGTATCAGATAGGATACCTCCTTTCAGCATCTTTCTTCATATTCGGTTTGAAGATGCTCGGCCATCCACGCACCGCGCCTCGTGGGAACCAGCTCGGGGCACTTGGGATGCTGACCGCTGTTGTGACTGTCCTACTCGAGACAGAGTTGGTCAACAACCCTCTCCTCATAATAGGTGGAATCGCTATCGGGGCCCTCATCGGCGCATGGTTGGCTGTACGGGTAGAGATGACTGGAATGCCCGAACTTGTTGCTCTTTTCAACGGATTCGGAGGTGCAGCCAGCGCACTCGTCGCTCTTGCCGAGGCCTATGCTGCGATAGAATCCGGAAATATCCCTGAGGGATTGGAGCTGCATGTAGCATGGGTAGCCATCGGGCTTTCGGCTCTTGTTGGGTGGATGACGCTTACTGGCTCATTGGTAGCTTATGCCAAATTGAAGGGAGGATTCATGATACTTGGGAAATGGAGGAAAACACCTACATGGGGCCCTACATGGTTGAATCCAATCAAAGCATTGTCGATTGTAGCCGCCTTTGTATTGATTTTTATGACAATACAAACACCATCAGATCTCCAATTGGTGTGGTTGCTGATAGCCCTTTCATGTGTAATCGGGGTGATCTTGGTCCTACCGATCGGCGGTGCCGATATGCCTGTCGTGGTCAGCCTCCTGAATTCACTCTCTGGGATTGCTGCAGCATTCACAGGATTCATAATTTCTAATTCCGTGCTAATCATAGCAGGTTCGCTAGTCGGCGCAAGCGGCTTGATCCTCACATTCATCATGTGCAAGGCCATGAATCGAAGATTGATCGATGTACTGTTCAAATCCTTTGGAGGCACTGAGAAAGAATCTGTAACTAGAACCAAAGTAGGTAGCGATCCCGACGAGGTAGCCATGATCCTCGATGGCGCTCAGAAGGTCATTATAGTGCCAGGTTATGGGATGGCTGTTAGTCAATGCCAACACCAGGTCAAGGAGTTTGCAGACCTCTTGGAAGAGAAGTACGGAACAGAGGTGAAGTATGCAATACACCCTGTCGCCGGGAGAATGCCTGGGCACATGAACGTCCTTTTGGCTGAGGCCAATGTTCCTTATGAACAGCTAATTGAGATGGACGAGATAAACCCCGAGCTACCCGAGGCAGATGCTGCGATCGTGATAGGTGCAAACGATACATGCAACCCGGTCGCCAGATCAGGTGAGGGCCCACTTGCTGGGATGCCTATTATAGATGCAGACAATGCCAGATCTGTTGTGATAATCAAGAGAAGCCTTTCCGTAGGTTATGCCGGGGTGGATAACGATCTATTCTACATGGACAAGACCATGATGCTGTTTGGTGACGGAAAGAAGATGATGACTGCCTTGAATTCCGCCATCAAGGAGTCGTAGGCAAACGAAGACTAATCGGGGAACGGTTATGAGCATCCAGATTGACACGGGACACATGGGAAGAGCGACAATGCGCCGCGCAGCGGTCGCACTTCTTGTCATTGGGTTACTTTCACTCCCTGCTTTGGCCAATAGTGGCGGCCCCCCCTATCTCAACAGCAATGGAGATCCAACCGCAGAGTATGGTTGTAATTGCCACAATAACGGACAAATTTCTGAAAGGGCGGTGATAATGGTAACAGGGGTCCCGATTCAGTACACTCCTGGGGAAGAATACCCGCTGGTGATCAAGGTAGCAGATGCCCATGTCCTGGCTGGAGACGAGGGCAATACCCATGCGGGTTTCCTAATGACTTCAGGCGAGGCAGGGTCTTTCACTTGGGGCGATGACCAGGAAATTCGCATTGCAGAAGATAGTGAAAAAGATGTATCTCATTCTGACACATCGGATAATGGGATTTGGGCTTTGACCTGGATTTCCCCAACGGAGGACGAAGGAGCCGTTCACTTCTGGATTGCTGGAAATGCTGTGAATGGAGACGGGGCACCGGGCGATGATGATTACTGGAACATGCTATCCTTCACCGTGAATGCGCCCGGTACCCTCGCAGAAGACGACTCATCCGCGACTCTCGAAACAAGAACTGTTTCTGTTGGCGCATATGACGCCCTATTTCTAATCGAAGAGTCTCCAGAGAAGGAGGAAGAGGAGAGGCAGATGAGAATCGCAGAAGCCGTCTTCTCAAATGGTAATCAACTCTACTGGGCCTCGCTGGTCGCATTGATCATAGGCGCAGTTTTCCAAAGAGAAATATTGGAACGAAGATATGATGAGGGCCCCGAGCCTTTGGCTACGGAACTCGCATATCCGGAGGGGATCCGGAGAATCATAGCATCGATTTTCGCTTTGGGGGTAGCAATAACATGGACTGCTGATGGCGTAAATTGGTTTTTGACCGGCACGGCCTACTTCTGCGCTGCTTGGGCTGCATACGGCGTCTATCGGACGATCCTGGCCGCAAGGGCCCCCGTGAAGCCCAAGGACATGTTGTGAGGGTATATCCGCATGCCCAAGGAAATGGGTCTCCACGATCATTTGGCCGAATTGAGAAGATTGCTGATCCCCCCCGTTATCCTTGCAGCACTAATTACTGTGCTGTATGCCACTAGTGACGACTTAGTCTCGTGGATGGCATGGTGGATCGAGATATACGACGACAGTAGTGGGGGGGAACTCTCCGTTTACGCGCCACATGACTGGTACGTACTCAAGTGGTCGGCCGCTATTCTAATTGGCGTAGCATTTGCACATCCTTTCCTCTGCTTTAATTTATGGAAATTCGTTGAACCTGGTCTAATTGAAAGCGAGAGAAAGACCGTATCAGCCTTATTCGTAGCAATCTCTGTCCTACTACCAATAACGGTGCTCGCAGTAGTATTGGCATCGCCATCTATAGCTTCTACTGCTGTTTCTGCCGATCAAATATCCGGAGTCAGGCCCGCGATTGACTCAATGGGAATCGCTTTAATGGCAGTCTCCCTTTCTTGGATATCCGTCGTACTTATTTTGTTGACGGGACTATTGTGCGTAGTGAAGGTCACAATCCCGCCTGGGGAGGTAAGAGACGGAATACGAATACGGTTGCATGTAATCTTTGCAGGAATCTTATTTCTCATTCTTTCAAATGGCTTTGAGGGAATGAGGATAATCATCATAATTTCCATAGTAATCATCTCGGAGTCCATCTCGAGACTTGTACCCACACAATTCGAAAAATCATCTTAGCCCAAATATCGGCCCCTTACTAAGACACGATTACGTTGTGTTCAAGTTAAGCATAGCACACGTCGTAACATGGATGTGGTTAGGAAGGCCGTTGCTGGAACCATATTCTTCCTGATTTTAGCAATACAGTTGAATTCTAATTTAGTTAATAGTGCAGTCGTACCTGATAGGGGCGGAAATAGTGCAAATTCCAATTCCGACCTAGTTACGCTGCAAGGTGGAGAGCGCTGGTTGATAGTGCCAATCCACTTTCCAAGTGCACCGTTTCCAGACTCAGAAATAACATCGTTAGTCGAAGGAGAGGATGGAGCTATAGAGTATATCTATCAAGCAAGCGGAGGGCGAAGCTTACTAGAAGTCACGATATCACAGAGACCCTACATAGCTCCACAACACATAGGATACTGGGGTGAAGATACGGATGTTTCTAGAGATGTCGATGTCCAAGAACTTGTTAGCATGGCTATCTCATACTCGCTCACTGGAACCGACCTTTCCCCCTGGGATCTCGATTCAGACGGCATCATCGACAGAATCCTGTTTATCCATGGCGAACAACCCCAGGAAACCGGTGGTGGCAGCCAATCTATATGGAGTCACTTTTCTGAACTTGATAACCCAATTGACGTATCATCTTGGAGTATAAACCACTACACAATCACATCGATACAATCTGGACTCGGTACAGTAATTCATGAGATGCTACATCAGATGGGCGCACTTGATCTCTACGATGTCCATGGAGATTTACCGACAAGGGAATGGAACGGAATAGGCGATTGGGGCATTATGGCTAGTGGCAACTGGAATGATGCGGGAAGTAGCCCAGCATTGCCAACAGCATCAACAATTACACTAATAGATCCTGATAGGGATTATGTTGAGATCAACCCCTCACTCGGAGGAATCTATGAGATTGAGCCATTCAGCAAAACGGGCCAGATTGTATCCATACGAGTTTCAGATACCGAATTTCTCTGGATGACATACAGGGATGGATCGGGCTTCGATGCAGGGCTCCCAGGAGTTGGCTTGCTTGTGGAATATCAAGATCTAGCCAACGGGGACCCTGACGATAATATGCTCAACTCTGATCCGTTTTTTCCTTGGAGTTATATCGTAGAGGCCGATGGTAATGATGCACTGTTCTTGAATGATGATTCTGGATCCCCAACAGATGCATTCGCTCCTGGGTCTATCTTTGGAGCTGAGGGGATACAGATACGTGACTCTACAGGAACCCTAGTCAATTGGACCGTCAGCGTCTCTCAATCTAGCGACCAGGCACTCAACATAACGGTCCAACATCTCGAAAGTAATATCAGAATATTAGCACCAAGAGCTCCGTTCGTCCTTCTTCCCGCGGATGATATTCATTTCACCATGATAATGGAAGAATCCTGCAATGTAGCCATGTCATCTCGATGGTCTGCCTCATCGGAAGATGTGTTAACTAGTGAAGCGGGGTACTCGGAGGGGGTTCATTCGGTGAAAGTAATGGACATCACGAATACTTCCAGGATGAAAGGAACATTGCAGGTTATATTCAGTTGCGTCCAAGACGATAACACAGTCCTTGGAAGTGAGATTAACATCCAAGCCAAGTGGTACAAGGTTAACCACAAGATCGACCCGATACCACAGAAAATGGAAATTTCCTCATCCTCTCCTTCATCCGTTGAATTGGAAATTAGATTCAATGGATCCGGTCAAGTAATCTACGACGTCATCATAGATGGTCCAGCCTCCCAGATAGCTACTACAAAAAGTCCAATCAGTCTTTCAGAGGGAGATGTCATTGACCTCGAGGTAGATCCTTCAGGTCTTCTTTCGCCGGGCATGATTGCTAGAGGCGAAGTCGTATTGCATGATGGCTTCGGTATCGAAACTAGAATACCCTTCGTGCTCGAATCAGAGGGACCCCTAGACGCGATTCCAATCATTGGGTGGCTATCAATACCCTCGAACGGAATCTCGGTCGCCCTAGCCATGATCTTCTTCTCATACGCAAGGCCTCAGAAAGAAGAACCAACACAATATGAGGGAGGCTTTTCCGATAACGCCGGTCGAGATCTAACACAGCCAGGGTTGTAAATTCTATTGCCTTCGCCTTGTAGCGGACCATCTTGAATCGGGAGGAGGCCTTACTATCGCCACATAACTAACAGAACCCTCATCCACAACTGGCAGCAGCATTGTCTTGTTCACTCCGGAGGATAGTCTCGAACCTTGGCATGCTGATGTCCAATCAGTCGGGAGAGAATCTGGATGTGAGATCAGCCAAGGAGCATGATTTTCAGACATATCTCCTTCGTAGGCTCGCCACCGCACACCGTATTTGAATCCGGTTCTTACAAGAATTCCTCTACCCTCCATGTCCCTTGCTACCCTCGCACCGAGCTTATCGTTTACCTTCGGCAAGGAATTCTCATCTAGAACATAACCCCCGAGGAAAGATGGAATTCTCTCTGTTCCGCCATTCTCAGAAACCCATGATGAACCATTCAACATGTCTATCGCGCCGTCTCCATCATAGAACTGTGTCTCAAAACTGCCCAATGGGTGAAATTCTTTCACTCTGTAAGAAACAACATCAAGATCGTCATCGACAATTAACATCTCGGCAATTCTATCAAGTCCCTCCACAGCCCTGCACCAGTTCAGGAGGTCTCTGATATCAAACTCGGAACGAGCGTGATTCCACCTTACTTCAGCATCTGGAAGGCCCCTTGCAGGGTGATTTTTAGCATCCCATCTAAGAGCCTGGGTACCATCAGTTAATACAAAATTCATTTCTTTGAAATGATCGTGCCACAACACCTTGTTACCCGGTTGCCGCATAGCCTCATTCACTAATGCCTCATAGATGAGACTAGATCTTTTTTTGAGCGCATTGGGAAACCATTCTTCTGAGGGCCAGTCCATGCCCCTGTGGTCGTGGCAGTAGACAACATCTGTAGGGCATAGTAGCAATACGTCGTCTACAGGCCTCCCTATTGCAGATTTATCCCACCATCGCCGAGTTGTGACTCGTACGTCAGCGATATCACCTCGGGTCATATATCGGCGAGTAGCGGATACAACTTGGACTCGTCGGTCTTCCCAAACCCTCATTCATCTAGTCTTAGTGGAGGCCTCGTGGACCGACAAGGCCTATCCGAAAAAGAGCGGAGAGATGCTTTGAAGCGATTGTCAAATACTCTCCAATCATCAGAGCGAGAGAAAGTTATCTTGGTAGGTGACGTGATGCTAGATCGTTATCACCATGGATTTGCAAATAACCTAAACTCTACCGCTCCTGTGCCAGTTCTCAAAATAACCAGAACAGAAGAGAACGCTGGTGCAGCTGCTCACATAGCCCAGAGTTTAGCATCTCTTGGAATATCTGTGGGTTTGCATGCTGTCATCGGTTCTGATAGTGAAGGTATGGCAATTAGGGATAGTCTGGACGATTTGGGGGTGGAAACATCTGGGCTGGAGATTATACACGACCACTCGACGCTCGTCAAGACAAGATATTTCGGTTCGAGGGAGAGTTTGTTGGATAGGCCGCAGATCATGCTTCAAGCTGATAGGGAAGACTCCGATGGCATCTCGGACAACATTTCGGATAGAATCTGTTCCAAGGCACTCGAGGCGATGGAGGGATCTATTTCACTGGTTATCTCAGACTATGATAAAGGCGTAGTAACACGCGAAAGCGCACGTAAGCTGATTGATGAAGCAAATCGACATGGGATTCCAGTCATAATGGATCCGAAACTGACAGGCCTCGATAGGAGCGGCGACTCAACAATAGTGATATTCGAAAGGAGGGGGCTAGATTTGCTTCGTCGAAGAATGGGCCACGAAGATGCCACTTCCGCCACTGAGGCTCTTATCAAAGAACATGGGTGGGGGGCTGTGTTGGTTCTCGGGGGAAATGCTGGAGTGACACTCTTCCATTCAGATGGGCGCCAGGTGTTTTCGCCTACCTCAATAATTAACCCAAGACAACAGATAGGCCTTCACGATGCAGCGGCATCAGCGCTTTCCTTCGCTCTTGGCAACGGACATGATTTAATCGACGCATCTATTCTGGCAGGTGCCGCATGCGACTGCATCTTGGCATCCCCTCATGGCGAATCTGTCCTTACGAGGAAAGCGTTGACACTCAGAGTCGATGAAATTCTGTGGCAAATGAAAATCTCAGATCGTTGAACAGGAGAGCGTCGTCTTCATACGTGCCCGGTAAGGGCATCGGATGTGAAAAAAGGCAAGGTCCGACCTATAGTTGCCTTTCTCGGCGTGACAATAATTGTCCTATCCGGCTCCAGCTCTATTACTGCTGAAGAAGCAGAAAGTCACAATGATTCAACTCCTCCAGTCCCCATATTCGAAATAATGGCGGAAATCATCGAGGGTCCTGAACCAATGACTCTTAATGCATCACTAAGTTACGACCCAGGTAGTGATTCGAATAATTTGAGATACATTTGGTCGGGGACAAGGGGCGCAGATAATATTGAGATAGAATACAATGAAAATGATTCCATAGCCTTAATGCCGATTGGATTGGCAGGAACCTACAAGATACGTTTGACAGTATTCGACCCATCTATGAATTCTGCAACTTTGGAGCATGAAGTCAGGGTAATCGACGTCTTGCCCCAGATACAAGGAACGTTTGCCTCACGGACCATATCTGATGGGGCATCCATAGAACATCCGGAAGGTTCTGGACCATGGTCCATAAATGCAACTGCTTCAACAGATGCAGGTTCCGAAGTTGCTGATTGTGAGTGGTATCTGGACGACTCTATCTGGCTTGAGGGTTGCAAACACTCTATCAAAGAATGGCCGGCTGTGGGTTTTGAGCACAGGAACGTACGTATTGAGGTGATGGATGATGATGGGTCTTTGAGTTCTATGGAATTCATTTTGGTGAATGAGGTCCAAGAAGATTCGAATCTCACCGTCTATCTAAGCCTTGGAATACTCTTGGTCGCTGGGACTTTTGCCTCCTTCTTTCGAAGGCGATCGAACTTTGACATACCAAAATGGCCTTCTAGGGTGGCTGGTGAAGACCACAATCTCAAGTAGAGGCTGGAATTAGGCCTAATTATGCACAGCAGTCCGCCGTTCGGTCGTGAAGAGTATCTCCGCCGTCAGTCTGCGTTGCTTGCTCAGGTGGACACATCCACTGTACTGTTGGTCCCTACTAACCCTATTATGAGGAGGAGTCATGACGTGAACTTCCCGCACAGGGCCTCTTCAAACATCCTTTACCTTACAGGGTGGAGTGAGCCCAATGCTCTCTTTGCAGCATGGCATGACGACGGCAAGTGGGTAACAGCGCTTTTTGTCAGGGATAATGACGAGGCAGCTGAACGATGGGAAGGCAGGAGAGTCGGCGTCAAAGGGGCATTGGATAACTGGCCCATAGATCATGCTTTCCCACATCCATCTAGACTGGAGGTCCTCCAGCCCATATTAGAAAAAAGAACGACTGTAGCGTTATCGCAGGGTTTAGACAAGGATATCGATGAATTGGTCATCGGAATGATTGCAGAAAAAAATAGGGATAAAACCGTCACCGGCAGGGGGCCTACCTCATTGATCGACCCATACTCAATCCTTGCTGAATTGAGGTTGAGAAAATCAGATTCAGAAATTGAGCACATGAGGAAATCCGCATCAATAGCAAGCGATGCCCATCTTTCAGCAATGAAAGAGACTTCTGGGGCCACGACAGAATCGAATATACAATCAATCATTGAAGCAGTCTTTACACGCAATAGTTCCCAATGCAGTTATGGATCCATAGTGGCAGGTGGCGATAACGCGACCATACTCCATTACCATTCTAACTCTGAGCCTATCCGGGACGGAGATTTAGTCCTGATAGACGCTGGATGCGAAGTGAATGGGTATGCCTCCGACATCACCAGAACATGGCCAGTATCTGGAAAATTCACTAAGAGCCAGAAGGAAATCTACGAAATCGTTCTTGACGCACAAGAGGCCGCCATATCCATGTGTAGGGCAGGCAACTCTTGGTCAGACCCGCATAGAGCTGCAATGGAAGTAATTTCAAAGGGATTAATCAATATCGGAATTCTTGATTGCTCGTTAGAGGCCGCTATGGGCGAAGATTTGAATGGTGAGACCCGTCGATATTTCATGCATGGAACTAGCCATTCTCTCGGATTAGATGTACACGATGTAGGAGTCACAAGGCCCAATGGCGAGGGACCTGGAAGGATATTAGAGCCAGGCATGATTCTGACGGTAGAGCCAGGATTGTATTTCCCACTTTGGACCGGTGATGGGGGCGCCCCTGAACGCTATCTAGGAATCGGGATACGCATAGAAGACGACGTGCTCATCACAGATGATGAGCCTGAAGTTCTCACTAACTTCTGCCCGAAAACAATTGAAGATATTGAGATGGCAATCGGTTCGGAGGTATGAGATTGACTATTTCCAAACCTCGAGTAAGTACGCCGGACTCACGGATTGGAATGGACCAAGCCACTGCCATATATGCAAATTCAAAATTCCATGATCTCTTGAATATGGCCCAAGCAAGAAGACAGGCTATGAATCCTGGAAATCAAGTAACATACCTAGTTGATAGGAATATCAACTACACGAATGCCTGCACAATAAATTGTCAATTTTGCTCTTTCTACCGCCCCCCCGATCATCCTGAGGCTTACACTCAAACTGTTGATGAGATAAGCGAAAGAATATCCGCATTAGAGGAGGTCGGCGGTACCAGGATTCTCATGCAGGGAGGGGTAAATCCTGATCTCCCACTAGAATGGTATACTGAACTAATTTCTGAACTAAGGTCCAGACATCCCGATATAGCATTCGATTGTTTTTCTCCAATCGAAATTGAGGGTATTGCGAAAGTAGCCAATAAGACCACGGCAGAAGTATTGACAGTTCTCAAAGAATCAGGAATGACCGGTCTTCCCGGTGGCGGAGCGGAGATGTTGGTAGATAACGTAAGGCTCGATGTCTCTCCAATCAAGGGCTCATCAGATAGATGGATCGATGTTATGAGGGAGGCACAGAGACTTGATTTGACCACATCTGCGACAAATGTCTTCGGTTTCGGGGAAACGTTACGTCAGAGAATAGAACACCTAGACAGAATTAGGAATCTACAGGATGAGGCAAATTCAGAAGGAAGAAGAGGCTTCACGTCATTTATTGCCTGGCCCGTCCAGCTTGAGAACAACTCATTTGGACTTAGAAATAGGGGTAGAAATAGAATCGAATTAGGTGCTGGGCCAATAGATTATCTACGCCATTTAGCGATCTCAAGACTTTATCTGGATAACATACCGCACATACAGGCATCATGGCCAACCATGGGACTCGGAATAGCTCAGATAGGTCTCAGTGCTGGTGCAGACGACATCGGGTCAACTATGATGGAGGAAAACGTAGTTTCTGCCTCAGGGACAACTCGAACTTCAGCCTCTGAATTGGAGCTTAGGAAGACGATAGAATCAGCAGGGTTCATACCCGTCAAGAGAGATTCAGATTATCTGCACCTATGATTCAGGCCATCCACCCAGGGGATCTAAATCCATAACGCCAGATAACGGCATGAATGGTATGTCAATATCGTCTCCACGCATGGGAACAGACTGCTCTTGTGCCCAACCGATATCCAATCCACCTTCGGACACCCCATGGCGAATTTGTTTACCTATGCTTAAGCCTCGAGCTGCCCTTTTGCCTATCACTTGAATTTCCCAATGTACGGTGAATAATGGTGAGTAAATTGAGCCAGGCCAAAGATTCTCGGGCTCAGGGAGAAACATGATTCTACTATCTACTTTGACAGGCACCCACATGCCAGGGTCAGAAACCCTCAATGGCTCTAATACGAGGGTTCCTGAATTATCTGATGACATTGGAACAGTCTCCCCCACATTGGTGCCATCAGATTCCCCAAGCGCTATTCGAGATACGGGGGTAGGCGTGGAAAGTCCCGGGGGAGGCTGACCATCTCTCTCCCTCCCGACCATGTTTAGAATAGACTCTCTTTCTGGAACTGGCATCCCAACGACCAATCTCGCATGAGAAAGTGAGACTTCTTCGGGTATGGATAGAAATTCTATTTCCACACCGTCACCCTTCCACTTTGTTTGGACCTCTAGTGGTAAAATTGGGTCTGAGAGCCAAGATCTCTGTTTTCTTAAATCTCTGAGATTAGAGGCTACTCTGAGGAATATTGGGACTATGAATATCGGGAATGCTATGAGTAGTATTGCAGGATAATCCAGTGGACCGAACGAAACTGGCTCACTGAGAATCCCCCCAAACAGGGGTATATCTTCTAGTATGCCACCAAAAAAGGCCTGAATAGATAGCGCTGCGATTATCGCAAACACCCCATATGGAAGAATCCGCCTAGAAATCTTGTGAAGAGGATCAGGTTTGATGAACCAGCCTCTTCGTTTCGATATGATTAGATCACTAGGAGCGTTTGTCAGAGGTAACTCCACTGCAATGTCAGAACGATCTTCTTCCAGAGGGGTCCAATGCGCATACCAATCTGACGCGGATCCGATTTTAATTGAATTTTTTATTTCGCTCTTAAGCAAACATTCGACAGGCTGTATCATCTCGGGATTAGCCGAATCCCTGTCAAAAGGGGGATATCTCATCGATATTTTGCTTATGGACATAATATCACGCAAATATTAGAGATCCAGCGGCTTTACGCGCCAGCTTTCTGAATTCAGGGACATCCTTTAGGAGTCGTAAGCCCAGAGGTATAGGATTCTCAATCTCTCCATACTTCTGTATCAAGGCTATCACTTCTGGTTTAGCCCACACTTTGAAGATAGCCTCCAATTCTTCATCTGTAGTTGATGTTAGGAAGGCGTCCCTTAACGCTCTCGCCCTATCGTGCTTCTTCGCTATTGGTTTGATAGCATCAACACAAATTTTATCTGAACTCTTCTCATTTATCTCATCCGATTCTATTATTTTGGAAATGTGCTCTACTAGCGCATCTACATGATCAAAACCCGGGCCGATACCCCCTCCCGTTGTGGGCTTGCAAAGACCAGCAGCATCTCCAAAGAGCATCACTCGACCCCTCGAGGGTCTTCTGACTGGTTTGGCTGGAACAGGGCCGCAGTACCTTCCGACTTCGGAACAACCTGCGAATCTATCTCTCCAAAGGTGGTGGTTTAGAAGAGAGTTCAGGGTGTCCTCGCTCGAGCGACCTTCAAGAAGATCAGGTCTACTGAAAGTTCCAATTCTTGTAGTCGTACCAGTGGGTATGGCCCAAGCAAAGAATCCAGGGGCAACTCTTCTTCCTGTGTACATATCCAACTTTCCTTCTGAATGTGAGTAGCCTGTAACGTCGATTTGGAATCCTATCATCATTTCCCGAACCCTTCCCATCCTATGGTACCGCCGAGTCCAAGAGTGCGCCCCATCAGCACCAAGAAGAACTCTCGAAGAAACCTGTAAGGTACCACCGTCACTCTCAATGGTGGTCTCTACACGATCCCCGCGTAATTGAGTCTCAACAGGCCTAGAATTCAACATCAAACCAGCCCCGGAGGAGACAGCCATGTTAACCACTGCCTCATCGAATAGTTTCCTACAGACAGACCAGGTCCTGGTTCTTTCGGGAGATCCTATGTCGACAAGTGTACCTTCAGGGCCATGAATCCTGGCGCCCCATATCCTTGTCTGAGCCACTTCTTCCAAACCGACCTTCGCCATTGAACCAGGATTGACCAAGCCAGCGCACTGAAATGGCCTTCCAATTTGAGCATGTTCTTCTACCATAAGTACAGATTTTCCCTTACTTGAAAGTCTCTTAGCAAGATAGCCACCAACCGGCCCAGCTCCCACAATCAATGCATCAATCTGAATCGAATCACTTCCTCTTGCGTCGTCCTCTGCCCTTTATACCAAGTCGTTCTCTCATGGCCTGAATAGAATTACTAACCACGGAACCATCAAGCTCCTCGATACTTTTCATAGAGTACTCTTTACAAAATTCTTCTTCATTCACCTCAGCCTTCTCCAGCAGGGATCTAAGATATTTGATTTGACGTTCAGTTGGCGGCCTGGGCCTTCCTCCTTGAATTTCGATCAACTTTGATATCAATATGGATGCAGATCCAGATCTCCCCCCTGTTAATTCGTCAATCGAGTTGACTTCAGCCAAGATAGCAGCATCATCCAAAGAAATGTCAAGTTGCTCGCAGAGCCTCAAAATCAGACTCATCTGCTTCTCAGATGCTCCTGCTACGACGTCCATCTCCCTGAGAGTCTCAATGAGATCTTTTGCTGTAGTGCCGTCTATATCTTCAAGACTCATTCCATTCATAATTTCAATCCGCTCTTTTTCTCCGAGAGAGTTTAGAAGCTGCTTTAGGAAAGATTTCTGCTTCGGAGTAGGCTTCGACCTCCTTAATTCCAAAGCTGCGGTATGCGCTTCGGAAAACCCTCCTACAAAATTAGACCAGACATCGGGCGCTTCGATTTTCCCATGTTCAATACTATCTAAACTGGCTTCCATTCCTGCTGTGAATTCAGATTCGAAAACACCTCTATCACCATCATTGCCATACATGGGAGCTATTTCTTCCCAAAGGAGAATTCCACGGTCTGTAGGTATTAAAGATCCATTGTCGCTAACAACGTATCTCCTCTTGTCATCAAGTAGCTTATCCACAGTTGATGCATATGTCGATGGCCTTCCAATCCCCCTCTTTTGCATACTTTCTACCAGAGTGTGTTGTCTAAGCCTGCTGGGGGGCTTCGTCTCATCTACAATCAGTCGAGGACTTTCCTCATTCGTCAGAATATCGATCTTGCTGCCAATAGTTGTGAGTGTTTTTGGAGGATTCAAGTTTGGCGTGGCTCTCTGATCGCCGAATGCCCATTCCCATCCGGTCTTAACCCTCCATGACTTACTGGAAGTCAATACTTTTTCGAATCCATCCACACGTGTTTTGATAGATAAAGTTGAATATTGCGAATCAACCATTTGACTAGCAGCAAATCTGCTCCATATTAACGAATAAAGAGACATCTGCGCCTTATCGAGCCCATCCGGGGTTTGGTTGGAGGGGTCAGTTGGGCGTATAGCTTCATGCGCATCTTGAACTGCACTATCGCTGACCTCGCCCACGATTCCTGGGGCTGATCTGAGGGCATCAGAACCGATATTCTTTGAGATATACTCTCTGATCGTGCTCCTAGCCTCGGGACTAGTGCGCGTGGAGTCTGTTCTTAGGTATGTTATGAGCCCCTGCTGATATAGGCCATTAGCAACATTCATGATTCTTTTACTGGTCCAATTCAAATCAGAACCAGCCTTCCTAAGGAGAGTAGGTGTGGAAAATGGTGGCTGTGGCTTACTCTTTCTCGATCCTGTCTTAACATCGGTAATAGTCAATATTTTATGCTTCTCGAGAGCTGCAAATGCTTTTTCTGCCAATTTCTGGTTATTGGTACGATCTGGATGATGCTTTGGCTTTTCAGTGGACTCATCAAACCACGCCTCTGCATCATCCTTTTCATGGAACCTCACCTTGAAATGGAACTCCTCCGAATCTGAAGTAACAGCATAATAAGGCTGGGGTTTGAATGCCAATCTTTCCAACTCTCTCTCAACTAAGATGCCCAGAGTCGGCGTCTGAACCCTCCCCATTGAGGTAAGATTCCAAGATCGTGAAAATTTCGATGCCCTATAGCCCACCAACCTATCCATAAATCTCCGAACCTTAGCAGCTTCCACCAAATTCATATCTACCTCTCGTGGGCTATCAATTGCTTTCATTATAGCACTCTTAGTCACTTCATTGAAGGTGACTCGCTTGGTTTCAAAGTTTGAAAAAATCTCAGCTAATCTCCATGCGATGAACTCCCCCTCTCTGTCGGGGTCCGTTGCGATGTAGACGATTTTCACGCCATTCTTCTCGGCCTTAGAAATTAGTGACTGTACCAATCTTTCTGTATTATCCCTTTCCTTAGCGGAATTCCCTGACCAGTCCCAAGGAGGTTCTGGAAGTACATCTTCCTTAGATGCCCACATTGCCTTGTTGGCTTGTTTCCTATCTGGGTAAGCCCTGCCCGGTAGGTCTTGTACGTGGCCTCTGCAGGACTCCACAAGATACTCTTTCCCAAGATACCCCTGTATCTTCTTGCCCTTGGCCCCTGACTCCACAATAACCAGGCTACTCATGGATACTCATCCGCTCCGTATCGAGGGAACTGTATAATTTGAATGGGCGATATGTGGTCAATTTTTCACTACTGAACGCCATTCCCTTTCCGACCACGGCTCAACATCAACACACCCGATACAACCAGGATATCCAGCAGATGCAAGTGAAATTATAGAAGAAAAAAGAATCTGAATTTGAAGTCCAATATCGCCTGGTAGCCAGACAATATCTTCAGTATCAGGTTCACTGCCCCCGACAACACCCCCATGACCTCCGAAAGGAGATATTCTCATCTGATCGGAAGAATCACGACCACCGTATTCGATATTGATTATTATTGAGGGATTAGCATCTCCTGCAATTACAATAGCCTCTTCCATTCTACGTATCCCAGCCTCATTACCATCTAGCAACAGCCCCCTTGATTGTAGAATACGTTTGGCTAGCTCTAGAGCCCCAGCATCTGGCACCATGGAGCTGTTGAGTCGCCAATCCTTGAAGAACCTGACACAGCACAGAGGGGGGAAGACCATGTCATACGGGCTGTTGGTGAGACCAATTCTCAGATTCTTTGATTCTGAAAGTGCACATGGAATTAGCCTCTCTTTGGGGTCTACTGTGGCATCTACTATGGTAGGTCAGAAACTTCTCGGAACACTATACAGAACGCCTTCGCTACCAGTCGACGCCTTCGGGTCCAGATTCAGACACCCCGTGGGTCTTGCTGCGGGTTTCGACAAAAAATGCGAGGCACTTTCCCTCTGGCCATCCATCGGCTTCTCATGGACTGAGGCGGGGGGCATCACATACCATCCACAGGAAGGAAATGAGAAACCTAGAATGTTCAGGGCGGACTCTGATCGTGCTCTAGTGAATCGAATGGGATTCAATAATCCTGGGGCTGTCGAGGCTAGAAAGACCCTACAAAGGACACTTGATTCTGGAAATTGGCCGAGAACGCCGCTTGCAATAAATGTCGGATGTAGCAAGGTTGCTATGACAGACAACCAACCCGAAAAGGACTACGTAGCCACATTACAGCAGCTATGGGACTTTGGAGATATTTTTGTGATAAACGTCTCTTCGCCCAATACGCCCGGTTTGAGGGACCTGGGTCAAGAACAGCGACTAGCGTCCTTACTTGACGCTATAAACTCCTTTCGTTCAATCCGAGATTCCGATCGTCCAGTCCTGCTCAAGATTTCTCCAGACTCGCATGACGACGACATTAGGATGATGGTGGATATAGCCTCATCAAGGGGCATAAATGGGTTCGTTGCAGTAAATACCACAGTTGGCAGACCAGATCCCACATCCACTCGCTCGAGAAGAGCTTTCAGCGAAGGCGGCGGGCTTTCGGGCAAACCTTTGGCAGATCGTAGCGCCGAGGTCATCCGGATCATACACAGGCAATCGGGCCCAGAACTCCCGATAGTCGGTGTTGGCGGCATAGATGGCCCAGAAGCCGCATGGAACGCAATCACAAACGGGGCAACATTATTGCAGATATATTCAGCTCTAGTTTTCAATGGGCCGGGGGTAGTGAGGAAGATAGTTCGAGGTTTGAGATCAAGGTTGGATACTGCTGGAATTCAACATATCCATGAGGCAGTCGGTATGGATGTGAAATTCTAAAGGTAAGTCTGATGAATGTCGACGGCGACCAACAGTCATGGCCTCTACGCGAGCCTCACGTCTTCTCGTCGTCGGCCTCCTAATCACAGTACTAGTATTGGCCATGTTAATACAGGCCCAGCCTCTTCCACAGATAACCGTAGATGAACTCGTCGAAAACTCGAACATACACGAAGGCAAAGAGGTACATGTTCGGGGAATTGTGGTGGAAGGGTCAACATCCGAAAACGGTCTTTTCTTCATTCTGGGCGGGAACGATTACCAGATAGACATTGACGTAAGCGGAATTTCAACTCCTGAAGGACTCGTAGAGGGGAGCACAGTTGTCGTACAAGGAAAATTCAGACCAATACCAGGCGGATGGGAAATTGATGCTACCCAGGTCCAGACGGGATGTCCTTCCAAGTACGAATCTGATAGTTAACCGTGCATTCTTTCAAATGTAAAGCCACATTTGGATAACTGGGCTAGGGGGAGTGCTGGCGTGCTCTGTATCACAAATCGTCGATATGGTGACCCGAAGTCTGAGGGCGGCGGAGACGATTTACGGATGTATCATCGGTTGACTAAGATGCCTCGCCCCCGAGAGATCGAGGTTTGTGGAGGTCGATTCCGGAGGGAATCGATGACCACACAGCCCGGGAATCAGGTCAGGCGCGGAAGCGAGCAGCCCGACCGGGGACTCTGGATGCCTCGGGACAGCGGGGCGGAGGAGATCGATGAATTTGCAGACGTGAAAACGACCGTCCACCGATGACGCGCCCACCAACTTCAATCCTGACTGCTATCTAAGCACCCGGATAGTTCCAACGCATTGCAACTACAGTATGAGTCATTTTACAGCCTTAGAGAAGTCGAGTCGATCCCACCCATCTGACACACTACTCTGAAGTGTTCTTCCTCTACAGGCTGAACGGAGAGCCGCTGGCCCCTAGCTAGAAGAGCCATACCCTCAAGATCTCCATTTTGCCGTAGCGCGTCGAGAGGAACAGCCTCCATCTCTATGACAGGAGCTATGTCGACCATGAACCATCTTGGCGACTCTGGGCTTGATTTTTCATCCATATATTTTGAATTAGGATCCCATGAGGTATGATCGGGATATCCTTCCCTAACCACTTTCGCAACTCCCGCAACATGTGGGGGCTTGCAGTTAGAATGGTAATATAGAATCAAATCACCTTTTTTCATTGAGTCCCTCATGAAATTCCTAGCTTGATAATTTCTCACACCATCCCAATGGGTTTCGCCATCTTCCACTAGTTTACTCCAAGGATAAACGTCCAATTCACTCTTCATCAACCAAACTGCCATCACCACGCCTCCTTAGCCTCATATACTGGTATCTGAGGCTCATTATCGCCCGATTTAGAACGCCTGCCAGACATCTTCAGTATCATAGAATTAGATCCTCCTGTGAGCGGTATGCCGGATTTAACCAAAAACGAGTACATAGCGGGAAGCAGGAGAAGTGCCGAAAGGGCTGCAACTACCAGTAGGATGATTATGACTGTAATAAACGGCTTGATTGCAGGTATGGGTATCAGGTATGCGCAGGTCATGCCCGCAGCGGTTACTATTGTCGCTTCGAAAAGGCTCAAACCGGTGCTTGCACATGATGCTTCTATAGCTTCAATACTCCCGCCCAATTTTTTTACTCGATTGGCAATATGTATGGAAAAGTCTACGCCGACGCCAACAAGTATCGAACCTATCATTACAGTAACCAGGGATAGGGATACTTCTCCAGAATCCATGACTAGCCACTGCATGCCAACGGTGAATCCCACTGGAACCGTAGTGAGTAATGCGAATCTTAAATCTCTGAATACTAACCCCAGTGTAATCACTGTAAACAGCAGGGCGAAACCTAAGGAATCCCATTGGGATCCTACAATTAGCTCATTCACCTCAATCGTTATGGATGCAACGCCAACAAGGGGTGTTGATGTCAATGCCCCTGACGTGTCTTGACTAGCATAGAGATCGATCTGGTCTGTTGCTGACTTCGTACGCTTGACGTCCATGAACGGCATATCAATGTAGATAAGGCTAGATTGGAAATCTGGAGCGATGAAGAATTCCCTCATCTCTAATGACAAACTGTTGTAGAAAACGTAGATTAGGAAATTTTGTGCTTGAACGCCACCGGCTTCCTGCGCGTCTAGGAGGTCTAGTGCACCCCAGAATGATACATTTCCGTTTCGGCTATTATTGAACAGTATATCCGAAACCTGGTCAACAGGCTCATTAATCGGGTCAGGAAGAGGAAGATCGTCTATTGCTTCATCAATTGGTGTACCAGAGACATTGATACCAACTGCTATGGCCTTCATTAGGAAAACCACTGATAACGCAGTTGTGCTTTCCACAAGATTACATTTGGACTCCAATTCCTCCATCCCTTCGAGGTTGGCATAAGGATCTCCAAGTAGTACTGGGTCGCTGAATAATGATGGATTCGCGGATATATCGGCTTCTACGAGTAGGAAGCCGGGTTGGCCGCCTTCGAATTCGTCAGAGTATGTCCCTAGCTTCACAACTGCATCAACAGTTTGTGGAGCCATCTCGAGTAAATCGATATTTTCTTCCACATTGGTCCTACTGTACCCTGCTGATATGAGGACGAATACCAAGAACACTGTAAGTGTAATTTTACTCCACTTAGTCGGCACACCAACGCTCGCGGTGAATATCCTGGGAGGAGGATGTGAGGGTTTCTTCAAGTCCAAAATCATCGTCAAATTCGGGACCATTAGCATCGTCATGATGTAAACTATCACTATGCCCATAGCAAGACACCAACCCACTGTTTGAATGGGGGCCATGGGGGTGAAAGTTAGGGATATGAATCCAATTATCGTAGTTATCGCGGAGAGTAAAACCGCCCGTCCAGTGGAGTCAAGCGCCGTCTTGATTTTTTCCCTAGGTGTACCTTTAGATTCAGCATAACTGTTGGTTATGTGTAATCCGTATGAGACTCCTAGAGCTAACACTATCGGACCTACAATAATCACCGTCATCGTAACCTCATAATTCGTGAACCCGATTACCCCCATCGTAATGAATACAGAACATAGTGTAGGGAGGCCGGATATTATCACCACCTTCACGCCCTGCACGAAGCGGATCCTTCCCGTCTGAAGTAGGTCGCAGTGGAAGAAGAATAAGGATAGAGCAACAGCAATTCCCCCTACCGGGAAAACCTGCCAGAATAATTTGAATGACTCTTCAGTAACGGCATTTGTCAGTGGAACAGGACCAGTCAAGGTCATCTTAAGATTGAGGCATCTTTCACCATCCGTTGAATTTGCGTCCTCGATACAATCAGACTCGTCACTATTCCAATTATTTGCGTTCGCAATGTCGGATATTATGCCCTGGGTCCTTTCAATGAGTTCAGACACAGAGGAGTCAGGAACTCCATCTCCATCTCTATCGACATCATCAGCGACGCCTATGATGATTACAGCTCGATTCCAATAGCCTGCCTTTTCCGCTTCTTTTATTCCATCCCCATTGGAATCTCTGCCCACGTCACGAACTAGTTTGTCAAGGGCGTTTTGAGGCATTTCATCTAGAATCTGATCAACTCTCTGTTGCTCATCAGGTATGTCGTAATTACCCAGAAAATCTTCATTTTGGGATAATGTGGCATTTATTGATTCTGCAAGCTCTTCATTGCCTATTGCGGTAGCTATGCCTGATCCAAAAGAACTTATGACGCGACCTGCACTAGAATTGACCTCCTTTACAACTGTAGATATTGATAATGCGTAGATGATATCGTCGCTCTGTCCATTATCATCCCTGTGCGTATTTAGGCCACGTTCTACACGATCCATTTCTTCCAGTATCCGAACAGTTGTAATGTTGTAATCTTCGGATTCAACATATATTATCATCACATTCGTGGTCCATGTTTCTTCAACTCTGTACAGATTCTGACTAACATCCGAACCCTGTGGCAAGTAAACTTCCAAGTCGCCGTTGACATTCATCGACGCGTCTTCATTACACCATGAGGGGCTGTAACCATCCCTACAATCATTGATACCTGAGTGCATTATGAAAAAACCAGTAACGATTAGACACAGTACAACGGTTACTATCGGGGCTTTAATGAGAATGTCACTCGTATCTATCCCGCTAATACCCTTTATCGATTTGATCGACTTTGTCCTTCGAAACGACCCAGCTTTTTCTGAAACACCTTCCAACGCTTTCTTCGCGCGCTGGAGGGCCTCGCGAGTCGCCATGACTAATGAGCGTGGCAGTAACTGCTTCAATACGACGGATGTTTTGGGTATCTTTACGGGTTAAAGACGATGAATGACAATCGTCAAGTGCACTGCACTAGGCCCGAGGGTGAAGAAATATGGGTGAGACGCGGTTCGAAGACAAAAGATGGTCTGTGGACCTCGAGCACAAAATACTAGATCAGATCGACGAATCTTCCTTAAAATCCCAATACTCCTTCAATCCGTCTTCTGAACGGGAGATATTCGTAATTGACACCCCACCGCCTTATCCGAGTGGCACATGGCACATCGGCGCGGTCGCACAATACAGCATGATAGACGTAATCGCGAGAAGTCAAAGGCTCCTTGGCAAAGAAGTGTATTTCCCATGGGGGGTCGATAGGAATGGCATCAATATCGAATTTACAGTTGAGCGAAAACATAACCGCAAGATGCGCACTTTCGATCGTGCCGATTTTATAGCCGAATGCAGGGATACTATAGATGAATACACAAACGCAATGCGGAAAACTGCGAGAAGAGTCGGACTTTCGTGTGATTTCGATACACAGTACCTAACAGATTCACCGGAGTATAGGTCCGTAACTCAATCCATCTTTGTAGAATTGTTATTGAAAGGAGATATCGTAGAGGATCTAAGGCCCAATCTCTATGATCCAGTCGAGGGGACAACGATAGCCGATGCGGAGGTTACGAGAGTATCTAGAGCAACCAAGTTGGTCCACGTCAAATGGTCTACAGAAGACGGTCAGAAAGTCATCATATCAACTACAAGACCCGAATTAATCTGCGCTTGTGGTGTTGTTTTAGTCCATCCTGAGGACAATAGGTATACGGATTTGGTCGGTAAGAGAATTTCTCTTCCCATGCCTGTGAAAGGAAGAGCAGAATTAGTAGAAATTATAGCACATCCTTCTGTAAAAATGGACTTCGGATCTGGTGTTCTTATGGTGTGTAGTTATGGTGATCAAAATGACGTATCTGTTTTCAGGGAACTAGGCCTAGAACCCCATCAAGCCATCGATTTAGAAGGTAAAATGACAGATATTGCCGGCCCTCTTTCTGGAATGAGTGTGTTGGAAGCTAGAAGTGAGGCCGTGAAATTTCTTGAGAGTGAAAATAAAATCGATTCCATTGAAGAACGAGATCAGGAGATACCGGTTAGTGAGAGAGGCGGCAACCCTATCGAAATTATACTATTGAAAGAATGGTATGTGAAGCAAGTAGGGATACAAGAACGGCTTGAGGAACTGGTCGATAGAGTACGCTTTATTCCGGAGCGTAACAAGCAGTTACTACTGGATTGGATGCAAAACATAAGCATAGATTGGCCAATCAGCAGGAGGCGGTGGTATCACACCGAGATTCCCATATGGTATTCCAGAGACGGCGAGACAATTGTGGTCCCTCCAAGAGGCACATATGTGAGGCCATGGTGTGAAAGCCCTCCGCCAGGTTCTATTGCCATAAATCGATCAACTAGAGAGGAACTCGGGAAATACGATGAACTCGATCTTGGAGAACTTTCTGGTGAGGGCAAGGTCTTTGATACATGGATGGACTCTTCTAATTCGAATTTATTTGTTTCTGGATATGGAGGGGACGATTCTAATTTCAAGAAAGGCTTTCCTACTGCGCTAAGACCGCAAGGGAAGGAAATCGTTAGAACTTGGCTTTATTATACGATGCTAAAGAGCGCTCATCTTCTGGACTCTCCGGCATTTCAGACCGTTTGGATCGACGGACTTGGAATGGATCCATGGGGGAGAAAGATGTCAAAATCTTGGGGCAATGGGATAGATGCAGATTCAGTCTTAGATTGTGGCCTTGGTGGAAGAACAGGGTCATGGCAGATAAGAGGCCCCGATGGGAAATCAGTCAAACTAAAGGCAAAAAAGATAGGTTCTGAGTGTTTCAGGCTCTGGAAAGCAGCTGAGGCACAAGTCGGGGACGATTTTCACATTAACCCGGAAGAAATAGAATCAAAATATTTCGGTGTGCTAACTAAGATTTACAATGTTGCACGGTTTGCAAGCCAGTTCAATCCACCTGAAACCATGCCCTCTAAGATAACTAATGCTGACATGTGGATACTTTCGGAATATGACGGTATGAGGGAAAGTAGTGAAAGGCATTGGTCAGAAATCGACATATACTCCGCTACACAAGCGGTAAAGACATTTCTTACCGGAGTATTCCCCAGTCATTGGATGGAAATGGCGAAGAGCCGACTCTACGACGGTGACCCCAGTGCAGCATGGACACTGCATGCGGTACTCTCAGGTTCTCTTGCCATACTCTCCCCCGTATGTCCTTTGTTCTGCCACCACCTTTCTAGCGTGTTGTACGGCAATAGTACCATGTATGAAAGTGAATATCCACGATCACCAGGGGTCTCCATTAATTCTTGTGATTTAGTCACGAAATCGATGGTACAGTTTAATGCCGAGATATGGAGGACTAAGAAGGAAAGGAACCTATCTCTAAAGGCTCCTCTCGAAGGAATTTCTATACCTGTAGAATTATTAGACTATGCCACTGATCTTCAGAAGATGCATTCTCTTGTCTAAGACTCAAATTCGGACAAGATGAGGTTCACAATTTCCATCCCTATCCGTTTCTGAGATTCCGATGTAGCGGCTCCGATGTGAGGAGTCGAAATCACATTAGGGTGAGAGGATAGTTCAGGATTCCCCTCTGGTTCATTTTCGAAAACATCTAGTCCAAGGCTTCTGATATGACCTGAGTTTAGCATTTTGTGTGCATCTGCCTCATCCAATATGCCACCCCTCGCACAATTCACAATATGTCTCCCACAAACTATCCCGTCAGGGGAAATTTCCGGCATAAGTTGAATCAAATCATAATTCACCATTCCGCGTGTCGATTCAGTCAATGCGCAATGTATGCTTATGTGTGTACAAGAAGAGAAGAGAGACTCTACGGAGTCGTGTTTAACCACATCAGAGTTCTTTGTGGGATCATCTTTGAGAAACGGGTCGAAAACATGCACACTCATCCCTAATGCCTTAGCCACTATCGCAACTCCTCTCGAAATCCTACCGTAGCCAACCAGCCCCAAATTCTTACCAGATAATTCAGTTCCAGTCGAACTTTTTTTTGCCCATATCGTGGACCGCATCTCCCTATCTGCACGTGAGATATTTCTAACTCCAGCTAGAAGGTGGCCGATGGTGAACTCTACCACTGCCATGGTGGAGGCTGTAGGTGTATTCTTCACCAATACACCCAATTCTGAGGCCTTTTTCAAATCGATATTGTCCAACCCAACTCCGGCTCTAATTATTAGATGAATGTGCGACTCCGGGGATATATTCGCAGCAAGTACCTCAGAATCTATTTTCGTAGCAGACCTGATGATTATGACATCATATCCTGATATCGCTCCTCTTAGCAGCTCGTCTCTTTCGAAGTGTATCAAATCCACATGATGCCCTTTCTCCTGAAGTATTTTCACGCATTCCGAATCAAGACCGTCCGTAGCGAGTATCCTTGCCATGACCATGTTCCTGTGTAAGAGTCAGTTATTGTTGCCCTCGACATATTGATTTATCAGTCGCTCCAGCAACTATCATGACCTTCCAATTGCCAGACCTTGATTACGCATACGACGCCTTAGAACCCCACCTCGATGCCTTGACTATGGAGATACATCATTCTAAGCATCATGCAGGTTACACTACCAAGTTGAACGCAGCCATCGCCGGGACTGAATTAGAGGGCTCTAGTATTGAGCACATACTATCTGCATGCGCTGATTCTCCCGGTATCAGGAATAATGGTGGCGGATATTGGAATCATTGCTTTTTCTGGGAGTCGATGAGCCCGGGCAGTACACTAGAAGGACCTTCTGGCCATCTTTCTGAAGCTCTAGATTCTGCATTCGGATCCTTTGATGAGTTCAAGTCGGAATTCAAGAAAGCAGCACTTACCAGGTTTGGATCCGGGTGGGCATGGCTTTGCAAGGGAGATAATGGCCTAAGCATCTGTAGTACACCAAATCAGGACAACCCTCTGATGAATATAGGTGGATGTGGGGATTCCCCTATCCTGGGAATAGATGTGTGGGAGCATGCATATTACAAGAAATTCGGCCCCGGTCGTGGCGATTACATCGATGCTTGGTGGAATGTCGTGAATTGGGCCGTAATCGAGGATAGGTTCAACTCAGCATCCCAGTGACGAACCACGTGGCCTCTGACTCTGGTGACATCTTCTCGGCGGTCCTGATACTCGTCATCCCCGTGCTTCTCACCGTTCCTCTCAGGGTTCTCTGGTCATGGTGGATTGGCAACGAGCCAGAGCACCTACACTACCGTGAACGCTTCACTTCAGTTATCGATTCGGGATTCCCGATCAAGAATTTCCGTCAAGAGTTGGATAGAACTGCCCGGCAGTATGATATCGATTTAGAACGGCAAACAAGAATCGAAACAGATATGCTACATCCTCTCGACATGAGACATTTTTTGCTTGTTCCCTCCTTGGTAGTGTGGCCAATATTGAGTATACCTGCAGGATTCGTCTTCCTTCCGCTTCTTCCGGTAACGAGATTTTTTGAATATGTCTTGATTGAGAAAAAGGTACTCTTACTTGTGTTGAGGATTGTCAAGAAAGCAACCGGTTGGGATGTGGTCTGGATAGATAGACCAGGAGACCCTACTCGCCCACCGGAACCGGTTATAGCTGCCATACATCGCCTCCCCATCACTGTCCTGTTAGGTGTATTCGCCTACCTTATTGTATCATACCTATCAGTCTCATTCAACCTCATCGCAGCTATTACAGTCGGAGTCTATGTCATCTTAGTGGCAGCGATATCCATCATAAGAGCTGCAACCAGTGGATCGCTTGTATTCATGGATGCCAGAAACCGTCGGATGATTCCAGCGGATAGTTTTGTCGAGCAACTAATCGGGCCATGGGTAGGAGTCGGACTTTTTTTCCTATTATCCAGACAAATCGCCCTATCATCCACAATTAGAACTGGGACTCTTTCCGACCCATCTTATTTTGCTATGACCGTGGTTCTGGTCTTGTACATAGCCACGTTAATCGGTATATCTCTTGAACTGTCATTCTTTAGAACTCGAGGTAGGGTAGTAGAGTCCGCTTTTGAGGAGCAGGTAGAGAACCAGATGGAACCTGATGAATATAGGTTTATACGCCATTTGGGGACATATCAATTAGTAGATTCAGAAAATCAGAATGCAGAATGAACTGTCGATATCTCCACATCTAACCCCTTGTGATTCATCACTCCATCAACCACACCTTCATCGGCTATCGCGTGTGCAAATAAGTTCACAAAGGGTGTGAAAATTTTCAATTTACCGTATTCGGTGACCAAACGACCTTTTTCCAAGGGCTCCTCGGACCTTATTCTGACGAGCCTCTTTGTTACAGGGTTCCTAGAATCAAGCCTAGCGTGTATTTCTTGACCAGGATAGCATCCATTATCCAACTTAACGAAATCTGATAGACCAATCTCATGAGGCAGAAAATTCCCGCCAAGATGATATTCTGTTATCCCTCCTTGCTCCAGTGCAAATTGCAAGAACGAGAGATCTGAAGACTCTTCACCCCCCTCATCTGATGAAATTCTGATTCTGAAATTGTTTTCAATCCCAATTTCATGAATCAAGATTCCATCAGGATGATCGGACTCGTCTACATCATGGAAGTATCTTGCTATCACAAGGGATGCGTCTCTAACAGAGCCCCCCTTTTTGCTTAGGTTCCTAGTTATTGAAGAAAGATACTCCGGTTTATCCTGAGATTGATGGAGCAAGATCAACCCCGCCTCATCATGAATGACATATGGAGCATCAATAGTTCTTCCAACAGGATTGCAGATAACGGCTCTGGATATCACTCCAGGCGGATTAGGGTCTATTTTCACGGTAGATAATGAAGAAAGTACTTCTTCCACACCATCTCCTTCGAGAAGGGTCGTGGGGCGCGAGTCTTCTAAATTCATAACATCAACCAAACGACTGGCCACAGCCGCAAGATCTGTCTGCATTAGGATTTGTAATCTGAAAACCGCCACCCATCAGTGTGTCCTTGTAATCTAGTACAATCCCGTTAAGGAGATCGGAATCTCTATCATGTATCATGATAGATCTTTCACCGACAGATATCGATTGATATCCCTCTTCAACCGGCCTATCTACTATTTTCATGTCATACAAGTAGCCCGAGCATCCGCCGGACTCTGCAGATATCACGAGTACGGACCCGTCTCCATCGTCGGACATGGATTTCTCTATGGCTAACTTTGCAGAATCAGTGACTTCTATCTTCACTTCGACGATCTCGACTTCCACAGCCATCGGCAGTCCAAGTCCGCCTGCGCCTATCAGCCCCATGTATTCCAGTCGGTCTGTTGATATTTGAACCCGTTCAGGGATATCTCCCATGAAAGGTCATGATCGACACGATAACGAGAAATGGGTTGACGTAGAATCCAGATATCTGACCTTGATTGAGGATGTAGAATTTGACTATAAGGCCCCTCTAGAAGAACCATTGAGGATATCGATTACACACCTAGGAAAAACCAATGAACTTGGAATTTTTATGAGGTCTCCGGGCAGTGACTTGAATCTAATTAGAGGGCTAATCTACAATGAAGGTATAATTTCAGACCTTGATTCTATAGAAAATGTGACTCTTCAAGACGATTTAGCAAACATTGCCCTTACAGATGATTCCCCCTACGAGCCTTCCGAACACAATAGGAGCATCATGGTGACGGGATCATGCGGACTTTGTGGACGTGCTAATTTACATGACCATCAACTAGTCTCTTCTAACGATATATTCTCACAAAAACAGATTCATGATATGCATGCCATCGCGATGCAACAACAGCGTATCTTCAAGCAAACTGGAGGTACTCACGGTGCTGCTGCCTTCAACTCAAAAGGAAATATTATCGGGTGCGAGGAAGATGTAGGTCGGCACAATGCTATGGATAAGCTAACAGGATACTTGCTGAGTGAGTCGCTTGCGCCCTCAGTATGTACTCTATCTGGTCGAATTTCTTATGAATTGGTACAGAAGGCTATCAGAAGTGGATACTGCATTCTATCGGCCGTTGGCTCGGCAACCACTTTGGCCATACAGTTAGCTAGAGAGTATGATCTCACCCTCATCTCATTTGTAAGGGGTGATAGGATGACAGTCCTGTCCGCCCCTAGACGGATAAAATAAGTGACTGTAATGCGATTGAGACAATTGAATCTTCAGACATGCATATACCCGTGTAACCACACACATGGTCATGGGCAGAGGCGCTTCGAGAACTGGCCCCACTAATTCTCAACGGCCAACTCTGAGTTCTGTCAAAGAAGTCGCCGCGGGACTCCCTGCTGTAGTATCGGCTTGGAAGCACGGCATAGCGAAGATGGGCCCACTGGAATCTGCCAAAACCCTCAGTAGAGCGAATCAACACTCGGGATTCGATTGCCCGGGGTGCGCATGGCCCGATCCGGCGGAACCGTCTCCGTTTGAGTATTGCGAAAATGGTGCGAAAGCTATAGCTGATGAAGCGACTGACAAGGTGATACAAGACTCATTCTGGAAGGAGAATAGCGTTTTATCGCTGGCTAGAAAATCCGACATATGGTTGAATGCACAGGGCAGGCTCTCCAGACCACTAATCATGGAAAGGGACTCGAACCACTACAAACCCATAGACTGGGACAGGGCCTTCGGCATTATCGGGGCAGCACTCTTCAATCTTGAAAATGAAGATGATGCATATTTCTATACCTCAGGAAGAGCTTCTAATGAGGCTGCATTTCTTTGGCAATTGCTTGCAAGACAACATGGTACCAATAATCTTCCAGACTGTTCGAATATGTGCCATGAAAGCTCAGGGGTGGCATTGGGGGAATCGATAGGCATTGGGAAGGGGACTGTGAGGCTTGAGGACTTCGACCACTCCGACCTAATAGTGGTCGTGGGACAAAATCCTGGCACTAATCATCCTAGAATGCTCTCAGCCCTAAGTTCTGCTAAGAGATCAGGCTCATCAGTATTGAGTATTAATCCAATTAAAGAGACTGGTATGCGAGGTTTTCGGCATCCACAGAACCCCATCGATATGCTAGGCTCAGGGGTAAAAATAGCAGATGATCATGTCGATATTAGAATCAATGGAGATATGGCTCTATTCAGGGCTATAGGTTCTGTGATGGTAGAAAATGGATGGGTAGACAAGTCATTTATCGATTCCAGTACCAGCGGATACGACTCCTATGCTAAAGCCACCAAGAAAATAAATTGGGAGGAGATCGAAAAGGCAACAGGTCAATCCGAAACCAGAATAAGGGACATAGCTAAAATTTTCTCTAAATCTAGGAGTACCATCATTTGTTGGGCTATGGGCATAACTCAGCACAGAAATTCTGTGGATACCATACGTGAGATCGTTAACGTCCTTTTATTGGGCGGCCATATAGGCAGGCCAGGAGCAGGGGTGTGCCCGGTGAGGGGCCACTCTAATGTTCAGGGGGATAGAACTGTTGGAATCACTCATGCACCATCGGCAAAATTTCTAGCAGCCATAGAGAAAACATACGGAATTCGGCCTGTGGAGGGACATGGTGCCGACGCAGTACACACTGTTGAGAGAATGAGGGAAAGAGGTGGTGTTTTCCTCTCCCTCGGAGGGAATTTCCTTTCTGCGATGTCCGATACAGAACGTACCGCGGAGGCCCTAGAAGCGTGTAGTTTGACAGTCCAGATATCCACTAAATTAAATCGCAGCCATCTGATAACTGGTGAAACTTCCATAATACTCCCGTGCCTTGGGAGAACAGACGAACAAGTCACATCAAACGGTCAACAGATTCTTTCTGTAGAAAATTCGATGGGGGTGGTACATATGTCAAAAGGCAACAAAAAGAGGCCTTCTATGTCAATGCGGTCAGAGCCCACGATAATAGCTGGGATAGCCCACAAGCGTCAGGATATGGCTGGTGGGGCTATCAAATGGTTAGATTTGGGTTCGGACTTTTCGTTAATCAGAGAAGGAATCGAGGCCACAGTTCCTGGGTTTGAGGCATATAATTCCCGAATTCTTCGTCCATCAGGGTTCGAATTGCCCAATCCGCCAAGGGATAACAAAACCTTCAGAACACCATCAGGAAGAGCTGAGTTTTCATCAGCGGGAATATCATCATTCACTCCTGACGATGGTGCTTATACAATGATGACCATAAGATCCCATGATCAATTCAATACCACGATATATACTGATAACGACCGATACAGGGGTATTTCCGGCTCACGAAGAATAGTCCTTATGTCGAGAGAGGATATACAGGAAAGAGGCTTTAGAACAGGACAAACGGTAGTTATTTCTACAACAGGAGTGAGCAGGAGGATGGAATCTGGGGAATGGTCCATAGTTCCTTATGAAATTCCCAAGGGCTGTGTAGCAACATACTTCCCGGAATCTAACCATTTGATTCCAATCGAGTCATATGCTGAAGGGAGCTTCACCCCTACGTCCAAATCGGTTTCAGTGATAATTAACGGCCAGCCGCCTTTTTTAGAGCCTTGACCTGTTTTATGAGCGCCTTCACCGTCTTCTTGTGAGCACGATCCTGATTCATTTCAGAGGACTGTTTGAGGCATGTTAAGGCATCATCAAACCTCCCTACATGTGTGTAGGCGTTGCCCATATTGAATATCGCCGCATATCCCAGTGCTTCCGGTTTAGCCTCATAGGTTTGGACATAGGCAGCTATCGCCTCTTCGTGCCTGTTAAGTGCCGAATAAGCATCTGCAATCCCTATCTTAGCTCTTATCCGGAGATCCTCAGTTCCTTCTGCCCTAGTGTACAATGTCTTCTCAAAGCAACCAAGAGCCTCTAACGGCTTCCCGTCATGAAGCAGGACTAACCCTTTGTTGTACCATTCTATGCCTTCGTTCACCGTTTCCGCTCTTGTTGGCTCATTGGGTTGCTTAGATTCTACACTTCTAGCCAAGGCCTCCAAATCGACTCTTGATGCTGCGTCTATCGCTTCTGGAGTGGACGAGGCTCTGAGTCTAGCCTTATTGGCCCGATTACTGTAACCTAGGGCCTCGAGGCTTTCCGCTAGTCCGTTCCACCTTCCTGGAGATTCTGCTATCTTGATGAGGCGAGTCCATGCTTCTATCGCTCCGTTGTAATCTCCTGTGGACATCAGCATTATTGCTTCACTATCTAACGAATAGTCTCGGGAAAGTACACCATTGGATGATTCTTCTTCTATTACAGGATTATCTCCGGTAATATCGATAGATGCCGTCCCGATGGGCGATTCTTGATTTTCAAATTGATCCGTTACATCATCTCTCAATGAGTCTGACGAA